>Ga0070698_100002160_pt1 | contig 21832 bp, 18 predicted proteins | sample KBSK1502metaG_FD_65477 | JGI IMG/M metagenome (GOLD analysis project Ga0070698, IMG submission 65477) | Corn, switchgrass and miscanthus rhizosphere microbial communities from Kellogg Biological Station, Michigan, USA - KBS K1-50-2 metaG | ecosystem: Host-associated > Plants > Roots >...
AATCATCTCCCGTCACGAGGGAGAGATTGTGGCTGTCAGCGAACCTGGCGAAGGCACACGCTTCGAAGTGCGCTTGCCGATCTGGGAGAAGACCTCGCCCTTTGCAAAGTCTGGTAAGGAACAACCGCCGAAAGAAGTCGTCAGCTCGACCTAAGTTAATTCTGAGTTGTTCGAAAATGCTATCAGCAGATAATTTCACCCTGGCACACCGAAAGGCCTGTAACGAGACTCGTTCAGGCCTTTTGGTTTTTCGCCCACAAGATTTGCAACTTCATTTATTCTGAACGAACATGTTTAGCCCCGATGTCCTCGAGCAGCTCCTCGAGCCGGTCCACCTCTTCGTCAGATCGCGCCTCAACGCCCACTAGAATTCCGCCGCTGCGGAGTTCAGTGTCGTATACCTTGGCCCGGTACTCTGGAATACCCGCTCCAATCAAGGCGCCAATGACCCCGCCGGTAGCCGCGCCTGCACCGGCGCCTGCCAACGCTGCCGCAATTGGACCAGCGACGACAAAATTGATTCCCGGCAGGATTAGCGTTGTGCCTACCGCAAGAATCGCGACCAACACGGCACCCACTGCGCCTCCGACTGCCCCACCAATTCCAGCGCCGTCTGCTGCATGCGATCTAGTCTGAAGCGCAAACTCCTTACTGTGTGTTGCGTCGGACATCAACACGCTGATGTCGTTACGGGTGTAACCGCGTTTGATGATTGCATCCACAGCGGCTTCCGCAGCGACGCGATTTTTAAAAAGTCCTGTAACTAATTTTGGCTTGGTCATACAATCCCTCCCTACAAACAGTCTTGCTGGCTGATTAATGGCAACACATGTGCCGATTGGCCAAATCAAGCGGGTGTGGCTTTGTCTGTGTTATTCGACTCGCGGGGTGCCGGACCTAGCCCGTTAACAAAACACTCGAAACTCCGGCTGTTTCGCTTTGGTACGGATGGTTTGAGCTTTCTAATAAAGTTTGTCGGACGCTGGAAACATCGCACTTGAAGATCTTGCAGATTAGCTCGGCTTCATCCTTTGGCGGCGGTGAGCGCTACTTGGCTGACCTCACGAATACGCTCATTGCCCGCGGCCATGATGTTTATCTCGCGGTACGCCCGCAGTCTCCACTGCTCGCACATCTGCAGGTACGTATCGCGAATATAAAGACACTCCCATTACGCAATGCGCTCGACGCACCCAGCGCTCGAAATCTGGCTGCCTTTGTAAAGCAACATGAAATCGAAGTGGTTCATGCGCACATGGCCCGCGATTACTCCCTCGCCGCTTTCGCCGCGCGGCGCAGACCATTCACGAAGTTTGTCGTCACTCGCCATGTGCTCTTTCCGTTGAACCGTCTTCACAGGCGCACACTAGCTGGAGCCTTTCGCATCATCGCGGTCTCCAGAGCCGTTGCAAAGCAGCTTCGCTCCCAACACCTGGTAAACGAAGACCGGATCGCCGTCGTACCTAATGGAGTTGACGTTGTTCGTTTTGCAAGGGCCGGCGCTGAATTTGACCGCCTTCAGTTTAAGCAAAGCAAAGATATACCTGCGGATTGCTTGCTGGTTGGCAGCATTGGAGAATTGCGCACGCTTAAACGTCACGACGATTTCCTGCGCGCCGCAGCAATCGTTTCGCGGCAGGTTACCGGGGCGCATTTCATAATTGCCGGTGTTGATCCTTCAGCTTCGAGTCAGATTCGTAAGCAACTGGAAAAGCTTGCGTCGCAACTGCAGATCGAGAATCGCGTCCATTTTCTCGGCTGGCTCGATGATGCGGAGAAGTTACTCCTGGCGTTGGATCTTTTCGTTTCGGCATCGGAAACAGAATCATTTGGCCTGGCGATAGCAGAAGCGATGGCGGCGGGCACGGCAGTTGTGGTCACCGAAACAGAAGGCGCGCGCGAAGTCGTGGAGGATCAAAGAACAGGCCTGCTGGTTCCCATTGGGGATGTCGAGCGGTTGGCGGAATCTATCATGATGCTCCTTGCAGACGAGAACAAAAGGAGCTTGCTTGGCCGCCAGGCTCGAGACGAGGTCAATCTGCGATTCAGTTTGAATCGGATGGTCGATGAGATTGAAAGAATCTACACAATGGTGGAAGCAGAACGGTGAATCACCCCGAGATTCGGTATTGAACAGTGGTTATCGGTTCAGTCAGTGGCCATTGCCAAGTCTTACAGATCAAAGCTTGTCGATTTTGGCCGCCAGGATGAAGTCGCTCTCGGTTAGACCATCGATTTTGTGGGTCCAGATTGTGATTTCGGCGCGACCCCAGCCGAAACAGATATCGGGATGATGACCTTGCTCTTCCGCGAGATCCCCTATTCGGTTAACAAACTGCTGGGCTTCGCGAAAGTTAGCGAAGCTGAGTGTCTTCTTCAGGTGGTGCTGGTTCACGACATCCCATCCGTCCAACTCCGTCAACAGGTCGGTTATCTCTTGTCCCTGAAGTGGTGGCACGCCGCCGCGACAAGGAATACATTGCCGGCTCGATAAGTCGCTCATGATTGTTCCTCGAAAGCTGAATTACAACTGGTTGCTTATGATTGCAAAACGCGTTCACGTCCGCTCTAAAGCTCTCTTCAGAATGGCGATTTGTCCACCATGATACAAATCATGCTGCACTACTCCCTGAAGAGTTATATAGACACTCGACATGTCTTCGATGATGGGTGTATCGAGTCGTGATCCATCCAGCCGAGAAATTGCCTCAAGTAGTTGATGATGAGTTCTCAGCAAAGTGTCCTTAGCATCCTGCCATGCTCCATCGTTTGTTTGACTCACCGCCGGCCAGTCTTCAGCGTCAGTAAGCTGCGCGCGATCTCCTTCGAGTCGTCGCTTGCAAGCGCTTTTCCAGGCGGCTATGTGCAACACAATTTCCCAAATGGAGTGAGCTGAGGGAACGGGGCGCGCACCAGCGTCCGCGGCGCTGACTCCGGCGAGTAGTTCAAGCAACGCCGGCCCATGCCACGCGTTTCCCTCGAACGCCCGCCGAAACTGGTCCAGAATTCGTTCCACTTCAGTCATAACAATCAGCTCAACTTTCGATGCAGGGCGACGCTCGACAGCATAAACAGATCTACAAAAGCCAACCCAGGGATCTTTATCTTTTCAACCAACGTTCATGTTATATCTCTTGCTCGAGGTTCTTCAATTCCTCCTGCAATAGTTGACGCTCCATATAAAGTCGCGCCAGAGTGGCAGGCAAGGCAACATTCTCTGCTTGCGCAGGGTCGAAGCCACGTGCTCGCATTTCCCTGTTAAAATTTTCATCAAGAAATTTGAGACGCGACTCAAGCTCCAGCAGCCGATCTTTAGTTTTGTCGTCCATTGTGGATCACTGCAAATCTCAATTGCGGCGACTTGCTAAGTTCGCACTTAAACAGATAGTCTTAACCACATAAGCCTTTAGCAATCACGGTAATAAGTATCGCGCAGAAAGCACTTTGTTTTCCACATTGCTTTCGCTGCTTTGCTTTCATCTGATAGGAGGATTTGTGGCGGTAATTCGTCCCTTTAATGCCTTGCGTCCGCCACCGGAGCGGGCCGAAGCAGTAGCCAGCGTTCCTTATGACGTCGTGAACACGGACGAAGCGCGTGCACTCGCCGGAAGAAATCCTTTCAGTTTTCTACACGTATCGCGGCCAGAAATCGATTTGCCGGATGGAACGGATATCCATAGCGATGCTGTTTACCGTAAGGCCGTCACAAATTTTGAAAGTTTGATCAAGACGTGTCCGCTCGAGAAGGAAGCAACACCAAGTCTTTATCTTTATCGGCTCATCATGGGCGACCATCAGCAAGTCGGCATTGTGGGCTGTTGTTCGATAGACGAGTATGACAACAACGTAATTCGGAAGCATGAGCGTACGCGTCGTGATAAGGAAGATGATCGCACCCGCCACATGCTCATGCTAAAAGCCCAGACTGGTCCGGTGTTTCTTACTTACCGAACACGTCGCGAAGTTGACGATTTAGTGTCTGCAGAGATGAACTCCCAGCCACTCTATGATTTCATTGCGGACGACGGAATCAAGCATACCATCTGGCGGGTCAGCGATCCGCAGCCTTTGGTAAAAAGTTTTGCTAACGTGCCGCTGCTTTATATCGCGGATGGCCATCATCGTGCAGCGAGCGCTAGCCGAGCACGGGCCGAGTTGAAGGAGCAGAGCTTCAGCCAAACCGGCCAGGAAAACTACAACTATTTTCTTGCGGTTGTTTTTCCCGACTCACAACTACAGATACTTCCATACAATCGAGTCGTTCGGGACCTCAATGGACTCTCCAAGGCGGGCTTTCTCGGCATAATCAAAAAAGAGTTTGAGGTTACGGAGAATGGGAGTGCGCTACCGGCCAGACCAGGAAACTGGAGCATGTATCTGGACGGAAAATGGTATGGGTTAAAGCTCCTTCCGATTGACCCACCTCCCAAGGGAACCGTCGCCTCGCTCGATGTGAGCATTCTTCAGGATCGTCTGTTAGATCCTATGCTTGGAATTGTGAACGTGAGAACAGACAGCCGAGTCGATTTTATTGGCGGACTGCGCGGCACCGCCGAACTCGAGCGGCTGGTAAACGAGGGCAAGGCTGCAGTTGCCTTCTCACTTTACCCCACGACCGTTGATGAACTGCTGCGAGTTTCGGACGCAGGCGAAGTTATGCCACCGAAGTCAACATGGTTTGAACCAAAGTTACGAGACGGTCTTTTGATTCATACTATCTGAATTACCGACCGGACTTTGTTCTTTGTACTTAGTGCTTTGTACTTTGTACTTTGTACTTTGTACTTTGTACTTTGTACTTTGTACTTTGGTCCCTGATGCTTTACCCAGTTCTCTGTTTTTTGTGTTTGTTTGCGAATTCTTGATTGATGAATTTGTATGAGTCACCATCACTCAATGATCGGAACCAGAGTTCAAAGTACAAAGCACAAAGTACAAACCTGGAAACGTCCCCATGCGTGTTCTAATCGCTGACAAATTCGAGCAGTCTGGTCGAGATGGCTTGCAAGCCCTGGGTTGCGAGATCTCCTACGATCCAGATCTTAAAGATGATGCATTGGTCGAGGCCATTCGCAAAAAAGCACCAGACGTGCTCGTGGTGCGTGGAACAAAGGTGACTAAGCCGATGCTAGATGCTGGACCATTGAAACTCGTGGTACGTGCCGGCGCCGGCTTCAACACGATTGACGTGGCTGCCGCATCGAGGCGTGGTATCTATGTTTCAAATTGCCCTGGTAAGAATTCCATCGCCGTAGCAGAACTGGCGTTTGCTCTCATTCTGTCGCTTGATCGACGTATAACGGAAAACGTCGTTGCTCTCAGACGTGGAGAATGGAACAAGAAAGAGTTTTCTAAGGCCCGAGGTCTGTACGGCCGAACTCTTGGACTCATCGGCGTCGGAAGAATAGGACAGGAAATGATTCCACGCGCGCGTGCGTTTGGCATGCCGGTGGTCGCCTGGAGCCGGAGTATGACCCCGGAACGTAGCGCGGCTCTTGGCGTTGAGTATAAAGAGTCGCCGCTGGCGGTCGCCGAGTCTTCGGACATAGTCAGTGTTCACCTTGCACTCAATTCTGAAACACGAGGGTTGATCAGCGCGGAGATCTTCAACTCAATGCGGAGGGGCGGGTACTTCATCAACACTGCAAGAGGTGACGTAGTGGACCAAGCCGCGCTTGTACAGGCGATGAAAAGCCGCGGCATTCGCGCCGGGTTGGATGTTTATGCCCTTGAGCCAACCAGCAGTGCCGGCGATTTTCTTGACGAAATTGCAAAAGAAGAAAATCTCTACGGGACCCATCACATCGGCGCTTCAACCGATCAAGCACAAGAGGCGATCGCCACCGAGACTGTTCGCATTGTGCGGGAATTTAAAGAAACCGGCAAAGTACCGAACGTCGTGAACCTGGCACGACAGACCCCTGCGACGCATCGCCTGGTAGTTCGACATCTTGATCGTCCGGGTGTCCTTGCCAGCGTGCTGGATGCGATCAAAGCTGAGCATATCAACGTCCAGGAGATGGAGAACATTGTCTTCGAAGGCGCCGCCGCAGCCGTCGCGCGCATCAATCTCGACAATGCACCGTCCAAAGAGATGTTGAATGGAATGCGGGCTGGAAGTGCTGACATTATCGAACTCGATCTCATTAAACTAACGACTTAGATGAATACAACTTTGATTACCGGCGCCTCTAGCGGAATCGGCGCAGCCTTCGCCAGAAGGCTCGCTGCCCTTGGAAGAAATGTTTTTTTAGTCGCGCGCTCTGAAGACAAACTCATCACGCTGTGCAACGAGTTGGGACGCATCAGCAATATTCGCGCACAGTATCTTGCTACAGATCTCAGCAAGTCTGATTCTGCGCTCAACCTGGTTGAGGAAACAAAGAAGCGCGGGCTCAACATCGACACGTTGATTAACAATGCCGGCTTCGGATCGATGGGCGATTTTGCCAAACTGGATATAGCTCGCGAGCTAAATATGATCGACCTCAATATCAAGGCCCTGGTCGAACTAACTTACAGATTCCTTGTCCCGATGCGCGAGCTGAAACAAGGCACCATCATCAATGTCGCGTCAACTGCTGGATTTCAGCCAGTCCCGTTCATGGCTACTTATGCGGCGTCGAAGGCCTTCGTGCTATCTTTTTCGGAAGCGCTGTGGGAGGAGAACCGAGCTCATGGTATTCATGTGATGGCCCTATGTCCGGGAGTTACCGAAACCAATTTCTTCGAGGCTGCTCAAGTTGATCACCCACCAATGCGCACGGCACAGACAGCGGAAGACGTTGTTGCGACAGCCCTTCGCGGATTGGCGCGACAAAAAAGCCATGTCGTTTCCGGTTGGACCAACCTGCTCATGGTTGAAGCTGAACGCTTCGTGCCGCGTTCCCTGGTTATTAGAGTGGCCGGCAAAGCCCTGCGGCCAAAGTATGGAGAGTAGTGTTCGACAGACGAGGAGACCACGATGAACGAACGCATTTATAACTTCAGCGCCGGGCCGGCCATCCTACCGCTTCCTGTCCTGCAGGAAGCCCAACGAGACCTGCTCAGCCTGCCGGGCTTGGGCATGTCGGTGATGGAGATTAGTCATCGTTCGAAGGCCTTCGATGAAATTATCTCCCGCGCCGATAGCGGTTTGCGCGAGCTTCTTGGCATTCCCGCAAACTATCACGTCCTTTTCCTGCAAGGCGGCGCTAGTTTGCAATTTTCCATGGTGCCCATGAACCTTCTCCCGCCTGACGGTAGTGCCGATTACATCATTACGGGAAGCTGGGGCAAGAAAGCTCTGAAGGAAGGTAAGCGCGTCAGCGCTGTGAATATCGCAGCCACGATGGCTGACGGAGGCTTCACTCGCGTGCCCGGGCCCGACGAACTGAAGCTCAATCCGAAGGCTGCCTACGTTCACTTCACCACTAACGAAACAATCGAAGGCGTGGAGTGGAAGCACGAACCGGAAGTTGGGGATGTGCCTCTGGTGGCAGATGCTTCATCAGACATTCTTTCGCACGCGATCCCTGTAGAAAAATATGCGCTCATCTATGCCGGCGCGCAGAAGAATATGGGACCCAGCGGTGTTACGCTCGTAATCATCCGCGACGATTTGTTACAGCGTATTCCGGATGGGCTTCACACGATGCTGGACTATCGAACCCACGTTGAGAATAAGTCTCTCTATAACACACCAAACACCTGGGGCATTTACATCCTCAGCCTCGTATGCAAGTGGCTCCAGGCAAAAGGCGGACTGGCTGCGATGGAACGGGAAAACGAAGCAAAAGCCAAACTGCTCTACGATGCGATTGATGCCACCAGCTTTTATCGTGGCCATGCGGATGCTGACTGTCGCTCAATCATGAACGTTACATTTCGCTTACCCTCCGAGGAACTCGAGAAAAAGTTCACAGGAGAGGCAACTGCTCTGGGTTTGGATGGCCTGAAAGGACATCGTTCGGTCGGCGGCATTCGCGCTTCAATATACAACGCATTTCCCCTCAAAGGTGTCGAGGCACTCGTGTCGTTTATGAAAGACTTTGAAAGAAAGAACGGATGAGCGACGGTGTTATCGACAACGGCGAAGCGCACTCCGCTGATCAAGAAATCCTCAACTTCAAAATAGAAACATTGAATGCGGGTGAGCGGCTCGACGCCTACCTGGCCGCGCAAATCGATGAATGGAGCCGGGCACGTTTGCAGCGTCTGATAGAAAACGAAGACGTTCTTGTTAATGGCAAAATAGCCAAGCCTTCATACAAGCTGCACGTCCACGATGAGATTGAGGTCGAGCTAAGCGTACCCGGCCCAGTCCGGTTTGCTCCGGAAGATATGCCCATTGACATCGTCTACGAGGACGATGTGCTGCTCGTCGTTAACAAACCGGCGGGCCTGGTAGTCCATCCGGCGGCGGGTATACATTCCGGTACACTCGCTAATGGACTTGCCTATCATTTCCAACAACTTCCCTCTAGCGCCGGTGCCGCGCGCCCAGGCATTGTGCACCGCTTGGATCGAGATACTTCCGGACTGCTGGTGATCGCGAAAACCGAAGCCTCCCTTGAAAACCTGGCCGATCAATTCCGCGACCGCACCGTGTTCAAGTCCTATGTGGCCTTGGTCCATGGCCGCCTTGAAACCGGCTCCGGCCGCATCGATCAGCCGATCGCCCGCGACCCGGGTAATCGCACCCGGATGGCGGTTGTGCGAGGCGGGCGGAGCTCCTTGTCTCTTTATCGGACGCGCCGGCGATATCAGCGCTTTACGCTTCTCGATGTGGAAATAAAAACCGGCCGGACCCATCAGATTCGAGTGCATCTTGCCTGGCTAAAACATCCGGTTGTAGGAGACGAAGTTTATGGCGCCGGCCGCGACAATATGATTCAGGATCCCAGACTGCGGGCGCACATTCGAAAGCTGGGCCGGCAGTTTTTGCATGCTGAGCAACTGGGATTTCTACATCCCAAAACCGCGACACAAATGAAATTCAACGCGCCTCTCCCGCCGGAATTATTGAGTCTTGTGGGGGAATTGGAGAGTGAAATCCAAACTCCCGTCAGGGAATCGGTTCGAAACGATTGACGAGCTGTTTGAATCTTTCATTACTGAAGTTGAGTTGTTCGGTGGGTCGGGCATGAACGGTGGACACTGGTGCGCGACGAGTTGAGTCTGGAAACTGAATCAATCGCATTGTAGCACCGCGTCCGAAAATCTGAACCATAGTGAGCAATTGATAGTAGTGTCTCGGTGTCTCGGTCTCTCGCAGAACGTGTTTAGGCGCCGAACCGCAGGCCGCTTTGATCGATTAACCATTCTATGTTCTCATGCTTTGCATCGCAGCCGCTGCAAAGGGCAACAGGTTCGCTCTGGCGGGCATCGAAACGCCGGTGCTTAACAAGCTCCAGTAATTACCTGAATCATAATTCCTATTGTATGTCGTCAGCTTTAATACGCTTTTTGCTTGGCCCTTTACTGGTCGTTTGTGCTTTCGGCGCCGTGGTCGGAGTTTGTGCTCAGAAGCCCAAGCCGCCACCTAGTCCGACACCGGCTGGGGAACAAACTCCTGAGTCGGTCAAGATTCCGATTCGCCGCGTACGGCTTCCGATTACGGTGGTGGATAAGAAGGGACAGTTCGTACCCGGCTTAACAAAAGAAGACTTCATGATTCTTGAGGACAAGGTGCCTCAACAGATCGAGACCTTTTCGGATGATCTCGCGAAAACGTCTCCGCTCTACGTCGCCGTGTTAATGGATACCTCGCCTTCGACAGCCGGGAAGTTGAAGTTTGAACAAGAATCGGCGATGAACTTTATTCAGACCGTAGTCCGGCCACGAAAGGATCGAGTCCTTTTTGGTACATTTGATGATGAGATTACCCTGCTGCAAGACTTCACGGACAAGCTCGACCTCCTGGATCGGGCAGTTTTTGGAGTCAAGAAAATGGGAACACAGACTGCGCTTTTCGACGCGGTCTGGCAGTTTTGCGATGAGAAGATGCGCTCTGCTCCGGGGCGTCGAGTGTTAGTGCTGGTCACTGACGGTGAGGACACTTATAGTCGCGCAAACATTCGTGATGCCATAGACATCGCACAAAGGACCGAGACTACGATCTTTGCAATTTCAACCAAGGCAGGATTCCTGGGTACCGTACCTGGCGTGGAAGCAGGCCAGGTTTCAGACAAGAAAGATCGCGCCCTCCGAACGCTCGCCGAAGAGACAGGAGGAATGGCTTTTTTCACCGGCGATATGCTCTCGCTCGAACGTTCCTTTACTAAGATCTCAAAAGAACTGCGAGCGCAATATCTTGTCACCTACAAGCCTACAAACGATCGCTATGATGGCAGCTTTAGAAAGATCGATGTAAGACTCGCTGAGCGCAGGAGTGATCTAAAAGTCAGAACGAAAAACGGGTACAAAGCTATCGCCGATAGCGTAACGCCATAAGAACGGAAGATTGGCAGGCGTAAGATGGGTTTTTTAGAAAGCAAGCGTTCATTGTTTTTGTTCCTGATGATTGTGTCTATGTTATCGGGAAGCGTTGCCGCGCACCGTTTGCTTGCTCAGAGTTCACAGGACAAGGGCGGCGTCAGGATTGAGGACCAACGCCCAAGTCCTTCGCCAAGTCCCCGCCAACGAGAAGAGTTGCCCCAGGACTCTGATGAAGTAGTCAAGGTCGAGACCAACCTCACAAGTATTTTTTTCACAGCCGCGGATAAAAACAAACGCTTCATTAGCAACCTTAAAGCGGATGATATTCGTGTGCTTGAAGATGGACAACCGCAAGAGGTTTTTACTTTCCAACAGAACCTGGATCTGCCGCTCTCAATTGCTATTCTGATCGACACGAGTGCGTCTGAGGAGCGAACGCTGCCTGACGAGAAAGCGGCCGCACGCACCTTTCTCGAAGACGTATTACGGCCGAGCAAAGACGAAGGCGCCGTAGTGTCTTTCACGGGGGAGACTACTCTAGAGCAAGGTTTTACGGGCAACATTGAGCGTCTACGTCGTGCCATTGAGCGGGTGGAATTCGTCCCACCGTCCGGTTACGTAGGAGGGGGCGTGGTAGTTAACGGCACTCCGCCGATCTCAGGAACGAATCAAAGCCTCGCAGGCTCGACAGCCATTTGGGATGCCATTTGGGCCACCTCAGAAGAACTGTTGAGTGAGTCGGCCGAACATACCCGGAGAGCCATCATTTTGCTCACCGACGGTGACGACACGAGTAGCCGGTTGAAGCTTCACGATGCCGTAGCGCGGGCACAAAAGTCAGATGCCCTGGTTTATGCGATTGGCATCGGCGATCGTTATAGCTTCGGTGTTGATGAAGGCTCGCTTCGAAAAGTAGCGGAGCAGACTGGAGGTCGCGCGTATTTCCCGCGTAACGAGAGGGAACTACGCGAGGCATTTGTACAGGTGCAGCGAGACCTTCGGGAGCAGTATCTCGTCGCCTATTCTCCTTCAAACAAGGCTCGCGATGGCTCTTACCGTCGCATCGAGATACAGGTAGTCAATCCTGAACTGCGCAAAGAGCTCAAGCTCAATTACCGTTCAGGGTATTTTTCCAAGGGTGGAGGCCCGGAAACACCCGCTCGCAAGAAGTCGAACGACTGAGAATCAGCTTTCCCGCACCACCCCTAAACCCAAGAAAACATTGGGGTGACAAACCGTTGACAACTTTGTTATACTCCAGACGCTAACGCATCCGTGTTGGCAAAATAGGTTACTCCCACTTCCGTTCACACAACCTCCCTAAGCAGTTAATCGCAGAGTCAGGCGTAGACTAAATGAGCATAAGTTCTTCGGACCGAGGCCGGATCCTGGTCGCTGATGACGATCAGAAAATACTCGACCTCTTAGTTGAACTATTGGAGCAGGAAGGCTACGAAGTCTCCGCAGCTAAAGACGGCGCGGAAGCATTTCAACTGGCCTTGTCTTTCGAGCCTGATGTCGTAATCAGCGACGTCGTCATGCCTGTTGTCGACGGCTTGGAGTTGTGTCGTCGTCTCAAAGACGACCCACGAACAGCCAACCTTCCAGTTCTGCTAATCAGTGGAACTCGACAATCGCGCGAGGACGGTATTCAGGGTCTTTACGCGGGCGCGGACGACTACCTCGAGATTCCATTTAGACATGAAGAGCTGTTGGTCAAAGTCGCTCGACTGGTTGAGCGTCATCGTATCGAAAGACACTATCGAGAAATCGTTGAGCAGGCTGCGGACATTATTTATACGCGGGATATGAAGGGCTATATCACGAGCATCAATGCTGCCGGTGCTCGGTTTTTCGGCCGCCCAGTGTCGGCCCTCGTCGGCAAACACTTAGGCGAGCTGATTGACGCACAGGCGGCGGCCTACGACATCGCCCAGACGAAAGATCCCAATGCAGCTTCACCGCTGCGTTCGATCTACCGCTTGACGGACGGAAAGGGTAGCTCAAGATGTTTAGAAGCAATTATTACAGTTGAACGCGATCGCCAGAACAAAGCGATTGGCGTTCGCGGAGTCGTTCGCGATGTAACAGATCAGAAAGTGGCGGAGGCGGCGCTCAAGGAGAGCGAAGAAAGATATCGTCAATTAGTAGAGCTTTCCCCTGACGCGATCATTGTCCATAGCGAAGGCAAATTCACATATCTCAATCCCGCGGCGCAAAAACTTTGGGCCGCATCCTGCGCTGGAGACTTGATAGGAACGTCAGTTTTGGACTTAGTCCATCCTGACTACCGTGACGTCGTCAAGAAACGCCTCGCACAACTCGAGCAGTTCGGGCAGCCGGCGCCACTGATGGAGGAAAAATCCATCCGGCTGGATGGACAGGTTATCGACATAGAAGTTGCGGGCATTCCCATCACGTATGAAGGCAAGTCTGCAGTTCAGGCTGTAATCCGCGACGTTACAGAACAGAAGCGTGCACGTGAGGCGCTGAGAGAGGCGGAGGCCCGTCTACAAACGGTGGTGGGTAGCGCATCGCTCATTCTGTTTGCAATCGATAAGGAAGGCACCTTCACACTATCCGAAGGTGAAGGGCTCAATAGCCTTCGTTTGCGGCCAGGCGAAGTTGTGGGGCAATCAGCCTTCGAACTTTATCGTGACGTGCCGGCGGTGATTGAGCATATTCGTCGTGCGTTGAAAGGCGAGGCCTTTCAGACGGCTGCAGTTATAGGTGATCTAACCTTTGAAGTTCGTTATTCTCCTCTCACAGACGAAAGCAACAACATTGCGGGAGTGATTGGCGTAGCTACGGACGTCACGGACAATCGCCGGGCGGAAGCCTCAATCCGCGAAAGCGAAGAGCGCTATCGCGAACTCTTCGAAAACGCCAACGACATCATTTACACAAATGATCTAAACGGCAACATTACTTCGCTAAACAGAACCGGCGAACGGATCACGGGTTACTCGCGCGAAGAGGCACTTAGAATCAATGTCGCAGATGTAATTGCTCCGGAATATTTGGAATTCGCGCGTGAGAAAATCGCGCTAAGCCCCGCTGAGAAAACCCCTACGGTTTACGAGATTGAGATCATTTCTAAGGATGGCCGCCGAGTGCGACTGGAGGTTAGCACTCGGGTAATTTTTCGCGACGGCAAACCTGTGGGTGTGCAAGGCATTGGCCGTGACCTGACTGAGCGGAAGCGGTCAGAAGAGGCCCTCCTTGAAAGCCGCGCGTTCTTCAACAGCTTCATGGACAACAGTCCAGCCGTGGCTTTTATGAAAGACGCCGAAGGCCGCTACGTATACGTCAACAAACCATTCGAGCGCTTGTTTGGCGAGAAGTTGAGTTTTCTGCAGGGTCGCACCAGCTTTGACTGGTTGCCACCCAGTTTTGCTGAGGAGACACATCAGCACGATCTACGTGTGCTCAGGACAGGGAAGCCGGAAGAAGTGGTCGAAACGATCCCGACCGAAGAAGGGCCGCCGCATCACTTGCTCGTTTTTAAGTTTCCCACTGCTGACGCTTCCGGAAATAAGTTTGTCGCCGGGGTTGGTGTGGACATCAGCGAACGGCGCCGGGCGGAAGAAGCCTTAGCTCATCAGGCGCTACGTGAGGCGATGACGCACCGGATTTCTCAAGCGATCAGATGTTCGTTAGACAGTAAAGAGATTTTTCAAACCGCGGTGCGTGAATTAGGTTCTTACCTGAATGTCGACCGTTGCTCGCTCTTCATCAGAGACGACAGAGCGAAATACGCTACCAACGTGGCGGAGTATCACGCAGACGGCGTGAAGCCTGCGGCCTCAGACTTTGATCTGACGCACTTGCAGACGCTGATTACAGCGCTCGACGAAACAGGTGTGCTGGCGTTTACCGACGTCGCTAAGGACCCTGGAATCAGCGACCTTTATGAAAAAATCCTATCGAAGGCAAGTGTTCAATCGATCATGTACGTAGCGATTAGGGTTGGCGATGAAGTGCCCGCTGCCTTTGCTCTGTCAACCACGCGAGAGTTGAGGAGCTGGAGCGAAGCGGATATAGCGCTCGCTAAGGCAGTCGCCGATCAAACGGGAATTGCAATCAGACAAGCGGACCTTTATCAAAAAGCGGAGACGACGTCGATGCGCGAAGCACTGGTAAATCGCTTGACCATGGCAATACGCGCGTCACTTAGTCTGCCGGAGGTCTTGACTACTGCTACACGTGAATTGGGTATGGCGTTGTCTCCTTCCAGAATTCATCTCTCGTTGTACAACAGCGAAGGTTTGGACTCACCGCTCGAGTATGAATATCTCGCTCCTGGCTCTGAGAGCAATAACCACGTACAGGTAGAACATGACGATCCCATTGGACGGTCGTTGCTCGAATCCAACCGGCCCCTTGTCGTTGACGACGCTTTGAACTATTCAGAAGGGCCCGAAGAGCTCAATGCTTATGTGCGTGCTCATGCGCACAGTTCAGATGTCCGTTCGCAGGTTATTTATCCCTTAATGATCAAGGGTCAGTTTCGCGGGGTCCTGTGCATTCATCAAACGGAGCGCATCCGGCGCTGGACGGAAGATGAGTTGTCTTTGGTTGAGGCATTTGCTGAGCGGCTGGTCATTGGCATCGCGCAGGCCGAACTCTTTGAGATGGTTGCGCGAGGAAAGACCGAGTGGGAAACGACCTTCGACGCAATGTCGGATGGAGTATTCATTTTCGATCGAGCCGGCGAATTGAAACGTGTGAACAAAGCCGGTGCGGCGATGGAAGCTGTTCATCCACGCGACTTACTCGGCCGGCACTGCTGCGAAATACTGCGGTCCAGCGAAGAAGACGACGCATGCATCGTTGAAAAGGCAATCGAGACCCGCCAGAGTTTCACGACCGAAATCACGCCCAGCAGCTTGAATCGGCCGTTGCTGGTCTCGGTTGAGCCTGTTCTTAATGAAAACGGTCTGCCGGAAGCCGCAGTTTGCACTGCCCGTGATCTCTCGGAGTTGCGTAAGGTGCAGGCCGTCGCACGCGAACACCAATCACTGTTGACTAACATTCTCGAGAGCGCTCGAGAGTCGATATATGCTGTCGATCCAACTGGCCACTTCAAGTGGTGCAACAGCGCCACACTCTTGGGTCTCGGTTACCAGCGTAGTGATTTCATTGGCCGGCATCTTCTTGACATGGTCCATGAAAGTGATCGCGAGCTGGTGAAAGAGAAGTTGCATGCGGCATTGAACGGCCAGCCGCAGACCTATGAAATGCGCTACTTTGCGCACGACGGCAGATTGCGGTATGCCCGAGTTGATAATTCACCGTTGGTCGTCGATGGGCGAACAACGGGAGTCTTGGGTATTGCGCGCGACATAACAGGCCAGAAGGAAGAACGTGAGCGCGCAGCACGAGCTGACAAGTTGCGAGCTCTTGGGCAATTGGCTTCCGGCGTGGCCCACGATTTCAACAACTCACTCGCGGCCATACTTGGTCGCGCACAATTGTTACGCAGGCAAGTCAAGGACGAAGCGTTAGTGCGGAATCTCGATATCATTCAAACTGCGGCCGAGGATGCTGCGGCTACCGTGCGACGAATCCAAACGTTTGCGCGTAAGTCGCCAGTAAAAGACTTCGAGTTACTTGACGTCCGCAGTCTTCTGCATGATGCGATAGAAATCACCAGGACGCGTTGGGAAAATGAGGCTCGACTGCGAGGCCTTGAATACGAGGTCAAATTGGACGCAGAACGTAGCCACAACACCTATGGCAGTGCATCGGAATTGCGAGAAGTGTTTGTGAATCTGATCGTCAACGCTGTGGATGCGATGCCCAGGGGCGGCCAACTGTCAATCACTTGCGAGCGTGAGGAAAGCAGACTGCTGCTCCAATTCATCGACAGCGGAATGGGAATGCCTGAAGATGTCCGGCAAAAGATTTTTGAGCCGTTCTTCTCCACAAAGGGTGCGCACGGTACGGGGCTCGGTCTTTCTGTCAGCCATAGCATCATCGAACGGCACGAAGGTTCGATTAGCGTAAGGTCTGAGCCAGGCGCCGGTACTACGTTCACTATCAATCTTCCCGCTGCGGATGCGGATGCACGGGCGACGGATGTGTTGACAACCAGTGATACAACCCAATCTCTTAGAATAATGGTTGTGGATGATGAGCCCGCTGTGAGGGAGACACTCGCCGAGATGTTGGAAGCGGTCAAACACAATGTTGTGTTGGCAAATGGCGGGCAGGATGCTTTGCAAAAGCTGCGCGGCAATCCTGTAGATTTCGTGTTTACAGATCTCGCAATGCCCGAAATGGATGGCTGGGAAACGGCGAGAGAAATTCGCAAGCGCTGGCCCGAGATCAAGATCGTCTTAGTTACCGGCTACGGGTCGACGACCGTCCCACCTGTCGGCGAAGAGAATTTGGTTGATGGAATAATCGGCAAACCCTTCGCTTTTTCGCAGGTAGCCTCAATTCTCAACTCGTTGTCGATTCGGAAAAACGAACTACAGGACATCGTCGCATGAGTAGTAACGCCGTCTGTCTTGCTTAGTTGTAGTTCATGATTCCCGCGCTCGCGGTAAATCCCACTCCAAAACCTACAACGATCGTGGGCCCTGTCCAGTCGTTCTTTTCGGCTAACATGAATCCCGTCGACGCGCTCGAGAGGTTTCCATAGTGCTTTAGTACTTCGTAGGAGCCATGGACCTTTGGGGACCCTGGCTTCAAATCAAGCTGGGAGCAAACGCCGTCCAGGATCTTCTTACTGCCTGTGTGAATCAAACAATCATCAACCTGCCTCAGATCAGAAACCGGCGAATCCGGGTGTTGCAAGACATTCTTGACGGTGGTCACTGCGTAATGCGCGCCGCGGGTTGGCACGCTCGGTTGCATGAAGTATTGCGGCCTGCCCTTCAGGAAGGGATGGGAGCTGCTTCTTACCATCGTAAGCAAATTCATGTCGTTCGGTTCATCGTTGGTGAGGTGAGAAATTGGACCGAAAGCCGGTTTCCCCTCTTCGGTGCCAACCAGCAACGCCACCGCGCCATCGCCAAAGAGCATTGATTGAATCACGAAGGTGGTATCCATCCTTTGTTGTTCGAATTGATCGGGATCAAGCTGTTGTCCCCTCCTCATCTTTATCATTTCCCGGTAGCCGAAATACTCACCCCGCAAGAGTGGGGCAACATAGGGCGTGTGGGATTCAGCCATTAAAACGATTGCCAATTTTCCGGGATTGGCCGCGAGGTACCACCCCGCGACCTCAATCGATTTCAGCAGAACAGAACAACCTTGAGCTTGCATGCTTACTGTTCTGATCGAACGCGACAACAGCCCGTGCGTCTTTCCGATCACCTCGGAAGCGAGACAGGGTAGCATTTGGTCCGGCGTGTTCGTTGCGGCAACAATCAGCCCGATTCGGGAAGAATCGCCGCCCCACTCCTGGATGCAACGTTTTGTCGCGCCCACCCCAAGTTCAGTAGTGGAACTTGTTGCGTGCTTCTGTTTTCCACAAAGGAAGTCGGGATAATTTTCAATAGTTGAATATCTCTGATCGACTCCCAGGGTGTTGATTGTGTTAATTAGCTCCGGAGAAAGTTTGTGCATCAGACTGCCAACTAGTTCCGTTGTCTTGAAAGCATGTGGAGGTGTTGAGGTGGCGGCCGATAGTAAGTTAATCATTGTCGTATTCTTGCTCCAAAATGGGGGTGAGTTTTGGTCAGCGCCGGAGCGACCCACTCAATGCTATTGAACTTTATTCGACCTACATACATGTCAATAGCCGTGCCGCACATGAAAGAGGGCGTAGCAATTCGAGCTTAACCACTTAGAATAAGTAACTTAGAGGAAATATCTGGGACCGTGTCCTGGTCACGAAGAGGGGGTAGCTGGATACTAGATAATCAGCAACGCTTTCGACGTCTGTAGTTGTTAAGGAATCGGCTGATTTCGCAAAGTGTCAGAATGATCACGAGGTATACAGTTGAGTATTAGGTACCCAAAGAATCGGCTTTGCCCTAAAAGTCACTTCTGACCCAAAAGTTTTGAGGCTGACTCAAAAGTCCCCGGCCAAGGGTCGCCCGCATCCCTCAACGCCTTAAACGCCACTATAGCCTTTCGCAGTTGGAGTGCCCGACCTTCGGCGTCCACCAAAAGCCCTTGCGCCTTTTCAATGGCAGAATCCCAAGGGTTTTGCCCGACTGTGGCTATTGGTAACAATTTATCGGTAGACTTACACATTAACCTTGCTTTTTGTTTTCTTTTCACTATAATGCTCCAATCATGGCTAAATCACCAACTCCGCTTCCGTTAGAAGAACCCCCTGAGCCCACGGCTTACGACGCGGCGTTCGAGGCCGCCATTGATGAGCTTGACGAGCTTATGACCGAGCGCGAAGTCCTTGACGAGCGGCGCGATATTATCGACAAACGCATCAGCCGACTCCGGCAGGGCGTCTTCGGCATTGCCACCTTGTGTGGCATATCCAGAGACGATGTGAAGGAACGCCATTCCGAACTTTTCCCAGATTCTATTGACCCAGATACGGGCCTCACAGATGCCGTGCGAGAGGTTCTCTATGCGCACGAGGAAACATTCGTATCTCCGGTTTTTATTAGGGACTTTCTCAAAACTAGCGGATACGAAATTACGAAGTATAAGAACGCGCTCGCGTCGATCCACTCGGTACTTAAAAGGCTGAAAACTCAGGGTGAGGTTCTTGATTCCAACCGAGAAGGCCGCACTGTTTACAAATGGGCAAAGAATGGACCACCAACGCAGCAGCCGCCCGACCTGTCCGACGAAGATATTCCGTTTTAGTTGGGATGTAGAGGTTCTTTGAAAGTTAACTAGAGGCGGGATAGCCAAGTTGGCTAAGGCAGCTCTCCTGAAAAGGGCCATCGCGGGTTCAAATCCCGCTCCCGCCTCCAATTTTGCAGTCCCGATGGGTGCGCTAACACCCACCGGAACATTCAACCACACAGCCGAAGCAATGTGGCCTAAGCAACCAAGATTATATGCTTCCGGCTGTGTCTTTTCCAAGAAGGGGAAAACATCATGGAAGCACGAGAACAAAAAGGTCTTGAAATAGCCGCTAAGTCCAGACTCACCCGCAATGGTGATTTCTGGATCGTTCCCTCGCAAGCTGGTAAGGGTAAGTACACAGTTGACGCCAAAGGCAAGCATTGCACCTGCCCAGACTTTGAAGAACGACGACTCACCTGCAAACATCTGTTCGCTGTTTCGTTCACCATTCAGCGTGAGTACACCGATGATGGTCAGACTCAGACTATTACCGAAACCCTTGTTGTAAAGAAAACCTACAAGCAGGAATGGTCTGCTTATAACGGAGCACAGACACACGAGAAGGAACGATTCCTTCAGTTGCTCGCTGACTTGTGCAAAGGCATCGAAGCGTCCACCCAGAAGACCGGACGCCCGCGCTTGCCGCTCGCTGATATGGTTTTTGCGAGCGCGTTCAAGGTTTACTCTACGGTGTCCGGTCGGCGCTTTATGTGCGACTTGCGAGACGCCCAGAGCAAGGGTTACTTGTCGAAAGCGGCACACTACAATTCGATTTCCCGTTACCTCGAAAACCCCGGTCTGACACCAATACTCAAAACCCTTGTTGAGCAAAGCAGTCTCCCGCTGCAAGCCATCGAAAGAGACTTTGCCGTTGACTCGTCCGGCTTTTCTACCTCTCGCTTCATTCAATGGATGCGAGCGAAGTACACAGAGCCTCATTTGATCCAACAGCGACAGTTCATCAAATGCCACATCATGTGCGGCGTCAAAACCAACATCATCACGGCTGTTGAGATAACAGAAGGACACTCTGGAGACAGCCCGCAATTCGTGGGACTGCTTGAAACGACCGCACAGAACTTCGTGATGAATGAGGTCTCCGCTGATAAGGCCTACTCGTCGGGAAAGAATCTCAAGGCCGTATGCGCCAAAGCGGCTGCGCCTTACATTCCCTTTAAGAGCAATGCGACGGGTTCGGAGCAATTCGGCGGCTCGGTTTGGAAACGGATGTTTCACTTCTACAGCTACAACACAGAGCAATTTATGGAGCACTATCACAAACGCTCGAACGTCGAAACCACTTTCAGCATGATTAAGGCGAAGTTCGGGAATCACCTGCGAATCAAGACTAAACCCGCGCAAATCAATGAGGCTCTTTGTAAGGTTCTGTGTCACAATATTTGTTGCCTCATTCAATCTACTTTCGAGCTAGGAATTGAACCAACGTTCTGGGCCGAATCGTAACCTTCCCATAGCAAACATGAAGCGACGGGGTGCAAAAACTAATCTGCCTAAAACGATCACTAAAAAAAGCCATAGGAAATCAGCTAGTCCGGTCATTCCGGCTCCGTCGCCCGCTAAGAATAGCCATAAGGAAAAAGCAGACGATTATGCCGAGGCAAAAGAAGCAGACGGCGAACAGCAGTCCACCAGAAAAAGGGAGACAAATTCTATGAGTATCTTCATTGTCGTTGCTCTCTCGTTGATTGCCGCCGCGCCGATCGGAATTGCTATCGCTAACTGGCAAAAAGGAAGCTACGGAAATCTCAAAGCGGCCCTCTTTTGGGGAATCGGGGCATATCTTCTCGTCGGGGCAGTTTTGGTTTTTGCTTATTACTCTTACGTTATTAAACCGGCTAAAACTGATGGCCCTCGCGCGTTCCTTGATGTCACTAGCGCAAGAGTCTTTAGGGGGCAAATGCTGGAACGTGTTGAACCCGACCCTCCGCACTACCGGGCACGAATCATTGCTGAGAATGCTGAATTGCTGATTGGCGATGTTCCAGTAGTGGAAGTTGTCTTGACTAATACTGGAGGCGATATGGCTAGACGGGTTAAAGGCGTTGTAGTAGTAACCCTCGGAGATATGATCGGGGAAAATCCAAATTATTACGGGACGCCGATATACCCCCTCCAAAGCGTGGTAGATCTTCCTAAAGGAAGGACTCTGATATACCACTCGCCCAATCCGGCGGTTCTGACCGCAGAAGATCTGAAAGCCATCCGAGAATTTCGGAAATACCTGCTTATGTACGGCGTCATTACCTATCTTGATCCCCACGAAGAGAGGAAGACGAAATTCTGCTTTCTTTACGATCCTCTCCTCTTTCGTTTGGGCCAGTGCCCTGCCCATAACTCCTTTGAATGACGGCGCGAAGCAAAAGAGCATCACCAAGATCCAAATTGCGACACTCCCTCGAATTGACCTAAAAGTCAGGCTCTTGACCCATAAGTCACCCCAGAACCCGACTTTTAGGGCAAAGCCCAAAGAATCAAAGAATCGGCTTTGCCTCAAAAGTCGCACCTAGCTTAAGTAGGATCTATTTTTGATTCGTGTTGGTTCGTGTGATTTCGTGGATCGTCCAGTTTTTATGGAAGAAAGGAACGATCCACGAAATCACACGAACTAAACACGAAA
>Ga0070698_100002161_pt1 | contig 21824 bp, 16 predicted proteins | sample KBSK1502metaG_FD_65477 | JGI IMG/M metagenome (GOLD analysis project Ga0070698, IMG submission 65477) | Corn, switchgrass and miscanthus rhizosphere microbial communities from Kellogg Biological Station, Michigan, USA - KBS K1-50-2 metaG | ecosystem: Host-associated > Plants > Roots >...
GACAGGGTCAACGACCTGATCGCCAAGACGACCGTCGAGATCCTGAATCTGCGACCGACGATGAGTTACGGCCTCTCGCCGGCTCGTCAGTGATGGATGCGGTGACACCCGAACCGGAGGTCCGTCACATCCGCGGCGCGTGCGCGCTGGACTGCCCCGACACGTGCAGCTGGATCGTAACCGTCGAGGGAGGAGAAGCGGTCGCCCTGCGCGGTGATCCCGCACATCCTTTCACCCGCGGGTCGCTGTGCAACAAGGTGGAGAATTACCTGACGTACGCGCGCTCGCCCGAACGCCTTCTGCATCCCATGCGCCGCGTCGGACCAAAAGGTAGCGGCGCGTTCACCCGGATTTCATGGGACGAGGCACTCGAGAGGATCGCGGCGGGGCTCGGCGACGTGATCGCGAAGCACGGCGCCGAGGCGATCTGGCCCTTCCTGGGCTCCGGCAGCATGGGGCTGATCCACGGCGTCTACGGCGCCGGGCGCCGGCTGTGGAACGTGCTGGGCACGTCCCGCCACGTGGTGAGCATGTGCACGATCGCGGGCGGATTCGGCACCGGCTACACGCTGGGCGACAACCGCGTCGGGATGGACCCGGAGACGCTCCGATTCTCGAAGCTCGTCGTGCTCTGGGGCGCGAACGTGCTGTCGACGAATCCCCACCTGTGGCGGTCGATCCTCGAGGCGCGGAAGAACGGCGCGCTGGTCGTCGTCATCGATCCGATTCGGACCCGCACCGCGGCGCAGAGCGACTGGCACATCGCGCCGATACCGGGCACGGATGCCGCGCTGGCGCTCGGCCTGCTGCACGTCGTGCTGGCCGAGGCCAGGGAGGATCGGGACTTCATCGACCGTCACACCGTCGGCTGGGAGGCGTTTCGCGGGCGCATCCTCGAGTTTCCGCCGTCGCGCGCCGCCGCGATCACCGGGCTTCCGACCGAGTCCATCGTCGAGCTGGGCAAGCGACTGGCCGAAACCCGGCCGACCGGCATTCGCATCGGCATCGGCATCCAACGCCACGGCGGGGGCGGCATGGCGGTGCGGACGATCACGTGCATTCCCGGCGTCACCGGCGACTGGAGCCACCTGGGCGGCGGCGTCTGCTACGACACGCGCGGCTTCTTCGGCCTGGACTGGGCCGCGCTGTGGCGCGACGACCTCCGGCCCCGGCCCGCGCGCGCACTATACATGACGCGCCTCGGCGAAGGACTGCTGGAACTAGACCACCCGCCGGTCAAGGCCTTGTTCGTGTACGCCAGCAATCCGATGGCAAGCATCCCGCATCAGACGAAGGTCCGCCGCGGCCTGGCGCGCGACGATCTTCTCACGGTCGTCGTCGAGCACTTCATGACCGACACGGCGCGCTACGCCGACATCGTGCTGCCGGCGACCATGCAGACCGAGCACCGCGATCTGCTGATCGCGTACGGACACTTGTATCTGGCATGGAACGAGCCTGCGGTGCCGCCGCGCGGCGAGTGTCTTCCGACGGCGGAGATCTTCCGTCGCCTCGCGCGAAAGATGGGGCTCGACGCGGCGCCGCTCTACGACAGCGACGAGACGATGGCACGGCAGCTGCTCGGCAGCGGGCATCCGTCGCTGAACGGCATCACCCTCGAGGAGCTGAAGACCCGCGGCTGGATGCGGCTGAACTATCCCGATCCGTTCGTGCCCTTCGCGACCGCCTTTCCGACCGCGTCCGGCAAGCTGGAGTTCGTCTCCGATCGGATGGCGCAGGCCGGGTTGGATCCGGTCGCCGGCTACACGCCCGCCCACGAGACGTCGCAGCGAGACACCACGCTGGCCCGCGAGTACCCGCTCGCCCTCGTCACGCCTGCCGATCACTACTTCCTGAACTCGGTCTTCGCCAACGTGCCGCGCCAGCAGCGGCGGTCGGGCGCCGCGACCCTGCTGATCCATCCCGACGATGCCGCGCCTCGGAGCATCGCGACGGGAGACGAGGTGCGCGTCGCCAACGCCCGAGGGTCGTTCCTTGCCCTCGCCGACGTGAGCGATCGCGTTCGCCCGGGAGTGGTCGCCAGCACCAAGGGACGGTGGCCGGGCGAGTCGAAAGGGGGCGCGACGATCAACGCCACCGTCGACGAGCGCGACTCGGACATGGGCGGCGGCGCCGTCTATCACGACAACCGCGTTCGCGTCGACAGGTCAGGGTTGGTGGAGCTGACGGGGATCGAACCCGTGACCTCGTGAATGTCATTCACTTGCCGCCCGCAGAATATCAAGGGGTTGCAGGACGTTCCCGACGCGCACTGTCGGTCGATCCCTTGATGATGCTGCGGGGAGTGAACGACCGCGGGCGCAGGACCCGGGCTCAGCGCCCCTCGGCCGCCGCGCGGTTGATCTCCGGACTGTACAGGATGTGCTCGCCCGCGCCGCCCCGGCCCGCCACCGCGAGCATCGCGCGGCCCAGGTTCTCGGTGGTCGTCACATGCCTCGGCAGCAGCCGCCGCAACAGCGGATAGAGCCAGGACAACCCGATGTACAGCCATCGGTACGCCGGGGTCTTCGAGGTCGCGCCGTGCCGCGGTTGGATATAGCCGGGGCGGAACACGTACGCGTGAAAGGGCATCGCCAGGAGGGCGTTCTCCGTGCGGCCCTTGACCCGCGCCCACATCGAACGGCCCCGCTCCGTGCTGTCCGCGCCTTCGCCCGACACATAGATGAAGGTCAGCGACGGGTTGGCCGGCAGGGCACGGGCCGCCGCGAGCGTGTAGTCGTACGTGATCCTGCGGTACTCGTCCTCGCCCTTGCCCGCCGAGGAGACGCCCAGGCAGAAGAAGCACGCGTCGACGGCCGCGAACTCCGCGGCCAGGGAAGAGAAATCCGTGAAGTCCCGATGCATGAGTTCGCGGAGTCTGGGGTGGGTGAAGCCGAGCGGTGCTCGTACGACCGCGATGACGCTCTTCACCCGGTCGTCGAGCAGGCACTCGCGCAGGACGCCCTGGCCGATCATGCCGGTGGCGCCGAAGAGGAGGACGTTCACATCACTCGATGAGTGTACGATGAACGAAGGCGATCGCGGTCGAGCCCTCACCTACCGCCGAGGCCACCCGCTTCATGTTCCCCGCCCGGACGTCGCCGACCGCGAAGACTCCGGGCAGGCTCGTCTCGAGCAGGTAGGGGAGCCGCGCCAGCGGCCAGCCCGCCGTCGCGAGATCCTCCTTCGACAGGTCGGGACCGGTCTTGATGAAACCGCGCGAATCGAGCGCGACGCAACCATCGAGCCATGCCGTGCAAGGCACCGCGCCCGTCATCACGAAGACGTGCCGTATGTCCAGCGTCTCGACGGCCTCGGGGGATTGATGCCGCCAGCGCACACGCTCGAGGGCGTCGTTGCCCTCCAGGGCGACGATCTCCGTCTGCGTGTGGAGGACGATGTCGGGACTCTGCTCGATCCGGCGGATCAGATACCGGGACATCGTCTCCGCGAGGCTGTCCGACCGCACGAGCATGTGCACCCGCTTGGCGGACTGGGCGAGGAACACCGCCGCCTGTCCGGCGGAGTTGGCTCCGCCGACCACCGCCACCTCTTCGCCACGGCAGAGCTGGGCCTCGATGAAGGTCGCGCCGTGGTACACGCCCGCGCCTTCGAACCGGGACGCATTCTCCACCGATAGCTTCCGATAGGCGGCGCCGGTGGCGATGATGATCGTCCGGGCCGGCACCTGCCGCCCGTTGTCGATCCGCACGGAGAAGGGCCGGCGCTGGCACGAGAGCCCCGTGGCGCCCTGGGCGATCGCGATGTCCGCTCCGAACTTCTCGGCCTGAGTGAAGGCGCGCGCGGCGAGCTCCTGGCCGGAGATGCCGGTGGGGAAGCCGAGGTAGTTCTCGATGCGGGAGCTGGAGCCGGCCTGCCCGCCGGGAGCGCTCGATTCCAGGACCAGGACGGCGAGCCCCTCCGACGCGCCGTAGACCGCGGCCGCGAGTCCCGCCGGCCCCGCCCCCACGATCACCACGTCACGCAGATGCGTCTGGTCGATGGCCTCGTTGAAGCCGAGGCAGTCCGCGATCTCCCGGTTGGTCGGGTTGCGAAGCACCACCGTGCCGCGACAGATCAGCACGGGAACGTCGGCCTCGGTGACGCGGAAGCGATCGAGCAGCTCTTGTACGTCGGGGTCGCGATCGAGGTCGACGTAGGCGTGGGGATGGCCGTTGCGCGTGAGGAACTCCTTGACGCGGAGAGTACCGGCCGAGCTGGCGGAGCCGATCAGCACCACGTCCCCGACGCCCTGCGCGACGAGATCGACGCGCCGCAGGATGAAGGCGCGCATGAGGATCTCGCTCAGCTCGGCGTCGGTCTGGACGAGGGACAAGAGGTCGTCGCGGCGCATCTCTACGACCTCGCCTGCCTTGGGGGCGCGGATCTGCACCATGCCTGGCCGGCCGGACAGGATGTTCAGCTCGCCCGTGAACTGACCCGGTCCGATTACCAACACGAGCTGCTCGACGTCGCCGAGGCGGACGCCTTCGATCTCGCCCTCGGTCACCACGAACATGCGCGGGGTCGGGTCACCCGCTTCGAGGAGGACCTCGCCGGCCTCGACCGGGCGCACGCGTCCGTGCGGCGTGACACGTGCGAGTTGAGCCGCAGTCAGCCGCGGGAAGACATGCTCCGGGGGAGAGGAGACGGGCAACGGCTTGCGATCGGCCATGGCGTCCAACGGGGATTGTGCCTCAGCGGCCGGGCCCACACATCACCGCATCGGGTGTTTCTGCCCTAACACCGGGAGGCCGCCCCGCCGTACCTCGATGGTGTTAAGCCGCGATCCGACCCAGGGTGTTAGCGGAAAACCCCTCTAAGCCGTGATGCGGCGGAGGGGGAGCGCGGCTACCTTCCCTTCCAACGGCTGCCGCATGCCGCAGGGAGGAATGAGGCCATGAACAGGCAGAAATCCGCGGGGCATGGGCTCACATCCGAGGACCTCGAGAAGATCGACGTGCCGACGTTGATCCTCCACGGCGACGACGACCAGATCGTGCCGATCGCCGACTCCGCCCTGCTCGCGTTCCTCAAGACTTAGGCCGGATTCCGTCCCTGACGCTTGCCCGGGTTGACATGGCGTCTGGGCCTGACCGCGGCTGGCCTCACGACGGCGAGCTGGGTCGCCGCCGTCTGCGCGGCGATGCTGCTCGCGGGGACTCATCCGCCGCCGACGGCCGCCGAGCCGACCATCGAGTTCAGCCGCGTTCCTCCCGCCGCCGAGGGCGGGACGGCGCAGATCGCCACCATCGAGGGGCGGGTGATCGGCGCGCGCGGGGGGCAACGCATCGTCCTCTACGCGCGGAGTGGCGACTGGTACGTGCAGCCCTTCGCGGACGAGCCCTTCACGGCGATCCAGGCCGACTCCACGTGGAGGAGCTCGACCCACCTGGGAAGGGAGTATGCTGCGCTTCTCGTCGATGCCGAGTACCGTCCCCCCGCGAGAACCCCGTCCCTGCCCGGCATCGGCGGAGGGGTGGCGGCGGCCGCCGCCGCCGAGGGGACGCCGCCGTGGTGGAGGGCTCGCTGGTTTCGGGTGGCTTGCATCATGGTGGCCGGGCTGGGAGCGGTCGGGCTCCATCGACGCCGCCTGCAACAGCTCGCCCACGAGCTCGACGCGCGATCGGCCGAGCGGCTCGCGGAGCGCACGCGGATCGCGCAGGAGCTCTACGACACCCTCCTGCAGGGGTTCCTGAGCGCATCGATGCAGCTCCATCTGGCCGTGGATCAACTGCCCGAGGGCTCGCCGGACCGGACGCGCCTCGACCGCGTGCTCGACGTCATGGGACGAGCCACCGATGAGGCGCGCTGCGTGCTGCACGGCCTTCGCTCGGGGGATGACGACGGCGAGCGTCTCGAGGTCTCACTCGGACGGCTGGGCCAGGAGCTGGGCTCGGGGGCGGGGGCCGATTACCGGGTGATCGTGGAAGGCGCGGGGCGGCGGCTGCACCCGATCATCCGCGACGAGGTCTACTGCGTGGGGAGAGAAGCGGTCGTGAACGCCTTCCGGCACGCACGGGCGCGCGCCGTCGCCGTCGAGATCGAGTACTCGGCCCGACGCCTGCGGGTTCTCGTCCGCGACGACGGCTGCGGCATCGCCGCCCGGGTGCTCGCCGCCTCCCGCGAGGGAGACTGCGGCCTGGCCGGCATGCGCAAGCGGGCCGCCCGGATCGGTGCGCGCCTTCGCGTACGGAGCCGCGCCGGCGCCGGGACGCAGGTGGAGCTTTTCGTTCCCGGGCGCGCGGCCTTCCAGGGATCCGGCAGACGGGAGACAAGTGAATGAGCGCATCGGCCTCCATCCGCGTCCTCACCGTCGACGACCATCCGCTGCTGCGCGAGGGGGTCTCCGCGATGATCAAGAGCCAGCCCGACATGGAGCTGGTGGCGGAGGCCAACAACGGGCGGGACGGGCTCGAGCGGTTCCGCCAGCACCGGCCCGACATCACGCTCATGGATCTCCGGCTCCCGGACATGAACGGGATCGACGCCTTGAAAGCGATCCGCGCGGAATTCCCGGACGCCCGCATCATCATCCTCACCACCTTCGAGGGAGACGTCGAGATCCAGCGCGCCCTGGAAGCGGGCGCCCGAGGGTACCTCCTGAAGAGCATGACCCCCAGGGAGCTGCTCGACGGGATCCGCCAGGTCCACGCGGGGAAGAAGCGGATCCCTCCGGAGATCGTGGCTCACCTCGCCGAGCACCTCAGCGACGAGACCCTGACCTCGCGCGAAGTGGAAGTGCTGCAGCAGATCGCGGGAGGCAACCGGAACCGGGACATCGCGGAGCGGCTGTTCATCTCGGAGGAGACGGTCAAGGTCCACGTCAAGCACGTCATGGAGAAGCTCGGAGCCAGCGACCGGACGGAAGCGGTCGCGATCGCGATCCGGCGGGGAATCATTCAGCTCTAGTCGGGCCGCTCCCCGGATCGTGGTACGCGCGGATGCGACGCGCGCGGTAGTCAATTCCTGAGCGGAAGTGCCGGCCTACACCGCCCACTGTTTTTGAGACCCGCCTGTGAAGGGGTACTGTATCCGCCGAACGACGTGAGATAAGGCCGTCACCGAGGCGAATCGGACCCCTGTGAGGCGCAGGCTCCTGCTGGTCATCCCGTGTCTTCTGTTGACCGGCTGCGCCGGTCGGCACGGCGACGGCGGACCGTCGATCCGATTCACGAGGATACCCCCGGCCGACAAGGGTGGGCCGGACACGCTCGACGTCATCGAAGGCCGCGTGGTCGGCGCGCACCCGGGGCAGCGCATCGTGTTGTTCGCGAAGAGCGGCGTCTGGTGGGTCCAGCCGGAGGCCAGGCAGCCGTTCACCGAGATCCGGGCGGACTCGACCTGGACGAGCTCCACCCACCTGGGGACGGAGTACGCGGCGCTGCTCGTCGATGCCGGCTATCATCCGCCGCTTTCCACGGAGACGTTGCCGAAGGAAGGCGGCGGCATCGTGGCCGTCACGATCGCACCGGGGGACGCGTCGGCGCGGGCGGCCCACCACACGCTCCAGTTCAGCGGATACGAATGGATCGCCCGCTCCGCCCCCAGCGATCGGGGCGGGACGAACGACTACGATCCCGCCAACGCATGGACCGACGGAGGCGGAGCACTGCATCTCCGCATCGGGGGAGAGGCGCCGCGCTGGACGTGCGCCGAGGTACGCCTGACGCGCCGGCTCGGGTATGGCTCGTACCGGTTCATCGTGCGCGACGTGTCGCATCTGGAGCCGGCGGCGGTGCTGACCCTGTTCACATGGGACGGACCGGCCGCCAACGAGAACCACCGTGAGATGGACATCGAGATCAGCCGGTGGGGCAATCCGGCGGCGAAGAACGCACAATACGTGGTCCAGCCGTACTACGTCGCCGCGAACGTCTGGCCTTTCGTGGCGCCTCCGGGCGTTCTCTCCCATTCCTTGCGCTGGGAGCCCGGGCGCCTCACGGCCAGGACCCTTCGCGCGGCGGGCCCGGAGGCCGGTGCCCCCGTGGTCGCCGAGCACGCCTTCACGTCCGGAGTGCCCTCGCCGGGCAACGAGAGCGTACGCATGAATCTCTACGTGTTTCGCCGCAGCGTGAAGGCCCTGGAGCACGGGGCCGAGGTCGTGGTCGAGAAGTTCGAATACTTCCCATGATGCTCCGGTGTGGCCCGACGCCTCGACGGGTTGGGCGGTGGACCGCGGTCGCGGTGACGTGCATCGCCGGCAGCGCCCAGGCGATGGATCCGGACCGGGCGATGTCACAGTACGGCCGGGAACGGTGGGGCACGGACCGCGGGTTCCCGGGTGGAACCGTCCAAGCGATCAGCCAGACCGCCGACGGTTACCTCTGGCTCGGCACCGACAAGGGGCTCGTCCGCTTCGACGGATCGGCCTTCCGCCGGTTTCCGGAGCCGAGCCGAACGTCGCTGTCGATCACGCAGGTCCTGGGGCTGACCGCGGACGGTCGAGGCACCTTGTGGGTCAGTCTGGGTGGGCCGAGGGTGCTGCGCTATCACGACGGCCGGTTCGAGGACGTGCCGTCCCTCGAGACGATGGAGGATGCGGTCACCGCGATGACGCGCAGTCGAGACGGGACCCTGCTGCTCGCGGGAATCGTGAACGGCCCGCTGCGGTGGAGCGGGGAAGGCCTCGAGAGCCTCGCGCTTCGCACATCGTTGCCGGCCCGCTCTCCCGTGATCTCGATCAGCGAGGCGGCGGACGGCAAGATATGGATGGGAACACAGGGCGAGGGGCTCTTCTACCTCGCCCAGGGGCGCGTCACTCCCGTGACGAAGGGACTGCCCGATCAAACCATCAACGCCGTGCTTCCCGTCGGGGCCCGCGACGTGTGGGTGGGGACGAACAAGGGCGTGGTGCGGTGGAACGGAAACGAGGTCACCGCGGATGGCCTCGCCCCTTCGCTGAGGCGTATCCCGGTATCGACGATGACGCTCGATCGCGATTCGAACATCTGGATCGGCACCGCCAACGACCTGCTGCGCGTGAACGCGAGAGGCGTCTCCCGGCTGGAGGATCGCGGGGAGGCGTTCCGCCTCGCGGTGACGGCCCTGTTCGAAGACCGCGAGGGGAGTCTGTGGGTCGGCACGCCGCGCGGCCTCGAGCGTCTGCGCGACAGCAGCTTCACCACGTACGGGCGCGCCGAAGGGCTGCCGTCGGAAAGCAGCGGACCGATTCACGTGGACGCCGAAGGACGGACGTGGTTCGCGCCCCTCGGCGGCGGACTGTACTGGCTCCGGAACGGGCAGGTGGGCCAGGTCAATGTGGGCGGGTTGCCGGCCGACGTGATCTACTCGATCGCCGGAGGCAAGGACGGCTTGTGGCTCGGCCGGAAGACGGGTGGGTTGACGCACCTCCTGTCGAGCGGGGGCTCCATCAGCACCAAGACGTACCGGAAATCGGACGGCCTCATCGAGGACACCGTCTATGCGGTGCACGAGAGTCGCGACGGGACCGTCTGGGCGGGAACGCTCGGGAGCGGCGTGAGCCGCTTTCGTGACGGCCGCTTCATGACCTACGACGTCGAGAGCGGCCTCCTGTCCAACAGCATCGCTTCGATCGTGGACACCGCCGACGGTACGACGTGGTTTGCGACGCCGAGCGGCCTCAGCGCCCTGTCGAAGGGTGGATGGCGAGGCTTCACGACGCGCAATGGACTACCGTCCGACGACGTGAACTGCCTCCTGGAGGACTCCGGGGGCACGCTCTGGATCGGGACCGGCGACGGGCTCGCGCTGCTGGGTTCGGACGGGATTCGAGTGCCGCGCGGCTCGCCGGTGTCGCTCCACGAGCAGATCCTCGGGCTGGCGGAGGACCGCCAGGGATGGCTCTGGATCGCCACCTCGACGCGGGTGTTGAGTGCCAAGCGAGACCAGCTCCTCGACCAGGGGCTCGGCCGCGCGGAGGTGGCCGACTACGGCCTCTCCGACGGCCTGTACAGCACGGAGGCCGCCCGGCGGCACCGTTCGGTGGTCACCGACCTCTTCGGCCGGATCTGGTTTTCCATGAGCCGAGGGCTCTCCGTCGTCGATCCGGTGCGAGCCACGAGCAGCGCGGCCCCCCTGGTCGCCCACATCGAGGCCCTGTCCGCCGACGGCAACGCGATCGATCTCGAGGGGGCTCGCCGCATCCCTCCCGGCCCGCGGCGCGTCACGTTCGGCTATTCGGGAGTCAGTCTGGCGGCCCCGGACCAGATCCGATTCCGCTACCGGCTGGACGGATTCGATCCCGGCTGGAGCGAGCCCGTCTCCGCGCGAGAGGCGGTCTACACGAACCTCACGCCCGGGTCGTACCAGTTCCGCGTGATGGCCTCGAACAGCGAGGGCTTCTGGAACGGCGCCGAGGCAACGGTCGCCGTCGACATAGAACCCGAGGTCTGGCAGACGCGATGGTTTCGACTGGCGGGCGCGCTGGCCTGCGCGCTGGCCCTGCTCGGCCTCTACCGGATGCGGCTTCACCGCTTGACGCGCCGGTTGAACGTCCGGTTCGAAGAGCGGCTGGCCGAGCGAACGCGCATCGCGCAGGAGCTGCATGACACGCTCCTGCAGGGGTTCTTGAGCGCTTCGATGCAGCTCCACGTCGCGGTGGACGGCATGCCGGAGAGCTCGCGCGAGAAGAGCAGGCTGAGCGGCGTGCTCGAGCTGATGAATCGGGTCATCGAAGAGGGCCGGAACGCCGTACGGGGCCTCCGCTCGTCGGAGAGCAGCCTCGACGATCTCGAACAGTCGTTCTCGCGCATCCGGGACGAGCTCGGAATCAAGGATGAGATCGCGTTTCGGGTGATCGGCGAAGGCCACCCCCAGCGCTTGCATCCGATGATCCGCGACGAGGTCTACCGCATCGGACGGGAAGCGCTCATCAATGCGTTCCGGCACTCGGGGGCCGGCCGTATCGAAGTCGGAGTCGAGCGCGAGACCCGCCGCCTTCGTGTCCTCGTGCGTGACGACGGGAAGGGGATCGACCCGGAGGTCCTGCGCGCGGGACGCGACGGGCATTGGGGACTGTCGGGGATGCGCGAGCGGTCGGAGAGAATCGGCGGCCGATTGCGGGTCTGGAGCCGCCCCGGGGCCGGCACCGAGGTCGAGCTGTCGGTGCCCGGGCACGTCGCGTTTACTTCGTCGTCGTCGCGGGGTCCGGGGAAGTGGCTGAGGGCCCTGACGCGATCGTGGACCCGCCAAATACCCCGTTCTAGGGATTCCGGCGGGCACTGAATCCTGTAGCCTCCCCTCGTCGTGGGCCGCGACGGCCACGCGAGAGGAGCCGACGATTGCAGAGGTTGTTCTCGACGTTCCCCGACGGACTGCCCGGCATCGGCCTGCTGTTGTTGCGAGTCGGGGCGGCCGTCGTGCTCATCGTCCACGGCGCCGCCTGCCTCGTCGAGCGGAACCACCCGACCTGGGGGACGTGGGCGGTCGGTGCGCTGGCGGTTCTTACGGGAGCCTTCCTCTTGATCGGGTTCATGACTCCTCTTGCCAGCGTACTGGCGGCGCTGGACAGCGCCGGCATCGTTCTTTCATGGCTTCCGTCTCCCAGGCCGAACGTGTTGGGGGCGGGCGTGGCGGCCATGCTTCCCGTCGTCGTGGCGACGGCCGTCGCTCTCCTCGGCCCCGGGGCGATCTCGGTCGACGCCGCGCTGTTCGGGCGCCGCGAGATCACGATCCCGCAACTGCGGGGCGCGGCGCGCGAGGACTGAGCGTCAGCGTGTTGGGGGCGCGCCCGGGGCCCGGAAAGCCTTGGCCACCGGGAACCCGGTGATCCAGGCCAGTTCGCGTTCCAGGGACGCCACCGCCGCGGAGGCCTTCTGCTGGCGCGTGAGGACGGAATGGACGGCGCGGAAGTAGGCGCGGGAGACCTCGGCGTACTTGTGACCGGTCACCGACGACGGTCGGGACACCGCGCCGCCCAGGAAGACCTGCTTGAGCGGCGTATAGTAGGGATTCGCCCTCACTACCTCCGGATCGTCGTACAGTTCGGGGACGGTCGGCGGGAGCGAGGTCATGCGGGAGCGCCCGAGCTGCACGTCGCGTCGGGAGAGATACCTCACCAGGGCGACGGCTTCGTCGACGTGTCTCGAGTATCGCGATACCGCCAGCGCGTTCTCGCCAAGAACCATGGCGTGCCCGTGCGAGCCGCCGGGCACGAACGTGATGTCAAACCGGCCCCGGACCTGAGACCCGCTGTCCTGGCTGTAAGGGGGCCAGCTCCGCATGAACGCGGCCTTGCCGGCACGCCACACTTCGTTGGCCTCCCCCTCGCGGTAGCCGACGACCTCCGGCGGGGAGATGGTGCCGACCCAGGAGGCCGCTCTCTCCCAGGCCGCCACCGTTCGCGCGTTGTTGATCGAGATCGTCGCGTCGTCTTCGACGATCCGACCGCCACCGTCCGAAGACTGCCATTCGAGGGCGTTGCAGGTCAGGCCCTCATAGGGCGCTCCCTGCCACACGTAGCCCCAGAAGCCGTCGTCGCCCTTCGCTCGCTCTCCCTTCTGAATAGCCGCCGCCATGCCCTCGAGCTCCTGCCACGTGCTCGGAGGACCGGCGTAACCGTACTCGCGCAGGAGATCCGTACGGAAGAAAAGGATTCCCACGTTGGCGTGGTACGGCATCGCCACCAGCCGACCGTGGACCACGTTGTTGGCAACCAGGGCCGGGAAATGCCGGTCTGCTTCCGAACCCAGGCGCGGCTTCAGGTCGAGGAGGTGCTCGACCAGCATCCCGGGCCAGATCGCGTCGATGATGTAGACGTCCGGAGTCGTCGCTCCTCCCTCGAGGAGCTGGCGTTCGAAGACGAGCTGCTCGTCCGACGATTCCGGGGCCAGGAGTCGCCTGACGACGACTCCGGTCTCGCGGTTGAAGCCCTCGAGCGCCTGTCCAGCCCAATCGGCATACTCCCGGTTCTTGGAAGGGCCGATGTCGAGGAGCACGAGCGTCGTCGGCTCTCCGACACTGCGCCGGCCGCAGGTCGCGGACGCGAGGATCAGCAGGACGGCGAGCGGAGCGGAAGGGTGTAGCCGGGCCATGGGTCTTCGCGCGGGTCGAAGCACGAGGATAGTCTCGGATCTGAGCGCGGTCGAGCGCGAGAGGAGGATCCCCGCGAGCGTTGCCCTACCTCGATCGGGGTATTGCGAGCTACGACCCGCGCGGTAGGGGAGGAATACGCATTGTGGTGATGTGCGCGGACGGCCCCGCGTCGTATCTTCCCTTCTTACCGCGCTTCACGGAGGTGCCAGCATGAGCAAGTCCAGGAACCCGGCGGGCGCGCTCGATCGAGCCCGCCCGCGCGATCACCAGAAGGCGCACGAGATCCAGGCCTTCAGCCAGGTGATTCGGATGCCGATCGCGCTGTCGGAGAGCGCCGCCCGGCAGAGCGTCACGAACCTGAATCAAGTCCTGGCCGACACCATCACCCTGCGCGACCTGTACAAGAAGCACCACTGGCAGGTGGCGGGGCCGACGTTCTACCAGCTGCATCTTCTCTTCGACAAGCACTACGAGGAGCAGAACGAGCTGGTGGACGCGCTGGCCGAGCGGATCCAGTCGCTCGGGGGCATCACCCTCGCGATGGCGGCCGACGTGGCGGAGACGACGATCATCCCTCGCCCGCCGCGGGGCCGCGAAGAGGTGCCGGTGCAGATCTCGAGGCTCCTCCACGCGCACGAGGTCGTGCTGGAGGAGGCGCGAACCATGGCCCGGCAGGCGGCGGAGTCGCGCGACGACGGGACGAACGATCTTCTGGTGTCGGACGTCATCCGCACGAACGAGAAGCAGGTCTGGTTCGTTGCCGAGCACGTCGTCGACGTGCCCCTGGCCAAGGCCGACTGAGGCCGTGGCGCGGAGGCGGACCGCCGCCTGCGCGACCCCTGGGGAAGGGAGAGTGCCATGAGCTCGCCGGAGACGGTATTCGGGATGTCGCTTGCGACCTATACCCTGGTGCACGTGCTGATCAGCCTGGTTGGCATCGGGTCGGGACTCGTCGTCCTGTTCGGGCTGGTCGCCGCCAAGCGGCTCGAGCGGTGGACCGTCGTGTTCCTCGCCACGACCGTGGCCACCAGCGTGACCGGCTTCGGGTTTCCATTCGACCACTTGCTGCCGTCGCACAAGGTCGGCTTCATCTCGCTGGTGGTGCTTGCGATCGCCATCGCGGCGCGGTACGCCTTCCGCCTTCGTGGGGCCTGGCGTCACGTGTACGTGGCCGGCGCGGCGCTCGCCCTGTACCTGAACGTCTTCGTCGGGGTCGTGCAGTCGTTCCTGAAGGTTCCGGTCCTCAAGGCACTGGCGCCGACGCAGACGGAGCCGCCGTTCGTCGTCTCCCAGGGGATCGTCCTCGTGTTGTTCGTCGGGCTCGCCATCATCGCCGCGATTCGGTTCCGTGCGGAACGGATCGGAGCCGATGGGGCCGGAACCGGAGCGCGCTGACGTGGTAGCGCGCGCAACCGGAGGGATGCATGAGGTGCCGCCATGACCCTGCGCCGTCGCTCTCTGCCCGCTGACCGTCTCGCGCTGACGCTGGCCACGCTGCTGCTCGTGGCCGCCTGCGCGCGCAAGCAGGCGCCGCCGCCGCCGCCGGTCGAGGTCCTCGTCGTGCCGGTCGTGCAGAGGGACGTGCCGGTCGTGGGGGAGTGGATCGGCACCCTCGACGGCTCGGTTAACGCGGACATCCGGCCGAAGGTCGAGGGGTACCTTCTCCGGCAGTTCTACAAGGAGGGGCAGTTCGTCCGGCGCAACGACCCTCTCTTCGAGATCGACCCGCGCCAGTTCCGCGCCGCCCTGGAGCAGGCGCGCGGCACTCTCGCCCGCGCGGAGGCGCAGATCTCGAAGGCCACGAAGGACGTCGAGCGGTTCACGCCGCTCGCCGCCCAGCGCGCGATCAGCCAGCAGGAGCTCGACAACGCGCTCGCCGGCGAGCGCGATGCGAGAGGAGGGCTGGCGGCGGCGCGGGCGGCCGTGGACCAGTCCGCGCTCAATCTCGGCTGGACGAGGGTCACGTCGCCCATCGACGGCATCGTCGGCATCGCCCGGACGCAGACGGGTGACCTCGTCAACACGCAGACGATCATGACCACGGTGTCGACCGTCGATCCCATCCGGGTGACGTTCGGGATCTCCGAGCGCGAGTACATGGACCGCGCCGCGAGCATCAACCGCGCGAACTATCCGACGACCGAGCGCGGCCCTTCGCTCGAGCTGATCCTCCAGGACGGGACCGTCTTCCACGAGAAGGGGAAGGCCGTCCTCGTGGACCGGGAGGTCAACGTCAAGACGGGCACCCTCACCATCAAGGGCTTCTTCCCCAATCCCCACAACATCCTCCGGCCCGGACAGTACGCTCGCGTCCGCGCGGAGCTGAGCGTTCGGCCCGGCGCCCTCGTCGTTCCCCAGCGCGCGGTGACGGAGCTGCAGGGCGGGTCGCGGGTCGCGGTGGCCGGCGCCGACGGGAAGGCGGAGATCCGCGCCGTCGAGACGGGCCCGCGCGTCGGTGACTCGTGGGTCGTGGAGAAGGGGCTGAAAGCGGGCGAGAACGTCATCGTGACGGGACTCCAGTACCTGCGGCCGGGCACGCCGGTCACGGCGAAGCCGGCCCCCGCCCCGAGCCCCGTCGCCCAGGCGAACTGATGCCGCGGTTCTTCATCGACCGGCCGATCGTCGCCATCGTCATCGCGATCCTGACCGTGATCCTCGGCGTGGTGGCCCTCGTCGGCCTGCCCATCGCGCAGTACCCGTCCATCATTCCGCCCGTCATCCAGATCCAGACGACGTACACGGGCGCCGACGCGCTCACCATCGAGCAGTCGGTGGCGACACCGATCGAGCAGCAGATGAACGGCGTCGACAAGATGCTCTACGTCCAGTCCACGAACGCCAGCGACGGCACCATGACGCTCTCCGTCACCTTCGACGTGGAGACCGAGGTCAACATCGACCAGGTGAACGCGCAGAACCGGGTGTCCCAGGCCCAGCCCAACCTCCCGGTCGACGTCAACCAGTTCGGCCTCAGCTATCGCAGCACCGTCGGCCTCCCGCTGCTGGTCTTCGCGATCTACTCGCCCAAGGGCACCTACGACTCGCTCTTCCTCGGCAACTACGCGGTGATCAACGTCAACGACGCCCTCTACCGCGTCAACGGCGTGGGCCAGGTCATCAACTTCGGTCTCGCCGAGTACGCGATGCGGATCTGGGTCAAGCCGGACAAGCTCGCGAAGCTGGGCCTGACCGTGCCCGACCTGGTGAGGGCCGTGCAGCAGCAGAGCACGGTCAATCCCTCGGGCCGCGTCGGGGCGGAGCCGGCGCCGCTCGGACAGCAGCTCACGTACACCGTGCGCTCGCAGGGGCGGCTGATCACCGCCGAGGAGTTCGGCAACGTGGTCGTCCGCCTCACCCCCGACGGATCCGCGGTGCGGCTGAGGGACGTCGCCCGGATCGAGCTCGGCGCCCTGACCTACAACCAGTCCTCGCGCTTCAACGGCCGTCCCAGCGCTCTGGTCGCCGTGTTCCAGGCTCCCGGCGCCAACGCCCTCGCCGTGGCGGATGGGGTCAAGAAGGCGATGCGCGAGCTCCAGGAGCGCTTCCCGAGCGACATGGAGTACGACGTCGGCCTGGACACCACGCTTCCGATCACCGAGGGCATCCGCGAGATCGCGATCACGATCGTCGAGGCCATCGCGCTCGTGATCCTGGTCGTCTTCCTGTTTCTCCAGAACTGGCGCGCCACGCTCATCCCGCTCATCGCGGTGCCGGTGTCGCTGGTGGGGACCTTCGCATTCTTCCCCTTCCTCGGCTTCTCGATCAACACGCTTTCGCTTTTCGCGCTCGTCCTGGCCATCGGGCTGGTGGTGGATGACGCGATCGTGGTGGTGGAAGCGGTCGAGCACCACATCGAAGAGGGGCTCTCGCCGCGCGAGGCCACGCTCCAGGCCATGTCCGAGGTCTCGGGGCCGGTGGTCGGGATCGCCCTCGTCCTGTCCGCCGTGTTCATCCCGATCGCGCTGATCGGCGGGATCCAGGGGCGGCTGAACCAGCAGTTCGCGGTGACGATCGCGATCGCCGTCGTCATCTCCGCCTTCAACGCGCTGAGCCTCTCCCCCGCGCTCTCCGCGCTGCTGCTGCGGCCGCGGCGGGAGTCCCGCGGAACGCTCGGGCGCTTCTTCGGCGCGTTCAACCGCGGCTTCGCGCGGGCGACGCATGGCTACGTGGACCTCTCCCACGGACTCGTCCGCAAGATGGCCGTGAGCCTTGCCATCCTGGCCGGATTCGCCGTCTTCGCCGGCGGCCTCGGACGCGCGTTGCCGACGGGGTTCGTGGCGGACGAGGACCAGGGTTACCTGCTCATGAACGTGCAGCTCCCGGATGCGGCCTCGCTCCAGCGCACGGACGAGGCCACCCGGAAGATCGAGGGCATGCTCAAGGACTTCAAGGGCGTGCGGGGCGTGGTCACCATCAACGGATTCAGCCTCCTCACGCGCACGTCGGCCTCGTACACCGCGTTCTTCTTCGTGCCCCTCGATCCATGGGAGGAAAGGCGTGCCGTGGGGCTTTCCTCTGCGGAGATCCTGGCGTCGCTGAACCGCGCGCTGCACGCGCGGATCCCCGAGGCCATCGCTTTCGCGTTCGCGCCGCCGGCGATCCCCGGCATCGGCAGCGCCGGGGGCTTTTCGTTCTGGCTGCAGGATCGCAGCGGCGGGAGCGTGGAGCTGCTGAGCGACAGCCTCCAGAAATTCCTCGAGGCGGCGCGGAAGCGGCCCGAGCTGGCCGGCGTCAACTCCACGTTCCGCGCGGGCGTCCCGCAGGTCTACGCCGACGTCGACCGCGACAAGGTCCTCAAGCAAGGCGTGACGGTCGCCGACGTCTACGAGACGCTGCAGGCCTTCCTCGGGGGCGTCTATGTGAACCAGTTCAACCGTTTCGGACGCCAGTGGCGCGTCTTCCTCCAGTCGGAGGCCGAGGATCGCGTCGTGCCGGAGGACATCGGCCGCTTCTACGTGCGCAACAACGACGGGGACATGCTGCCGCTCTCGACCGTCGTCACGTCGCGACGCGTCTTCGGGCCGGAGTACACGCAGCGCTTCAACCTGTTCCGCGCGGTCCAGATCACCGGCCAGCCTGCGCCCGGCTACAGCTCGGGCCAGGCCATGGCCGCGCTCGAGGAAGTGGCGCGTGAGGTGTTGCCCGCCGAGATGGGCTACGACTGGGCGGACCTGTCGTTCCAGGAGCGGCGGGCCGCGGGCCGGGCCGGGATCGTCTTCGGCCTCTCGTTCGGCTTCGTGTTCCTCATCCTGGCCGCGCTCTACGAGAGCTGGTCCCTGCCCTTCAGCGTGCTGCTGTCGGTGCCGGTCGCGGTGGTCGGCGCGTTCCTTGGCCTCTACGGGCGAGGTCTCGCCCTCGATGTCTACGGGCAGATCGGCCTGGTGATGTTGATCGGGCTGGCGGCCAAGAACGCGATCCTCATCGTGGAGTTCGCGAAGGACGCCCTCGAGCGCGGAGCGCCCCTGGTCGACGCCGCCCTTCAGGGCGCGCGGCTCCGCTTGCGGCCCATCCTGATGACCTCGTTCGCGTTCATGCTCGGCTGCGTCCCTCTGTGGATCGCGCAGGGAGCGGGAGCGGCCGGCCGGCGGATCCTCGGCACCACCGTCATCTCGGGGATGCTGGCCGCGACCGGGATCGCGGTCTTCCTCATCCCCGTGCTCTTCGTCGCCGTCGAGCGCCTGTCCGGCGCCGAGCGCCGGCGCGCGTCCCCCCCGGATGCGGCCTCGGCGCCCGCGGAGGCGTAACGACATGACGCGACATGCGCGTCGTGCCGCCGCCCTGAGCGCCCTGTCTCTGCTGCTGGTCGGCTGCGCCGTCGGGCCCAACTACAAGCGACCCCTGGTGCCCGTGCCCGAGCGCTTCTATGGCGACGAGCGCGCCGCGGAGGCCCGGTCACTGGCCGACGTCCCCTGGTGGGACGTCTTCGACGACCCGATCCTGAAGGCCCTCGTCCAGGAAGCGGTCCGCAACGGCTTCGACGCGCGGCTGGCCGCGGCCCGCGTCGAGGAGGCGCGGGCCCGGTTCGGCATCGCTCGCTCGGAGTTCTTCCCCTCCGTCGACTACGAAGCAAGCTGGCAGCGCGCGCGCGCCGACCAGATCGTCAACCCCTCCGGGAAGGCGCAGACGCGGTGGACGACGGACGTGGGCTTCTCGTGGGAACTGGACCTGTGGGGTCGCATCCGCCGCCTCAACGAGGCGGCCCGCGCCGAGTACCTCGCCACCGAGGAGGGGCGCCGCGGCGTCCTCCTCTCGCTGGTGTCGGACGTCGCCGTCGCCTACATGGACCTGCGCGAGCTGGACGACGAGCTCGAGATCGCGAAGCACACCACCGCCGCCTTCCAGGACACGTACGACCTCTTCAACCGCCGGCTCGAGGGCGGCGCGGCGTCGGCCCTGGAAACGGCGCGCGCCGAGGCGTCGCTGGGGCAGGTCGCCGCGGAGATCCCCGAGATCGAGCGCGCGATCGTGGCCCGGGAGAACCAGATCAACTTCCTGCTCGGGCGGAACCCGCAGCCGATTCCGCGAGAAGGGCCGCTCATCGCTGTCCCGCCCGACGTGCCGCCGGGGTTGCCCTCGACTCTCCTCGAACGGCGGCCGGACATCCGGCAGGCGGAGCAGCTCCTGATCGCGGCGAACGCGAACGTCGGCGTAGCCAAGGCGGATTTCTTTCCGCGACTGAGCCTCACTGGCCTCTTCGGCAACGTCAGCCCCGAGCTCGGCGACCTCTTTTCCCAGGGCAAGACCTGGAGCATCGGCGCCGGCGTCCTCGGCCCGATATTCCAGGGCGGCCGCATCAAGCGCCGCTACGAGGCGGCCCGGGCGCAGTGGCAGCAGGCGAGGATCCAGTACGAGGCGGCGGCCGCGAACGCCTTCGGTGAGGTGTCACGGGCCCTCGTGGACCGGACGAAGCTCGTCGAGACCGAGCGACAGCGGGCGCGCACGGTCGCCGCGTATCAGGAAGCCGTGCGACTGGCCAGCCTCCGGTACAACTCGGGCCTGTCGGCGTACTTCGAGGTGCTGGAGGCCCAGCAGCAACTTTTTCCAGCCGAGATCAGCCTCGCCCAGACGCGCCGCGATCAGCTCGTGGCGCTGGTGAACCTCTATCGGGCGCTCGGGGGGGGATGGCAGGCGGAGGCGCGGGCACCCGGCGGCGCGCCAACCGGCGGAGAAGCGCGGTGAAACCCGGCCCGGAGGCCGGCCGGAGGGAGCCACCGGCCCCCGCGCTTCTCGACCGGGCTCTGAAGCCGTTCGGCGACGTCCGCCCCGGAGAGGGAACGACCGTTCTTCTGATGAGCCTCAGCGTGCACGTGCTCCTGGTCGCCTACTACGTCCTCAAGACCGTGCGCGAGCCGCTGATCCTGGTGGCAGGAGGCGCGGAGATCAAGTCTTACGCGGCGGGGGCCCAGGCGCTGTCGCTCGTGTTCTACGTGCCGTTCTACGGGTGGCTCGCCGCGCGCCTCCCGCGGCAGCGGTTCCTGACGGCGATCGTCCTCCTTTTCGTGGGATGCATCGAGCTGTTCGTGTTCGGCGGCCGCACCAGCCTGCCGCACATCGGCTTCCTCTTCTATGTCTGGGTCGGGATCTTCAACCTCACCACCATCGCCCAGTTCTGGTCCTACGCCAACGAGATCTACGATCGCGCGCAGGGTGAGCGCCTCTTTCCCCTGATCGCCATCGGGGCGGCGGCGGGCGCGCCGCTCGGCGCCGCCCTGGCGGAGGGACTCTTCACGCGGGGCGTGAGCCCGTTCGCGATGATGCAGGTCGCGGCGGCCATCCTTCTCCTCCACCTGGCGCTCTACCGCGTGGTGGGCCGGCGGATGCGCGCCGCCGGCAACGTAGCCCGACAGACGCCGATTGAACGCGGGAACGGGTTCGCCCTCGTGCTCCGGAGCCGCTACCTCGGCCTGATCGCCCTCCTGCTCGTGCTCCTGAACATCTGCAAGACCGTGGGCGAATACATTCTCGGACGCTCGGTGCTGTCGGCCGCGGACGCGCACCTGGCCGCCGCGGCGGGATTCGATCGCCAGGCGTTCATCGGGGCGTTCTACGGGAGCTTCTTCTTCTGGACCAACGTGGCGACGATCCTGCTGCAGGCGTTCCTCGTGTCACGGCTGGTGAAGTGGCGCGGCATGGCCGGGGTGGTCCTCGCCCTGCCGGTGGTAGCCCTCGGAGCGTACGCGATCGCGGCCATCGGCGTGGGCCTGGCCCTTCTGCGCTTCTTGAAGATCGCGGAGAACGCGACCGACTACTCGATCACCAACACGGCAAAGCAGATGCTGTGGCTCCCGACGAGCCGGGAGGAGAAGTACAACGCCAAGCAGGCGATCGACACGTTCTTCGTGAGGGGCGGGGACATGCTGGCGGCCGGGCTCGTGTTCGTCGGCACGCACATCCTCGTGCTGAACGCGGCCGGATTCGCGCGTGCGAACGTCGTCGTGGTCGCCATGGCGCTCGGCGCCGGGGTGGTGCTGCTGCGCGAGCACCGGAGGCTGACGACGGCACCGGCGACGCCATCGTCGCCGGCGATCGCCGACGGGAAAGGGAGGTGGCCATGGGCAGCACGCCGCGCCGCGGGGTGACAACACAGGTGCGCAGGGCGGACGAGCGGGCGGACGGACTGGGGCTGGCTCGACAGCCGCCACACCTTCGCGTTCGGCGACTACTTCGACCCCGCGCACACGGGATTCCGCACGCTCCGCGTCATCAACGACGACCGCGTGGCGCCCGGCGCGGGATTCGGGCTTGACGAGGGGCAATGCCAGGTTTCGGAGGGGGAAGCATGAGCGGTAGGACGACTCATTCACGGG
>Ga0070698_100002162_pt1 | contig 21817 bp, 21 predicted proteins | sample KBSK1502metaG_FD_65477 | JGI IMG/M metagenome (GOLD analysis project Ga0070698, IMG submission 65477) | Corn, switchgrass and miscanthus rhizosphere microbial communities from Kellogg Biological Station, Michigan, USA - KBS K1-50-2 metaG | ecosystem: Host-associated > Plants > Roots >...
TGGACGCAACGTTCAACTTTGATAAGACGGGCCAGACATTGCCCCAGGGTGCGCCGCTGAAGCGCCGGTTCGGCGCCGATGAGTACGAGTTCTATCTTCAAGATTCCTACCGCGGACTGATCGACGATGGACAAAGCCAAGGAGAAAGGAGAGTAGCCCTTCTTGAGGTATCGGATAAAAGGAACTAGACTTCATCACGCGGTTTCTGAAAAATCAGAAGAAGCTTCGCAAATCCAGGTTTGTTCCAATATATGCGGCCAATTTTCGACCGAGGAGATATTACCGTTGCGTGTTGAACGAAAACGGCATTATCCTTGATCTTGAAGGTGAAACTCCGGCCTTTTCCAGGCGCGATGCTGTTTACGATTACGATGGCAACCAGCTAGGCTGGCTGCTAAATGCTTTCTTCCGCGACGCCAACGGTGACGCTGTTGCTTTCATGAACGGGTCTGTCGGAGGTCCATTAGCTCCAGTCCCAGAGTTCCGCCGATTCCTCCAATTCCAGCGATTCCGCCAATCCTCCCAATCCCCGAAATTCCGGCTTCGCCCCTCTGCCCTCGCTAGATTGGTCGCAAAATGACTTGGGAGCAGTTCATGGGAGTTAGTAGATAGCTAGGCTTCGAAGTGTACCAGCATGGTTCGACCGGGGAGGGAGCATTTTGCCGTCTGTATACACTACCCCGTCAATTGTCTGAGGGGATAGGAGCTAGAGGACTTCAAAACTGCCCCCCACCCCCGCCCGCTGATGGGCGTTTCCTGACTCGGAGAGAGCTCTATTTCAGGCGGATCACAAGTTTCTTGCCTTCGCTCCACAGCTTCTGGATAGCCTCCGAGCTGATCGTTTCCGTCGTGAGAGTCCGGTTGTAAAGCACAACGAAAGTTATCATGGTTCCAAATGGCTCAACATCAACTTCACCATTACCGTTCGTCTTGTACCACTGCTCATACTCGGCATTCGAATCTCTAACGAGGACTTCTGCGGAAGGCGCGGGTTTGCCTTGTGTGTCAAGCACCTCCACTTTCATCCGGTTCGGTGGCCCGACAATGACAGAGTTGCCCCGAGTGGGGAAAACACTAAGCTTCAGTTCAATCTCCACGGGGCTACCGCTGACGAGGAACTCGGAGATCTTGGTTCTGCAAATACCATATGGGCATGTCGCAATAACCCGATAGAGTCCGGGATTCAGGTCTCGTTCTGGGACACTTCCCGCTGAATTCGTCAGTGCTCTGAAGATTTCTCCCTTGCCCTCAAGCGATTTCACGATCACAAGGACGTTAGGAAAATCAGCACCGCTTTCATCAGTAATCTTCAAACGCAGAGGCTCTACACTCGCTTCAGAGCAACCCAGCAACACTAGAACGGCTACGAAAGTAAATACTCTTAGTCTCATGAAAAGCCGTCTCCCATCGCAACGCTCTAGTCGCAGCGCTGGCCCTCGCTATCGGAAGTGCAGCCGTGGTGCTGGACTGCCTGATTGATTTGCTGGCGCTGATCTTGCCCAAACTGCTGCATTCCACCCTGGATGATCGCGTCCGCTTGAGCGTCGGCTTGCGCATTGGGTTGGAAGCTTTGGCCTGCATCCCCTAGTTGGTTCATGACCTGAAGAGCTTGGCCCTCAGCAGTGCCTCCCGTGGTATCAGTTGCGCCAGGTCTGCTTGGGGCGTCTCCTGCTGCCATGGCCACCGCTGCCGCTACAGAACCACTCGCCGAAAGGCCAGCGACTACGTGGGAGTCTTCGTGAGCAAAAGCTTTTAGTCCGACGAAGAAATCAGTCTGCCCTGTCCGCTGGCCAACGAACGAGATATTGTTATTGTCGAGGGTAGTTGTGGTTCCGCCAATCTGGCCAGCATGGCCAGGCACAATCTCCGTACTTCCAGGTGTCACGTTGATTCTGTTTGTCCCCGCAATTGGCTCCCGCGGCAGCGTGCCAGAGCTATAGAACGATGGCTTGCTGCTACTCGAGATAGCGCGAATCATCTTTGCTCCCTCAGGGCTTCTCAGCATTGTGGAAATGTACTGTTTGACCTGAGCTTGCATCTCGGGAGCGACGACGAAGTACATCCCCATGGGATCGACGTATCTCAGTGGGTTGTTTCTGGTGTACGTATATCGGTTTAACGTCTGTGGGTCGCGCCAGATGTACGGACCTGGGATCCGTGGAACTGAATCTCCCCATTGCACTTGCGTAGTAGCGTTTGCCGAAGTTATCCAGCCCAGATTCCGTATCCCGTTCTTTGCCGGTGAACTTGTAGGCAGAAAGCGAATGCTGGGACAAGCAGTCGTACATGTAGATCACTGCGTCGTAGGTGTAGCTGGCCTGATCGGTTGCAGTTGAGTACGATCTTCGATTTCGTTCAGTAGATGTTGAAAGGCATCGAAGCGGGAATCGATGACTAGTTTCTGTGAACCGGCACGCAGCTCGATGGCTCCGCCCTGCTTCTTGTGCAATCGAATCTCCGTGATGTCGCCCCAGTGAAAAGAGCATGAGCGCCAGAGAACCCTCTTCGTGATGCCAGTTTGGTTTGTGGTCACCGAACCGCTTGCAAGCCAAAGACCGATCGTCACAAAAACAACAGTAATTGCAATTAGCGCTCCGTCAGGGCGAGAGTGCAGGTCATGCGACGACCAGATTGACACAGCAACCCAGAAGATCCCGCCCGCGAGGCCGACTGCCCGCCACTGCCACTTTATCCCGTACACACTAGCGCCGTCACGAATTGTTGGAAGCTGCCGTCCCTTCGCGCCGAAAAGCCAGCGAGTCGCAATAACGATCAGGGCGACAGTCGCCACTTGCAAGATGAAGTTGGCTGCGTTCTCCATGGTTAAACCCGGAGCATGGCCTAAAGGCTACTCAGTCCGGGTGCTCTTCCTTATGCTGCTGTTGCTGAGGTTCCTGTTGTTGCTGCTGCTGGTTGCTCTGATCGTGATAGCTTTCGGCGGTACTCTGGGCAGAATCGATCGCCTTTGCAACTCCTGTACCTATCGCAGACGCATTATTCGAATAGAAGTTGGCAGCAGCCTGGTCGCCACTGGCTGCTGCAACCCTTGCCGACCCCTGAGCAACGAATTCGCCTGCCGCTTCGCCGACCTTGGCTCCACCGATCGCGCCACCGATAGCGCCACTGGCAGCATCCTTGGCCACCGCGGTGGGGCTGAGAACGTCTTTTGCCGACTGCCCTTCGACCGTGCGACCAGCAATCCCTCCCAAGACATTGCCTCCGGCTCCAAGTGCGGCTGTGGCCGCCACCCCCGCCTCAGGTCCTGCAAGGCCAATCGCGGCACCCGTAACGGCTCCCTTAACCGCGGAGCCTTCTACTTTCTTCCAATCAATTGACTGACCGTGCAGCTTCGCTGCAATGATTTCGCCTCCGCCACCGATCACACCGCCAATGATGGTTCCGCCGATGACGGTACACCACGGGTAACAGTGTCCATCTACGTCAGCTTTCGAAAGTGGGTTGTTCCGAACGTATCCGTAGAGGTTTAGGGTCTGCGGATCACCGAACATGGCATACGGTACAGCGATTGGCTTGGCTGCCCTGACGGGCGTCATAAACCTGCCGAGGCTGCTGCCGTAGTAGCGAGCGCCGAACATATCCAGACCGGACTCGGAGTCCCGTTCTTTGCCGGTGAACCTGTGGGGCTCGCTAAGAGTACCTGTAATGACCCGCTCTTCGCCGTATGGACCGTAGTCGGATTCCTTTTGAATGGTTCCGGTGGAATCGCTCACGATGTCGTGAGAACCTAAATGGTCGGAAAAGAAATAGCGCACTGTGGACGGTGTGGTTAGCCTAGCCACGCGCTTGCCGTTGAAGTAAATGTACTCTCGCAGCACTGAACCGGCCAGATCGGTTTCGTCCAGCGCATCGCTGCCCATTCCCATCCAGTAAAGCGTGCCATTGGACTTCTTCACCCGCTTGCCGTCCCCGTCGTAGGTATAGGTCACACCGCTGGTGGTGGTGAGACGATTCTCCGCGTCATAGGTGTAGGTAGGAGTGTAGGGCGGGCTGGCGGGACAAGCACCGGTCTGCCCCAGCAGGTTCCCCGCCTTGTCGTAACACATGCCTACGAACTGGTTTTTCGTGGTGACTGTCTGTGTCAGCGGGTCATAGACCAATTTCCCCGGATAAGCGTTCTTTTGATATAGATTGCCCCACCCGTCGATCACGTAGTTGTCGCCCCAACGGTTGCTGGTCGTGAAGCCGCTCGTGATGCGGTTCAGGACATCGTACGTATAATTTACAGTTCGCGTCGTGTCGCGATTGTTGACTACCTGGAATACGTTGCCGTTGTCGCCCGCGCCAACATGGAAGTCATAGCTGAGGCTGAAGACCGTCTGGCTTGGAGCCGACGCCGACAGTGTAATCGGCTGCAAGCGCTTGTTATAGCTGTTGCTGGTCGTAATCCCTGCGAACGTCGGGGTGTAGCCGTTAATCATGCCCCCCAGAGCGCCGTCCGGTTTGTAGCTTGCACTCTTCACGTAGTTGAAACTGTTCGCCGTATCAATTGCTTGAAGCGTTCGTGCCGCAGTGTAACTGCCAGAGCTGTTCGGAGTGTAGGTAACCGTCCTCCCGCCGGGATAAATGAGCGTAGCCACAGAATCGTCGTAGTTGTACGTGTAATTGGTGCTCTTCGTGACTGTGCCAATAGTCCTCTGTTCTTTCTTGGTGCGGCCCATGACGAAGTAGTCCCACGTCGCCAATCCGGCGGCATCGCACATCGACGTTCGTCGCCCCACGGCTTCAGCTGGACTAAACGCCGGAGTGCATCCCGAAAGACCAGCAATCCCGTCATACCCGTACGTCACGGTCGGAGTGGTGTCCGTGTAGGTTTTCTTGTACAGGCGGTGCACCTGGTCGACGAAGCGGGCAAGCAACGCAAGAGCCAGACCGACGCTCTCGGACGACTGACAGCGGTCTGGGAAGGATCCTTGCGGTCGCTGTGCCTTACATCCGCGTGCTTGTAGTCCTAATTCTCGAGACAGGGATGCGTTCTCATCGCGAAGGATTGGCCCTCAAGTGGGACGCAGTAGACTTCGTCAACGATTTCATTAGAGTGCGGGAATCGAAAACTCGTGCGGGTGTTAGAAACATACCGCTGTCCGCCAGATGTAAAACGGAGCTGTTGCGTTGGCGAGAAATCCTCGGTTCGGAATTTTCCGCCTTCGTTTTTCCCAATATGCGAACGCCTACTACTCCAATGAAAGACGTCCGTCAGGCCTGGGCAAACGCGCTGAAAGAGGCTGGACTGGAACATTTCTGCCTTTACCATCTTCGGCATTCGTATACGAGCCGTCTAAGCGCTGCTGGAGTATCTGATGTCTTCGTCGCGCAGATGATCGGACACTCTACCCCGAGTATTTTGCCAAAGTATTCCAGAGCAATCGATGAGTATCGGCGGGAGGCAGTTCGCAAACTCGAACAGATGCGCGCAACTCACGAGATCCAGCAACGCACCACATCCACCCGTATTCAGTAGCGAAGGGTTCCGCATCGGGCTTTCTCGTGTCCACACCATGAGAAAGCGTTACTAAACTTTTCAGGAAATACTACAGTTTTACTACAGTCGGCAGTTTCCCCGAGCGGCACGATACAAGCGAGGCGCTCGCAGCTCCATCAAAACAAAGAGCTAAGCTTGGTGCCGGGAGGGGGAGTCGAACCCCCAAGGGCCGAAGCCCGGCGGATTTTGAGTCCGCTGCGTCTGCCAGTTCCGCCATCCCGGCTGATTCAACTAATCTGCTGGCGTCAGAATCACTTACTTGATAGACGACGATTCTGTGAAGTGTCAGTATCGCATAGCCCACGAACTGCGGCCAACCGATGCTTGGCAGCCTATTCCGCTGATGTCGGCCGCGACAATTGGGAAAGATTATAGTTGTCTACTCAGTGCTCCCCTTACCGTGGGGACCTCAACTGAGGTGAGGATAGCTATGAAACGGACTCCTTTCTTGTTTTTGCTGATGGCCGCCATCGGGTCGGCCCAACCGCAATCGACTCCACCATCGCAACCGCAAGCGCCGCTGATTTTACCCGAGCCAGAGGTCCACTCCGACCACACCGTCACATTCCGGTTTCTAGATCCCAATGCGAAGGAGGTCAAACTTGAGCTGGAAGGCGCCAAGCCAGTGCCGATGCAGAAAGATGACCACGGAGTTTGGAGTGAGACCACTGGTCCGCTGACGCCGGATTTCTATGGCTACGCGTTCGTAGCTGATGGTGTGAGCCTGATCGATCCTTCCAATTCACTGATGAAGCCGAACCTGATTAATACTGAAAGCCAGGTACACGTGCCTGGACCGCCATCATTGCCATGGGAGGTCAACAGCGTACCGCATGGCGCCGTCCACCATCATTTCTATAAGTCGATAGTGGTTGGAGATGAACGAGATTTTTATGTTTACACGCCCGCTGGCTACGATCCCCGCTCGGCGCAGAGCTACCCGGTGTTTTATCTACTGCACGGGTTCAGCGATGACGCGAGCGGGTGGACGGCGGTAGGGCGCGCCAATGTCATCTTGGACAATCTGATCGCGCAAGGCAAAGCCAAGCCAATGATCATGGTTATGCCACTTGGCTATGGTGCGCCGGAAATGGTGTTGCACGGGTTCGGAGCATTTTCCAATACAGAGCTCAGAGACCGGAACTTCAAAAGATTTAGCCAGGCGCTGCTCACCGAAGTCATGCCGCAAGTGGAGGCTGCGTATCTTGTGACCAAGGACCGAAAGTCGCGCGCCATTGCGGGCCTGTCGATGGGAGGCTCCGAGTCCCTGCTGACCGGGTTGAATGCTTCGGACAAGTTTGCCTGGATCGGAGCTTTCAGTTCAGGAGGACTTGCGGAGGATTTCAATTCCGCGTTTCCGGTGCTCGACTCTAAAGCCAATCAGCAAGTCCGCTTGCTCTGGATTGCTTGCGGTACGGATGACCATCTGATCGACCTGAACCGGAAACTCCAGAGATGGCTCACATCCAAGGGAGTACGTCACACTGACATTGAAACCCCAGGCGGGCACACGTGGATGGTTTGGCGGCGCAATTTGTCGGAACTCGTCCCCCTGCTTTTTCGGTAGTTCCTCTGGAGACATACTGTGTTCACTGTATAATCCCGAAAAAAAATTCCCTATGAATAAAGTAGCGTGTGTAGCAAAAAATTTGCATCAAAGATCACGGTCAGAGAAGTAGAAGAAAACCTTTCCTGCGAGAGTGATCAATGGCTGCACTACGACTGTTGGTTGCCGATGATCACGAAATCGTCCGCAAAGGCGTTTGTGCTCTGATTACCTCCCACCCTGGATGGGAGGTGTGCGGCGAAGCCAGCGATGGCCGGGAAGCGGTGCGGAAAGTCGCTCAACTCAAACCTGACATCGTAATTCTAGATATTGGCATGCCCAGTTTGAATGGCTTGGAAGCCACCCGGCAGATTTTGCATCAGAACCCCAGGCAGAGAATACTGATCCTCAGCATTACGGAATCGCAGCAGACCATCCAGGAAGTTCTAACCGCCGGAGCCCGAGCTTATGTCTCCAAGTCCGATGCGGCTAAGGATTTACTCATTGCCGTGGAGGAACTACAGCACGACCGGCCTTACTTCAACTCCCAGGTCGGACAGATGGTGCTGGAGGGTTTCCTGAACGCGAGGCACCAGACGCCCAACAACAAACCTGCGACGCCGAACCTGACCTCGCGCGAACGAGAAATCGTACAGCTCCTGGCGGAGGGAAAAAGTACGAAAGAGATCGCGATTACCCTTGGTCTAAGCGTGAAGACGGCTGAAACCCACCGCAGCAACCTCATGCGCAAACTTGATCTGCATTCCGTGGGCGAGGTGGTGCTCTACGCGGTTCGCAACAACATTGTCCAAGTGGCGCCGGAAGCGCCAGGCATCAGCGACCCATCTCGAGGCTCAGCCGCCTGATATTTTCCTAATCATTCGCTCGAACATCCTGTTAACAACCTTTTAATCCCTCTGTAACACGACGTTCATCTCTCCGCACTACGCTCGCTCAAACGCGAAACGCAGTCGGAGGTATGAAATATGCGTAAGCTTCTCTCCTCGCTATTCCTGTTTGTGTCCTTAACGTCGATGCTGGGACTGATTCCAATCCATGCACAGGAAAGAACCGGCTCAATTACCGGCACTATCGCCGATGCCAGCGGTGGTGTTCTACCCGGCGCAAGGGTAGAGCTGACGCCTACGTCGCAATTATTCGTCTCCAACGGACAAGGCCAGTTCGCGGTTCGCGACCTGGCGCCCGGAAACTACAAGCTGACCTCATCGTATATAGGCTTCGCACCCTTTTCTACTGACGTCAAGATTGCCGCGGGACAGATCTCACACGTGAACATAGTTCTCCAGATCGGCACTCAGAACGAGGTAGTAACCGTACCTGGTGAGCGTGAACGTGGCGAGGTGGAAGCGATCAATATAGAAAGGACCGCCGACAACATCGTGCAGGTGCTGCCGGCTGAAGTCATCACTAGTTTGCCCAACACCAATATTGCCGACGCCGTGGGCCGGCTGCCCAGTGTCTCACTGGAGCGCGATGAAGGCGAAGGCAAATACATTCAGATTCGTGGGACGGAACCCCGCCTCAGCAACGTGACCATTGACGGCATACACGTGCCATCGCCGGAAAATGTACGGAACGTGAAGCTGGATGTGATTCCTTCGGATTTAGTCGAGTCCATCGAGGTAAGCAAGACTCTATCCGCGAACCAGGATGCCGACGCAGTGGGCGGATCGGTCAACCTCGTGACCAAAAGCGCGGCGGACCAGCCTTATCTCAGCGTGTTAGGAATGGGAGGCTACACACCGATCGCTGGCGGCCGCAGGCTTGATCAATTCGCAGGGACTTTTGGCAACCGCTTCGGCGCCGAGAAGCGCTTCGGCTTGATGATTGGTGCCAGCTACGATTTCAACGCACGCGGCATTGACGACATCGAACCCGCGCCAAGTGCGAATATGCTACCCAATGGAAACGTGTTCCTCGGTCCGAGCACGGCTGACTTCCGTCAATACCTCTACAACCGGACTCGTTATGGTGTGGGCGGCGGGCTGGATTACAAACTCGGCGATATGTCCTCGATTTATCTGCGGGGCTTGTTTTCTCGCTTTCACGATTTCGGACAGGACTGGATCTATTCCCCAGGCATTAATAATTTCATCAGCGATCCAGCAGACCCCAACAACACGTGCGGGATCACAAGTGTGAATGGTCCAGTAGGCTGCGGCAACGTTGGATTCAGTGACGTATTCCGGAAACCTGTACAGCAGATTGTCAGCGTGCAGGGAGGCGCAAGACACACGATTGGGACCACCCTGGTCAACTACCAACTCGCGCTCTCGCAATCCAATGCTACTGGGGGCTATCCACGCGCCTCCTTTAACGGACCGGGGTCCAGTGACAACTCGGTTGCGTTTGGAGTCGATACCACTCATCCCTTCACTCCGCAGTTCCCCGTGTTAAACGGCGTGAACCTGTACGACCCAACTGCATACGCGCTGAGCCGCCTTTCGTTCCAGGATGACCGAACCTTTGAACGCGATGTGGTAGGAGACATCGCCGTCAATAGGCCGTACAGCGTTGGTTCCCACTACGGCTCGTTTGAAGTGGGCTTCAAGGGTTGGGATGCAAATAAGACTCAGTCGTTTAATGAACAATCGTTCAATCCGACAGGTACGCTCCCGATGAGTTTGTTTTTGAATTCCTTCGTGAACCACGACTACTATTTCGGACACTACACCTTCGGCCCCACCACCGATTACAACAAGATTCTCGCCTACTTCAACGCCCATCCCAATGAGTTCACAGGAGGATTTAACGCCGTGAATTCATTCCCCAATGATTTTGACGCCAGCGAACGCATCTATGCGGGATACGTGATGAATACGATCGGCTTCGGCAGGCTCCGGCTGCAAACTGGAGTGCGCATTGAGGCCACCAAAGATTCGTTGCTCGGTAACGTAGTCGTTCTGGACTCGAACGGAGACTTTTCCTCCACTTCGCCCTTCCCTGCCAAAAACAGTTACACCAACGTTTTTCCCAGTGTCCAGGCGCAGTTCAGATTGAACTCGGATACGGTCCTCCGCGCGGCCTACGGCATGGGCATCGCCCGTCCTAACTTCTACGACCTGGTCCCTTATGTGGTCAATGATCCCACCTCGAATCCACCGGTTTCCGCGGGTAACCCGGACCTGAAGCCAACCCATGCTCAGAATTTTGATCTTTTGCTGGAGCACTACTTGAAGCCGGTAGGCCTGATTCAGGTCGGAGGGTTTTACAAATACCTGTCGGATCCGATTTACACGGTGACAACCACCCGCACCGCCCCGCCTTATGTAGGACTTGTCCAAAATCAACCCATCAATGGTCCGCACGCGCACATCAGCGGAATTGAAATGAGTTGGCAACAGCAACTCAGGTTTCTCCCTGGCCTCTTGAACGGAATGGGCGTAAGAGCAAATTACAGCTATACAGCATCGCGCGCCGCCTTCCCCCAGGGCTTCGGTCGCACCGACCACCCATCGTTAATTCGGCAGGCGCCCAACAACTGGAATTTGGACGTGACTTACGACAAGAAAGGGATTTCTGCGCGCATGGGGCTTACCCATAACGACGCTTACCTTTGGTCCTACGGCTTCCAAGATGGCAACCTGGGTGGAATCAAAGGACCAGGCGGAGACACATATTTATATCCCCACACCCAGGTGGACGCGCAGGTGAGCTACTGGATTCCGCGCGGACACGGATTGCAAGCCATCGTCTCCATGCTCAACCTGAACAATGAAGTCTTCGGATTCTACAACGGCAGCGAACAATATCCTCTGCAGCGCGAATATTACAACCGCACCATTTCGGCGGGGTTGCGCTGGACGCTGCTGAGAGAGCCGAAATAGAGCGAGGATCTCCAATTTTCAATTTTCGATTTGACCTCCACGCCCTACGTTAATCGGCAATCGGAAATTGGCAATCGGAAATCCATGTCAGAGGGTCCATGCACGGAGAAAGATTTCTGCTTGTGATTCTTGTCATCAGCTTGGCAACCTGCCAGGCCGAAACCAACATGTCCGCAGCACGCGGCCGTCCTGCCTCCCGCAAAAGAAAGGCGGCGCCTCAAATCAACGCGCCCTCCGGCTTACAATCCGACGACCCCGTACTGGTGGGGGCAGGAGACATTGCCAGTTGCGACGATTTAGCCGGAGCGCAGGCCACCGCCAAGTTGATCGACAAAATTCCGGGTACGGTTTTCGCCGTCGGCGATCTTGCCTATCCCGATGGGTCCGACCAGCAATTCGCCAATTGTTACGGTCCCACCTGGGGACGCTTCAAAGAACGCACTCGCCCGGCGCCAGGAAACCACGAATATCAGGGCGACGGGGGCGCGTCGGGGTACGTAAGGTATTTTGGAATGGCTGCGGGAGATCCCAGGACAGCCTATTACAGCTACAATCTCGGTGCGTGGCATATTATCGCTTTGAATAGTGAATGCGAACACGTGGAAGGGTGCGATGCCGCTTCCCCGCAATTGCAGTGGCTGCGCGAAGATCTCGATCGTAATCATGCGACCTGCACCCTTGCTTACTTTCATAAACCCCTCTTTAGTTCGGGCGCGGCACACGGCAACGATCCCACTCTCAAGCCGCTGTGGCAAACCCTGTATGATGCGGGCGCAGACATTGTGATCGGCGGGCACGATCACCACTATGAGAGATTTGCGCCCCAGGATCCAGAAGGTCGCGCTGACTCTGCGCACGGTATCCGCGAGTTCATCGTAGGAACCGGCGGCAAAAACACCCATCGCCTTCTGGCAGCCCCACAACCGAATAGCGAGGTGCGCCAAGCCGACACATACGGCGTGCTGAAATTAACTCTGCACAAGGCCAGCTACGACTGGGAGTTTATTCCACAAGCAGGAAGGACCTTCACCGATTGGGGACACGGAATTTGCCACTGACGAACAGAGCTGTCGCAGCGCGAGTCAGCCTAGTCGTAAGCTAACCGACAATCACCAGCTTATCGCTCAAAGACCGAACCGGCAGCCTTCGCAGATCCCTCGTCCTGAGATTGTTTCTCCCAATCGGCCTCGCTAAGCACAGAAATGGGCTCCAGCTTTTTCTTTCGCAGTTGTGGGTTGAGCGCTGGTAGTTCTTTGTCTGTCAACTTGCGGAAATCGACAATGATGTCTTCCAATTCATGTCCAAGAGCGGCGGTGCGAGCCACCTGGGAATCCGACGGACGTCCTTCATATCCGTTCACATCGCCGTAAAGTTTTCCCAGAAGCTCTCGAATGCGCTCTTCTCCGGTAATCATTCCACCTTCCTTGGTGGCCACGATTTTTGCGCGGAGGCTGTCTGCCTGCTGGGAGAGTTGTCGCAGCCGGGCGCGTAAAGGATCGTTCTCCTTAAGTTTCGCCGCGCGCGCCGCCGCATCGTCTCTCACTCCCATGATGGCGCTAGCGGCATAGCTCATGTGCCCGAGCAGTTTGTGCAGCTTCATAGCTAGATCGAATTGTGCCTTTCGATCTTCGATGGTGTATTTGGCGCGGGGATCGACCACTACTCTCAACGGCGCGCTTAAGACCTGGTCGCCTTTGGTCATTTTCACGGTATAAGTGCCCGGCAACACGTAGGGGCCGGTCGAAGCTTCAAACATCGCAGTGGCCGCGGGTGTAACAACGGGTGCCTTCATCCGCATCGACCACGTTGCCCGATTGAGGCCGCGATGTTTGCTGCCGGCAATCGTGTCCACCAACTTGCCGTCATGATCCAGGATCTCGATTTTCAGATCGCCGAAAATGTGGCGTCTCTTCTGATAATAAGTGATGTAGGCGTCAGCCGGACGGCTGGAACCAATGAACGTTTCATCTCCCTCGGGCCAGCCACCATTCGCGCTGATGTATTCCACCAACGGTTTCGCTGCTATTAACGCCGCATCTTTGTTCATCAAGTCCGGGGTAAGGGCGCGCAGCGGCGAGATGTCGTCAATGACCCAGATGCCGCGTCCATGGGTGGCCAGCACCAAGTCAGATTCACGGGGATGAACGACTAAGTCGCGCACCGCGACCGCCGGGAAATTTCTTCCTTTATATTGTGCCCAATGCTGGCCTCGATCCACCGAGATCCATAAGCCCACTTCGGTGCCCAGGAAAAGAAGATTGCGGTCCACCGTATCTTCCTTAATGACGTGCGCGTAGCCTCGAACTCCACTGCCCTGCACGGGCAGGGCAGTCCACGTTTTCCCGTAATCGATGGTCTTGTAAGCATAGGGCTTCAGGTCGCCGAAGGTATGGCGATCGAATGTTGCATAAGCCGTGGCTTCGTCATAACGGCTGGCTTCTACAGTTGAAACCCACGAGTTCTTTTCCAAGCCAGTGACATTCCCCACAACGTTGGTCCACGTCTTGGCGCCGTCGCGTGTGATCTGCAAATTGCCGTCGTCCGTGCCCACCCAAATGATTTGGCCATTCTTGGGCGACTCTGAAATGGAATAAATCGAGGTGTGCATCTCCGCCGCGGAATTATCTATCGTGACTCCGCCGGACTCCTCTTGCTTCTGCTTTTCGGGATCGTCGGTGGAGAGATCGGGAGAAATGCGCTCCCACGACTGGCCATGATCACGAGAACGGAAGAGGAACTGCGCGCCGATATAAATAGTTCCTTTTTCATTGGGACTCATGTGTATCGGCGTATTCCAATTGAAGTGCAGCTTCTTCTCGCCGTAGTTCGGGAGAGGCTGAATAGGCCGGGTTTCGTGGGTGTAGCGGTTGACACGGCCAATTTCTCCTCCCTGCGCCTCCGCGTATAAGTACGCCCGGTCGGACGGATCTTCAAACACCCAGAAGCCGTCGCCGTTAAACATATTTTCCCAGCGTGAGTTGGTCACGCCGCCGGGATAGGACGAGTCTCCCACCCAGGAACTGTTGTCCTGCAGTCCGCCGTAGACGTGATAGGGATCGTCATTGTCGATGCTCACGTGGTAGAACTGCGAGAGCGGAAGATTGAGCATGTGTTTCCATCGAGTTCCTCCGTCTTCGCTGCGCCAGAGACCTCCGTCATCGCCCGTGATGACAACGTTCGGGTTTCCGGCGTCGATCCAAACATCGTGGAAATCACCGTGAACTGCTGCAGAAACGGCGCTGAAGCTTTGTCCACCATTCACGCTGAGCAATAACGGCCCATCGGGTTTGAAGATTTTGTTCTCGTCCTTGGGATCGACGATCAAGTTGCCAAAATAGAAAGGACGCCAAATCAGAAAACGGCTGGCATCCAGACGGTTCCAGTTCTTACCTCCATCGTCGGAACGATAGAGCGCGCTCTTCGCGGATTCGATATTGGCGTAAACCACCTGCGGTTTGGAAGGCGCCACTGCAACCGCCACTCGTCCCCACGGTTTTTCCGGCAAACCTTTACTATTGCTGCCGTTCAGTTCGGTCCAATGCTCGCCAGCGTCAGTGGACTGATAAAGCGCGCTGCCCGGGCCGCCGGAGCGGAATGTCCAACCCTGACGTCGAAAGTCCCACATCGAGGCGTAAATTGTTTTGGGTTCGAGCGGGCTCATGGCAATCAAACCGCAACCCGTAGAACCATTAGCCCCTGCAAGAACCTTTTTCCAGCTCTTGCCTCCGTCCGAGCTCTTGTAAACACCGCGCTCATCGTTGTCATCCCACAAGTGACCGGTAGCGCAAACATAGACCGTGTTGCCGTCCTTGGCATCAACCAGAATCTTTGCAATGTGTTCAGAATCCTTAAGGCCAACGTTGGTCCAGTTCTCTCCCCCATCGGTGGATTTATAGACTCCATCTCCAACCGAAACGCTGTTTCGCACCCACGATTCGCCGGTGCCGACCCAAACAATTTTGGAATTCGTGGGATCAATAGTGACCGCTCCAATGGACTGCACGTTCTCGCGGTCGAAAACAGCTTTGAAGGTGGTGCCGCCATTCACCGACTTCCACACGCCGCCGCTAGCCGCGCCCACAAACACGGTGAGCCGGCCCTTTTCGCTCACCGCGTCCACAGCCGCCACCCGCCCACTCATAGTGGCGGATCCGATATTGCGGGCAGGCAGTCCGGAGATAGTCGCAGCGTCAAACTTGACTGGTTGCTGAGCGGCGGCGGCAACCGACAAAAACAAAGCTAGATTGGCCACCAGTTTCAATCTCAGCCAGTTGTACCAGCAGACGCAAGCGATCATGTAAGAGTCCTCTTGAAAATTTGGAGTTTGTTGATGGTCGGCCCAGGTCACTGCTTCGCTGCTTCCTGTTTTTTGGGTGCTTCTTTGCTCAAGGAGGCAGGAACCGCGAACTCGGAACTGCCCAGCGGCACGTTCACTTCGATCTTTTCCATGGTGACGCTTTGCCAGGAGCTGGGATCATTCTTGGGACCAGAAGCTACGGAGAAGGGATACATCAGACCACCGACCTTCTTATAAGAGCCCAGATCGGTGACACTTTCATGCACCGAGCCACGAACAAATTCCTGCCGTTCCGTCCGGATTTCAAGAAAGGTGTCTGGATCCAAATAGTAGTAGACGATGTCCCCATTTTTCAGCGTGACTTTGAGCCGCAAAACCTCATCCCCATCGATGGTGTCGTGACCCAGATATTCGACCGTATTGTCCTTTGCCTTGTAATCCACCAAAGGGCCGTCGAAATCAGAGTCGATCAGCAGATCGCGCACGTCGTCGTCTCCCATGAGTTGAGGATCCTTGTGCCCGCCAAAAGGCTGGATCTGCCATGCCGTCGAACCGTCATAAGCTTGCACCGCTGTCATGCCTTGCAGGGAGAAAGTCTCGCGCACCAGGTTAGGGCGCATGTTTTCCTGGCCCACCCTCCCGGTAAAGCCGCCGGCTGCATCCAGCCGGCCTGCCATGCGCACGGTCTTGACGGCTTTGATCGCGTCCATCCCGCCCTTGGCCTGGATATTCTTGCTGATCAATTCATCGGCAGTTTGAGAAGAGGCAAACAGACTGCAGCAAAAGACGGCGAGCAACAGAATCAGAGACTGACGCATTCCGCATAGCTCCTTATTACGGGGACTCAGACGACGGAGACAGTACTTTACTCATTGTTCGACGTTTCTGCCAAGTTTTGGGAAGCAACATCTCGCCGCAAAACTAATAGTAGCGCCGGCGTGCCGCCGGCTATTTGGATAGCCAATGAAAATTTGCTTCAACCTTTCTCTCGTTCATCGCGAAAAACTACGAAAATATTCCTGGCATCGGCATGAAACTATCCTGTGCGTTAAAGTGTTGATGCCGGTGGAAAACTTGTCCGCTCCTTGCGCACTCATTCGCGCTAGAATGCGTTTGTATTTAGATTGCGTCACTCGCCTTCCGGTCGGGTGAAAGACGCGGCGACACCAAGCCCTAACCCCCAGGAGGTAGCTCGATGTACCGGCCATTCGCCAGTGGTGTGTCCGATTCTCGTCCGTTTTTAGATGTGGAGTCCACGATCCGCGGACTCTCTCAGGATTATTCCACCGCATTCAACACCGGCAATTACGATCAAGTGGCAGGTCTGTTCTCGTCTGACGGACTTTTCATGACCCCACAACGTGAAGTTGCTCACGGGACGAAAGCCATTGAACGCCTGTTGCGCCAATACGGCGAGGCGGGATACCAGGACCTGCGACTGGAGACAGTTCGAGTGGATTACTCCACCGACATGGCCGTCGAAATGGGACGCTACACGATCGTGATCCGACGAGAAAACGGCGCCACTATCGCCGACGAAGGTACTTTCATGCATGCCTGGCGACGCTTTGGCGCATGGCTCATGATTGGTGCCTGCTGGAGCAGCAGTGTTCCGGCGATGCCACAGCAGTTGTCAGCCTAAGTTTCAGATTTCTTGGAAAAGTGTGGAACGTCAGCTCACCTGACAGCCGACCTCGCCGCCATCTACAATGCTGAGGTCGCAAAAACTTCAGATTGAGGAGAGACGAATGCAACGCAAGGCCAGCGCGGTGTGGAAAGGCGGACTCAAAGACGGTAAAGGCACGGTATCCGCAACCAGTGGAGTGTTGGCCAATACTCCATATTCCTTCGCCACCCGTTTCGAAAATACTCCCGGCACCAATCCCGAAGAACTGATTGCAGCAGCCCATGCTGCCTGTTTCTCTATGGCTCTTTCGGCGCAGTTGGGCGGGGCCAATCTCACTCCGGAAAGCATCAACACTTCCGCCACTCTCACCATGGAAAAACAAGACTCCGGATGGGCAATTACGGCGGTGCATCTCGACGTGGTTGGTCGTGTTCCCAGCGCCGATGCGGCAGCCTTCCAAAAAGCTGCGGAGAATGCCAAAAGTGGTTGCCCCGTTTCCAAAGTGCTGAAGGCCAATATCACGATGAGCGCGAAGCTGCAGAGCTAGGTGTCGCGAACCAGGTCTCGGGTGCCAGGTCTCAGGTATCGGGTCTTTGCTCTTGGGGAACTCTCGTATAAATCTGAGTCGGCCTCTGCGGTTGAGACTTGGGACCTAATTCCTGAGAGCTGATGCCTAATTCCTGATGACTCAGACCTGACACCTGAGCCCTGAGATCTGACACCTCACCCACTAACTCTGCGAGCGAAGAATTTCGCGAATCTCGCGGTTGATGCGCGCCGCGTCCTGCGCCGCGGTGTCGATAAGTTGGGACCACTTTTTGCTATTGGCGTCCAGCTTCGCCTGTCCCAGCAGATAGGCAGCTTGGAGAATAGTCTCGATGGAATTGCTGAGGTCGTGGGCGAGCCGCCGTAGATGACTCGTTACGTCGTCTGGAAGCTTGGTGGAATTTTCCATGGCGATTTCGGGCACGTCGTACTCCTAATTATTTGTCTAGCGATTCCGTGCTTTGGATGCTGTCGTTCGCTTACGGGTTTGCGGTCTGCACCTCTTTAGCAAAGCGCCCGAGGCAACAGCGCCCGTCCGCGACCGCTTCTCTGTCAACGATGCTGTAGAATATTACTCTCCTGGAAGGCGGCGCGACTATCGCCGCATCCGAGTCACTTTTGCCGAAGTGGCGGAATTGGCAGACGCGCATGGTTCAGGTCCATGTACCCGCAAGGGTGTGGGGGTTCGAGTCCCTTCTTCGGCACCATTACCTTCGTTATCTAGTGCTTGCGAGTCGGTGATACCTCCACTGATACCACTTTCAGTGAGGCTCATCGATGAATCACGAAGTAAACGTCACCAAGCGAGTGCAGACCAACAACGGTCTGCGCTACTGCCCGGTTGTTCTTTCTGCGAACGGTCGCATCAAGCCTGATGCGGTGCTCGTTAACGGAAAACAAGAACATCATCCCGAAGGCGCTTACTATTTGGAATGGCGTGAAGGCGCGAAGCGTGTGCGTTTGTCCGCGTGGGGAAAGACGCTGCTGACGCAAGCGCACGCAGACTCCGCAAAGAAGCCGAACTGAATGCGCGGAACAATGGCGTCACAGTCGTCACACAGGACGGCCACGCCTCGAACGGACACCGGGCAATCAGCGAGGCTGCTGCCTCTTACCTCGCCGAAATCAAAATGTCTCGAACACCCGCCACTCATTCGGCGTACACACTGGCGCTGCGAAATTTTGCTGATAGCTGCTCGAAAACTTACCTTGAAGAGATTGACCGGGTGGACCTGCTTGGTTTTGTCAATTATTTACGCAAGAACCAAAATCTGTCTGACCGCACCTGCCACAATCGCTTCGAGCATTTGCTGACCTTCCTGGAGGCATATGGCATCAAGGGACTGGCTGGCAAGCGAGACTGGCCGAAATACGTTCATCAGGAGCCTGAAAGCTACGAAGACGACGAGCTAGATAAATTCTTTGCGGCCTGCACTCCCGAGGAGAAAGTCTTTTTTGAGTTCTTCCTGATGACGGGCCTTCGAAAAAAAGAAGTGACCTATGCCTGCTGGCCCGATGTGGATTTGAAAAGCGGCGTAGTGCGGGTCACAGCCAAGCGTGAATATGGTTTTCGTCCCAAGGACTGGGAAGAGCGGGAGGTGCCAATCCCAGACAAGCTGGTCCACTCGCTCAAAACATGGGCCAAGAGTTGCAACGGGTCGCCGTTCGTCTTCCCGACTCGCAACGGCACACCCCGCAAGCACAGAACGCAACTGCTGGAACTGTGCAAGGCGATTGCGGAACGTGCAGACTTGAATCCTGATGATTTCTATTTACACAAGTTCAGGGCTACGTTCGCCACAAAACACCTTCAGGCCGGGGTTGACCTACGCACAGTTCAATTGTGGCTTGGTCACAAGGATTTGGAATCTACGATGCGGTATCTGAAGCCTGCACGTGGAAAAGGGATTCGACTCAAGGTGAACGCTACATTCGCTTAAGCAAAGTAGGGTCGTTGAGAACGCGATTGCAGAGTATGGGCCGAACCACGGAAAATTCCCAAAGTATCCAAACGCTGAACCCTTCGAAGTGCCGATTGCGAATAAGGAGCGGAGTCGATGAGAGTCGTTCTACAACACGTGGCGGTCATCTTGTTGTTCGCGGGTTTCGTGCAGAACATGTTCGCTCGAAACTCAGAGAAAGAGTCGTTTGACAGGAAGCTATATTCTGTTGCTTTCCTGAGCCAATTCGGCACTAGCCCGAAACAATTTGCCAGCCTGAACGCCAGCCAGAAGACGAGCCTTCTCGCCTGTCATGATGTACTCATTGCAGTGTTTCAGCACTTGGACAAAAACAGTGACATTTCACAATATCTGACCCACGAGCTTGCCCGGAAGTACGTAAATGGAACGAGTTTGGTAGACCCTGAGAGTTCTCTTATGGAAGTTGGAGTCTTTGACTGGAGTTTTCACGACGATGGGAAGAGAATCGAACTCTGGTTTCTTACGGTTGCATTTTCTGAGGGCAACTGGGTTCTCTCGAAGAATGCCGCCATACTTGCACCTTCTGGCTCGGGATGGCGGATTGCTGAGTTCCGTTGGAATGAGAAATAGACCGCCCTACCAGAGCAGCCCCTATCCTCGCAGGCTGCGGAAGGCTGGACGGCTTTTAGCTACTGCGTCTTGAGCCATTGTGCCACGGCTGCGGGGCAGAACCTGACACATGTTCCGACGCGGAACGAAGGGATGCGTCCTGCTTTCGCTTGTTTGAAGATTGTGATTTTTGAAACGGCGAGTATCTTAGCGAGTTCGTCGGCGGTTAATGCACGTTCCATCCGTGCGATGCTGTCTACCAAAGATGTGTTCATTCATGTGGCCCTCCGATAGCTCACATTTCAGAGAGCCGATGGGATGTCAGCAACAGCGATTGCCACTGCGCCCGGTCCCAACACCGCCTCGTAACTCCGGGCGGCTTTGCCTACTACTTCAGAATATCTGCACTGCTAGCTTTCTCCAAGTAAAAACTAAATCCATCCTGAAATAATCAACTATCAAATGACAGTCAGATGACGGTGCCACTTGGCACAGGCAACTGACTGTCTATTTGCTTCGGGCAGCGGCCCATCTCTTTTTCTGGGCATCACTGATTCTTTTTCGAGCGGCAGCGCTCATTTTCCTGCGCCGTCTCCCCTGTCGCCGTCCGTTCCCAGTCATTAGTCCGGCACTGCCAGAATCATCTCCATCTAGCAGGGCCAAAATCTTGTTCAACTTGGTAATCTGTGCGACTACTTCTGCTCGAATGTCCATAGTTAATTCCTCGGGCGAAAATAGTACCATGTCAACTACAGCAGTGCCGCCTCTCCTATTACTTCCTCATGATTTCCTTTCACTGGTTCTACGGAGGCGTCAGCTTGGCCATTATCCCCAAATCCCAGTGGAATTCATTTCTCGATGCGAACGGCATTCAGGAACCTGTGACCTCAACAACAGGCGCATAGTGCTGATTCGGTGCTCGCTGTAGAATGAGTAGGTTCGGGAGGCTCTATGTTTTCACGCCTTCTCGCTTTAGTCAGCTTACTTCTTCTAACGCAAACATCCCTCCCGCAGCAATCGCAAATAGCAACGGGTGACGTGCCTGAGACGTGTCCAGTCACCAAGGCGTCGGACCAGCCTTTCATACCTCCGTGGCCGTATCCCAAGGCACCCTATCGGGGTGGAGCTTGGTTTGGCACGGACAAACTTTGGACAGCACCGCCGTTAGACGGAACATGGAGAGGATTGGGAGACTACACTCCCACCGATCCTACATTCAGACAGAAGCTCTTTTATTGGCGACAAGGCTACGACTGGCGCACAGAACCACAGCCAAAGCTGCGGGTCACGGGGAGACGGCTCGATTCTCCTGCTCCGCCGCTCGCTGCTGACCGTGCTAGCAATGGTTGGCAGCGTCGAGACCAGCCATTCATGGTAGTTGGTATTAACCTTCCGACGCTCGGATGTTGGGAGATTACGGGACATTATGAAAATGACGACCTGACCTTCGTAGTGTGGGTTTCAAAGTAGGTCTTACCGTCGCCCTGCACCGCTCCTCATCGTGACCGAGGCTGGACGCCAATCACAATGCGAGCAACATGAAGACGCAGCAAAGGTTTCAGCTTCCTCAACTCAAGCAAGGGGGATTGACGAACGGGCAAACATTCACGAACGAACTCGCGAGGGACGTCCTTTTAACGGCGCTCAAGATGAACGGCAGATTCTACGTCCTGATAGCATTCGAAGGAACAGAACCAAAACTCAAAAGCGAGTTTCCCTTTACGAACTGGTTCGCGGAATCTTTAGAAGTGGCCGAACCCTCCCCGCTGTGGGTACAGACGCCAAAGGTTCGTAGTCGGTAGTTTGTTGTAACATCGCCTCTCTGACAATGTCGTTCCCGTCAAGTACTTTTTGGGCGTACTAACCCGTGCACTCCGAAGAGCGCGCCATTTCGCTCTAGTTGAAGCTGTGCCATACCAACC
>Ga0070698_100002163_pt1 | contig 21815 bp, 14 predicted proteins | sample KBSK1502metaG_FD_65477 | JGI IMG/M metagenome (GOLD analysis project Ga0070698, IMG submission 65477) | Corn, switchgrass and miscanthus rhizosphere microbial communities from Kellogg Biological Station, Michigan, USA - KBS K1-50-2 metaG | ecosystem: Host-associated > Plants > Roots >...
TTTCAGTCGTCCGCTTTACGGACTAAACACCTTTCACCTCTTTTTCCCAGCAGTGAACTGCTGGGCTATTTTCAATCGTCCGCTAATGCGGACTCATAAAACACTTTTCGGGCAAGGCCACTTGAAACTAAAACCATGAGCGCTAGAATGGAGCACGAAACAGACGCCACGCCCGAACTCGATCAACTTTGCATTAACACCATCCGCACGCTGTCTCTCGACGCAGTGCAGAAAGCCAAGTCGGGACATCCCGGTTTGCCTTTGGGCGCCGCGCCGATGGCTTATGTCCTGTGGACAAAGTTCATGCGCTACAACCCGCGGAATCCGAAGTGGGAAAACCGCGATCGTTTCCTGCTGTCGGCGGGCCACGGATGCATGCTGCTTTATTCTCTGCTCTATCTCACCGGTTACGATTTGCCGCTGGATGAGATCAAGAACTTTCGTCAGTGGGGTTCGAAGACGCCGGGCCATCCTGAATATGGGATGACGCCGGGAGTCGAGATTACTACCGGGCCGCTCGGCCAGGGTTTTGCCAACGGCGCCGGCATGGCGATGGGCGCGGCGCACCTGGCCGCGAAATTCAACCAGAAGGATTTCTCGCTCATCGACCACTACGTTTATGCGATCGTTTCCGACGGCGATTTAATGGAAGGCGTTGCGGCGGAAGCAGCGTCGCTCGCCGGCCACTTGAAACTTGGCAAACTGATCTATCTCTACGATGACAACCACGTAACCATCGAAGGCTTTACCGATCTCGCTTTCAGCGAAGATGTGCCGCGGCGATTTGAGTCTTTAGGCTGGCACACTTCGAAGGTCGAAGATGGAAACGATCTCGCGGCTATTGAATCCGCAATTCGTGACGCGCAAGCGGTCGCCGATCGGCCATCGCTGATTTCCGTAAAGACGACGATTGGTTATGGCATGCCCACCGCAGGCACGCGCAAAGCGCATAGCGATCCGCCCGGCGAGGAAGCCGTGCGCGAAACGAAGCGTCATCTCGGCTGGCCCGAAGACAAACAGTTCTATGTGCCCGAGGAAGCTTTGGCGCATTTTCGCAAAGCAGTCGATCGTGGCGCGCAGCAGGAAAAAGCTTGGCAGGAACTGGTCGAGAGCTTTGCTCAGAAGAACCCAGAACTCGGCACACTCTGGCGACAGACAATGAGCGGAGACTTGCCGGAAAATTGGGAAACACATCTGCCCACTTTCGAAAACGCTGAAGCGATGGCGACACGCGTGGCGAGCGGCCAGGTGATCAATGCTCTGGCACCGCGCCTGCCGATGCTGATTGGCGGATCAGCCGATCTGGGAGTTTCCAACAACACGGACATCAAAGACGGCGGCAGTTTTGAAGCTGGAAGTTACGATGGCCGCATTCTTCATTTTGGCGTGCGCGAACATGCGATGGGCGCGACGATGACCGGCATGTCGCTCAACGGCGGGCTGATTCCATTCGGTGGCACGTTCATGTGCTTTTCGGATTACATGCGGCCATCGATTCGGCTGGCCTGCCTGTCGGAAGTGCAGGTCATTTACGTTTTCACGCACGACTCTGTCGGCTTAGGCGAAGACGGCCCCACGCATCAACCGGTCGAACATCTCGCGGCACTGCGCGCGATTCCACACCTGTTTGTGATTCGGCCGGCGGATGTGCACGAAGTGCGTGAGGCGTGGCGACTCGCGATTCTGCGACGCCACGCGCCCACTGCGCTGGCGCTAACCAGACAGAAAGTTCCTTTGATCGATCGCCAGGTTTACGCTTCTGCGGAAGGCTTGCGTCGTGGCGGATACATCCTGGCCAAAGCCGTGGCCGCGGGAGAGCGGGGCACCAGCCCGACCATCAGGGAGGACTCCGCCGCACAAGAGTCACCTCAGTTGATCTTAATTGCGACCGGCTCTGAAGTCTCACTCGCCCTCGAGGCCCGCGAGCAATTACAGAACGACGGCATCCCCACGCGCGTCGTCTCAATGCCCTGCACTGAATTATTCGAAGAGCAGACCCAGGAGTATCGCGACGAAGTTCTGCCGCCGTCAGTCACCGCGCGGCTGGCGATTGAAGCCGGCGTTCGGCTGGGCTGGGATCGTTACGTCGGCCCGCAGGGCGACGTGATTTGTCTCGATCGGTTCGGCGCCTCCGCGCCGGGTGAGGTGGCGTTGAATAATCTGGGGTTCAATGTTGAGAATGTCTTGAAGCGTTCTCGAAAGCTTCTGTAAGTAACTCTGATCGAATACCGCGAAGCGCTGGCGGCCTGCCAGGCCAGGGTTGCCGCCACGGCTACCCCCGGTGCATAAGTCCGCCAGACTCTCGCTGTAGTGAAAATTATTTCTTTGACGAAGACTTCTTCTTCGAACCCTTCTTCTTCGGTACTTTGCCTCCTGCCTTACGAGCCTCTGACAATCCAATAGCAATTGCCTGCTTCTTACTGGTCACTTTTTTCCCAGAGCCACTCTTGAGAGTGCCCTCCTTGCGTTCATGCATGGCCTTCTCGACTTTTTCCGACGCCTTCTTTCCGTATTTGGCCATCGACTCTATCCTCCTTGTTCTTTTCAGAGTTGTTTGGTTCCTCGTAGTGCCGGCGTCGCTGTCGGCGCCGGTTCTGGTTCCGGCACGGGTGTGGGGGTGGCCGAGGGACTCGGACTCGGCGACGGGGTCGGGGTGGGCGTTGGCATGGGGGTCGGCGTTTGCACCGGTGCTGCACTGGCGGATGCGCTCTGCGATTGCTGTCCGTTTGTCACCAAAGAGTGCGCGAACAATCCGACTACGCAACCCAACAGTAAAGTGACAAGTACATTCCCGAATTTCTCTTTCATCGCTTACCTCTTCCCGTTTTCAAATCCTTGTCTAACGATTCTCTCCATCCGATAAATCGGTGACGGCTTTCGCAGCGTTCGTCGCATGTCGCCCCCGCGTACATATCCCAATCGCTAATCGTCCGGTTACGATTCATGCCCTGGCGTGTTCCCGAAGGTTGAATCGCTTGCAAACTACAAAGGGCAATTAGAGTGCCGACTTGTTTGCCGTTAAGAGACGGCGCGCAGGTTGCTGTGGGCATTTGATACCAGTGAAGGTGTCGGAAGCTCGCGCGTCAGCAAGCGCTCGGTACCCGACTCGCCCTAAACGGCCGGGCTTGTGACACAACTCTTTTTGAAGGAGCTGAGAAAACATCATGACGCATTTCGCAGGGATTATTTTTCGATTGGTTTTCGCTGGGCTTTTGCTAAGCGTCACGGTGCCGGCGCAGGAGAGTCGACCGGAGCGCGCGGCAAATCTGCGGGCGCAGTTAGCCGAGATCCAGGGAAAGGAGACGGAACTGAAAACGCAGCTCGAACAAATCGAAGAACAGATCAAGCCCGAGAATATCGAGCGCAGCCTGGCGGGAATCGGCAGCACCCATCCAGAAGAATTGCGTGAACAACGCCGGCGGCAATTGGAGATCGAAAAGAAAGGAGTGCAGTCACAGCTCGATACTCTGGCAGCGAGCCGCACACGTTTGGAAACAGCCATCGCCACCGCCGACGCCATGAGCTATCAAAGCCTTGGGCAAGGCTCTAGTTCGGGCCCTTCGATCGGACCCGTGCCGGCGGTCAGCATCCCGACAGTTACGGCTAAAACGCCCCGATCACACAGACGCCGAGTGAAAAAGCGGGTGCGACATTGAGCGATCAAAAACCTCAGTTCTTCCTGATCCGTCCGGGCTATGCACGCTTTCTAGGAGGTCGGCGCAGCCATCCTTTTTGCAGAATCACAAAAATGACATTCGAGGCCAGGAGTTGAAAAGAGATTGCCCCACTTATGAAGATTTCCGGATTTTCAATCTTTGAAGGTTTGTTGTGAAGGCTATCGAGCGCCAGGTAAATCAGTAAGACAAAATACGCACACACCGTCGGAATGCCGGCGATCAAGAAACTATCCCAAAACTCTGTCTTGCGCGTTCCGGGGGTGAGGTACTGAGCCAGAAGGCCGTCGGTTGACATGAGAAATAAGCCAACTCCGGTTATTGAAATCACGTGCAGAAAGGGCCGATTCAAATATAAGAGCGATACAGCGGCAACGAGTGTAGAGGCAAACAACAATATTAGGGACACCCTGACCATTGCCCGGTGCTTCTTGGTGTCAAGTTCAACCGTAACAAAATAATAGATAACGAAAAGTAAGGTCCACAAGAGTGCGCCAAACTCCCAACTCTTCCAATGGTGGCGTAGATCAAAGCCCAATCGCCCGAACAAGTCGTTGAGTCTCAAGGTGTCGAACCAATCGGTACCAAGACCAAACGTGATGATAATAATCGCTCCGCTGACGATCATCGCGTCCAAGGCCAGATTTTTTCGCTCGACGCGTTCCTTGGCCTCGGACGACACCTTTTTCTTGCCTAAATCTTTGGCTGCTTTATCGCTCATGATAAATCCTTTCGTTTGAGCCCCGAAGTGAGACGGATTTATTCTGACACCGGGCTCCTGGCGGTGGAAAGCGCGGCCGGGAAATTTGCTCAGGCAATTGTTTGCCCCCCCGGAAGCCTCAATCCTCTCGGGTATTTCAGCCAGGTGGTGAGCTTCGGTTCCAGAGTTGGTCGGCCGATGCTCCGTCAGAATAGAACATTACTCCGGCAATTGAAATGTCTTGACGATCATAAACGTTTCTGAGGGTAAAGGGGGTTCTTACCAGGCGGCGTGATTCTGTTAAGCAAACAGGCACGCGGGCTTGGTTCTCAGTTGCGTTGAGTTTTGGCGCGAAAGTTGGGAACCTGGTTGGAATGTTCCCACTCACGACACAGAGGAGTGGGTAGACGAAGGCCAACCTCCCCACGCATGTGGGTCACTTGTTTGTTTCGGACCGTCGTCTGAGGCTTTGGTTCCTCAATACTTGGCGAATTTCTTCGGCAAGATCCGCAAAGTCTTTTCGCCGCGGCAGGTCTGGTCCGCGAGTGTGACCAAAAACTTCGTCCAGTCCGGTTTCGTCGTGGAACGAGCCGCCGGTGATCGGACGAGCGGGAAACACTACCACTCGATCGCCAAGCAGGAGTGACTCAGTAATGTCATGCGTAACGAAGATGATCGTGCTCTTTTCTTCGTCTCGTAGTTTCAAAAGCATCTGCTGCATTTCGGAGCGAGTCTGCGCGTCCAGGGCGCCGAAGGGTTCGTCCATCAGAACGATCGACGGCTTAGTCGCCAGCGTGCGGGCGATGGCCACTCGCTGCTTCATGCCGCCAGATAGCTGCTGTGGATGAGCGCTCCAGCGATCCTCCAGGCCGACTTTTTTGAGGTACTCCATGGCGATATCTTTTCGCTCTTTGCGGTTTGTGCCCTGAAGGGTCAACCCGAATTCAACATTCTTCAGCACCGTCAACCAGGGGAAACAAGTGTAGGCCTGCGGCACGGTCGCAGAGTCGGGAGCCGGTCCAGTGACTCGCTTGCCCTTGATGAGCACTTGACCTTCGTCGGCCAGCGCCAGGCCGGAGATGAGTGTGAGAATAGTGCTCTTGCCGCAGCCCGATGGCCCGAGCAGCACCACGAATGCTCCGCCATCTTTTTGCTCTACCTTGAACTCGAAATTCTTCAGCACCTCGAGGGCCGGCTCGGTTTTCTTTTCTCTAAACCGCTTTGAGACATTGATGAATTCGACGATCGACGGTCGGTCGTCGACTGGGCGCGGCTCGGGCGTTCGTGTTTCGTTCTTTGATTGTGCAGCCGGCGCTTCAGACATAGTTACGAGTTTACCAATTGAAGAACTTTTTCCGGAAGAAATGAATCACAAAATCAGTCAGCGAACTGATCAACGCGATCGCAATCAACATGCAATAGACCTGCGGCGGCTGGCTGAGGCGGAGACCATTTTGCAGCACGCCGCCCATTCCCTGATTGGCCGCGCTGCTGTTCAGGAATTCCGCGAGAACAATATAGGTCCACATGATGCCGCTGCATACGGCGACTGCTTCCCAAATTTGTGGCAGGGCGCCAAAGAACAGTACGCGGGTAACAATTTGCCGGCGGTTTGCGCCGAGGTCGAGAGCCACGCGGGTGTACTCTTCGTTGACGCTGACGATGGCGTTTTTCACCAGGATGATCATGTAAAAGACCGCGCCCAGGAAGATATAAAAAACTTTGCCGCGTTCTTCCAATCCCATCCAGAGCGTTACCAAAGCTGTCAGACCGGTGATCGGAACGGCCTTGGCACCGTTGACTAACTTGCGTAAGAAAGCATCAACCGGTGCGAACGCCCCCATCAGAACTCCGATGGGAACGCCAATCACAACTACCAGGAGCAGGGCCCGAAGCACACGCCAGAGACTGCGCGCGATTGGCATCACGAGTTGCCCGCTCTCGTAAAGTCTAACGAAGGTTTGCCCGATGCTGGTCGGCGTGGGGAGGGCAAACCGGCTGACGACCTCGCCGTAGCTAAGCGCGCACCAAAGGATTACAAAAGCCAGGATCCCAACGAAACCTATCAGCGCATCTACCCGACGCGGCATGCGACCGCGGATCGAGAAACGCGCCCTCCGCGTGACGTCGCTAGTGGATTCCGAGACTAAGTCGTCCTGGCTTGATGAGCTCATGATCGCTTCACCAGTTTTACTTCACCGTCGGCGCCGGAAGTGCGGATCCAGGAGATACTGAGACGGGACTGCGAGCATAGATCTCCTTCAGAAAACTGGGATCCTTCGCTTGCGCTGCAGAGGTTGCCACCGGAATGTACCCGAGCCGAACCCAGGCCGCCCCGGCCCTCGTGAAAATTTGATCGAAGAGCGGCGCGCCACCGTCCAGCCCAAACATCTTGTTGTTCTCAGCCAGGTCGGCATACTTCACGGTCTTCAGGCTCGCTTTAACTTTCTGCGGGTCCTTCATGTCGCCATACAAAGGCTCGTTCTCCATCAGCAATTGCACTACCTTATCAGGATTCTGATTAGCTTCGGCCGTGCCGGCCAGCCAACCCGCAACGAACGCCCTGATCACATCAGGATGGTCTTTAATGAAGTCTTCTCTGGCGACCATCAGATCCGCGATCAGGTTGTTGGCCGTCTCGGTTGAGACGAGCTTGTGAGAGCCAGGGCGCTCCAGCGCCAGGGTTACATCAGGTTCCCAAACTACTGTGGCGTCGACCTGTTTGTCCTTGAACGCCTGGCGCGCATCAAGCGTCGCGTCTTTGCCGACCAGGTGATCCATGATCCACTTTTGGTCCTCGTCGCTGAGGCGGGAATTTTCGAGCTGGTATTCCAACAGCCAATGCGACGGTGTATAGAGGACCAGCGAAATCTTTTTGCCCCTCAGGTCTTCGATCGTCTTAATATTTTCGTCGGCCACGATTGCGTCGCCGCCCTGCGACCAGTCCACCTGCATGATGGCCCGCGCCTTCACGCCGTTGCTGACGAAGCCGGGGAGCTCATTGGCCCAGTAGTCCACCGTCGACCAGACTATATCAACTCCACCCTCGCCCCTGGCAAATGCCTGGCTACGCTGGCTGGGTTCCTCGAGCAGCACAAACTCAACCGTCTGCTTGTAGTTCTTAAAGTAAATACATTCCTGGTTGGGTTTGAAACCGTTATTGGCGACGATGCCGCCGGCATAGCCCGGCCAGGACACCACACCCACCCTCAACGGACGACCCAGCAGACTGTTATCACCGCCCGCCGGGGCTTTGACACAGCCGGTATTAAGGCTGGCCAAAAGCAGAATGGAAAAGACGAGGAGGGCGACTCTGCTCAGGGCTCCAGGACTCATTATTTGTCGTTTCAAACTGACGTTTCGGAAGCTGCTATGATTTCATCAAACCATCCATGAAATCGGCCTGAGTTACAGCGAATTCCTTAAAGCCCTGAAGAATCCACGCCTTGGCCTCAAGTTGCGCCTGTGGCCGCTGATGGTAATAGCGTAGCGCGAGATTGGCCCCCAGCATTGCGGCATCGAAGTGATCGGCCTCGACCGTGGTATGAATCTGAATCCAGTGGTAAGCCGAGACCTGCACTTCGTTGATCGTCACTTTCGTTTTCTTGAGATGGTTCACCAGGTCCGGATGCTTGGTCCGCAGAAAACTGTCCAGCAGATTGAATTCTTCATCGGCCAACACTTCCGAACCCATGTGAAAACCGATGGACCGAAAAATCTTTTGCTCGTCGACTGCCTGACTGATCGCATAGCCATCGCGAACCTGATCGATGGCCGTCAACGTGCGCGCATTTGGCTCGGCGATTTGATTCATGGTAGCGAGGTCATAGTCAAAGAAAGATCCGATAGCCTTCAGGGTGGCCTGAGCCAGAGTGCGATGGGTGCTGCGGCCCGTGGCCGTGCCGCCGCCCACCCCAAATTCGTCAACGGCAGCAAAGAAAATCCGAGCCGCTACCTCGACGCTGCGATCCGCGGTAATCGCCATGGGCTCGCCAGGGTCCCTGAAAAGACTCTGTTGCGCGCCGATTTCGCCTGCCAGGTTTGCGACGCCGCTGCCAAAAATTGAGTTAAAGTAAATGTAACAACTCAGCATCCTAAGAAGATCGCGGCCATTCTGAATGCTGCCAAGTGCCTGCTCAAACGTCGAATTTCCCGGATGAGCCGCCAGGAGCTGTTGCAAATCGGAGCGATCGACTCGGGTCGGCAGATCGAACCTCGCTTCGTCCGCCGGAGAGTGAGGAGTTACGGTGGAGTGATTAATCATGATTCATTGACCGATACGTTTTTGATTTGTCGACCCGGCGCCGGCTGTCAACTTCCCATCAAATAACATGGCGACGGCATGCACCGAACCTCGACCAGAGACAGAAGATACGCGGTTGTGGCCAAAGCACCAACCCGTCAGGGCTTCCGTTGTAAACCTATTCTCTACGATTTTTTGTGACTTTCAAGCGTGGGGCGGTTTTCGGACTCACAGACGTTGACAGAGGTGCTCGCTTTTTGACGAATTCAGAAGCCGCAATGACCGGCAGCGTAAGGTATTTCAAGTCTGAGAAGCTTGTCAAACTCTACTCGCAATTTGCCCGGAATGTAGATCGCTACTTCCCACAACCTGAGAGTCTTTCTCCGGCATACCATCCTGCATAGGTTTAGCCGCCGGTCCGGGAAAAGAATTATGGGAAAAGAATTATTGACTGCCGGTGAGATTTGGCATATCGTGCGGCCCGCATCACGAAAGTTTTCGGCTGGTCCTCAGAACCCGTGACTAACCGCACTTAGCCCGGTACCAGCCTTTGGAAAAGCAAACCTATTCGTGCAGGAGATCAATTGAAACCCGGGCCGTTGCTACCGGTCGCCGGGCTCGATGCGAAATCGGAGGGCTAAAAAGGGCTAATGGCGCACCCAGCACACAAAGCACCCCAGGCGCACCAGTCAGATTTGGGAGTCTCTGTTAAGGACCGCTTTGCGCTGCGGAGGTTGGACTTTGTAATCATTTTGATCGCAATCTTTCTGGTAGGCTTTTGGGTTGTTCAACGTGGCAGTCAGGCATACGAAGGAATCCTCAAACGCCCGCTGCGAGTGGGCATTGTTGCGTGGCCTGGTTACGCCGGCGGACTGGTCGCCAACCGCGGCCTGCGAGCGAATAAGGACTCGTATTTCTGGGACAAGCGCAAGCTGCTGGTCGAGTTTGTGGAAAAGCCGGACGAGGATGAACTATTGCGAGACTTCGAAAGCGGCAAGCTCGATGTGATCTGGTCGACAGTAGACACGCTGGCCCAGCAGGCTCCGGCGCTACAGAAGAAGGGCATTCACCCGAAGGCCTTCATGCAAGCGGACTGGTCACACGGGGGCGACGCCATCATCGCCAGCGCCGGCATCGATCAAATCGAAGACCTGAAGGGGAAGCGTATCGCGGTTTCACCTGCCACCTCTGAGTGGCTCTTTGAGTACAGCCTCAAAAACTCCAGCCTAACGGACGAGCAGCGCAGGGCGGTCCGTCAGAGTCGCATCCAGACCAACAGCCCCCAGGACGCTGCTGATAAGTTCATCAACAACGAGGTGGATGCAGCGGTTTTGTGGGAACCAGACGTCACCCGGGCGCTCCAGGGGCGGATTGGCTCGCACACGTTGCTCGACACTAAGGACGCGGGGAAATTGATCGCCGACGTCATGGTCGCAAAGCAGGAATTTATCGACCATCATCACAATGCGATTGTCGCCCTCGTAGACGGCTGGCTCCACGGCACCACTGAGGCAATCAAGAATCCGATGCTGGCCGTGGAATACCTGCGGCACGAAAAGGATTTCGAAAGTTTAACTATTGAGAAGACGCACGACATGCTCGAGGTGACGTCGTGGGCAACGTTGAGCGATAACGCAGAGATGTTCGGCCTGGGGGGCGGTGGTCCTGCTTACTTTGACATTCTCTTCAACGAGGCCAGCGAAGTCTGGGTAAAGGCGGGATATATGGCGGATTCAATCGCCGCCGACCAGGCGCGTGACACGGGTCCCATCCAGGAAGTTTATGGCATGTCTGGCTTTCATAGATCGGCTAAGGGGAAGCAAACAACCTGCGCTACACCCGCAGCAACCATCGAGACGAAACGCCTGACCATGGGCTTCCAGCCTAACAAGGCTGAGCTCACTCCAAACGCGAAGACTCTCCTGGACAACAACGAAGCCTTGTTCGTCTCGAACAGTAACTTTTGTATTCAGGCTGACCCGGTCGAGGGGGACACTCAACCAAACGCCGCCGAAATCGCTAAAGCGCGCGAGAACGCAGTGATTGAATATTTGCGGACGCGTTACAGCCGTTCACAATTTGCTTCCGCCAATACCGTCTCAGAGCAAAACTTCGACTCTGAAAATCGTCGATATATTCGGCTGAAGTTAGCTGCCACGGTCAATCAACCATGAAGAATGTCGTTCCTTCGGAAGCTGAGATTGGAGGTTGAAGAGAGCTGATGCCTGGAAGCGTTGGGAAGCGTTTAGTCGACGGCCTCTCGAGGACCGCAAACATTATTATCTTAACCGTCGTGGTGGTCGCCTCTCTACTCACTTTCGATTGGTTGCTCCTCGCAGTAGGGGGCGCGCTGGAACTAATCTATCTGGTTGCGTATCTCTATTGGAGGGAAAAATCCCCGCTGACAACTGAACCAACCGCGGCGCCTGATAGCGAGCGTGGGGTTGAGTCTCCAGGTCTCGGGCCTCGCAAGCGTCTCGCCTTGTATCTTCTTGCGCCGCCCGACAGGCGCCGGGTCACATTTCTGGATGGCGTACTCGTGGTGGTGACGGTGATTGGTTTTGTGGTAATCGGTTTCTTTGGCTTCGGAAAACATTTCCTCAATCATCCATTTCCCTACCTGACGCACGCCGAGGGCTGGGATATCGGAGCAGTCATATGGACGGGCTTCTTTCTTTTGTACTACACATGGAAGTTTCCCTTCACCAACGTGCGGGTGGTTGACAAAGCCATCATCTCGATCCTCGGGTGGGGTAGTTTACCTCTGATATATCTTGCGGCTTACACGATAAAGTTAAAGGAACCGACCCTGCACGTCTTTTTTGTTTGGCTCATTGGAATTGTCTTCTTCTGCATCGACTTCCTCATTTGGAAGAGACATCCCATCCGCGAAGAACAAGAGCTGTCCAGGACGTCTCTAATTTGGGCCGATACACCGATGGTGATCGCTTTCGCCGTGCTTCTCCTCTATATGCTTTACCACCGCGACACCGAACACGAGGTGTTCGTAGCTGGAATCGTCTCATGCCAACTGCTCATTTCGAACGCGGTGTTCATCGTTACGGAGTTCGGACTGTTACACTCACCACACTCGGACCAATCCAGGACGGTCAGACGCCGGCATCCAACGAAGCCTCGTAAGTCCGCTAAACGAACCGTAGAGGCAGATAAATCTCCCGGATGACCGAAGCGAATCTTTTGCTGGATCGCGCGCAACGTATTGCCGGACGCGCCGGCTATGCGGCCAAACTCATGGGTTCGATATCGCCCGCCACCAGCCATGTAAGAATGAGGTGTTGCCCGCGCCAGAATTCAGTTAACAACCCACATCCCGCCTGAGTTTTTCTGGAGACATATCATGGAAAGATTTAGAAAAACACCAAACGAACAGATCCTGCGCAAAGGAACTATCGACTACCTGCGCGGCGAACAAACTTTCAAGGCGATCATGTTTCACGGAGCCATCGTGAAATGTAGGGCCTTCGTGACCTCCAGGAGGTTTGTCGCCTGCGAGGAGAGCAAGTGGCGCACGTTAGGTCCTTTGTTTTTCGTGATCGGCCTTTTCATCCGCAAGAAAATAGTCTTTGTGATACAACTGGAGCGTCTCGCCTCGATCAGTTTCGACCCGAAAAGAATCTCTGAGTTTACGCTCAAGGACTCAGACGGCGCGGAATTTCGCATTAGGCTGGATGGCCTTTTCGATAAGAGAGACAAATGGTTCGATACTATTACCGGCGCGGTGAAAAACATTCGGCCTGATGCTGAAATTCAAAGGGATGAGGCGAGGCTGGAGTTTATTCAGAGTCAGCAAGGTTGATTTCATAGTTGATTGTCATCCGCGCGTTTTGCGTTAAGCACGAGCGTCCAAAGGAAACTGCTTTGTTTTCATCATCGACTCCTTGGTGCGCTCAAACATATTCCAGTCGCAAGCCAAACTTATTTCCCAAACCAGGTAATCTCCTATCCGCAGAAAGACCATGGACCCATTACTCAAAGCATTAGGGAGCGCGGTTTTTCCCAAACGGGATCTTTCAATTCGCTTTGTCGAAGAGCGGGACATTCCGGCGTTTGCCGAGTTGTTCCGATCGAATTACGGCGATGGCTACCTTGCCCACGATGTATATGACGGTACCTGGGTCAAACGCTGCATCTACAGCGACATGGTCATCTGCCTGGTTCTGGAAGAAGAGGGAAAAGTCTTAGCCACCGGGTCAGTCATGCTTGACTACGGTGACCACAATGACAAGAGTGCCGAGTTGGCCAGATTAGCGGTGCACCCGGACTATGCCCACCACGGGCTCGGTCATCGAGTCATCGATGCCCTTTTCAAGGTTGCCGAGAACACCGCGGAGTTTGCCATCGCCGAAGCTCGCACGGTCCATTACCATGCCCAGGACATGATGGAGATGGCATTTTTTCCGCACATAGGTTTTGTCCCTCAGCTTCTTCACGTCAACGGCAAACGGGAAAGTTTAGCCTTGTACGCCAAGCTGTATCTCAATGGCGCGTTCCTGCGCAGCCGAGACCTACCAGAAATAATTCCCGAGGTGGCGCCGCTGGCTCACTTTGTCCTGAGCGGGATGAACCTGAAAGATGAGATTAGGGTCGTTGATGCGACTGTCATCAACGATGATCCGTCGCAGTACGTCGTGCTTCCCATTGAGCGTGATCATGAAGGGCCATTATTACGGATTCCCGAAGGGCGTGTTACCGATCCTTTGCTCTTCGGCAATATTTCCCTCGAGCAGGGGTTCAGCATCATTCGCGATAAAGCAAGCTACCTTGTCGCCCTCGACAGTCAGCAGAATCCCGCCGGCACGATTGGCTATCACTTCGACGAAACCAGCCGGCTGATCAAAGGGCTTGAGTTAATAGCCCGGCATGATGATGTCTGGCCGTCGCTGTGCCGCGCGCTGATTCAGGCCGGCGAAGAACTGAATGCTGATGTAATGGTTGTCGACGTTTCCGCTTACCAGCCGCGGCTGCAAAGGCTTCTCTTCAATTACGGTTTTCGTCCGGTCGCCTACGCTCCAGCGATGGTCTTCCACGGCACTGACCGCCTTGATGTCATCAAGATGATCAAGCTTAACGGGCCTTATGATCCCGGTGAGATGACGCTGACTCCCACATCCAGGAAAGTGGTTGATCTGATCGAAGCAAACTTCCTTTGACCCCATCGGCAGTTGTAGACTTTCCAGCCTCGAAACTCTAATTTCAGCGGCTAACGCTCCGACAGCATTTGACGCTGAACAGATCACCAACGTCAATGACGACGTAATGCTCCGATCCGGTTAGAACGATCACCTGGCACACCCCTCATGCTGGAGGTAACAGCGCGCTCATAGAGATGAATTGAATTCGTCAATCCTTTGCATCTAATCAACAACGCGGGGCAACTCAGACATCGTCAGAGTTATCAAAGCCACGCGAACGAATCATTCGCAAATTGATTTTTTCAGAGAAAGTTCTTGACAGGATAGCTGGACCTGTCTTATACAAGGAGGCTGCGCGATCGACTGAATTGCGCACCGTGAGGAAAAACTTTCAATGTTGACGAGCTGGACAAACAAAGAACACACCGCGAAACCGACGGCCAGGGCCGCCATGCGTGGCGTGTGTTTACGGGTCGGTCTGAGCGCGTCATCGATCAGTATTTTCGGCGGCAGACCCGGACAAGAGACGGTCATAAATAGCCGAAATATCAGGCATTAATCAGCGGGAGCGGACTCCCGCTCCCAAATCTCAAAGCAAAAACGCGAGACTTGTAAGGAGCGGGCAGCTTCCCTCGGAGGCTTAAAGCCCGCTCTTTTTGTTTTTTGACAATTGAAGTACCTATTGCATAAGTGGCACAGACTTCAGTCTGTGATTTTCTTAGGATGATTGTGATCAAAGTTGAAATCACAGACTGAAGTCTGTGCCACTTAGAGATGAAGGCAGAGAGCCTTCCGGATGACGACGCCGTTCGTTTGCGAAGCGTGTCAGCGTCGCCATCCTCAGGAGAAGTGTGCCTCGAAGTGTGTTCGCGGTACGTCTCTCTCTGCCTTCATCTATTTTTTAGCATGAATGGATCTCAAATTTGAAATCACCAATTTGAAATTTGCATCGCATTTTGATTTTGCACGCGTGGTTGAGCAGCGAAAGCACTCTCCTTCGAAGTCAGGCGTCTAACGATTTCGTAGGTGCGAGTCCTACCACATGCACCAAATCATTGCCGACTGCCAAAATCGGCAATCGAAAATGTTTGGAAGGGTAGCCTAACTGGTAAGGCAGTGGTCCCGAAAACCACCGCGCATTGGTCGCTTGCAGGTTCAAGTCCTGTCCCTTCCGCCAAACTGTCACAGAACCACCTGCGGTAGCGGGTGATCGATGCTTACGACCAGGAATTCTTTTCTGAGGTTCAACCGCCCGCTACCGCAGGCGGTTCTGACATCGCGGAGGCGTCGCCTAACGGCATGGCAAACGGTCTGCTACACCGTCGCGCATTGCGTGTGCAGGTTCGACTCCTGCCGCCTCCGCCAATCTTCGGACCTGTAGCTCAGTGGAACGGAGAGCGCGACTCTGCGAAGGTCGAGGTCGCACGTTCAAATCGTGCCAGGTCCACCAATTCATTGCCGATTTCCGATTGCCAATTGTCGATTGGCGTGACGTCGAGTCGTCAGACGAGCCGCTCGAAACTTCATGACGCAAAGAACGACTTAAGCACAAACAAATCGGCAATCGGCAATTGGAAATCGAAAATGCTTTTACGGAGTGGCCGAGCTGGAAAGGCGAGTCTCTGAAACTCGTTTACGTGGGTTCGAATCCTACCTCCGTAGCCAGTTTGAAAAGTTTGACGTGGAGTACACTGGAGTCGGAAAGCCGCCAGGGACGGACTCATAATCCGTCGACGCAGGTTTAAGTCCTGTCTCCGCAACCAACCTTTAGGACCCCCTTAGTTAAATGTCAGATGGAATCAGAATCCTTGTTTCCTCAGCAGCCACAGCACGTCATGCGGGCTGTCCGCGCGAAGAGCCCGCCCGTTGCGAGTTGGAGTCGCACCGGGCTCACCTAACAAATGCCTCATCGTTGACAGGTTAACAGGTCGGGAGTAGAGTCCGGTTTGAGTAAGCGCTCAATACGCTCGTTAACGTGTGAGCTTACCAATCGTTTGGCCTCACGTTCAACGACAAAACCCAATGCAGGCTATTGTTGATAGACAGAAGATCGGACTGCTGAAAATGCTACCGGCAAGCTAGGGCCCCAAAGGATGTGGGCTGCGGTAGCGACTTAGCAAAAACCATGGGCTGAGCGGTGATCTCTGCAGTCTAGATTGATGGTTGAACCAAAGCATCAGTCCGATGTTCTCCCAATACTTATCTGAAGCAGAGACCGCTGAAGTCTGTCAGCTAAATCACCTCGCTCATTTTCCGGGGGCCGGCTTCACGGTTTCGTCAACTTAAGTAGTGAGTTGTACCAGACTGATTCTCAGCCGATGAAAGCCGATTAGGCGTTCAATACCGTTTGCCGGTCACCGGCGGATCTGCCTGCTGGGGTTAAAAATAAGCTGGCTCTGCAGGAGGCAACTATGATTTGGGAATCCTCAATATACAAATTCAGAGTGCCCGCAAACGCGGATGAGCAACAGAGTGATCTCAAAGAGATTGCCATCGATGTGACATTATCGGCGCCGCCTTTTCCAGATCCGGGAGACGTGCTCGAGAGTGCTTTCGCGGAAGTGTTCGATTACCTGGGAGACAAAGAGCAACTGAGAATACTCGACTTTGGAGCAGCCAAGTTACGAAACACGGTTTACCTGCTTAAAAAGGGTTACGAGGTTCAGCCGGTTGAATTCGAAAAATTACTCAACGAAGCCGGGCAAGCATTAGAAATGCGCGAGAAAGCCAAAGAGTTCAAAGACAAGTTCAGTGAACCCGTTTTCCCAAATGCTTTTGTCAACGCTAAGCAAAGGTTCGATTTAGTCCTCTTAATCAATGTTTTGAGCATCATGCCTGTTCCGGCTGAACGTTTGATGGTGCTCGAGTATTGCCGTGAAAAACTAAAAGTCGGTGGACATCTCTTTTATTACAGTATGTATGGCGACAAGTATTACAAGGCACACTGCACGGACGAGGTAAGAATCGGCGATGGCTATTATATGAACAAGGGGAAACATAAATCCTTCTATCGAGAGTTTGAAGACTACGAAGCGGATTTCATGCTTTTGTCATGCGGGTTCGAATTGGCGCATAAGATTCCCATCAAAAACAATCATGCCAGGTTATACCGCAAGCAGTCTTCCAATTTGATCGAGGGAATGATTCCTCTGTCGCAGGTCGAGAAACTAACGGAGCTCGGTAAGAGTATCGACGACCCACAGACAGTACCGCCCAAAATTGTCGCGAGAGACAAAAACGTCCAGCCGGTAATTCCCAATCCCGAAGATTTGAGCCTGGAGAATCTTTGGTTGAGAAAACTGAAGCAGATACCAACAGGCAAAAACGGCGCAGCGGATTTTCATGGCCTGGCCACGCTGATGTTGCGTCGAGTGTTTGAACCGCAACTTACTAACTTCAAGTTCGAGGAGAAAGTTCAAGCCGGTAAGCATTTGGCTCAAGTAACTGCTTCTAATCACAGCAAAGTAGGCTTTTTTGCCTGGCTGAAAGACTCTACAGCCATTATTCACAATCGGCGGCCGTACATTTTCATCGAAGCCAGGAATTACAAGTACGTTGACAGAAAAGAGGTCTCGAATTTTGCGAAGAAATTGACCGAGCTTCAATTCGAGTTTGGATTCATGATTTATCGCGACGCCAATAGGCGGCAACTATTGAAAGAATGCCAGAGCCTTGCGAAGGATCATAAGTACATCATACCGTTCTTGGAAAACGACCTTATTAGGCTCTTTAAGATGTTCCAGGCAAACGCAGACCAGGAGATAATGAATTTTCTGGATGATAGATTTCAGGAATTGATACTGAAGGGACGGAGACGCGCGTCAAAGGATAGTGATAAAGCGCGGGCCGCGAAACCCGCGCGACCGAGGAAAAGGAGACCTGTCATTTTTGTCAGCTACAGCCATCTGGACAAGGTGAAGAAGGATAAGCTGCTTATGCATCTAAGCGTTCTCAAAAAGAAATTTGACCTTTGGAGTGATGATCGCATCGGCGTCGGTGCTAATTGGGAGCAAGAAATAGATCGAGCGATGGCTAGTGCAACGGTTGGTGTTTTGCTCATTACGGTTAACTTCCTGGTTTCCAACTTTATTGAAGTTAAAGAAGTACCCGTTCTTCTTCAGCGGTCCAGAGCGGAAGGTCTGACAATTGTCCCAATCCTGGCCAAGGACTGTCCCTGGCAACAGATTGATTGGCTCGCGGCAATGGACCTAAGACCTAAGGGTAATCAACCCGTTTGGAGAGCACGCGGCGTACACGTCGATAAGGAACTCGCCAAAATCACAAACGAGGTTGCACGTTATTTATGAAAACCCGCCGGCATTGTTCATGCCCAGCGTCAAAGACCAGGTAGGAACCGCGCCTCCTGTGCGCAGCGGATTAACGTCGCGAGAAACCTCGTAGCTTTGCCGCTGAGCCTGATCAAAGGCTTCCCACCAACGACAATTCGCGTCTTGCGCTCAGTTGTTTCCAATCCTTCTATTACCAAGTCGCTATTCCCAACTCGCTTTTTTTTGCCGGCGTAGCCCAATCGGGACGAGGCGCTAGTCTTAGGAACTAGACAGTGTGGGTTCGAATCCCTCCGCCGGTACCAAAATCAAATTTGGAGTGCGCCGACAACGGCGGCGCTTTGGATCTCTCGATCAACTAGCAGTCAACCGTTGATGAAAAGCGGCGTCGCGCTTGCGGCCGCACTCCAAATGCTCGCGTGATGCAATCCGGCAGACATCGGAAGCTCAAACCTTCCGTCTTAGAGGTTCGAATCCTCTCGCGAGTACCAATTCAAATCATTTGCGCGTGTAGCCCAATTGGAAGAGGCGGCTGACTTAAGACCAGCTTTATGATGAGTTCGAATCTCTCCACGCGCACCACAATCACGGGGATGAACGCGAAATGGAAAGCGGACTGACCTTCAATCAGTTGATTTGCGAGTTCGAATCTCGTCGTCCCTGCCAAAGCATCTCCGATTGCCGATTTCCAATTGCTGATTGGCGTACGAATCACTTTGATGTGGAAGTGATGCCACTAGCAAAACAGACAAAGCACTAAGATCAAATCGGCAATCCGCAATCGCCAATCAGAAATGTCATCTGTGGGTCGTAGCTCAATCGGCAGAGCACCGCACTGTGACTGCGGCCCGTGAGGGTTCAACTCCCTTCGACCCACCCAAACGACGAGGCAAATCTAATTAAGTTTCTTTCGACTGCGTGAAGACTTGTTCTGAAGCTTCTGAAGCTTCTTGAGATGTGCTGCGAGTTGGGGTATTGGATTGGAGTTACTTATCGAGATTTCTTTCGTTTCCATCCGCGACTTAGGACTAAACTTTTTGAGAAGGCCATCGAGTTGAGAATATAACTCGAATGCATCCTCAGCGCTGCTCTTTAGATCCGCGCAAGTAAAAACAACTTTCAGCTTGAGAGTGGATGTTTGTTTCATGATACGCATTCTACTCAAGAGCTTCAGCTTCCACCACTAAGACTGCGACTGATTCCTTGTGCCGTAGGCACGAAATGTTTATAGGCCACGACGTTCTCAAGAACATGTGAGCCCATTTATGGGCGACAGAAACATTACGCCCCTAAAGGAGCTGATGAATTCTTTTCGTGGTCAATATCTATAAACATTTCGCCGCTACACGGCTGATTGTTTTTCAAACGGAACTGTGGCCGAGAGGTGAGGCACCTGATTGTCGATCAGGTCGATGACGGTTCGAGTCCGTTCAGTTCCGCCACGCGTCAGTGGCCAAACCGGATCAAGGCACCTGCCTTTTAAGCAGGGGATTCCGGAGTTTGAATCTCACCTGGCGCACCAGAAAACTTGGAGTGCGGTGGCGACACCGCTTTGGATTATTGGTTCGCTCAATAATCAACGATCCAAAGCGCCGTCGCCGCTCTGCTCTGCCGGCGCAGTCCAAAAATTTCCGTTTTCGATTATTCTTTAGAAAGGAGAGACAAAGATGCCTTACCGCAAACTACCCATTGGTGGCGCTCAACACGAAATACTTTCGTGGGCCAATCACGAATTCAGCATTGAAGAGCAATCGATGCTGCGCCACGTCTCGCGCTTGCCATGTTTGTTCAAGCACGTCGCGCTGATGCCTGACGCTCACTTGGGCAAAGGCAGCATGGTTGGTTCGGTCATCGCTACAAAAGAAGCAGTCATTCCGGCCACGGTCGGAGTAGACATCGGCTGTGGCATGATGGCCGTCAAGACTCCCTTTAGAAGCGGCATCCTCGATGGCAAGTTGAAAGACTTGCGCCTGGCAATTGAAGAAGCGATTCCTGTCGGCTTCAACGCTTACAAGGAATCGGTCGATGAATCTTCGTACTGGGACGGCTGGAAAGACTTCAGCGAGCTGCACGAAGGCGTTCACGATCGCAAAGCGAAAGCGATGAAGCAACTGGGCACGCTGGGCGGCGGCAACCACTTCATCGAAGTTTGCCTGGACACGGAAAACTTCGTCTGGTTAATGCTGCACTCGGGTTCGCGCAACATCGGCAAGGAACTCGCTGAACGTCACATCTCGACCGCAAAGTCTTTGTGGAGACTGTCGGAACTTCCTGCGCCCGATCTCGCTTACTTTATCCAGGGCACGCCGGAATTTGCGGCGTACTGGAAAGACCTGAAATGGGCCCAAACCTACGCAATGAAGAACCGCGAGATCATGATGGCGCGTCTGCTGAACGTCTTTAACAGGATGTTCAATCATCGCCAGTCGTTCAAGCCCGAGCTTCAGGTTAACTGCCATCACAACTACGTCGCGCTCGAAGAGCACTACGGCGAAAGAGTTTTCGTCACGCGCAAGGGCGCAATCAACGCGGACGAAGGCGTCTACGGCATCATTCCCGGTTCGATGGGCGCGAAATCGTTCATCGTCAAAGGGCGTGGCCTGCCGGAGAGTTTCAATTCGTGCTCTCACGGTGCGGGACGCAAGATGTCACGCGGAGCAGCGAAGCGAGCCTTCACGAAGGACGATCTCGCTCGTCAGACTTCGGGCGTTGAATGTCGCAAAGACGTAGGCGTGCTGGATGAAATTCCGGGCGCTTACAAGTCGATCGAAGCGGTGATGAAGAACCAGAAAGACCTGGTTCAAATCGTCGCTGAGATCAAACAAGTGGTCTGCGTGAAGGGCTGATGCCAGTACCGGGAGCGGTAGCGACTGGGTCGTTGTTTCGACTTCCTACGGCCTCTATGAATCAATCAACATAAGTCTGGAACGCAAAACCCGGTCGCTACCGCTCCCGGTACTGACTCCAATATTTCGGGGTGTGGTGTAACGCCAGCATACGAGTCTTGGGCACTCGAGGCGACAGTTCAATTCTGTCCTCCCCGACCAAAGTCATTGCCGATTTCCGATTGCCAATTGCCAATTGGCGTCTCGCTGGATTCTGATCAAATCGGCAATCAACAATTGGCAATCGCCAATGTCTTGGCTCCTGTAGCTCAATCGAAAGAGCGCGACGCTTCGAACGTCGAGGTTGCGGGTTCGAGTCCTGTCAGGAGTTCCATTACTGATCAATGATCTCACCCCACAACCAGTTTGGAGTTCCGCCTTAAGGCGGCTTCTAGGTCAACATTCCGCCTGAAGGCGGGACTCCAAACAACCTCCGCGGAAGTGATGTAGCTGGAAACATGCGAGTCTTCCAAACTCGATTCGAGAGTTCGAATCTCTCCTTCCGTTCCAATTCAAGTGGCACAGACTTTAGTCTGTGAACCCTGCAATCGAAAAACTAGTTCAGATCACAGACTGAAGTCTGTGCCACGCTTCGCGCGCGTCGCCAAGCGGCCAGGCGCCGGATTGCAAATCCGGTATACGTGAGTTCGAGTCTCACCGCGCGCTCCAAAACCGTTACAGAACCGGGAGCGGTAGCGACCGGATCATGGCCTCAACTTAAGTGGCAGCATCCGCTCGCTACTGCTCGCGGTTCTGTACCAATAACCCAGGAAAGGAGGTGCCGGGTGATGGCACTCGATGGCAGAGTTCTGCTACTCAATCAGACTTACGAGCCGCTCGGCACCGTCAGTGTCGCGCGCGCGATCATCATGAC
>Ga0070698_100002164_pt1 | contig 21800 bp, 17 predicted proteins | sample KBSK1502metaG_FD_65477 | JGI IMG/M metagenome (GOLD analysis project Ga0070698, IMG submission 65477) | Corn, switchgrass and miscanthus rhizosphere microbial communities from Kellogg Biological Station, Michigan, USA - KBS K1-50-2 metaG | ecosystem: Host-associated > Plants > Roots >...
TCGTGCGCGAGATGGGCAAGCCGCTGGAGGCGGCCCTCGGCGAGGTGGACTTCTCGGCCGCGATCTACGCGTTCTACGCCGACAACGCGGCCACCTTCCTGGCCGACGAGTCGATCACTCTCCTCGGTGGCGAGGGCTCCGCGGTGATCCGCCGGTCGCCGTACGGCGTGCTGCTCGGGATCATGCCGTGGAACTTCCCCTACTACCAGGTGGCCAGGTTCGCCGGTCCGAACCTGGCGGTCGGCAACGCGATCGTGCTCAAGCACGCGCCGCAGTGCCCCGAGTCGGCGGCCGCGATCGAGCAGATCTTCCGCGATGCGGGCTTCCCCCAGGGCGCCTACGTCAACGTCTACGCCACCAACGAACAGGTCGCCGAGATCATTGCGGACCCGCGGCTGGCCGGCGTCTCCCTGACCGGCTCCGAGCGCGCCGGCGCAGCGGTCGCCGAGATCGCCGGACGCAACCTGAAGAAGGTCGTCCTGGAGCTCGGCGGATCGGACCCGTTCCTCCTGCTCAGCACCGAAGACCTCGATGCCGTGGTGGAGTCGGCGGTGGCTGCCCGGCTCGACAACACGGGGCAGTCCTGCAACGGGGCCAAGCGGTTCATCGTCGCGGACGACCTCTACGAGCCGTTCCTCGAGCGCTTCACCGCGTCCGTCCTCGCGGCTGCCGACGGCATTGCTCCGCTCTCCTCGCTGGCCGCCGCCGACACCCTGCGCTCGCAGGTGGACCGGGCCGTCGCGCAGGGCGCCACCCTCGCGAGCGCCGGACGCTCCGAGGGCGCCTACGTCGCTCCCGGTGTGCTCACCGGCGTCAAGCCGGGCGACGACGCCTACAGCCAGGAGCTCTTCGGTCCGGTCGCCATCGTCTTCCGCGCCGGGTCCGAGGACGAGGCACTCGCCCTCGCCAACGACACGCCGTACGGCCTCGGCTCCTACGTCTTCACCACCGACCCCGAGCAGGCGGCCCGGGTCGCCGACCGGATCGATGCGGGCATGGTCTTCGTCAACGGGGTGCTGCTCGACGGGGCCGAGCTGCCCTTCGGCGGCATCAAGCGGTCAGGTTTCGGCCGCGAGCTGGGCCGCTTCGGCATGGACGAGTTCGTCAACAAGAAGCTGATCCGCACCGTCCGGTGACCGCGTGACGCCGCAGCCTCACAGCCGGCGCATCGAGGTCGCGACCACGACCGCCTCGCCGACCTCGTCGGAGGCGTCGAGATCGACGGTGGCCTCGATCACCCAGTCGTGGTCGCCCGCGGGGTCGTCGATGGTCTGACGGACCCGCCACAGCCGCGCGACGTCCTCGCCCTCGACCCCGGGCGGGACGTCGGTCACGGCCTCCACCTCCAGCAGGCGAGGTGCGCGGGCCTCGGCCGAGAGGCCGACGCTGTCGTGCTCGGCGTAGTACTCCTCGATGGCCTCGTCCCACCGGGACCTGGTCATCACCACGGTCCGGGCCGGCTCGACCCGGTCGGCGTTGGCCCGCTCGAGGGCCATCAGTCCGTCCAGGTCGTCGCGGGCCACCAGCTCCACCCGCCGGAACATCGCGTTGCGCACCATCACCCGGAACGGCCGCTCCTGCCTCGAGATGGGTCGAGGAGGAGGTGGGGGTGCGTGGTGGGCGACGTCGGCCCGCACGTGTGCCGGATCGGCCAGCGCCTCCCACTCGTCGAGCAGCGAGGAGTCGGTCTGCCGCACGGTCTCCCCGAGCCACTCCACCAGCTCCTCGAGCTCGGGCGTGCGGAACGAGTCGGGCACGGTCTGGCGCAGGGTGCGGTAGGCGTCGGTGAGGTAGCGCAGCACCAGGCCCTCAGACCTGGCCAGCTGATAGCGCCCCACGAACTCGGTGAAGGTCATCCCCTGCTCGTACATCTCGCGCACGATGGACTTCGGTGACAGGGCGTCCTCGGGCAGCCACGGGTGCCGCTCGCGGTAGATGGCGTACGTCGCCTCGAGCAGCTCGGCCAGGGGCTGGGGCCAGGTGATCTGCTCGAGCAGCGCCATCCGCTCGTCGTACTCGATGCCGTCGGCCTTCATCTCTGCCACGGCCTCGCCCCGGGCCGTGAACTGCTGCGCCATCAGGATCTGGCGCGGCGCCTCGAGCACGGACTCGACCACGGAGACCAGGTCGAGCAGGGCGCTGTCCGACTCCGGGTCGAGGACGTCGAGTGCGGCCAGCGCGAAGTGGGCCAGCGGCTGGTTGAGGGCGAAGTCCGCGGGCAGGTCGACGGTCAGCACGTAACGCCGACCGAACTCGTCCACCTCGTCGAGCCGGGTGAGCGTGTCGCTGTGGAGCAGGCTGCGCGCGAGCCGCAGGGCCCGGCGCGAGAGCCGGAGCCGGCCCCGCGCCTCCTCGTGGTTGTCGGTGAGCAGCCTGCGGAGCACCGGGAAGGCATCCTCCTCGCGCCCGACGACGTTGAGCAGCATCGCGTTGTCGACCTTCATCCGCGAGACCAGTGGCTCGGGCACCCCCTCGACCAGCTTGGTGAAGGTCTGTTCGGTCCACACCACCGTGCCCTCGGGTGGCTTGCGCAGCTGCGGCTTGCTCTTCTTCTTCGCCAGCTGCGCGGTGCTCAGGGCGGCGTTCTTCGCCTCGGACTTCTGCCGGGCCCGCTCGTTGTCGATCACATGCTCCGGAGCCTGTACGACGACGTACCCGACCGTGTCGAAGCCCGCACGGCCCGCGCGACCGGCGATCTGGAGGAACTCCCGGGTGCGCACGACGCGCTGCCGGTTGCCGTCGAACTTGGCCAGCCCCGTGAACAGCACCGTCCGGATCGGCACGTTGATGCCCACACCCAGGGTGTCGGTCCCACAGATGACGGTGAGCAGCCCGGCCTGGGCGAGCTGTTCGACCAGGCGGCGATAGCGCGGCAGCATGCCGGCGTGGTGCACGCCGATCCCGGCCCGCAGCAGACGGCCCAGGGTCCGTCCGAAGCCAGCACCGAACCGCACGCCGGCGATCTTCTCGGCAATCGCCTCGCGGGTCTCTCGATCCGCCAGTGGCTTGCCCGTGAGCAGCGAGGTCGCGTGCTCCACCGCGGCCGCCTGCGTGAAGTGCACGACGTACACCGGGGACTGCCGGGTCGAGACCAGCTCGTCGAGCGTCTCGGCGACGTGCGTCATCGCCCACGTGAAGTGCAGCGGAACCGGTCGCTCGGCGTCCTGGACGACGGCCGTGGGACGCCCGTTGCGGCGGGTCAGGTCGTCGACGAAGCGCGACACGTCGCCCAGGGTCGCCGACATCAGCACGAACTGCGCCTGCGGCAGCTCCAGCAGCGGCACCTGCCAGGCCCAGCCGCGATCCGGCTCGGCGTAGAAGTGGAACTCGTCCATGACCACGAGCCCGACGTCGGCCCGGCTGCCCTCTCGGAGAGCGATGTTGGCGAGCACCTCGGCGGTGCAGCAGATGATCGGGGCGTCGGAGTTGACCGAGGCATCCCCGGTGAGCATGCCGACGTTGTCGGCACCGAAGATCTCGCACAGCGCGAAGAACTTCTCGCTCACCAGCGCCTTGATCGGCGCGGTGTAGAACGACACCCGGTCACCGGCCATGGCAGCGAAGTGGGCGGCGGTCGCCACCAGCGACTTCCCGGACCCGGTCGGCGTGGCCAGGATGACGTTGTTGCCGGTCAGCACTTCGATGATCGCCTCGTCCTGGTGTGGGTAGAGCGAGAGACCGGTCTCGGCCAACCAGCCCGCGAAGGCGTCGTACACGGTGTCGGGGTCGGCGCTCCGGGGCAGCCGGTCGTTGAGGTTCATCGCGCCCGGGGGTGCGCCGTCGCGAAGACCTCGCGCAGGTTGTCGACGGTGACCAGCGTGTAGATCTGCGTGGTGGTCACCGACGCGTGCCCGAGGAGCTCCTGGACGACCCGCACGTCCGCGCCGCCGTCCAGCAGATGGGTGGCGAACGAGTGCCGCAAGGTGTGCGGTGAGACGTCCTTGGTGACACCCGCACGCTCGGCGGCCTTCACCAGCACCGTCCATGCGCTCTGGCGCGACAGCCGCCCGCCGCGGGCGTTGAGGAACATGGCCGGCCCCCCGCCCCGGGCTGTCGAGCTCGTGGCCACCAGCTCGGGCCGGGCCCGGGTGAGGTAGGCAGCCACCGCCTCGCGCGCGAACGACCCGACGGGAACGATGCGCTCCTTGCTGCCCTTGCCGCGCAGCAACACCTCACCGGCCTCCAGATCGAGGTCGTCGACGTCCAGCCCGACCGCCTCCGAGATCCGGGCACCGGTGCCGTAGAGCACCTCGAGCAGGGCCCGGTCGCGCAACGCCAGCGTGGTGCCGGCGGCGCCGGCGGCCTCGAGGATCGCCTCGACCTCGGCCAGCGGCAACGCCTTGGGCAGCCGCTTGGCCGGTGGCGGCGGCTTCACACCGCTGGCCGGATCGACCGTCGCGAGACCGTCACGGACCGTGAACTTGTGGAAGCCCCGGACGGCGACCAACGTGCGTGCGGCCGAGGTCGCCGACAGCGGCGGATGCTCGGGATCACCCTCGCGCAGCCGCATCAGGAAGTCGGCGACCGTGGCCTCGCTGATCGGATCGAGGGTGTCGATGCTGACCGAGCCCAGATAGTCGACGTAACGGCGCAGGTCGCGACGGTACGACGCGAGCGTGTTGGCGGCCAGGCCGCGCTCGACCGACAGGTGGTCGAGCCACGTGCGCACCGCGCGCTGCAGGTCGGTCATGGTGGCGCCACAGTAGCCGCAGCACGCCGCGCTGATCGGGTCAGCCGGCGAGGACCTTCTCGAGCGGCACCGTGTCGATGTCGTGCGCTTCGCCCACCGGAGCACAGGTCAGGTCGCCGGCGTGCGTGCTGAGACCCAGTGCCAGCGACTGGTCGTCGCGGCAGGCCTGCTGCCAGCCCTTGTTGGCCAGCGCCACGGCGTACGGCATGGTCGCGTTGGTCAGGGCGTACGTCGAGGTGTTCGGCACCGCGCCGGGCATGTTCGCCACGCAGTAGAAGATCGAGTTGTGCACGGTGTACGTCGGGTCGGCGTGCGTGGTCGCGTGGGTGTCCTCGAAGCAGCCGCCCTGGTCGACAGCGATGTCGACCAGCACCGAGCCGGGCTTCATCTGCGACACGAGCTCGTTGCTGACCAGGGTGGGCGCCTTGGCGCCCGGGATCAGCACGGCGCCGATGACCAGGTCGGCCTCCATCACCTGCTGGCGGATGGCCAGCTGGGAGGACGCGAGCCCGTGCACCCGGTTGTTGTAGCGCCAGAACGACATCCGCAGCTTGTCCAGGTCGGTGTCGAGAAGCGTCACGTCGGCGCCCATGCCGAGGGCGATGTTGGCGGCGTTCTGCCCCGACACCCCGGCCCCGATGATGACGACCTTCGCGTTGGCGACGCCACCGACGCCGCCCATCAGCACGCCGCGGCCGCCCTGCGCCTTGAGCAGCGCATGCGCGCCGACCTGGGGCGCCAGGCAGCCGGCGACCTCGGACATCGGGTAGAGCAGCGGCAGTCCGCCCGAGGGCAGCTGCACGGTCTCGTAGGCGATCGAGGTCACCTTGCTGTGCATCAGCGCCTCGGTCAGCGGGCGGTCGGCCGCCAGGTGCAGGTAGGTGAACAGGGTCAGGCCCTCGCGCAGCCGGTGGTACTCCTCGGCGACCGGCTCCTTGACCTTGAGCACCAGGTCGGCCTCGCCCCAGACGTCGTCGGCGCTGTCGATGATGGTCGCGCCCGCTGCGACGTACTCGTCATCGGCGATCGACGACCCGACGCCGGCGTCCTTCTGGACGACCACGTCGTGGCCGTGAGCAGTCAGCTCGTGCACGCCGATGGGCGTGATGGCCACGCGGTACTCGTGGTTCTTGACTTCCTTGGGTACGCCGATTCGCATCAAGCCGCTCCTGTCTGGACTGAGTTCTCCCTGCGGACCGAATTCTGAACAATCGATGGACAATCTGCCACCTATGCCAGCGACAATTCGACAGAAGTCCCGAAACTCGATGAGATCGTCGGAGCCGCCCGGGTGTGACCCACGTTACGCCGAACGCGGTGCGGCCGGTTTCCCACGCAGGTGGTCGAAGATCAGGCTGGTCTCGGTCATCGCGACGTCCTGGCTGCTGCTCAGGTGGTCGACCACGAACTCGCGCAGCTGGTCGGAGCCGGCCGTGGCCACGTGCACGAGGAAGTCGTCGGCGCCCGCCAGGAAGAACACGTTGAGCACCTCGGGCAGGGCGGCCATGGCCTGCGCGAACGCCGGGAGCTGCCCGCGCGCGTGCGGCCGGAGCCGCACCGAGATCATCGCCTGGAGCGGCCGTCCGATCCGCGCCTGGTCCACCTCGGCGTGGACGCCGCGGATGATGCCGCGCTCGAACAGCGACCGGACCCGACCGTGGCAGGTCGACGGTGCGATCCCGAGCCGGGCCGCCAACACGTTGTTGGCGATCCGGGCGTCATCTTGAAGCTGGGCGACGATCGCCGCGTCGAGGGCGTCGAGTTCGGACACGGTTCGCAGGATAGTCCGCTTCGCCGGATCAGGTTCGGGAGCGAAGCACTTGCTCCGCCAGCACCGCCTGTACGACGGGTCCGTCGGCCACCCGGCCGTCGAGCACGGCGTCGACCAGTTCGTCGAACGGCACCCACAGTGACTCCATGTCGGCCTCCTCGTGGGCGAGCACGAAGTCGCCGCGATCGGCGGGGGCCAGGCCACGGGCCACGAAGATGTGCATCCGCTCGGCCGAGATTCCGGGCGAGCTCCATGTCGACAGCAGGTGGGTCCACTGGCTCGCCTGCATGGCGGCCTCCTCGCGCAGCTCGCGGATCGCCACCTCGAGTGGGTCTTCGTCCTCGTCGTCGCACACCCCCGCCGGGAACTCCAGGAACCTGCGCTGGGCCGGGTGGCGGTACTGCCGCAGGCAGAACGCCCGGTCGTCGTCGTCCAGCGCCAGCACCATCGCCGCGCCTGGGTGCTCGAGCACCAGACGGCGGAACGGCTCCTCGCCGTCCGCGCCAGGGCGGCGTACCTGATCGGAGCGGAACGCGACCACCCAGCTGTCGCGATGGAGATCGGTGCTCGACTCGACCGGCCATGCCTCGGGGACATCCCCGAATCCCGCTGCCTCCGTCATGGCCCGGACGCTACCGTGCCCGCCACTTTCGGCCGACTCACGGCGACGCCGGGTTCACGTTCCGGGAGTAACCTCGAAGGAGAACCGACTGCCTCAGACCCCGGCGGCCATCGTCAGACGCCCCCGGAGATGAGCATGTCCACCCGTGATCCCGTCAGCCCCCCGAGCACGTCCGGCTACGCAGCGCTGCTCGCCCAGGTCCGGGACGAAGGCCTGCTCCGCCGCCGGCCCGGCTACTACGCCGGCCTGGCCTCGATCCTGCTCGCCGCACTCGCCGGCATCGTCACGGCGCTGGTCCTGCTCCGCCACTCGTGGTGGGTGTTGTTGCTCGCGCCCGCCTATGCCGTCGTCTCGACCCAGCTGGGCTTCTTCGGCCACGACGTCGCGCACCGCCAGGTCACTCAGGGAGGTCGCGGCTGCTCGTTCCTCGGCCTGGTCTCCGGCAACCTGCTCAACGGCCTGAGCTACGGCTGGTGGGTCGCCAAGCACAACGCCCACCACGCCCATCCCAACGACCTCGGGTCCGATCCGGACGTGGCGGTGGGAGCCTTCGTCTTCGATGCCGACCAGGCTGGGAACCGGACCGGCGTCGGGGCTTGGCTGACCCGTCACCAGGCCTGGTTGTTCTTCCCGATGCTGATGCTCGAGGCGTTCAACCTGCACATCTCCAGCGCTCGAGCCGTCGTGGACGGCGGTCTCCGGCATCGCTTCGCGGAGCGGTCCCTGCTGGCCACGAACTTCATCCTGTACGCCGCCCTGGTCGTCACCACGATGACCTGGGCGCAGGCGGTCGTCTTCGTCGCTGTCCACCAGGGATTGTTCGGGCTCTACCTCGGGTGCTCGTTCGCGCCGTCCCACAAAGGGATGCCCAGCCTGACCTCCGCCCAGTCCGCCGACCCGCTGCTGCGACAGGTGCTCGCCTCGCGGAACATCCGCAGCGGCCGGGGGCTCGACGTGGTGCTGGGCGGACTCAACCTGCAGATCGAGCACCACCTGTTCCCGAGCATGCCCCGACCCAACCTCCGCCGGGCGCAGCCCGTGGTCCAGGCCTTCTGTGAGGCGCACGGCGTCTCCTACGCGGAGACCAGTGCCCTCGGGGCGTACGGCGCAGCCCTGCGGCACCTGCACCAGGTCGGGACGTCCCTGCGGCAGCAGTGACAAAGGGGCCAGCGCATCCAGGGCACTGGGCGCTACCGTGCCTGACATGGGAGAGATTGCGAGCTTGACCCGCGAGGAAGCCGCCGTGCGATCGGCGCTCCTCCACGTCGAGCGCTATGACATTGCGCTGGACCTGACCGGCCTCCTCGAGGGCGAGATCATCGAGGCGACGTCCACGATCACGTTCACCTGCAACGCCCCCGGGGCGTCCACGTTCGTGGACTGCGCCGCCGAGATCGGACATGCCACCCTCAACGGCGTCGCGCTCGACCTGGCGACCGCCGACCGCGGCCGTCTTCCCCTCCCTGACCTGCAGGCCGACAACGTGCTGGTCGTTGCCTGCCATCAGAGCGACACCGGACACTCCAACGGCATCCTGCGCACGGTCGATCCCTCCGACAAGCTCGTCTACGTCTGGACCTCCTTCGAGCCCGACGAGGCACGCCGCGTGTTCGCCTGCTTCGACCAGCCCGACCTCAAGGCCGTCTTCGGCTTCACCGTCACGGCCCCTGACACCTGGACGGTGCTCAGCAACACTCCGCCGGCCTTGGTCACCGAGACCGACGAGGGCCGGCTCTGGTCCTTCGCCGACACCCCGCGGCTCTCGACGTACGTCGTGGTCGTCAATGCCGGCCCGTTCCACGAGATCCGCGAGACCCGCGGAGGCCATGACCTCGGGCTGCACTGCCGCCAGTCGCTGGTGCCCCTGCTCGAGCGCGACCGTGACTTCCTCTTCGAGCTCACCGAACACGGCCTGGCGTGGTTCGGCGACCGCTTCGGCTCGCCGTTCCCGCAGGAGCGCTACGACCAGGTCTTCGTGCCCAACATGGGTGGCGCGATGGAGAACTGGGGGTGCATCACGCATGGCGACTACCTGCTCCCCCGCACCCATCCGACCCATCTACAACGACTGGACCAGGCCGAGGTGGTGCTCCACGAGATGGCGCACATGTGGTTCGGTGACCTGGTCACCATGCAGTGGTGGGACGACCTGTGGCTCAATGAGGCGTTCGCCACCTGGGCCTCGATCTGGTGCGCGGTCGAGCTCCCCGAGTTCGCCGACGCCTGGGCTTCGATGCTGATGCTGATGAAGCAGCCCGCCTACCGCCAGGATCTCTCACCCGCCACGCACCCGATCCGCACTGACGTGCCCGACGTGGCCCAGGCGACGGCCAACTTCGACGCCATCACCTACATGAAGGGGATGAGCGTGCTTCGCCAGCTCACGGCGTACGTCGGAGAGGAGGCGTTCCTGACCGGACTGCGCGCCTACTTCCGTGACCACGCCTGGGGCAACACCCGGCTCGCCGACCTGATGGGGGCCATCGGTTCGGCCGCCGGCCAGGACCTCGGCGAGTGGACCACCGTCTGGCTCGACGAGGCCGGCACCGACCGGATCACGCTCAGTGGCCCTCCGTGGGAACTGCACGCCACCACGGCCGAGGAGACGGCGATCCAGGGCCCGCACCGCCCGCACCGGCTCGACATCGGGTCCTACGACGACGACGGCAGGCTGATCACGACGACACCGGTCACCATGACCGAGGTCCGCACTGCGGTCGACCTCCCCGACGCGGCGGTACACATGCTCAACGACGGCGACCTCACGTTCGCCTCGGTCCGCTCCGATCCGGCGAGCCAGGCGTGGCTGCTCGATCACGCCGGCGACCTGCCAGACGTCATGTCGCGGACGCTGGCGGTGTCCAGCGCCTACGGCATGATGCTGCGCAGCGAGGCCGACGGTCCGGACTTCGTCGCCTGCGTGGTCTCGGTGCTCGGCAAGGAGCGCAGCCCGGCCGTCGTGGAGACCTCCCTCACCTTCGCCTCGATCGCCGCCGAGCTCTGGACTCCGCACGACCGGATCGAGGAGCAGCAGGCCCAGCTCGCGGGGATCTCCATGGTGCTCGCCGAGGACCCCGAGCACCGCCTGCCCGCCCTGCGGACCCTGGCCCGCTGTGCGACCACCGGCGACCACTTCGCGGTCCTCGAGGAAGGAGCGGCCGACGACGTCGACCTGGCCTGGCGCCTGCTGACGCGCCGCGCCGAGCTCGGGGAGTACGACGACGACACGGTGACCGCCCTCCAGCGTCGCGACCCCGACCCCGAGTCCTGGGTCAGCGCCCTGACGGTCACCGCGGCACGGCCCGACGCCGGGGCGAAGGCGGAGGCCTGGCAGGCGTTGCTGGTCGACCGCAAGGTCCCGCTGGTGGAGAACTTCGGTGACCTGACCCGGGCCTTCTGGCGCCCCAGCCAGTCCTCCCTGCTGGCCGACTACCCCGATCGCTACCTCGACGTGGTCCGCTCGCTCGACGGCGGCATGCTGTCGATGATGCCGGTGGTCAGCCGGATGTACCCCTATGCCGTGGCGGACTCGTCGTACCTCGACAAGGCGCGCGCGCTGGCCGAGCGACCGGGGTTGGCGCCCTTGGTCCTCAGTGCCCTGCAGCAGGCCAACGACGTCCTCGCCCGCCAGTTCGCGGCGCGCGCGAGCTGAGCCCGCCGGCCGGTCGGCGGGTCAGTCGCCGGGCAGGGGCTCCGGGCGCAGCCCGGACTCGTCGATCGGGAAGCGCAGCTCGCGCTGCCGCTCGATGGCCGCCCCGACCAGCCCTGCGAACAGCGGGTGCGGGCGGGTCGGCCGCGAACGCAGCTCGGGATGTGCCTGGGTCGCGACGTAGTAGGGGTGCTGGTCGCGCGGCAGCTCGACGAACTCGACCAGGTTGAGCTCGGGGTTCACGCCCGAGACGACCAGTCCGGCCTCCTCGAGGCGGTCGCGGTAGCCGTTGTTCACCTCGTAGCGGTGCCGGTGGCGCTCCTCGATCGTGGCCGCTCCGTAGGTCTCGGCGACGACCGAGCCCTCGGCCAGCTTGGCGGGGTAGAGCCCCAGCCGCATCGTGCCGCCCAGGTCGCCGGAGCCTTCGACGATGTCGACCTGGTCGGCCATCGTCACGATCACCGGCTCGGGGGTGTCGGGGTCGAACTCCTTGGATCCGGCCTTGTCGATGCCCGCGACGTTGCGCGCGAACTCGATCACCATGCACTGCAGGCCCAGGCAGAGTCCCAGGGTCGGGATCCCCTGGGTGCGCGCGAAGGTGAGCGCGCCCAGCTTGCCCTCGATGCCGCGCACGCCGAACCCGCCGGGAACGCAGATCCCGTCGACGTCCTCGAGGTTGCGCGCGGCGCCTTCCCGGGTCTCGCACTCGTCGGAGGGGATCCAGCGCAGGGTCACCTTGGCCTCGTGGGCGAACCCGCCGGCACGGAGCGCCTCGGCGACGGAGAGGTAGGCGTCGGGCAGGTCGATGTACTTGCCGACCAGGCCGATCGTCACCTCCTCCTTCGGGTGGTGCACGCGCCGCAGCAGGTCGTCCCACACGGTCCAGTCGACGTCGCGGAACGGCAGGTCCAGGCGGCGTACGACGTACGCGTCGAGGCCTTCGCGGTGCAGCACCTTCGGGATGTCGTAGATCGACGGGGCGTCGGCTGCCGTCACGACGGCCTCGACGTCGACGTCGCACATCAGCGAGATCTTCTTCTTGATGCCCTCGGGCAGCTCGCGGTCGGCGCGGCACACGATGGCGTCGGGCTGGATGCCGATGCTGCGCAGCGCGGCCACCGAGTGCTGGGTCGGCTTGGTCTTCAGCTCGCCCGAGGGCCCGATGTAGGGGACCAGCGAGACATGGATGAAGAAGCAGTTGTCGCGACCGATGTCGTGGCGGACCTGTCGAGCGGCTTCGAGGAACGGGAGCGACTCGATGTCGCCGACGGTCCCGCCGATCTCGGTGATGACCACGTCGACGGCACTCTGCCCGTCGACGGGGGCGCCCATGGCCCGGATCCGGTCCTTGATCTCGTTGGTGATGTGCGGGATGACCTGCACGGTGTCGCCGAGGTAGTCGCCGCGACGCTCCTTGGCGATCACCGTGGAGTAGACCTGCCCGGTCGTCACGTTGGCGATCTGGTTGAGGTCGGTGTCGAGGAACCGCTCGTAGTGACCGATGTCGAGGTCGGTCTCGGCGCCGTCGTTGGTCACGAAGACCTCGCCGTGCTGGAACGGGTTCATCGTGCCCGGATCCACGTTGAGGTAGGGATCGAGCTTCTGCATCGTGACGCGCAGCCCGCGCGACTTCAGCAGGCTGCCCAAGCTCGAGGCGGTGAGGCCTTTGCCGAGCGAGGAGGCGACGCCTCCGGTCACGAAAATGTGCTTGGTTGGCGTCGCGTTCTTCACGGGGTTCTAGCCTACCGCAGAGCGACGGCTCCGTCCGAACCCGACGCACCGTAGGACCCGACAGATCCGCCGCTCGCGGCGATCAGCGCCAGGACAGCGCCGACCTGGCCCGGCGCGGTCTCGAGGGAATCGGCGGTGGAGACATCCTTGGCGTCAGCGCCGCGGAGGGCCGCCAACAGCCCCGACTGGGCAGAGCCGGTCGAGCCGGCGACCACCACACCGCGAGCCACCTGAGCCAGTCCGGCGGCCACCCCCGACAGCATCATGTCGACGCCGCTGTCGGTTGCGGGCTCGGCGCCGAGGACCACCAGCACCAGCGCGCCGCGCCTGACCGGGTCGCCGATCTCGGTGACCAGATCGGCACCCTTCAGGCTCTCCCGGATGGCAACCGCGCCGCTGTCGAAGTCGTTGCCGGCGACGGACGACGTGGACACGCCCGTCCCGAGCAGCCGCCCGATCCGGGGGTACGTCGTGAGGCTCGGCGCGTCCTTCTGGTACAGGTCTGTCAGCTGGCTGCCCAGGGTGTCGACCAGCGAGCCCTGGTCGGCATCGAAGAGCGACGCCTGCAGCTGGTAGCGGCCGACGACGGTTCCGCCTGCGGTGTCGACCAGTCCCGTCACGGCGGCGACCTGGTCATCGTCGGCTCCCGGCATCGCCAGCACCACGACGGTCTGGCCGTCGAGGCCGTGCGCCAGCGTCCGGCCCGCTGTGGTGAGGGCGAAGCTGTCGGCGAACGCGGTGGCCTGTTTGGCCTCCGTCCGGGCTTGGCTCGCCTCGTGCTGGGCGGCTGTGACGTCGTCGGCCGTGGCCCCGCGCCCGACCTCGGACAAGGGCCCACCGCCGAGCACCACGCCGACTGCGAGGGCCAGGAACACAGCGAGCAACGAGACAACATGTGAGCGGAACGAGATCACGGGAACAGTCCTTGCAGTTGGTCGAGGAGGCCGGAGCAGACTCGGCCGACATCGGCGGCCCACTCCTGTCCGACGGGCGTGCTGCCGATGGCGGCCGCCAGGGCGATCAGGCCGGCCATCAGCAGCAGGAAGATGTGGCGGGGTCGGAGCACACCGGAGTAGAGCGAAGGGAGAGCCCGAGCGTCCACCAGCTTGGGGCCGACCTTGAGCCGGGTCAGGTAGGTGCTCGCCAGGCCCTCGCGTTGGCGGTCCAGGAACTCGTCGAGGGTCGCGTGCATGCCGACTCCCACGATCAGGGAGGCTTCGGCCAGGTCGGCCAGGATCAGGGCGGCGTCCTCGGCGGTGGCTCCGGTCTCGAAGCGAGCCGGGCGGATGGCCAGCCGGTCGAGCTGGTCGGTGCTGCGTCGGGTCGACCCCCGGTCGAGTACGACGACGACGTCACGGGCCGTCTTGAGGACCTTGGCGGAGACGGCCTCGAGCTCGTCCTGGTCGCGTCGCTGTCCGGTCAGCACCACGACGTCTGGCCGGTGACCGGCCTCGAGCAGCGCGTCGGCGCCACGGTCGACGCCGATCAGCACCGGCCGTTGCTCCCGGATGTAGGCGGTCAGGTCGTCGAGCTCGCGCGTGTGGTCATGGCCGCGCACGACCACCACCACGGGCCGACCCGCGATCCGGGTGCCGATGGCGGGTGCTCCCTGGTTGTGCAGCAGCAGGTCCTGTTCGCGCCGCAGGAACTCGGTGCTGTTGTGCGTGAAGCTCTCGAGCTGGGCCGCCAGCCCGGTCCGGGCGGCCGTCATCTCCTCGATCACGAGATCGAGGTCGACGACCCGGCCACCGGCGACCGCGCGCTCCTCGACGTACACGATGCCGTCGTGGAGTCGCACCGTCGAGCCGTCCTTGATCGCGGACACACCCTGCTCCCCCACCTGGTCGACCAGGTCGACTCCCGCCTGGGCCAGCAGTTCGGGGCCGAGATTGGGGTATCGGCCGGAGATGAAGGGCGCGGCGTTGACGACGGCGACGACCCCGGCCTCGACCAGCGCCTGCGCGGTCGCGCGGTCGAGGTCGAGGTGGTCGACGACGGCGATGTCACCCGGGCGCAGGCGGGGCAGCAGCGTGCGCGCCCGCCGGGCGACGCGGGCCGTGGCCAGCACTCCGGGCGGTGCGTCGGGTTCGGGACGTTGCTTGGCAGTGAGTTTCATGACCGCACCATCCTGCGATCCGGCGTAGCCCCGATCCGGGAGAACATGCCGGGGCGACCAGAGATTCGAGGACCTCTCAGGTCGGAATCCGTTGTGCCTGCGCGGTGTCGAGCAACTCCTGGGCGTGCGCGAGGGCCGTGTCGGACTCTTCCTGGCCGGCGAGCATCCGCGACAGCTCACGCACCCGGTCGTCCGCGGACAGCACCGTGAGGCCCGATGTGGTCACGGTGCCGTCCTGCGACTTGTGCACCACGACGTGGCGGTCGGCGTACGCCGCGACCTGCGGCAGGTGGGTGACCACGAGCACCTGCGCGGTGCGCGCGAGAGCGGCGAGGCGGCGACCCACCTCGACCGCGGCCTTGCCGCCCACGCCGGCGTCGACCTCGTCGAAGACGAAGGTCGGCACCGGACTGGTGCCCGCGAGGGCGACCTCGACGGCCAGCATCACCCGGGAAAGCTCGCCTCCGGACGCGCCCTTGTGCAGCGGGCGCGGGTCGGAGCCGGCGTTGGCCGCCAGCAGGAACTCCACCTCGTCGAGCCCGGAGGAGCCGTAGCCCAGCCAGCGATCGCCGACCTTCAGCGCCTGACCGGCCAGGTCGCCCTCCCGGGCCGGCTCGCCGTCGGTCTGGCTGACCGCGAGGCTGACCCGGGCATGTGGCATGGCCAGGAGGGTGAGCTCGTCGGTGACCACGGCACCCAGGCGGAGGGCGGCCTCGTGACGCGCCCGGCTCAGGGCCGCGCCCGCCTCCGCCAGGCTGGCGCGCAACTCGGCCCGCTCGGCCCGGAGCGCCTCGAGCATGTCGTCGGTGCCGTCGAGATCGAGCAGTCGGGTCGCCGACGCCTGCGCCCAGGCCAGCACCTCGTCGATGGTCTCGCCGTACTTGCGGGTGAGGGCGGTCAGGGCTGCCCGGCGCTCCGAGACGGCCGCCAGCCGGGTCGGGTCCGTGTCGAGGCGGTCGGCGTAAGAAGCGACATCGGCAGCCAGATCGGACAGCAGGTAGCTGACCTCGGCCAGCCGATCGGCAAGCGCGGCCGCATCGCCGTCGTGCTCCCGGACGCTCTCCAGGAGCCGCCGTGCGGAAGACACTGCGCCCAGAGCATCGGGACCCCCCTGCTCTGCGGAGAGGGATTCGCGGGCCTGCTCGGCCGCCGTCCGGAGGGTGTCAGCGTGCCCGAGCCGGGTCTCCTCGGCGGCGAGCGCGAGGTCCTCACCGGACTCGGGGCTGACTTGGTCGACCTCGTCGAGCCCGAACCTGAGCAGGTCGGCCTCCCGAGCCCGCTCCCGGGCGGAGGCGGACACCTCGACCAGCTCACGTTCGACGGCAACCAGTCGGCCGTGCAGCGTGCTCCACTGGTTGAGCAGGTTGGCGACGGCCGCCCCGCCGAAGCGGTCGAGGGCGTCACGTTGCGCGCGTGGCTTGAGCAGGCGGTGCTGGTCGGACTGGCCGTGCACGGCGACGAGCGGCTCAGCGACGTCGGCCAGGGCCGATGCCGGCACCGACGCCCCACCCACGAACGCGCGCGACCGCCCCTCGCTGGTGAGGTTGCGCGCCAGGACGACGCGGTCGTCCTCGACCTCACCCCCGAGCTCCTCGACTCCAACGGCGAACGCCGGGAGGTCGCGGGTGTGGACCACCCCCTCGACGCGCGCCGAGGCAGCGCCGGAGCGGACGGCGCCGCTGTCGGCCCGGCCGCCCAGCAGCAGGCCGAGTGCAGTGACGACCATGGTCTTGCCGGCGCCGGTCTCACCGGTGATCACCGTCAGCCCGGGCCCGAGCTCCAGCGTCGAGGACTCGATGACGCCCAGCGAGCTGATCCGGATCTCCTCAAGCATCGCGCTCCCTGTCGGTTGCCTCGTTGCGGCGGCGGCGCCCGGTGGCGCCGCGCCAGCCCTCGACGGGCAGGTCGAACTTGGCCACCAGCCGGTCGGTGAAGGGAGCCTGGTGCAGCCGGACGAGCCGGACCGGGCTGGTGCCGCGGCGCACCTCGATGCGGGCGCCGGGTGGCAGCTCGACCGTGCGGCGCCCGTCGCACCACAGCACCCCGGCTCCTTCAGTTTGGGCGAGCACCTCCACGGCGAGGACGGAGGTCGGGGCCACCACCAGCGGGCGGGCGAACAGCGCGTGCGCGCTGATCGGGACCATCAGCAGGGCCTCCACCTGCGGCCACACGACGGGACCTCCGGCACTGAAGTTGTAGGCGGTCGAACCCGTCGGGGTCGCACAGACCACCCCGTCGCAGCCCCAGCGGGACAGTGGCCGCCCGTCGACCTCGACGACGACCTCGAGCATCCGCTGTCGCGCGGCCTTCTCGACGCTCGCCTCGTTCAGCGCCCAGGTCGTGGTGACCAGGTCCTTGCCCTGCAGCACCCGCACGTCGAGGGTCATGCGTTCCTCGGCGGTGTAGCGGCGATGGATGATCGCGTCGATCGTGGACTCGACGTCGTCGTACTCGGCCTCGGCCAGGAACCCGACATGGCCCAGGTTGACCCCGAGCAGCGGGATGCCGGTCCCGTGGGTGATCTCGGCCGCGCGCAGGATCGTGCCGTCGCCGCCGATGACCACGGCGAGCTCGCAGCCCAGGGCCGCCTCCGGCCCGATCGGGGTGGTCTCGATGGTCGGGTCGAACAGGGAGGGGTCGAGCTCCAGGTCACGCGCCTCTTCGGCCAGCAGCCGGACCACGATCCCGTGCCCGGTCAAGGCCTTGCAGAAGTCTCGGGCGACCTCACGAGCATCGGTGCGACCGGTGTGCGCGAGCAGCAGGACCCGGCGCACGCCGTCGCCGGCCGGGATGCCCTGCAGGGGCTGGGGATCGGTCACGGGTCCACCCTCTCACCCGGCGCCCCCAGGTTGCCGGACGTCTCCACCTCGGCCCGGATCACGTCGTCATCGATGCTGGCCGCACCTTGTCTGAGCCACAGGAAGAACTCGACGTTGCCGGACGGTCCCGGCAGCGGACTGGTCGTGACTGCGCGGGCCCCCCAACCGCGACGCAGTGCGGCGCCCGCGACCGCGGAGACCGCCTCGGCTCGCAGGGACAGGTCCCGCACCACGCCGCCCTTCCCGACCCGGTCCTTGCCGACCTCGAACTGGGGCTTGACCATCAGGGCCAGGTCTCCGTCGGGGCGAGTCACCCCCAACAGGGCGTCGAGCACCAGCTCGAGCGAGATGAACGACAGGTCGCCGACCACCAGGTCGACCGGTCCGTCGATGAGCTCGAGGGTCAGGTCACGGATGTTGGTCCGGTCGTGCACGCGCACCCGCTCGTCCTGCTGCAGCCGCCACACCAGCTGGCCGTACCCCACGTCTACCGCGACCACCTCGGCTGCCCCCGCCCGGAGCAGGACGTCGGTGAACCCGCCCGTGGAAGCCCCCGCATCAAGACAGCGCCGACCAGCCACCGTGAGTCCGAGAGGCATGAAGGCCGCCAGCGCACCGGCGAGCTTGTGGCCACCGCGGGACGCGTAGCCGGGGTCGTCCGGATCGTCGGCCACCACGATCGCCACATCGGTCGTCACGCCGGTCGCGGCCTTGGTGGCGGGCGATCCGCTGACCTTGACCCGGCCAGCCGCGATCAGCTCGCTCGCGTGCTCGCGCGACCGGGCCAGGCCCCGGCGGACGAGCTCGGCGTCGAGTCGCAGCCGCCGCGGGGGCACGTCAGGAGGTCGCGTCGAGGGCTCGACGCAGCTGCTCGTGGGCGCGTTCGAAGACGGCGACGTGCTCGTCGACCGGCGTCCCGTCGAGATCGCCCAGCTCGTCCAGCACTGCGTCGACAGCCTCGTCGCCGGTGCGGACGGGGTCGCCGTCAACGGAGGCTTCGACGGGGGCTTCGAAGGAGGACTCGGACATGAGGAGCACGCTACCTCGCCTCCGGCTCCCCGGTGGGCAGGCCCGGCTGCAGGCCGGTGGTGTCCGCGACGGCTCCCGAGGCGTCCAGGCTCGACCAGGCAGTCGTGACGACCACCCGCCACCAGTCGTCGACCGAGCCCTCACCCCGCACGACCAGCTGCCGGTCCACCACCGCGGCCGCCCAGCCGGCCAGGCGCCAGCCATCCGCCTCCCGAGCAGGAACGGGATGCGTCTGCATCAACCCGTCCAGGGTGCTGGACAAGTACGTCGGACGCACCGACTCCGGCGCCGCCACCAATTCTGCCAGCCCGGTCACGCCTGTCAGCACCAGCAGCGACGGGATGCCGGCAGCGAGGGCACCCTCGATGTCCGTGTCGAGTCGGTCACCGACCATCAGGGGACGCTCGCCCTCGACCCGTCGGATGGTCTCGTCGATCAGCGGGCGACGCGGCTTGCCGGCGATCTCTGGCTCGACGCCGGTGAAGCTCCGGAACATCTCGACCAGCACGCCGTGCCCGGGGCCGACGCCGTAGTCGGTCGGAATCGTCCAGTCGGCGTTGCAGGCCACCCAGGGCAACCCGCCCTGGATGAGCACCGCCGCACGCATGATCTGGCGCCACGTGAGGTCGGGCCCGTAGCCGGTGACAACGGCCGCCGGCTGGTCCTCTGCGGCGAAGACAGCCACCAGGCCCTCGTCCTCCAGGGCTCGAGCGACGCCGGGGCCACCGAGGGCCAGCACCCGGGACTCCGTCGGCAACCGGGCGGCCACCATCCGTGCAGCAGCCTGGGCCGAGGTCACCACATCGGTGGGTTTGGCCACCACGCCGAGCGACCTGAGGTGCCGCGCGACGTCGTCGGGGGGCCGCGCGGCATTGTTCGTGACGAAGGCGAGCCGGGTGCCTCGTCGCCGCGCCTCATCAAGAGCGTCGGCGGCCCCGGGCACGGCTTCGCGGCCGATGTAGACCACCCCGTCGAGGTCCAGCAGCACCAGGTCGTGGTCGTCGCAGAGATCGCCGGTCGACGAGCGCAGCACTGTGGGGTCCTCCCGGTTCCTTTGGCTCCGCACCCTACGATGCTTCGATGGAGTCCACTGCGCCGGCCGCGCCGCCGTACGTGGTCAGGCCGTTCACGCTGAGGCCGTTCCGGGCTCTCATGCTGGCCGCCAGCGGGATCGGCGATCCCGCGTCGGCCAGGGCCTTTGCCCGCCCCTATCGCGAGGTCGCCGCCCGGTTGGCGACCTGGGAGGTCGACGGTCGTCTGCGCCGCGACGACGTCCCCGCGCTGTACGTGCATGAATACACCTCCGACGGGATCACGGTGCGTGGCGTGGTCGGCGCACTCGAACTCGCTCAAACCTCTGCCAGCTGCCCCGACGGCGAGCAGGCGATCTATCCACACGAGGGTGTGCACGAACGCCAGGTCACCGAGCTTGCCCTGCGGATGGGCCAGATGCAGATCAATCCGGCACCGATCCTGCTCGTGCATCGGGGGCCGGCCCACGTGCGCCGGCTGCTCGACCGCATCACGGCACGGCAGCCCGACCTGGTGTTCTCCGACCGGGCCGAACAGGTGCATCGGCTGTGGTCGATACGTCACGATCCCGAGTTGTCCGACGTCCGCGACGCCCTGACCACCACTCGTGCCCTCATCGCCGACGGCCACCACCGCTACGCCGCCTATCTCAGGCTGCAACAGGAACACCCGGGCACCGCCTGGGATCGCGGGCTCGTCATGCTGGTCGATCAGAGCGACACTCCCCTGTGGCTCGGGCCGATCCACCGCACCTTGACCGGGGTCACCCTCGCCGACCTGCTGGACGCCTGCGCTGCTCGCGACGACGTCACCTGCTGGACGACGTCTCGCTACGACGCCCTCGAGGAGCTGGGCGACCACGTGCTCGTGCTCAGCGACGGCGCCCAGTGGGCAGTGTTGCGGCTCGAGGACACCGACCACCTGGCGGTGACCTCGTTGCAGGCCGAGCTGCTGCCAGCGTGGGGCGTTCCGCCCGAGTCGATCAGCTTCCACCACACCGCGGCCGAGGCACTGACCCGCGCGCGGACGCGTGGCGGCGTGGCGGTGCTGATGCCCGCACCCGCGTTCGACCAGGTCGTCGACTCGGCAAGCGCCGGCAGGCTCCTCCCCGAGAAGGCGACATCCTTCCAGCCGAAGCCCAGCCTGGGGGTTCTCATGAGGGTGCTGCGCGACGAGTGACCGGTTTGCGCAGCACGCGCAGCGAGTCGACTTCCACCTCCACCCGCGAGGCCGCACCGGCGCCGGCCTTGAAGAACCGTCGGCGCAGGGCTCCGGTCACGGCGACCACGTCTCCGGCCGCCAGGCCGGCCACGGTACGACGGGGCCGACCGCGCCACACCGCGCAATCGAGCGTGTCCACCGTCGTGCGACCGCGAGGCGCGGCGCGCGGAACCACGAGCCGGAACACCCACACCGAGTCACCGCTGGGCAGGACCTTCTCCTCGGGCGCGACGGACACCCTGCCCCGGAGTGTCACCTCGTTGCAGCCGTCGATCTCGCCCACACCGGGCTGCCGGGTCGACTGCTCGCGCGTCGCCGAACGTGGTTGTGTCTTCTGGGTCATCGGGACCACCTCCTGACCCCAACCTCTCCACCGAGTCCGACACCGAGACCTGGCCCGTGAAGTGGCTGTGCAGCAGGGACGCCCGACGCAGCCTGTGCGCGAATAGTGGCCGAAATGGCCCCCAAATAGCGTAGAGGCCACCCCGAAGGGTGGCCTCTACGTGAAGTGTTGTCCGGCGACGTCCTACTCTCCCACAGCCTCGCGGTTGCAGTACCATCGGCGCTGAAAGGCTTAACTTCCGGGTTCGGAATGGGACCGGGTGTTTCCCTTTCGCTATGGTCGCCGAAACTCTAAAGAGATATCGGTTCAACACATACCATTATTTAGTTTGGTGCCCGTATCTCGGGAACCGCACAGTGGACGCAGAGCATTCGCAGCAAGTCTTGATAATTTTTGAAGTGTAGGAGACAAGCCCTCGGCCTATTAGTACCGGTCGGCTAGGCATTACTGCTGTACACCTCCGGCCTATCAACCCAGTGTTCTACTGGGGGCCTTACCCCATCAAGTGGGTGGGAAACCTCATCTTGAAACGTGCTTCCCGCTTAGATGCATTCAGCGGTTATCACTTCCGAACGTAGCCAACCAGCCGTGCCCCTGGCGGGACAACTGGCACACCAGAGGTTCGTCCATCCCGGTCCTCTCGTACTAGGGACAGCCTTTCTCAAGTTTCCTGCGCGCGCGGCGGATAGGGACCGAACTGTCTCACGACGTTCTAAACCCAGCTCGCGTGCCGCTTTAATGGGCGAACAGCCCAACCCTTGGGACCTACTCCAGCCC
>Ga0070698_100002165_pt1 | contig 21793 bp, 19 predicted proteins | sample KBSK1502metaG_FD_65477 | JGI IMG/M metagenome (GOLD analysis project Ga0070698, IMG submission 65477) | Corn, switchgrass and miscanthus rhizosphere microbial communities from Kellogg Biological Station, Michigan, USA - KBS K1-50-2 metaG | ecosystem: Host-associated > Plants > Roots >...
TTCGCAAGAAAGTTCTTTCCCAATGAAGATCCGTTAGGCAAGCGCATCAAACCGGGAATGAAAACTTATGAGGGCAAACCTGACTGGCGTGAGATCGTTGGCGTGGTCTCTGACGTTAGAAATCGCAACCTGAGTTCGGATGTGAGGGCCGGTTATTTCGTCCCGCAAGCGCAGGTCCCTTTCAACCAGATGACCATGCTCGTCAGGACCACGGGCGATCCGCACGCCGTGATCACCGCAGTTCAGAATGTGGTCCACTCGATGGATAGAGAGTTGCCGGTGTTCGATATCAAAACCATGGACGACTACATTGGCGCGACCGTGGCGGCGCCGCGATTCAACGCTACTCTACTTGTGCTCTTCGCCTCAGTTGCCTTGGTTCTGACCGTCGTTGGTTTGTATGGCGTGATGAGCTACTCGGTAGCGCAGCGCACCAATGAAATCGGCATTCGCATGGCGTTGGGTGCGCAGACCAGCGACGTGTTGCGATTGATTGTGGCGCAGGGCTTCAAACTGGTCTTGCTCGGGTTGGGTATCGGGCTACTGGGGGCGCTCGCGTCGATGACATTGATTTCGAGTCTGCTCTTCGGTGTCACCTGGAAAGATCCGGTTACCTTCGCGGCGGTGACGCTGCTGTTAGGATTCGTAGCACTGCTCGCTTGCTACATTCCAGCGCGACGGGCTACCCGTCTCGACCCGCTACATGCACTGAGATATGAGTGAGTTTTTGGAGTGCGGTGACCTGTCACCGCTTTGGTCGGTCGCGACCTGTCGCGACCACGATTGAACTGAATTGCCGAAAGACATGGGCGTCAAGCCGCCCAGGTCTAAAGCGGTGACAACGGGGTCCCCGGCGGGCAGCCCGGCTGGGGTGCTTGTCAGGTCACCGTACTCCAAAGGAGTTGCGTCAAGTATTGGGAGAAAGCCATGAACAATCTTATTCAGGACATTCGTTACGGATTGCGCGGACTTTGGCGCCATCCTGGTTTCACGGTTGTGGCGGTTTGTTCGCTCGCATTAGGTATAGGCGCGAACACCGCAATCTTTTCAGTGGTGAATGGCGTGTTGCTCAACCCGTTGCCTTATCCGCAACCGGAACAGTTGGTGACTATCCACCAAAGCAAACCGAATTTCGAGCAAGGCGCCATGCCTTATCCGAATTTCCGTGATGTGCAGAAACAGAATCAAACTCTTGCTGCGATGGCTATTTCCCGCAGCATGGGCTTTAGTCTGATCGGTGCCGGCGAACCCGAGCGTGTTGACGCGCGTCTGGTCTCAGCTGACTACTTCTCGGTGCTCGGTCTCAAGCCCTTGTTAGGCCGCACCTTCGTGCCCGGTGAAGACGAAAGCGGGGCCGGTCCAGTGGCGCTGATCAGTGAGGATCTTTGGCGGCGCAAATTCGGCTCAGCCGGAGATGTACTGCAAAAGGGAATTACGCTCGACGAAAAGAGCTATGCCGTGGTGGGCGTTATCCCCGCGACGTTTACATTGGTTCGCGGCGTCGATGTTTACGTGCCCATCGGACAATGGAACAGCGGCGCATTAAAGAGCCGCAGCGCGGCGTTGGGTCTTCATGGAATTGGACGACTGAAGCCTGGCGTAACGATCGAGCAGGCCAGGTCGGATCTGAACCGGGTGATGGCCGATCTTGCCGTCGCTTATCCGGAAAGCAATCGCGGCAATGGCGCTACAGTCATTCCACTCAAGGAACAAGTGGTGGGTAACATCCGGCCGATTCTGCTAATGCTTTTTGGCGCGGTTGGGTTTGTACTGCTAATTTCCTGCGTCAACGTAAGCAACCTCATGCTGGCTCGTTCAACCGGCAGGTCACGCGAATTCGCGATTCGTTCAGCCTTAGGAGCCGGCCGCCGGCGACTGCTCCGCCAGTCGCTAACTGAAAGCACTCTACTCGGATTAGCCGGTGGCGCACTCGGGCTGATCGTGGCGGGCTGGGGCACCAAGCTCGCGCTGGCGGCACTGCCGACCACGTTGCCACGCGCTGAGGAAGTTGGTCTCGATCGGCGCGTGCTCCTTTTCACATTTGTCATTTCTCTGCTCACCGGAATTTTAGCTGGCCTGCTTCCGGCTTTTAAGATTTCGCGTAACCAAATTACGGAATCACTAAAGGAGGGCGGACGAGGAACGACTGGCGGGCGAGTTCGTGCACAGGGAGTCTTTGTTGCGGTTGAGATGGCTTTGGCTCTGGTTCTATTAATCGGCGCCGGACTGATGATTCGCAGTCTCACAACGCTATGGAAAGTTGACCCCGGGTTTCGTGCGGACAATGTTCTGACCTTCGGCCTGACGTTGCCACCGGCGATGGCTAACGCCAGCCCCGAAGCGGTTCGCGCTGCTTTGCGCGACTTAAGTGACAAAATCAACACGGCGCCCGGTGTCGCTTCGGCGTCACTAACCACCGGCGCGTCGCCTTTGCAGAGCGAAGACGATTTATTCTTCTGGCTCGCCGGCCAGCCGAAACCGGCGAGTAGTAGTGAAATGAATATGGCGTTGGTTTACGGGGTCGAGCCCGGTTATCTAACAGCCATGGGGATACAGCTTAAGCAAGGACGTTTTTTCACTGCACAAGATGACGAACGATCTGTGCCGGTCGCAGTGATCGACGAAGCGTTCGCTCATAAATACTTTGGGGCCAATGATCCGATCGGCAAGGGAATTTACACTGGCGACGATCAGCCCTGGCAGATTGTTGGGGTGGTTAGACATGTGAAGCAGTGGAGCCTCAATTCGGATGAAACCGATGGCCTTCAGGCGCAGCTTTATCTGCCGCTTAGAGCGTTGTCAGACAACAACCTCCCATCCAGCGCTGGGGTAGTGGTCCGTTCGACCGGTGGAACGGGACCCGAGCTGCTTAACGGCATTCGTCAAGTTGTTGCAAATCAAAGCAAACAGAATGTCATCTCTGATCCACAAACAATGAATCACGTAATTGCCGAATCATTGGCGCAGCAACGTTTCTCGATGATCCTTTTGGGCGCCTTTGCCGCAGTGGCACTGCTGCTCGCGAGTCTCGGCATCTACGGTGTCATTTCATATCTAGTGGGCCAACGGACACACGAACTTGGCATTCGTCTCGCGCTGGGCGCGCAACGCCGTGATGTTTTGCAGCTCGTCCTGAGTCACGGAATGAAGATGGCGCTCGGCGGAGTAGCGCTCGGACTCGTAGTCTCACTGGGTCTAACCCGCTTGATATCGAAGATGCTTTATGGCGTGAGCGCAACCGATCCGGCGACGTTCGTTGTCATTACCTTGTTGCTCGTGACTATCGCACTGGTAGCCTGCCTCATTCCCGCGTGGCGGGCAACACAAGTCGACCCGCTCGTGGCGCTAAGGAACGAATAAAGAAATAAGTCTGAACCCTTGACCTCGATGTTTTAGGAGGAAGAATGGAAAGTCTCTGGCAGGACCTTAGATACGCAGCCCGAATCTTGCGCAAGAATTTACTGTTCACTGCTGTCGCCGTGGCTACCTTAGCCCTGGGAATTGGCGCCAACACGGCCTTGTTCAGCGTCGTCGATACGGTTTTGCTTAAGACATTGCCCGTTAGCAAGCCGGAAGAATTAGTGTTGTTCGAATGGCAATCCGGCAGCACGTTCAGAACGAACGGAATGCGAGGCTCATTTTTGCCCAATGCTCCCGGCACACGCAGCGCCTCGATGTTTCGTGACGACACCTTCAAAAAATTGCTGCAGGCCCAAAGCACAAATAGCGCCAGTCCGCTCCAAACCATTTTTGCGTTTGCGCCGGTCTATGAATTGACCGCCGTCGTCAATCAACAGGCAGAAGTCGTCGATGGGCAGGCAGTTTCGGGTGGTTACTATGCCGGCATGAACGTACCGGCAATCTTTGGCCGTACGATTACTTACGAGGACGACAGCCCCGCGGCAACACCGGTTGTGGTGTTAAGTCATCACTATTGGCAAGAGCGCTTTGGCGCGAATCCAGCGGTGATCGGCCAACAACTGGAACTAAACAAGACTTCGTTCACCATTGTTGGCATAACGCCGCCCGGCTTTTTCGGAACCTTGCAAGTTAATCAAAGGCCGGCCGTCACTGTTCCCCTCGCGTTTGAGCCCGCGTTGTTGGGCGAACGCACCGCACAAGCAAAGGGAGACAAACCTGGCTATTGGTGGCTCCAGTTGATGGGGAGATTGAAACCGGGCGCCACGCTGGAACAGGCACGGGACAGTTTGAGTGGAACATTTCAATCCGCGGCCCTGGAGATCATGCCACCGCCGCGCAAAGATAATGAACCGACCACCCTCGAGGCAAAAGACTATCCTCGCTTGCTGGCCCAATCCGGTAGCCGCGGAGCGATGGAAACTCGCAAGCGCTACGCAGCGACGATCTACGGGCTGTTTGCCGTTGTAGCAGTCGTGCTACTAATCGCATGCGCCAACGTGGCGAACCTCTTGTTGAGCAGGGCCGCGGCCCGCGGGCCGGAAATTACCTTACGACTGGCCGTGGGAGCCGGACGCCTGCGACTCATCCGCCAGTTGTTGACGGAGAGCGTGTTGCTGGCGGCACTTGGGGGCGTCGGAGGTGTTCTGTTTGCAATGTGGGGAAAGAATGTGCTGGCGGCAATGGCGAGCCGAGATACGGATTTCCTGCCGCCTGGGATCGAACCCAGTTTGAACTGGCGCGTCTTACTTTTTACGACTGGAGTGTCGCTGGCAACGGGCATCTTGTTTGGACTGGCGCCCGCGTGGCGTGCAACACGGCATGACCTTACACTCGGACTGAAACAAGGACGTCGTAGCACCGGAGCCGTCTCTCGTTTGAGTAAAGGGCTTGTTGTTGCACAAGTAGCGTTGTCATTGCTGTTGCTCATGGGCGCGGGTTTGTTCATTCGTACCTTGCACAATTTGAAACAGGTGGATGTCGGTTTCAATCAGGATAATCTAATGGTCTTCTCCTTGCAGCCGGGGCAAGCAGGATACAAAGATGAGCGGCTGGTGGAATATTACCGCCAGTTGACCACGCGCCTGGAGGCATTACCGGGCGTGAGGGCAGCCACCTTTGGACGCATCCCCCTGATCGCTCACTACAGCTGGAACACGAATGTCCTGTTGCCGGGTGAGACCGAAAAAACCGCCAGCGAACATCTGACAAATCGTCAGATGGTCCGCGAAAATTATTTCTCAACCCTTGAGTTGCCGTTGCTTGAGGGCCGAAGCTTTACAGCTCACGATTCAGCAAACGCTCCCAAGGTAGCCATCGTCAATCAGGAGTTCGGAAAAAGGTTCTTTCCCAACGGCGATGTTCTGGGAAAGCGCGTCTCCGACCCTGAAGCAAAACGCGAATTTGAAATTATCGGTGTTGTCAAAGACTCCAAATACAATAGCCAGCGGGAGGCCGTTGAGCCGCTGCTATTCACACCGTGGTTGCAGGAAGTCGAGGAGATGGGCGAAGTCTACTTCTCCGTGCGGACCTCGGTAGAGCCGACTGCGCTGGTGAGCGCGGTTCGCCAAACGGTTCGGGAAGTCGACAATAGTTTGCCGATTACCGAATTGTCGACCCAGGAGGACCGCTCGGAGCGATCGCTGTCACAGGAACGGCTTTACGCGCGCTTGCTCGGGTTTTTCGGTGGCCTGGCCTTGCTGGCGGCAGCCATCGGCCTGGCGGGAGTCCTCGCGTACTCGGTGGCGCAACGCACAAATGAAATGGGAGTGCGCGTCGCGCTGGGGGCTCGAACGACGAATATTCTGCAGCTCGTGATTTGGCAGGGAATGAAGCTGGTGTTACTCGGCCTCGTGGTTGGAGCAGCATTCGGTTACGCATTTAAACGATGGATGACTAGTCAGTCTGCAGTTAGAGGGTCGTGGCAGCAAGAGATGACGGAACAACTCTACGGCGTAACGGCGACTGATACTGTCACCTTAACGATGATTACCGTATTGTTGTTGGCGGTAGCACTGCTTGCCTGTTTCCTGCCAGCGTGGCGGGCGGCGCGGGTTGACCCGCTGGTTGCGCTGCGGAACGAGTGAGTCTGAGATCTGAGATCTGAAATTTGAGATCTCAAACCCTGAAATCGACGATGGCTAGAATATTGATTGCTGATGATCAGACGGACGTGCTGGCGGCGTTGCGTCTCCTGCTGAAGGGCAATCGATTTGAGATCGAAACAGCCTCTTCTCCGGCAGGTGTGCTTGAAGCAGTGAACTCAAAGGACCTCGATGTAGTCCTCATTGACCTTAACTACGCACGTGATACGACCTCCGGGAGCGAAGGACTCGATCTACTGAGCCGAATCCAGACAGTGGACGCGAGCCTGCCGGTCGTAGTGATGACGGCCTGGGGCAGCGTCGATCTCGCAGTCGAAGCCATGCGTCGCGGCGCACGCGACTTCATTCAAAAGCCATGGGACAACGCCCGACTGCTGGCTGTGGTGCGAACGCAGGTTGAGTTAGCAGCGGCTTTGCGACGTGGTCAGCGTCTGGAGGCGGAGAATGTGGCGCTGCGGGACAGCGTCGCTGATGAAGGCGTAAAGCAGCCAAGTATTATTGCCGAATCACCGGCGATGAAGTCGGTCCTGAAGCTCGTCGAACGCATCGGACCAGCGGACGCGAACATCCTGATCACGGGCGAGAACGGCGCCGGCAAAGGTGTAATTGCACGCGCCTTACACCAGACATCTTCGCGCTCAGAAAAGCCGTTGGTCGCGCTGAATGCCGGCGCTCTTGCGGAAGGTGTCTTCGAGAGTGAACTGTTCGGTCATGTGCGGGGCGCATTTACGGATGCCAAGACTGATCGCGTTGGGCGTTTTGAGTTGGCTGACGGCGGCACGTTGTTTCTTGACGAGATCGCAAACGTTCCGCTGACGCTACAACCAAAACTCCTGCGTGTCCTGGAAACGGGCGAATTCGAACGCGTCGGATCGTCAACCACACGCAAGGTGAATGTCCGCGTGCTTTCGGCAACGAATGCCGATCTACACGTTGAAGTGGCCCAGGGCAGGTTTCGTCAGGACCTGTTGTTTCGGCTCAATACCGTCGAGATTCATATACCACCACTGCGCGATCGGCGTGAAGATATCGCGCCGCTGGCTGAATATTTTCTGCGGCAACACAGCGAACGATACCGGCGCGCGGTAATGAGTTTTACCCCGCAGGCGCTGGATGCACTGCGTGAGCATTCCTGGCCCGGCAACGTGAGGGAACTGGACCACGTCGTGGAGCGCGCCCTCCTAATGAGCACCGGCAATGTAGTGACAGCGTTTGATCTGGCGCTGCAGTCAACGTCAGACGGGCGCCTGTCGTCGCGTCTCGAGGAGATGAGCCTGGAAGAAGCGGAACGCATCCTGATAACCAAAGCCCTCGCCCGCTTTGAGGGCAATGCGAACCGGGCCGCTGAAGCGCTCGGGTTAAGCCGCAGCGCGCTCTATCGTCGCCTGCAGAAGTACGGGCTGTCGTAAACAAAAGGGGGAAGAGCGGAAAAGGGTAATGGGGAAAGGGGAAGGGGGCAATGACTTTGCCAGGTTCTCGGTCATTCGGTTCGGTCCCCGTTCCCTCACTTCCCCCTTACCCTTTCCCCTTTTACCCCTTCCTCTTTTTCCGTCTGAGTTATCATAGTCGGCGTGAATCCTGTTCCTAAACCGGCAAAACACATTTCGACGATTTCCAGCCTCGACCCGGCAATCAGGCGGGGCAGCAGGTTAAAGTTTGAGAAGCGCGTTACCTTCCTCGCGCTGGCGGCGGGTTTTCCGGCCGTGTGCCTGTGCGCTTTTCTCCTCTGGTACGACAACTACAGCGCCCGGGTGCAATGGACAGCGGATCTCTTCCTGGCAATCTTCTGGTTGAGCATCGCCTTTAATCTCAAGCAGCGCATCGTCCGTCCGCTGCAAACTCTTTCAAACATTCTTGCCGCCATTCGTGAAGGCGACTATTCAATTCGTGGACGCCGCGCCGCGATGGGCGATGCACTCGGCGAAGTCATGCTCGAAGTGAACGATCTGGGCCAAACACTGCGCGAGCAAAGAATCGGCGCGCTCGAGGCAAACGCACTCTTGCGCACCGTGATGTCGGAAATTGATGTGGCGGTCTTCGCCTTCGATGGTGAGCAGCGCCTGCAGCTGGTGAACCGCGCCGGTGAACGCCTGCTGGCGCAGCCCTCTAACAGGTTAATCGGTCGCACCAGTAGTGAACTTGGTCTGGCCGCCTGCTTCAGTCGTGAAGAAGGAGAGGGCTCACACACCATGCAGATGGTTTTCCCCGGCGGGTTTGGACGCTGGGACATTCGCCACAGCACTTTCCGTGAAGGCGGCGCACAGCATCAGCTGTTGGTGTTGACCGACCTCAGCCAAACGCTCCGCGAAGAGGAACGCACCGCCTGGCAACGATTACTGCGCGTGCTGGGTCATGAGCTGAATAACTCCCTGGCTCCGATTAAGTCAGTCGCCGGAAGTTTGGCTGACCTGCTGGCGCTGCAACCGCGACCGACTGATTGGGGCGACGACATGCACCGTGGCCTCGAGGTCATCTCTTCGCGGGCCGACTCACTGGCTCGGTTTATTGAGTCGTACTCGAAACTCGCGCGCTTGCCGCAGCCGCGCTTTGAGCCGCTCAACATCGGCTCGCTGGTGCATCGTGTGGTCAGCCTCGAAACGCGTCTGCCGGTAAACGTGGTTGCAGGTCCCGAACTCGTAATCAAAGGGGATGACGTTCAGCTGGAGCAATTGTTGATAAATTTGGTCAGGAACGCAGTGGATGCTTCGATGGAAACGAAAGGAAACGTCGGGGTTGGCTGGACTCAAAGCAACGGCCAGGTTGAGGTGTGGATCAGCGACGAAGGACCAGGCCTTGCTAGTACCGCAAATTTATTTGTGCCGTTCTTTACAACCAAGGCAAAAGGGTCGGGCATCGGCTTGGTGCTCTCACGACAAATTGCGGAGGCTCACGGTGGAACGTTAACCCTCGAGAACCGTTCAGGGAAACGAGGTTGCGAAGCTTTGTTGAGGCTGCCGATCTGAAATGGAGTTTCAGCCCGCGATAGCGGGCGACAGTGCATACCGTGATTTAGGACTGTCGCCCGCTCCGCGGGCTACGATCATTCGGCCTGCGGTTCCTGGGGTTCCGCTGCGCTCCACCCCAGGCTCTATGCTGTCGGCCGCTATCGCGGGCTCTCAATCGGATACGCAAACAAGCGGCTTCCATCAGAGACAAACATCAACGAGAGCGCTTCATCGGTAATGAAACGTTCATCGAGGTTGCGTAGCCTTATCTCTCGCGCCGTTTCTCCGGTGTGGATGTTCACTCCCGCAAGACCGTTTCCGTCGCGCCCTTGGAGATCGGTGTAGAAATACATCCAATTGCCTCGTAACGCAGCCATCCGATCGCGATGCCAGAGGAATCGCGAGAGCCGTTCCAGTTGATGCGCCGGGTCAAGTTTATCGAGAAGGCGTTCGTCTACGTCGTTAGTACGGCGGCGGACGAAATCTGTGGGTGACGGAGCATTGGAGGTCCCGGTTGACAATCGATCTCTGACAGTGGAGATCACGCCAAAGCGTCTGAAGCGTGAGGCGCCGTAGGATCTTACGTAGTTTCGAGCTGAGTTGGTGGCCAGGGCCTGCAAATTGGAAACGGAAGAACGAGCGGCCAGTCCAGACCAACTAAGTCCGCCTGCTGCCCGCGCAATTTGGACGCCGCGAAAAGCCGTCGCCGCTGTCCCGCCGTAGCGAAAATAAAGTGACGCGGCGCGTGCGGCCACTGCCATAACCGTACGGAAGATGCCGCGACCCGGCGGCGTGTGACGCGCCCGCCACAGCTCACTGCCGCTGTTAACATCGAAAGCAGCGACCTCGGATTGGCCGCCGACAACCACAGCGCCGCTTTCGTTCAAAACGCCAAACGACGCTCTTTCGATCCCGTGACGGGACCGAAGTCGACGCTTTCCAGTTTTTGAGTCAATCACAATTAAATCGTCACGGTCGGCTATGACAATGCTCGATGAATTTGGCAGAACGAGATTCGTAATACCCTTGTCCGCTCCTTTGTAACGCCAAAGCACTTTTCCATCGCTAGTGTTGATGGCGCTGACGCCATAGGAGCCGCGCTCGACAGTTTCACCATTCTTAAGACGTGTAAACTGGCCACCGGTACGAACGTACAAAACCTGCCCAACCAGAATCATCTCCGGCGTCAAACCCAGGTCTTTAGCTTCCCACTCGGTGTCACCGGTTTGGCGCGAGATGGCACGAACGCGCCCATGGCCGGAAGTGTAAATAATGGCCTCGTCGAAAATCGGCGCCGCCTCCGTAAGTGCCAGGCCGTCTTCGTTCACGCGATAACGCTCGCGCAGTCGGGACTTACCGGTGCGGGCATCGAAAGACGTCAGGCCTTCGTAGAAAGTGTATAGCCTGCCGTCGACAAACACGGGCGGGTAATAGTTGTCGAGAGTGTAATCGACTTCGTCGGCTGCATTTTCCGGCCAACGTACCGGCATCATTTCCACTTCACCGACTTCATATTTCCAAATCTCGTTTCCGGAGGCGAGGTCCAGAACATATAACAGCGGATGTCGTTGGAATTCTTCGTCGGCACGCCCTCTTGCGTCTTTTGCAAGCACGACCGCCAGAAAGTTGGTGTCTGGATCGACTGCCATTTGCATTAGGCCGCCGCGCAGTTTGTTGCTTTGCCAGATCCTGTCGCCGCTCAGGAGGTCAACGGCTTCAACTCGCGTCCGCTCACCCTTTTGAAAACTAAGTAATAGCAGGTCAGAACCGGGCACGGGCGCGACGTCAGTCTCGTCCAGCGAAACATCCTTGCGACGCCACAAGGTCTCGCCGCTTTGCCCGTCGACCGCGTAAAGAGATTTTTCGGTACCCACGAGTACAACGCCCAGGTCCGTGGATTGGTAGAAGCGAATTGCTTTATCAAGTTTTGTCGTCCAGGCCTGTGCATTGGCGGTAAGCGTAGGGCAAAGAAAGAGGATGGCGACCAGGGAGACCGCGAATCTGAGCAGGGATAGTTTCATGATGGAAGAATAAACGATCGGCAAACTCGCGCAAAACTACACCAACTATCTTACGTACTAGTTGGTGGCTTTTAGAGGATTTAAGGTCCGAAGGACCGTCATCAAATAGCCACGGCCGTGAGGCCGTGGACAATCGAAAGAATAATGGCTGAGCGCCGAAGGTGCGGCACTAAATCGCATTTCAAAGCAAAAGAGTGCCGGCCCTTCGGGCCTCCACGTCATCCGAGGTTTTGATCCACGGCCTTACGGCCGTGGCTACTGAATGCCACGCCTTCGGCGCTGATTAAGCACTGACCGAATGAACAGATCAGGTGAGTCAGATATGTAATTACCGTTTAAACAGTTTTCTGTTTTCGTCAGGTCATTGATCCACCGGGCTAAAGCCGCGGCGTTAATGGGACAGAAAGCGGCGTTGCACGAATAGTCACCTCTTACTGCAATGCGATTCCGGCAGCAAATCTGATATTCTTACTGCACCGGAGTTGAGAAATTTTGTTGTGATAACTATGCAAGCTCTTGCAACATCGAGGACGATTGCCCGCTGCATCCACGTCCTTCTTCTCCTGGCTGCTCTGGTCGGGTACGCCAGCGCCCAGTCAACGGACGTCGCCTGGCCGTCGCCGGTTCGCTCAAATGAAGTTCGTGGCATTATCCCAGCCAGAGACCTGGGTGACCCGCGAGTTACCGATCACTATTATGCATTCATAGCGAATCCGGGAGACATCCTGATCACTGTCGATGGCCGTAACCTAAACGGCGACATCGACGTGTTTACTTCATCAAGTCTTCGACCACTCTTGAAGTTTACCGTTTATGCCGGCAGCTCCTCGCCGATTACCAAGGGTCTCTATTTACGCAGACAGGAAAGCCTGATCATTCGTGTTGAAGGTCGGACGCCCGACGATGACGAGGCGGTCTATCGGCTGCACTTCGGCGGCGCTTTCGAGCCGATAACATCAGGGCCTTTGGTAGAACACGAGGACGCGCTTGAAGCAACGACCGCCGCGGTCACTTCTAGTAAAGGGGAGAGACGCGTGTCATCCGTGGGTGCGCGCATTGACGAACCGCCGACGGAGGTGGCCGAGACTCCCAAAGCGGAGCCAAGTCCGATAACGTCGTCCGAACCAGAATCAAAGCCTGCTGCAGCCAAACCCGCAACCAGAAACGCCCGTACGCGCGGAACGGTAGCCCGAAGAACCCGGCCGGTTAGAACACCGAAACCGAAGCCTGCTAAGCCAACGCCGGACGAGACGGTTGCGAAAGGCGAGACTGGCGAAAAGCCACCTGCCGAAAGCTCTGAGACTGAAAGTCCGAGTGCCCCAGCCCGCCCGGCCAGAAGAAGCAGGGGTTCGCGCGCTGCGAAGCCTCCAGCCCCACAGGAAACCGAAGACAGCGGACCGCGACTGGTTATTGAGACAAGTGACGGAACTCTCGTCGATCGGGCAATGGGTGGCGTGCGGCGTGTAACTGTTGAGAATGGCCAGGTGGTGGTGATCGGCAAGGACGGAAAGATTCAGCGCATTCCACTAGCGAGTGTGGTGCGCATGACGATCGCGCAGTGAACAGTGGGCAGTGGGCAGTGGGCAGTGGGCAGTGGGCAGTGGGCAGTGGGCAGAAAGACTAAGCCGTAATTTCTACCTCGTCTAGATCTTTCTGCCCACTGCCCACTATTTCTTCAGCGCCGTCAACTTTTCTTTGAACTGCGGGAGATCTTCACTGCCAGGATCCGCCTTCTCCAAATTCGCGATTGCCTGCTCGGCTGCTTTCGCGTCACCCTTACCAAGTGTGGCGGCAGCGAGACCCGCCAGAGTCTGGACATCGTCGCTCTTTTTCATGAGCGCCGCCTTGTACCACTTCTCAGCGACGTCGTAGTGACCGGCATCCAGATTGACGAGTCCCAGCGCCACGAGAGTTGAGTAATCATCCGGTTTCAATTGATTAGCTTTTAGCAGAAACTCAATCGCCGGATCGTACCGCCCGATTTTGTAATAAAGCTCAGCAGCCTTTAGCTGTGCGTCAAAATTTTGCGGTTGTTTGCGAGCCTCCGCGATTTGGGTGCTAACCTCCGGCTGCATATTTCCCGAAGCAGGAGCGCCACCAGTGAGCGGCGGATGATCGGCCGGCATCTGGCCGCTCGAGAGCGCTGTTGGCATTGCGCCCGGGCCATAGCGTTGATTCATGGTGCTGGCGAACAGGAAGCCGACGATGAACCCAAACAGCACTCCAATTATTGCGAAAAGCAGATTGTCTCGTGTCATTATTTTCGTTGGACGGTTAGAAGCGTTAGGCGGAAGCGTCTTTTAACAAGCCTCGCAACTGCTCGCGCAGTTCCGGGCTGTTCGTATGTCCGTGTGCTGTAACCGCATGTTGGACGGCAGCTTCGAGCACTTCGTCTTCAGTTCCTTCTATCCTTAAGGTGCAGCCTTTCTCGCTCGGATACAGTCGGCAGTCAACCGCTTTTCTATTTTCTTCGGACATGAAATCACTCTCCTCATGAATCAAAATCAACGGTAATGGGGTAATCGTGTGCTCTTCGTCGCGGAGCGACGGCTGACTTTAGCCCGGCCTTTCAAGGCCGGGATCAGATCGTGGATTGGTCCCGTCGCGTGCCGACGGTTGAAAAAGCCTCTAGTTTCAGGCGTCGCTAGGCGACGAGAACGGACTCCTCGACAGTTCCCGGCCTTGAAAGGCCGGGCTAAAGTCAGCCGTCGCTCTGCGACGAAGAGCACAACACAATTCCTCCACTCCAAATCTTCAGTGACTACTCAAGTGTCTATTTGGCGGTTGTCCCGGCAAGCGACTTCGCTTGTTCTATTCGTTTAGATATTGACTGCGCCAACTCCGGGTCACCGGAAGTCATTTCCAGCAGTTTCTGCCAATAGACGATTGCCTGTTTATAGTTCTTCTGCTCGAACTCAGCGGTGCCTGCCAGTTGGAGTACTTTCGGATTCTCAGGAGCAATCTGCAAGGCCTTTTTGATCAACTCAGCTGGTCGTCCCTGGAGCTGGCGGCCATTGGTCATGGCCAGCGCGAAGGCATACTCTGTCAAAATGTCGGCGTCGTCCGCTTTTAGTTGTACCGCTTTTGCGTAGGCGTCAGTCGCCTCACCATACCTCTCGAGGCTGACGTAGGAGCGCCCCAGCATGTGCCAACCATCCGCGTCGCCCGGGTTTTGCTCCAGGCGTTTAGCCAGCGCCGCAACGTTGTCCTCAATCCCTTGCTGACTCTTCTGGCCGTCAGGCCGTGAACCTGAAGTGGACAAGACCTGTGGCGGCCCTCCTGAAATCGCCGAAGAGGTGCCGACAATTAGGTAGAGAACGACGGCCAACACCGGAATGCCAAAGCTGACCGCATAAACTGCGCCGCGACCGGCGGCCGCTGGTTTGGATTGCTTATCGGCAGTATCGGGAGTGGCGCCAACGTCTTCCAACAAACGCCGCTCGATTTCATCCCGATCTTGTCGATATTGTTCGGGGCTGACGATGCCGTTTGCCAGGTCGGCGTCTAACTCGGAAAGTTGGTCGCGATAGACTTCCAGGTTCGCGCGCTGCTTATCTGTTTCCTCACCAACTGGTGCGCGTTGCAGCAACGTGGGCAGCACGAATGCCAGGGCAATCGCAACCAGGCCGGCACAGATGAGCCAAAAAAGTATCATGCGGTTTTTCCCTGGTCGGTCTTTAGAAGGTTTTCCGCGCGTTGCCGTTCGTCCATCGAAAGTGGCTGGTCGGTGATCAGTTCGCGCCGCTGTTTGACAAAGCGAAAGAGTAAGAATAGTCCCGCGAGTAATAACACGAAGGGCCCGAACCAAAGCAGGTAGGTGGTTGGATCGACCGGTGGATTATAAAGAATAAATTTTCCGTAACGCTGGGTAAGATACGCGACTATTTCCTTGTCACTCTTGCCTGCTTTCATCTGCTCGCGAATTTGGTTGCGAAGATCTTCCGCCAGGTCGGCACGCGAGTCGGCAAGAGTCTCATTTTGGCAAACGAGACAGCGCAACTCTCTGGAGAGGTTCATCACACGCTCTTCGAGGACAGGATCGTCGGAGGCCGGCTGCGCTTCTTTAGCCATCCCGAAGCCGGGAAGGGAAGCAACGATTAGCAAGAGTAGAATAAGACGCTTCATCTAAAAAAATGCCCGTACCGAATTAATTTGGACTACGAATCTCGTTCACACGGTGGTGCATCAGCGGTTCAATTCCCGAACCATTGGCAGAATCGTTTTCTCCATGATTTCGGGAGTCAACTGCCCGGGCTCTTTGTAACGGATGATGCCGTTCTTATCGATCAAATAGGTTTCGGGCGCGCCTGTAATTCCGTAGTCGATGGCAACACGGCCATCGAAATCGGCCATATTCAGGACGTAGGGATCGCCTAACTCGCTGAGCACCGCGAGGGAGTCTTCGCGTTGATCCTTCCAGGTAAGGCCGTAGATTGGGACTGCCCTGCTCTTTGCAATCTCCATCAGAAAAGGATGTTCCTCACGACAAGCGACACACCACGAGGCCCAAACGTTCAAGAGCCAAACTTTGCCTCGCATCTGGTCAGGCGAGATGATCTTGCCGGGTTCGCGCAATTCCGTCAGCGCGAATTGAGGCGCTGGCTTCCCAATAAGCGCGGAGGGTAGTTTGTGCGGATCGTGTCCCAGCCCGATGGCCAGAAAAACAATCAGAACAGCGAAGAGAACAAGCGGTATTAAAAAGAGTTTGCTCATGCTTCCTTCGCGGCCATCGCCACAGCTGGAATTGGCTGTTGAGATTTTTGTGCGAGCGCTTCGCGTTGCTTCTTAGCCGCCAAAGCATAGCGCCGATCGCTGAGAGCCAGGCCGCCGCCCATCGCCATCAGCACGGCGCCTCCCCAAATCCAGGAGACGAAGGGTTTGTAATAGACACGCACGCTCCAGGCGCCACCGCTCACCGGCTCGCCGAGAGAAATGTAGAGATCACGAAAGATCCCGCTGTCAATCGCAGTTTCGGTCATCACATTTCCGGCCGCCAGGTAGGCGCGCTTCTCAGGATACATCGTGTTTGTGACCTGACCGTTTTTGCTCACTTCAATCTCCGCGCGCTGGGCCTGGTAGTTGGGTCCCACAGTACTGGTTACGCCGTTGAAACGGAAAGTGTAACCCCCGGCGGCGACCGTATCGCCAATATCCATGCGCACGTCCTGCTCGGATTGATAACCGGTAACGATTGTCACTCCCACGATAAAAACTGCGACCCCAAGGTGGGCCAGTTGCATACCGTAATAGCTACGCGTTTGCATGCCCAGCTTTTGCAGCGGATTCAACGCACCGGACGTGCTCTTCAAGCGTTCGAAAATATTGACAATAACGGTGGTGACGATCCAGAGGGCTAGCAACAATCCCAGGCTAACCAGCGGTTTCCACTTGCCAAGTATGAGAGGAAGCGCCACCGCCGTCACAGCGCTCGTCAGAAAAGCCCAGCGCAGCCGCACCGCTAATTCCGGAATACTAGCCTTCTTCCAACGGGCTATCGGGCCGACACCCATCAGGAATGCTGCCGGGGCCATTAACGGGACAAACACGCTATTGAAATAAGGTGGTCCCACCGACAGCTTGCCCATCCCCAGCGCGTCAATGATTAAAGGATAAAGTGTGCCCAGCAGGACTGAGCCAGCAGCGACCACGAGCAGTACATTGTTTGAAAGCAAAAACGACTCACGCGAAACCACTTCAAACTTACTGCCCAGTCCCACTTGTTTCGCGCGCCAGGCGTAGAGCACGAGCGAACCGCCGATTACCAGTATCAGAAAAGCCAGGATAAAAATGCCGCGCTTGGGATCGGTGGCGAAGGCGTGGACTGAAGTCAGGACGCCAGAGCGCACCAGGAATGTACCGAGCAAACTCAGCGAGAAAGCGCCAATTGCCAACAGCACAGTCCAGCTTTTGAAACCGCCGCGTTTTTCAGTTACCGCAAGCGAGTGAATCAACGCAGTACCCACTAGCCAGGGCATGAACGAAGCGTTTTCGACTGGATCCCAAAACCACCAGCCGCCCCAGCCGAGTTCGTAATAAGCCCACCAGCTTCCCAGGGCAATACCCAGCGTCAGAAACATCCAGGCGACGGTTGTCCAGGGCCGCGACCAGCGCGCCCAGGTCGCGTCGAGCCGGCCGCTGATCAAGGCAGAGATAGCAAACGCGAAGGCGACCGAGAACCCAACGTAGCCCATGTAAAGCATCGGCGGATGCGCCACCATCGCCGGATCCTGCAAGAGTGGATTGAGGTCGCGTCCATCAACCGGAACAGGAAACAGACGTGTAAACGGATTTGATGTCAGGAGCATGAACAGGAGGAACCCGACGCTAATCACACCCATCACGCTCAACACCCGCCCGACCATTTCATCGGGAAGATGGCGGCTGAAGAGGGACACGGCTACGGTCCAGAGTCCAAGCATCAGAGTCCAGAGAAGCAATGAACCTTCGTGTGATCCCCAGGTAGCGGCGAGACGGTAATGGAGCGGGAGCTGGGAATTTGAATTGGTGGCGACGTTTAGGACCGAGAAGTCGTTAGTGATAAATGAATAGGCGAGACAGCCGAAAGCAATGGCAACGAAGATGAACTGGGCCTGCCCCGCGGGGACCGCCACAGCAATCCACGAGCGATTGCCACGCGCCGCGCCCAGCAGCGGCAGCGTCGCCTGCGTCAGCGCCAGCATGAGCGCCAGTATTAATGCGAACTGCCCAACTTCAGGAACCATAATAAATGCGAACCTCTAGAGGCCCGAAGGGCCGGCACTTCGTTCAAAGCGCTCTTGATCCACGCCCTTACGCCCTTACGGGCATGGCTATTAACTTCCGGCCTTCGGGCCTATTTGAGAGAGCCGAAGATCTTAGTAAACCACCGACTTCGCCGCTTCTTTCTCGTGCTTGGCTGCGTCGATCGCGTGACCGGCTTCCGGGGGCATGTAGTTCTCGTCGTGCTTAGCCAACACCTGGTCGGCGTAAAAGACACCGTCGGCACCAATGTGACCTTGCGCAACGCAGCCTTTGCCCTCTTTGAAAAGGTCGGGAAGAATTCCTTTGTAAACGACTGGAAGACTCTTGGCGGTATCCGTCACGGTGAAACGCACGGTTAAGCCGTCGTTGTCGCGCTTGAGAGTTCCATTCTCCACAAGGCCACCGACGCGGAAGGTCCTATTGATTGGCGCTTCCTTAGCGACCACTTGAGTGGGACTGAAGAAAAAGACCAGATTCTGTTGAAAGGCGCTGAGCACAAGAGCCACCGCAACTCCCAACCCGGCAAGCCCAGCGACGATAAAACCAATTCGTTTATGACGACGTTTCATGATTATTAATCTCTCTGACGAGGATCCCGTTGCGAGCGCTTACGCAAAGCGCTCTTCCGCCGCTTAAGTAACATGACTTCTCCGCCCAATAGTATGAGCGTAGTTAGATAGGAACCCCAAACGTAGAATCCGTAACCGCCCATTGAAAAGAATTCGGACCAGTTCATATTCAGGCTGCTCCCTCGGCTACCCACGCAGCATTTTGCTCCCGCTCCTCAATAATGCACCTCACCCGCATCAAGACTGCCGCAATTGAATAGAGCCAACAGGCCGCCAGCATGACCAACATCGCAATTAGCATTGGCGAAGTCATCTTGGGTTTTTCGAGGAGTCGAATAGTGGCGCCCTGGTGCAAGGTGTTCCACCATTGCACTGAAAAATAAATTATGGGGACGTTGATCACGCCCACCAGGGCCAGCACCGCCCCGGCCCTATCAGCGCGTTTTTGGTCGTCGATCGCTGATTGCAGAGAGATGAATCCGATATATAGAAAGAACAATATTAAAGTGGACGTGATGCGCGCGTCCCAGGCCCACCAAGTACCCCACGTTGGTTTACCCCACAACGAGCCGGTGACGAGAGACAAGAAAGTGAACACCGCCCCTGTTACTGCAAGAGCAGAAGCCATCATCGAAGCCAGCCGCGCATTGAACGCCCAACCGATACCCGCGTAGATGGCCATCAATACATAAAGAAACATTCCCATCCACGCTGCAGCCACATGAATATATATGATGTGGTAAACCTGATTCTGGTCGCCGGCGCGAGAGGGAGCCAGGAAGAAACCGAAATAGAAAGAGACCGCAAAAAGGATCGCAGCCGGGACGGCAAACCAGGGAATCATTTTTCCAGCTAGCGGATAAAAGGCCGCGGGTGATGCGTATTTGTATAGGTTCATTTTTTGATTGAACCGCCAAGGCGCCAAGGGCACCAAACAAAATGCTCAAACTTTCAAACCTAACAGGACGTTTACGAACTCCGCATACTCGGCGAACTTCGCCTCTTGGCGTTTAAACTACTCCAAAGATATACGCAGCGCTGCCGAGGTTGCCCAGGGCGCAAAAACCAGCGACACGACCAGAAATGCTCCAAGCAGATAGAGATTTGCTTGCGAACTCACGCCATTGATGCTCGCGTCAACCGCACCGGCTCCAAAGATCAATACCGGAATGTATAGTGGCAAAATCAGCAGAGCTATCAGGACGCCGCCGCCTCGTAATCCCAGCGTTAACGCTGCTCCAATAGATCCAATCAAACTCAAAATCGGCGAGCCAATCAGCAACGAAACAAAAAGTATTAAGAGAGTATCCGAGCCTAAACCAAACTGCACGCCAAGCAGCGGCGCAATTAAGACCAGTGGAACTTCAGACACCAGCCACTGCGCCAATACTTTCCCCAAAACAACTAAATAAAGTGGCTGCGGCGTAAGCAGCATCTGTTCCAGCGTGCCATCCTGTTCGTCGCCCTGGAACATGCGTCCGAGCGAAAGCATCGACGCCAGCAAAGCTGCTACCCATACCACGCCCGGTGCGATAGATCGCAGTAACTGCGTCTCCGGTCCGATACCTAACGGAAAAAGACTCGCTACGATTACAAAGAAAAACAGCGTCGACAAGACATCGGCGCGCCGTCGCCACGCCAGCATAAGATCGCGCACGACGATCCAGCGAAACATTGGGAAGGGGGAAGCAGCGCTCACGAGGGCGAACCCAACGACGCATTGCCGCCGGAAACCGGAGGCTTGAGCTCAAGCCGATGAAACGAACCTGCGGAGATATGTAGTTCCTGATGCGTGGCAACTATCGCCATCCCCCCTGCGCTTAAGTGTTCGCTGATTAGAGATTCAACCAGCGATACGGCGGCGTGATCCAGCGATGCCATTACTTCATCAAGGATCCAGAGAACTGCGCTGCAATTAATAAGCCGCGCCAGCGCCGATCTTCGTCGCTGCCCTTCCGAGAGGAAACGCGCCGGCAAGTACTCACGGCCAGCCAGCCCTACGCGCGCCAGCGCCTGTCGAGCCTGATCGTGGGAATGTTCGCAGCCAGAGAGCCCACCGGAGATGCGAAGATTCTCTAGTGAGTTCAACTCTTCCTTCACCGCGATCCGGTGGCCAATGTAGATGATGCTTCGGGAATATTCCTCAGCCAGTGAGCGAATCTCCGCACCTTGCCACTTTATCTTCCCACTTTCAGGCGTAGTCAGTCCGCAAATGATCCGCAGCAAACTCGTCTTACCACAACCATTCGGACCTGTTACTTGTAGCAACGTTCCCGGACTGACAGAGAAACTTACGTCGCGAAAAAGTCTGCGGTCCCCGCGGAGACATTCCAAATTGGCGACTTCCAGTATGGCCCGGTGCCCTCCAGCATGAGTTAAGTTCGTGCGAGATCATTGTATTGAACTTTTGCGGGAAAAGCATGCGTGACAGAAAGATGGGTCAGCTGATCTGACAAGGAACCTCATAGTGCCGTACTGGGTCAGTTTGATGTCCGATAAGCTTTGTCTTGTCGTGGTGCTACGACAAACTGAAGTTTGCCGGACACTTTTGTTGAAACTGACCCACTGCCTATAGTCCTCTCGGTCTTGACTCAATCTGGCCGTTCATCTTTTTCCATGCCACCCAGCCGCCCTTCAGCGCACGCACTCGTTTGAAGCCTGCGCTCATAAGCTCCTGGGCTGCACGAATACTCGCCTCGTCGTTTGGGCAGGCGCAATAGGTGACTACTTCGCTATCGCGAGGAACATTCTTTAGTGGAGGAAGGGCGAGTCTAGACTGCAGCTTTCTCACTTTCACATGAATGGCGCCTTTAATCTTATTCTCGCTTTCACCGAAATCGGTGCTCGAGCGAACATCGAGAACCGTGACTGGCTCGTTCCTGGCAAGCTTTGCTTTGAGTTCCTCGGCAGTTACGAACTGAACTTGCGGGGGCGTTTGGGCGGTGCCGACCGGCTGCGCCAAAGTTGAGTAGGCACCAGCGCCGGCAAGAGCCAGGCAAAGAATTAAGATGCAAGCCGACCAATGCTTGAAAGCCATTTGATTACCTCCGGATTACGAAATTGGGTAGGATTAGTTTGCGAAAACTATTTCTGCATTTTTCGATCGGCGCTGCCATGGCCGCGACGCGGGTCAGGTTCACCGGTGAAAGTTTTCGGGTCGTACCAGGAGTAGGTCGAACCGGAGTAATAGAGATACCCCGATTTTCCATCGAGCATTTCACCGATTAAATCACCGCGCAGAGTCGGCAGCTTCTTGCCCTGGTTCGCCGTTAGAAATTCCTTTCCGGCGTGCGTTTGCATGGCTGACCCGGCTGCGTTCTTCAGTAGATAAGTCTGCGTAGCCTGCGGATCGCGCCAACCCTCCGGGCCGTATCCGTGAATCACCGCCAGCAACACGTCGGTCGCAGTCACGCGGAGCCGCGGGCTTCGGGGTTCTGTAGTGCCAATAGGATCTCTAAGTATCCAGGCTGGATATTCCTCGTTTAAGTCAGAAA
>Ga0070698_100002166_pt1 | contig 21792 bp, 22 predicted proteins | sample KBSK1502metaG_FD_65477 | JGI IMG/M metagenome (GOLD analysis project Ga0070698, IMG submission 65477) | Corn, switchgrass and miscanthus rhizosphere microbial communities from Kellogg Biological Station, Michigan, USA - KBS K1-50-2 metaG | ecosystem: Host-associated > Plants > Roots >...
GGCGCTTCAAGCTGGCGGCCGGGGCGAGCCCTCCGCGGCATTGAGACACACCGTGATCTCGGCGCACATCATGGGCAGCCCCGCCCGTCGTCTCTCAACCCGATCACGCGCTGCTGGGACAAACCCCATATCGCTATGCAGGGACAGACGACGGACGAGGCACCGGCCCAAAGCTTGACGCAAACCGACTCACGCTGATGTGCGGTCGGCGTCGGCCACCTGGCCTCCGCCTTGAAGGCAGTAAGTGATCAGGCGGCGTGATCGGCACGGTCCTGCAGGCTGTTGGAGTGCCCGGCCGGGTCGCGGCGGACTTGGCCGGCCGGTGCTTCGCTGGCGACCGTGCGGGCTGTCATCTGCGTCATCGCAGCCGTGGCGCTGCTGAGGCCCGGGGGCGGGCTTGCCAGGTCCCCGGCCAGGGGTGGTGCCGGGGGAGCACTGGCAAGAGCCTGATCATGTCCAATGCGTGCCCAGGTGGCAGCAGGTCGTGACGTTCGTGCAGGTCATGGCGTTTTCGCCGGGGGCCTGTAAAACCGTCGGCTTAGCCTACGTTGGTTCGAACCCAACACCTGCCACCACGTAAAACCCCAGGTCAAGTGCCACGCTGCGCGATCTCCGGTGCTGCCGGCGGCGGGTTAATGCTGAAATCGCGGCCGATGCCCGGTGCCATGAGCGGACAGCGCGTTTGGCCAGGTCAGAGCTGCGCTGCTTGATCACCGAGGAGAGCTGCATAACTCAGGCTCTACGCAGCGTGGTTGAGTGGTGGTTGAGCCGAGGATGAGTCGGCGTGGTGAGGCGCGAGCGGCAGAGCCAGCCATCCGCGTTGGCCTGCACGATCGCCGGATGCTCGCCGAGGAAGTCGCGGGCGCTGGGAGCCCACTTCAGCACCGCTGGCGCTGACACTGTAGAGTGCACGGTTCCGCGCGGCTTCTCTCAGCCGATGTCACCGTTTTGGGCCCGTTGCTGGGGGCCTGCCAGCGCGAGTTATAGATCACCTCGGGCGCTGATGTTCTGCGCCACGGCTGGTCTGTCCCGGTCAGATCGAGCACCTTACGGCGGACTCTGACGGGGTAACGTCTGGGTGGCCCTGTCCTTTACGGAGTCGCTAGATGATTGATCATCCAGCAACCCGGCTTCGGAAAACACGGGCACCTCAGAACTCCGGACCTTCGAGGGCGATCCCTCGGCGGCAGCGCAACCCTTGCCCAGGTCATCGCGGAGCACCCGCTCATCGACGGTCTCGCCGAGCTCGTCGGCTATCTGCAGTTGACCGACGACGGGTCCGCGATCGTTACCGATGCCCGCGAGCGGGTCCGTTGGACCGACGCCGACGGCCGCCACCGCGAGGCTGACCTGCCTCTGGTGCTGTTTGGCGACGAGCAGAGTTCGCCGGGGCGACCGCTGGCGAGCCTGGCACGAGCACCCTCGCGCCACATCCGCTAAGACGACACGCAGGTGACTTCGTGACTACTACCCCTCCCGAGCTGTCCGTCGCGCTCGCCTACCTGCTGCGCGGGCCTGTGCATGCCGAGGACCAGGCCGCCGTATGGATGTCGATCACGTCGCTCGGCCCGCAGATACGCGACCACCTCGACGTCCTCGCCCTGCGCCTGGTCGTTGATGAGACTGAGCGCTACGCGTACCTGCGGGCCCTCGACGAGCTGCCCGAAGGAATGCCGCGGCTAATTCACCGCCATTCGCTGTCCTTCTACAGCACGATCCTGCTCATCCTGCTGCGCCAGCAGCTGACTACTGCCGAGTCTGACGGAGCGACCCAAGGCTTATCGTGACCTCGGAATCGATGGTCGAGTCGATGCGGCTGTACCACCCTGCGGGGACCAGCGACGAGAAGATCGCCGGCGACGTCGCCATCCTGGAGAGACTCGGCTACCTGCGCCGGCTGCCCAAGGTGGAGAACACCTACGAGGTGCGCCGCATCATCAAGGCACTGGTGACCGCCGACTGGATCGCCGAGTACAGCAACAAACTCCTCGCCAGCGCCCGGCCCGACGCCGGAGACGACGATGCCTTCCATGACGCGGGCACAGACAAGAGCGCGCCGGACCTGGGCGCCGCGGAGCACGGGGCAGCCGACGACAGCAGAAGCGGCGGCGGCACAGCTAGTACAAGTGGCGGGGCGCAGTCCCAGAGCAAGGGGGCCGAGGTATGAAAACGACCGAGGACGACCGCATCGACAAGGATCTCACCGGAAAGGGTGCAGTCACGCCACGGGTGCCACTGCCTGGACGCCAGGGCGTGCGGCTCACGGAGTTTCAGCTTCTTAACTGGGGCACGTTCGACGGAGCCATCCAGCGCCTCGTCCTCAATGGCGGCAACGCCCTGCTCACCGGACAGGTGGGATCGGGCAAGTCCACCATCGTCGATGGCCTCACCACCCTGTTCACCCCGCCGCAGAAGGTCACGTTCAACCAGGCTGCCGGCGCAGATAAGAGCGAGCGCTCGGTCGCAACTTACGTCCTCGGCCACTACCGCCACGTCTACGACGAGGCCACTGGGACCTCCCGCGCGGACGCCTTGCGATCCCCAAAGGGTGCCTACGCTGTGCTGCTGGCGCGCTTCACCGCTGGCGAGAACGACGCCCTCACCGCTGGCGCGGCGTTCTGGTTCCCTGACGGTGCGCCAAACCCTAAGCGGATGTACTTCGTCGCCCCCATGTGTCTCGACATCGCCGCGCACTTCACCGGGCACACCGACCCCCGGGACCTGCGTGCCGCCCTGCGCGCTGCCGGGGCCGAGCTGCACGACGACAACTTCCGCGCCTACCAGAAGACCCTGTGCCGGATGCTCGGCATCACCCCGTCCGCCCTCGCGCTGCTGGTGCAGACCGTGTCGATGAAGCAAGTTGGCAATCTTACCGACTTCGTCCGCGCTCACATGCTCGACGGCACCGACGTCAGCGAACGGATCAAGAAGATCCTCGAGCACTACTCCGATCTCACTCGCGCCCACGAGCTGGTGAAGGCCGCGCGTGACCAGCTCGAGATGCTGGCTCCCGTCGCCGAGCACGCCTCCGCCTACGACCGTGCTGATGCGCGCATCACCGCGGCCGCTGCCGCGAATGTCAATGTGCCCGCACTCGTCGAACGCCAGCGCGTCACCCTGCTTGAGCAGGCTATCGCGGAGATCGGTGACGAGCGGCCCTGGCTGAACGCAGACGCCGGGAGGCTGAAGAAACGGATTGGAGCGGAAGAGTCCGCCTGCGCCAGATCAGTGTCGCCGTCGACTCCGGCGGCGGTGCCCAGCTGACCCAGGCTCGGCACGAGAAGGAGTCCGCGGAGGACCGACTGGCTGAAGTCCGTAAGACTCACGCCGAGATGACCGGGTACGCGGCCAGCGCCCAGGTGACCGCGCCGACCGGGACCAGCGACTTCCCCCGCTTCGTCAGCGACCTGTCCGACACATCGGCCGACCTGCGCGAGCAGAGCGAGCATCTGCGGAGCAAGGACTTCGAGACTCAAGCCCAGCTGGCCGAGACCAGGGACGAGCTTAGGCGGCTCAATGAGGAGCTAACTGCGGCCAGCCGCCGCGACAGCAACGTGCCGATGGAGGATGCCACCCTGCGTTCCCGTATCGCCGACGAACTCGGCCTTGCGGCAGATGCTCTGCCCTACGCCGCCGAGCTGCTCGCCGTCGACCCGGCGGCCGCGGAGTGGGAGGCCGCAGCGGAGCGGCTGACCCGCCCGTTCGCCATGTCGATGCTCGTCCCCGAGGAGCATTACCGCCGCATCGTGTCCTGGGTCGACGCCAACCACCTCGGCCGGCGTCTCACGTACTACCGGGTGCCGGCCGGCGTTGCGGGTGGTGCCGGGACACCGGCCGCGGGGACGATGGCCTTCCTGCTGCAGGTGCGCGGCGGCCACCCTGTCAGCGGGTGGCTAAGAGCGGAGGTCAACCGCCGCTACCAGCACACGTGCGTCGACCACGTAGCAGAGCTGGGCCGCCACCCTCGAGCCGTCACCCGAGCCGGGCAGATCAAGGATGGCGAGCGTCACCAGAAGGACGACCGGCGCCACGCCCGCGACCGCCGCTTCTACGTTCTGGGCTGGGACACTGCTGCCCGCAGGGCAGCGTTGCGCGCAGCCCTGCCGCCGCTCGAGGCTACCTACAAGCGGCTGGGGAAGGCTGCGGAGCAGCTCGGCGAGCAGCGGACTGCGCTCGGCGAGCGCGAGTTCGCCATCCGGATGCTGCGCGACCGCTACACCGATGCCACGGCCGTCGACGTCCCCGGCGCAGTGCGAGCCCTCGACGAAGCCAACAGGCACTACGAGGCACTCGCGAGTTCGCCGAAGCTCGCCGAGCTGCTGGCCAAGCAGGCCGCGTGCGAGAAGGGCATCACGGACCTGCGCGAGAAGCTGTCGGAGGTCGACCAGGCCGTCGGCGGAGCCAAGTCGCGTCTGGCGAGCTATGAAGGGTCACTCGAGCGCTCTACGCTGGCGCTGACCGCGATGGAATCCGCAGAGCTGTCGCCGGAGTCCGGCGACGCGCTCGCCGACGCACTCCGAGAGGCGGGCGACGCGCCAGAGGAGGTCGAGCGGTGCGATGCGTGGCGCCGGAACTTCCGTGAGCAGCTGGAAACCAACGCCATCCACGAGCTCGTTGCCTTCAGCCACCTCCTTGAGAGGCAGGCGCAGGGCATTACGGAGCGCATAGACACCATCAACGGGGCCCTCGCCGAGATCGACTACAGGCTGGGCACCTACATCCGCCTGGAGGCCGAGCGCAGCCCCGACCCGATCGTGCGCGAGTTCCGCGGCCAGCTGCGCGAGATCACCTCCAACGCTCTCCTCGGCGATGACGACGCTGTCCGATCCCTGGACGCTGTCCGATTCGGAGTCCTGATCACGAATCGCGGCTTTGAAAGTGCTCGATATCATCCCCGGGAATGATTGCGGATATTGCGTTCGTTGCAGATACTGCAGTTACCTGTTGCGGGTGGCAGGCGGTAGCGGTTGCGGGAGGTGGTGGGGATGCCTGGCAAGACTGGCAGTTCCAGCAGGCCGGGTCAGGCTGACGCGGAACTTGCGAGTCGGGCAGCGCGGCGAATCAGGGACTATCTGACCACTCATCCTGGGGTCGACCCGGTCAAGATCCTAGGTGAGCTTGCGGGCGATGACGCTCTGGTCGTCCCGCGGGATGCCGCAGTCATGTTTGCGCGGATCCTTGCCATGCTGGCGAACGGCCAAGGCGTCCAGATCATGCCGGACACGGCCGAAGTCACCACACAGCAGGCGGCCGACTTCCTGAATGTGTCCCGGCCGTACCTGATCAAGCTGCTGGAGGCCGAAGAGATCCCCTTCCACATGGTCGGCACGCACCGCCGGATCAGGTTCGAGGATCTCCGCGAGTACAAGCTGCGCGACGACCTGACACGTCGCCGCGCCGCCGACGATCTGGCCCAGCTGAGCCAGGAGCTAGGGCTGTACTGATCAATGGCTTTCATCGTCGTCTATGACGCCAACGTGCTGTACCCGAACACGTTGCGGGACCTGCTGATTCGGATCGCGCAGGCCGGCATGGTGCAGGCCAGGTGGACAAGCGAGATCCTCGACGAGATGCTAGGGGCGTTGGGGAAAAACCGTCCGGACATCCCGCCGGAGAGGCTCGACCGTCTTCGCGGGCTCATGAACGCGGCAGTCCGGGACTGTCTGGTATCCGGGTACGAGCCCCTTATCGAAGGGCTGAAGCTCCCCGACCTCCAAGGACCGACACGTTCTGGCCGCGGGCATCAAGGCTGGCGCTCAGGTCATCGTCACGAGGAATCTAAAGGACTTCCCGGCCGCGGATCTGCAGTCGTGGGATATCGAGGCGAAATCCCCCGATGACTTCGTGCTTGATCAGATCGGGGTTGACAGTGGCACTGTGGCGGCGTGCGTCCAGCAGGTCGCGGACGGGCGGACGCGGCCGCCAGCGGCTGTTGCAGACGTGCTGACCGAGCTGGAGCGAGACGCCTTGTGGAAGCGGTTGCAAGCCTGCGGACGAGTTAGGATCGATCGCCGCGCTGCCTTGGATTGCTGAGTAGCCCGGTTATCGCCGCCGCATCGGCTCCCGCCGCGCCTCGGGGCTCACCGCGCGTATCGCGTCAAGCCCTCCTGTGCCGCTCGAATACTCGGTTGCGTTGTTGACCTGCGCTGTCGCCGACAGGCTGGACGTGGTGATGGTTGGGTGGGCGGGTGCTGCTCAAGGTCGTCTACGTGCTGACTTGCCGGATACTCGGCCTGATCGTCGTGCTGTTCCGCGGCGACCAGGCGGCAGTGGCTGAGGTGCCGGTGCTCCGGCATGAGAACGCGGTGCTGCGAAGGCACGCCGGGCGGGTGCGGTACGAACCGGCGGACCGGGCCTGGGTCGCCGCGCTTGCGCGGATTGTGTCACGCCGGCGCTGGGCCGAGGTGTTCCCGGTCACGCCCGCGACGCTCCTGGCCTGGCACCGGAGGCTGGCCGCGAAGAAGTACGACACGAGTGGGCGGCGCAGCCCCGGCCGTCCTGCGACCACCCCGAGTATCAAGCGACTCGTGCTGCGCCTGGCGCGAGAGAATCCGCTGTGGGGCCACCGCCGGATCCAGGGCGAGTTGCTCAAGCTCGGCATCGCCGTGGCGCCCTCTACCGTCTGGGAGATCCTGCACGCCGCGGGCATCGATCCGGCGCCCCGCCGCGCGGGCCCGACCTGGCGGCAGTTCCTGCGCATCCAGGCAGCCGGGATCCTAGCGGTCGATTTCCTGCACGTGGACACTGTGATGCTGAAGAGACTGTATGTCCTGGTGTTCATCGAGCACGGCACCCGCCGGATGCGCCTCGGCGGCGTCACTGCCAACCCGACCGGCGCGTGGACCGTGCAGCAGGCCCGCAACCTCGCCCTCAGCCTCGACCAGCGGTTCGCGGACATCAGGTTCCTGATCCGCGACCGCGGCTCGAACTTCACCGCCTCGTTCGACGCAGTCTTCCAGGCCACCGGCACCAGAATCCTGGTCACCGCCGTCCAGGCACCTAGGATGAACGCGATCTGCGAGCGCCTCGTCGGCACGCTGCGCCGCGAAGTCCTCGACCGAACGCTGATCCTCGGCGAAGCGCACCTGCGAGCCGTCCTCACGGAATATCAACACCACTACAACACCGCCAGGCCCACCAGGGCATAGCGCATCGCGTCCCTGCCACCAACGTGACGCTCCCTGCGCGATGGTGACCGACGTCGATAGACAGCAGATCCGCCGAAGACCCGTCCTGAGCGGCCTGATCAACGAATACCCACGCCGCCTGATCCCCGAGAACCCGCAGGTCACCGGGTCGCATCGTATTTTCGAGCGGCACACCCACAGGCTGACCTCCCGGCTGGCCACCGCGAGCGTGCCCGTCAAGGTGACCAGCGACACCGCGGAATCACTGCGGGACGCCGACGCCAGCGTCGACGCCGTGGTGTTCACGCTCGTGCTCTGCAGCGTGAACAACCCCGATCGCGCGCTAGGCCCAGCGCCCCGACGACGCCGGGGAGCATCGCAGCAACGCACAGGGTGGCGGAGATGATGGCACCCGGCACCGGGAGAAATCCCGGGGCTATTGGCGACGGGCTGAGGTTCATGACCGGCGTTCAGCAGGATGGGCAGGATGGTGTGGTGGTGATGGCGGCTGCGGCTGCCCTGGCGGCGGCTTGCACCTGGCGGATGCCCGCCGGCTGCGATGGCTGGCCGCTGGAGAGCACGGCGACCAGCAGCCGCTGGCCGTGATGGCTGATCACGCCGATGCTGTTGATCACCCACAGGCCCGCTGGCCCGTCGGGCATCCATCCGTTCTTCACCGCAGGCCGGGTCCGCGGACTCGCGGCCGCGGTGATGCCCCAGTTCTGGTCGGCCTCGACGCCGCGCATGAGGGCCAGTTCGTAGCGGCGGGAGGCGGCGGTCAGCGGCGAATGCGGGGAGGTCAGCCGGGATAGCAGGCGCAACTGGTCGGTGACCCTGGTGGAGGTCAGCCCCCACCAGCCGTCCTGGCCCGGCATCGTGTGGCGCAGGCCCAGGATCCGGTCGGCGGCAGCGACGCCGGCTGCTCCGCCGACGGTGTTCCACAGCGCGGACGCCGCGGCATTGTCGCTGCCTTCGATCATCTCGGCGGCCAGGTTCTGATCGCCGGGGTCGAGCGCCACTTGCTGGCTCTGCTGCTGCAGGAGCAGCGCGGCGAGAATGTCGGCCTTGACGATGCTGGCCGTGTGAAACACCTGGCGGGCGTGGTAGGCGGCGGTGATGCCGGTGTCCAGATCGGCTGCCGCGACGGCGAGCCTGCCGGTGTGGTGGCGCAGAACCGGGGCAAGGGCGGTGGCGAGGGCTGCGCTGGCCGCGCACCCACCTGGCGCCCGCCGCGGCGGCCGCCATGCCAGCGGATGCGCCTGGCTGTCACGGCCGGAAAGCCCCGGGCGGCTGGCGGTTGCCGGGTCATCCATGCGGCTGCCGGGCGGACCGGCCTGACCGGCCGGCTCGGCGCGCCACATCAGCGTGACCCCCGTCACCGAGATAGCCGTGGCGAGGCAGCAGGCGAGGGCGGCCTTTGCGCACCTCGCGGCGACGGTGGCAGGTCCTAGCAGTGCTGGCGTATGCAAAGAAAGCCTTTCGCCGGTGGCAGCAGCGGGCCCGCGATGCCAACAGGCAGCCCGGGGGGAAGAAGGGAGATCAGCAGCGGCTCGTGAGCACTCCGCCGAGACGAACTGCGTGGCGCGGGAAACTGACCCGCGAGGTGTCACGCCGCGTCAGCCGTTTGGTATGAGAAAACCCTGATCATCCCGGCCCGGCGGCTGACGTACGGTGGCGCGTAGCGCGATATCTAAGCGACGGCGGCCATTAGCGCGGCCAGCCAGGCGGCGCCCGGTGGCGGGCTGGCGGCGTAAATCGCATGGTGAGAACTCCTTTCATCGCGCGAAGGATGATGCGGCCCGCATGCTGCCATTAGGTGAATAACTGTGCCGATCATCATCATCGGTGGCGGACCTCCAAACGCCGCGAGGACTGCGTGTGAGTTCAGCGTGAATATCTGGCTCCAGCCAAGGCTGGGTTCACATGAAACTCGCAGGCAATTCACACCCGGAACTGGGAGTTGGCGCAGCGGAATGAAAGGCAAAACGATCCCGGCGGAATGACCCGCCGGACCGTATATAACTTGCGCGCCTGGCTCAGCCAGAGACAACCAGGCCGCCGAAGCGCGGCGTGTTACGCGTCACTCGCCATGAATGAACGTCACTCCAGATGGTTACGGAGCGACCGGATGAGCTGACCGAAACCCGACGGCGACGTTCATCATGAATGAACGTCACTCCAGATGGTTACGGAGCGACCGGATGAGCTGACCGAAACCCGACGGCGACGTTCATGGTGACGCTCTCATGCTCGCCGTGACGGCTTCTGTCCGGCTGGGGCCGGGACCTGCCCGGGATTAGGTTGGTCACAGACGGTCACAGCCAGGCCGCCGCGAATCACGCGATATCCGCCGATATGCGCGCCTGCCAGGTTGGGTTCGTTAGCCGTCGCATGCTGACCTGGATGTGATTCTGTGCGAGTTTCGGAGTTGCCTTGCCGGGTGCTTGCGGGGCCGTGCGCTGATCGTCTGGCCGTCTGGTAGTCGCGGGTTACTGATGGGGCCCGGTGTCGGGGTTTGTGCGCGCCGGGCCTGATCCGCCCGGCGCGACGAGACCGGTTTCGTAGGCGAGCACGACGGCCTGGGCGCGGTCGCGGAGGTCCAGCTTGGCCAGGATGCGGCCGACGTAGGTCTTGGTCGTCTGCTCGGCGATGACCAGGGTGTCGCTTTCGCAGCGAGTTTGCGGTGCCAGGCCAGGAGTGTCGCGGGCGTAATGGGGAAGATCGCGGTCCAGCGCCTACGCGGTATGAGCCGTGCCAGAGCGGCGAGCCATACCCGGTCGGCTGGCTCGTACCGGACCGGGCCAGCGTGGCGGCGCAGTACCGCGTTCTCGTGGCGGAGGACCAGCAGCTCAGCATCCTTCGTCCGGTCGCCCCGGAACACAAGGACCGTCAGGCCGAGCACGCGGCAGGTGAGCAGGTAGACGATGTTGAGCAGCACCCCGACAGCCAACCATCACCGCATCCACCTGCTGGCAACAGTGCAGGTCAGCCACGCAATCGAGTATTCGAGCGGCACAGGACCCGGGGCTGACGGCCTGCTTGGCACCGGGAAGTACCCTTGGCCGATGTTCTCGCCTCAAGGCCCGTCTGTGCGTGAACTGGCGATGCAGGCGCTGTCCTCGGTCGAGGGCGGCTACGACCTGCTTGCCCCCAAGTTCGACCGCACGCCTTTCCGCACCCCCGATGGCGTGCTTGACGCGACCGCCGGCGCGTTGCGCCCGCTCGGCCCGTTCGGCCGGGGACTGGACGTGTGCTGCGGCACCGGCGCGGGCATGCGGGTCCTCACATCACTGTGCCAGGGACCGGTCACGGGCGTCGACTTCAGCGCTGGCATGCTCGCGCAGGCGCGCCGTGCGCACCTGGACGCCGGGTGGGTACAGGCCGACGTCCGGGCCCTGCCCTTCGCCGGGCCGTTCGGCCTGGCGGTCAGCTTCGGAGCGCTCGGGCACTTCCTGCCCGCCGAACGGCCCGCGCTGTTCGCCGGCGTGTACCGCGCGCTGCGGCCTGGCGGGGCTTTCGCCTTCCCGATCGGTGCGCCGCAGCCCATCACCTCAAGCTGGTACTGGGCACTGCTCGGATTCGACCTGGCCATGCGGGTCCGCAATGCCGTGTGGCGTCCCCCGTTCGTCATGTACTACCGCACCTGCCCGCTGTCCGCGGTCCGCAACGACCTGACAGCATCCGGATTCACCGTGACCACAGTCCCCCTGACGGCTCTGGGCCAGCGCGAGGACGGCAGCCCGAAGGCCGGCTGGTCCTCGCACGCACAGCCAGCACGCCCTAAGTACTGCGTACGCCGCTGGACTGCATCAGATCGCGGTCTCCGTCCTGCCGTGCAGGACCGCTGGTCAGGACCGTCCGATTGTGTGTTCTGACACAGGCGAGATTTTCGCCGCGCACAGCGTGGCCAGCGTCATGAACCTGCAGGTCAAGAGGGTCACGACATTTTGGAGCGATACAGGCACGCCATCGCGCAGGATCGATCAGCCGCTCTCGTGGTTGCCAGCAAATACTCGCTGACATATATTTGTGGACGAGTAGCGGGAGGGAGGCGACCCTGATGGCCGCGAAGCGCAAAGTCGACAACTTGATGGCCCTGGCGGTGCTGGCCACCGTCGTCCAGCGGCCGATGCACCGCTACGAGATCGCGTCCCTGATGCGCGCCCGCGGCAAAGACCAGGATATGGACGTTAAGTGGGGCTCGCTCTACACCGTCGTGCAGAACCTGGCGAAGCACGGCTTCCTGGAGGTGGTCGGCACCAGCCGGCAGGGTGCCCGTCCGGAAAGGACGGTGTACCAGATCACCGAAGCCGGCCGGCAGGAGATGCTCGACTGGACCCGGGAACTGCTGTCCACACCGGAGCCCGAGCACCCGAAGTTCGCCGCCGGGCTCTCAGTGCAGATGATCCTCTCGCCAGACGAGGTGATCGCCCTGCTGCGGGCCCGGCTCGGCAGGCTGGAGGAGTCGATCGCCGCACGTCGTGCTGCGATCACCGAGCATCTCAAGGAAGTTCCCCGCCTGTTCCTGGTCGAGGATGAGTTCGCCGTTGCGATAGTCGAAGCGGAGGCGGCCTGGGTCCGTGCGCTGCTGGAGGAGCTGACCTCGGGAAGCTTCCCAGATCTCGCGTCGTGGCGGGCCTTCCACGACGCCGGCGAGATGCCCCCGGAGCTGGTCGAACTCTCGGAGAGGGGCCTAACAGGCGACTAGAGGACTCGCAATGGCCCCGGGGCGGTGCGCCAACACCGCCGCCGGGGCCCGGGGCGGCTGCTCGCAGCCATCCCCGTCCAACGCTCTCGAACCGATGCCCGCACGAGACGAACCCGGCCACGAGGTGGCAACCAAAGGATAGCTGGGTTCCCGTGCGTGATCTCGGCACAGAAACGACCGACGAACACCACATGCAGGAGAGAATCCATGTCCACAGCCACAACGTCCAAAGTCCGCACCGCACTGGTCATCGGCGGCGGAATCGCCGGTCCCGTCGTCGCGACCGCCCTGCTCAAGGCCGGCATCCAGGCGACGGTCCACGAGGCCTACCCCACCCTGGCCGAAGGAATCGGCGGTGGCCTGGCCCTGGCCCCCAACGGCCTGGCCGCACTCGGCCTCATCGGCGCCGACGATGCCGTCCGGGCCCTCGCCACACCGGTCACGGGCACGGTCATGGCGGTCGGCGGGAACACCCGCAGACTGCCCAGCCTGGCGGACGTGGAGCCGCTCCAGATCGTCGGCCGCGGCGACCTGCACCGGGTGCTCCACGACCGGGCGGCCGAGTCGGGCGTCCGCTTCGAGTACGGTAAGCGCCTGGTCGGAGCCATCGAAGGCCCGAATTCGGTCACGGCGAAGTTCGACGACGGCTGCACCGCGACCGGCGACGTCCTGATCGGCGCCGACGGCGTCCGCTCCACCGTCAGAACCCTGATCGACCCGGAAGCCCCCGCCGCGGGCTACACCGGAATGCTCAGCTTCCAGGGCTACGTCGGCGCCGCCCCCGAGCTCGACCCCGAACCTGGCGTCATGACGTTCGCATTCGGCAAGCGCGCGTACTACCTGTTCTGGAAGATGGCGGACGGCCGCGTGACCTGGGGCGCGAACCTGCCGTCGAAGCAGTACATGTCCCTGACCGACGCCCGGTCGATCCCGTCCGGGCAGTGGCTGCGGACGCTGCGCGAAACATACGCGGGCGACCTTCCGGGCGAGCTGCTGGCGAACCGCACCACCGCGGAAAACCTCGACATCACCGGAGCGATCCACATCATGCCGCCGGTCCCGCACTGGCACCGCGGCCGCATGGTGCTGGTCGGCGACGCCGTCCACGCGCCGTCCAACAGCACCGGCCAAGGCGCGTCGCTGGCGATCGAGGGCTCGATCCAGCTGGCGCGCTGCCTGCGGGACCTGCCTGATGCGACATCGGCGTTCCGTGCCTACGAGCGGTTGCGGCGGGAACGGGTGGAGAGGATCACGAAACGGGGCGCTCGGACGAACAGCGCTAAGACGCCCGGGCCTGTCGGGCGCAAGGCGATGCACGCGCTGATGCCGATCTTCTTCAAGGTGATGAACTTCGAGAAGGTCATGGGGCGGGAGCAGCAGTATCAGATCGATTGGGATGCGCCTGCCATGGACGGGACTTCGGCGGGTGGCTGAGGTTTCCTGATTTTTCCCGGCTTTCGTGGCCCTGCGCATGGACGCGCCGCCGCGGTTGCAGCACGATTGCGACCGCCAAGGCCGAAGCTGAGGCGATCAAGCAGCGTCTCGCCTTCCCGTGCCGTCTGCCCGATCAGCACCGCGATCCGCGAGCCGGGGCGGCCAGCACCGCACAGTCGCCCCCGAGCTCCTCGACGCTCACCCCGCCAGGCCAACCGCTCATCGGCGCCAAGGCCGAGCTGAACGTGCTGGTAGCGGGCCTGTACGGACGCTGTCCGTGGTTTTCCGTCATTTCATCCCCTACGGCCCCCGCGCGCACGGACATATGACGGACAGGGCCTGCCGCGAAGATCGCCACTAGCCACGTATTCGCAGGTCAGGAGGCATATAGCCATATCAGGACAGGCGGTCTGTAAAACCGTCGGCTTAGCCTACGTTGGTTCGAACCCAACACCTGCCACACAAAACCCCAGGTCAAAGCCGGTGACGCGGAATTGCGTCACCGGCTTTTGCGTGCAAAGGGAGCGGTTCATCGGACCGTCGGCTGCGTTCCGTGGGCTATGCGTAGGCCGGATCCGGCCGTCGGCTGGCTTCGGCTGAGATCGGTTTAGATGCCCTCTGAGCTGAGGGAACGCCGATGAGAGTGCCATCTGCAAGCGGTGGTGCGAGCCGGCCGGGCCCGGCGGGCGTGGGCTATACGCGGGACCAGTGCCCGGTTCACGGACAGATAGCGGACAGGATCCCGGGCGAACCGGCGGTGCGCAGAACCGCTTGCCTTCACGCACTGTGACGATGAAGTGCTGCTGGCGTCTGCGGCGAGGGCGTCTTCGATCCGCTGGCTGACGATGTCTTCATGGCCGTCGGTGCAGTGCAGGTAGACGTCGTGCAAGACACGGGCGCTGCTGCCTGCCCGCCCAGCGACCTCGGCGGGCGCCCCGCTGGCGTTGAGCCACAGCGACAAGGCGGCGTGCCGCAGGTCGTACGGGCGACGGGCAAGCGTAGTGGCGGCCAGCTCCGGTCCGAGCGCCGCCTGGCGGGCAGTGTGCCAGACGCGGCCATAGACGGATTCGCTGAGCATGCCGCCACGGGTGCCGCGGAACAGCCGCCCATCCGGTGCGGTGCCGAACTCCCGGAGGTGACGGCGAAGGACACGCACCAAGACAGGCGGGATGGGGACGACGCGGATGGTGCCGTCGGGGCGGTGCTTGAGACCGCGTGACTCATGGGGCCTGCGCGCCGGACCGGGGCGCGGATGCTCAGGCGGTGAGCGTGTCGGTGTAGTCGATGAACGTGGTGGTGGCCTGGTCGAAGTCGGCGACCAGGCGCAGGTGGCCGCCGATGGCGGTGACGTAGGCGGCGATCGATTCGACCTGCATCCGTTCGATGTCGCCGTGTTCCATCCGGGACACGCGGGCCTGGCTGACCCCCATAACCCGGGCGACCTCGGCCTGGGTCATGCTGCGCTGCTTGCGCATCTGGGCAAGGCGGTAGCCGATGTCGCGGGCATTGCGGATGCTGCGGGCCGCGGCGCGGCGGGCCGGGTCGTCGATGCTCGGGTCGGCGCGGCGGCGCTCGTTCAGGGTGGTTTCCCACCGGTAGTGCTCGGTCATTGGATCTCCTCGGGCGGGGTGGCCAGATAGCGGGCGTAGCGGTCCTCGGCCAGCTTGATGGCGTCGCGGTACCAGCGGGTCCAGTTGCCGGCCTTGTCGCCTGCCACCAGCAAGACGGCGCGGCGCTGCGGGTCGAAGATGAACAGGATCCGGATCTCGGTCTTCCCCGCGGACCCGGGACGTAGTTCCTTGAGGTTGTGCAGCCTGGAGCCGGTGATCCGGTCCACCGCGGGGCGGCCGAGCGCGGGGCCGCGCTCGGCGAGCAACTCGACCGAGTCCCGTACCAGGCTGGCGCTGATGTCGGCTGCCAGATGTGGTGGACGACATCGTCGTCGAGCTCGGGCCGGTCACCTGCGGGTGCGTGCCTTGTGCGCAGAACGGCGCAGTCGCTTCGCCAGTGCCTTGTCGGTGTCCCGTATCGCGGCTGCGGCCGCTTCGATGGCGTCGGCTGCGGCCGGGTGATCGCTGCGCCACAGGTCGTCGGCATGCGACCTGATGGCTTCCAGCGTGCTCTGGGTCAGGTTCTCGCCCAGGTTACCGGCGCGGAGCGCGGTGAGCAGGTCGATGAGCAGCCATTGCTGCGTTGTCTCCCGGTAGAGCGGCGGTTCTTCGCCCAGGTTGGCTAGCACGCCCGCCGCGATATGACGGCGGCCGTCCGATCCGTTCGCGGCCGTGCCGCGGAGGATCGCCCGGGCATCGTCCGGCTTGACCTTGGTCAGGACGGCGATCACGGCGACGCGACGCCGCGCGAGGTCGGGGTCGGGGTCGGTTCCCGGTACAGCTTCGAGCAGCTGGGCGACCGCGCTTGCCTCATCGCGGCCGGCCAGCCATCCGCTGAGCTCGGCGTCGAAACCCGCCGGGTCGTAGTCCGGCAGCGCGTCGAGCAGCGTTGCGGCATCGGCAGCGGCCAGGTCGCCGGCGGCCCGCGCAGTGTGACCTGCGCTCACCAGGATGTTCCGGATACCGTATCGGCCCAGGGGTGTCAGCCGCATCCGGTAGTCGGGCTTTGCGGGCGAGCTGTCGGCGAAGAGCATGGTGGCGGCGGCGTGATCACTGCGCCACTGCGTGGTTCCCCAGTCCACGTCGGCGGCTCCGAAGTCGGAGAGGGTCTTCATCAGCCGTGCCGTGCTCTCGATGATGAAGACGTCCCCGATCGACGTGCCGGATTCGCCGGCGTCCGCGCCCAGCGAGGATATGAGGCTGCCGGTGTCGAGCCACTCCTCGTCCGGGAGCCGGTAGAGGAGCTTGAGCACCGGGAAGACGACGCTGTCGAACTGCTCGCCGAGCATGCTCAGCATGCCGGGCAGGATCCGCCCGCGCATGTCATCCAGCGCGCCCAGCTCCTCCTCGAGCGCCTCCTGCCAGCAGGACAGGATCTGGCCGGCATTGCCTGGATCGGGCAGGCCTGGCCCGGGGACGGCCTGACCGGAGCGGATCGCGATGAGCCCGTTCCCGAGGGCGAACCGCCAGGGGACGTCCAGGACGGCGAGGTCTGCGGCGCTGCGCAGGCCGGCCAGGGCATCGGTCCTGGTGCGTGGGTCGGTGAGCTTGTCATCTCGTTGCCACAGCCGGAGTTCCTCGACGGTCTGCCGGGCCACGGGCGGCTTGAGCACGCCCTTGGCCGTCACCTGCCTGCCGGGAGCGCACCATCCAGCCAGGCGCAAGGCATCATCGATGAGCGGCACCCGGCGTGCCTGTGCCGCCAGCTCGGCGGGCGGCGGCAGCGTGATCACCGGAAACACCTCCGCGTCGCCGGGGACTTCCTCGGTGAGGTAGCTGCCATCGACGGACCGGACAGGGTCGCCTGCCTGGCACCGGCCGCACGTGCAGAACTCAAGGTCTTCGCTGGTGAGCCGCTGGGTCCTGCGCCGCGTTCGGTTCCGTGTCCTGGTGGCCTTGGTCGCCGTCCGCACGGTCAGGCCGGACAGCCTGGCGGTCAGTTCCGCGGGATCGAACGCACCCGGGTCATATCCCTTCTCACGCAGGTGGCAGACGAGGTCTTGGAAATGCTCGGGAGGATCCGCCTCCGGGTGCGTGACCAGGTAGACGACCTCTTCCAGCCCCCAGATCCCCCCGATGTCCTCCGCCGGGGCTGCGGCGCGGCGGCCGCCCGTGCACCTCGGGTACGTCACGCCGGGATCGATCGGAATGATCTTCTCCGCCTCGATCCGGTGGAGCCAGCTGTCGCCGAAGTCGTAGACGTACTCGACCGCGGCGCCCTCGGCGCGCAGGACCTTGCCGAGCTCGGCCTCTTCTTCATCGGCGAACGCCGCCGCCATGTACCCGCCGCCGTCCAGGACGGGACGCTCGCCCCACTCGCGGCCGCGTCCGTCCTGGAACCGATGCAGGTGATAGCTGTCCCAGCCGAACGCCTCCTGGATGACGTCGTGCAGGAACCCCAGGCTCGCCGCTGACGGGACCTGGATCCTCCGCCACAGCGGCGGCGCTGCTCCCTGCAGGCCGATTTTCAGCTGATGAACGGTCGGGGTGTGAGCACCTGGCATAGCGCCACCCTAGTGATACGGAACGGGCATCTGGGGCACCGCCGCCCATCCGGCGCAAGGAGCCGGAGTCGTCAGATGGTGAGCCTGGCTGAGGGTCTTCGTTGGTAGGAGAAAGTCTGCCGGAAGTACCCGTGCGAGACTTCTGAACCTATCGGCGCGCAGAGGGCGGAGGTGTGACGGTCGTGGATGTGGACGAGAACCCGGAGATCGCGGCAGCTCTGGCGAAGCTCGCGGAACAGGACGCGGCGGCCGCGGAGGACGCGCGTGCAGCGCTGGAGTGGATCGCCGGGGAGCGGGGCGAGACCCGCCGCCGGATTCTCGCCGCGATCGCCAACCGGCTGCTCCACTCCGCCGAACTCCCCGCAGAGACAGCCGCAGACCCGCTTCCGCGCTTGCGGTGGCTGCTCGGCCAGCTGAACCACGGTATCGCCCTCACCCAGGCCGGCAACCTCAACCAGAAGTTCGTCCAGCAGAGCGCGGACCGGTTCGGGTGGGACTTCTCCCGCCCGCCGCGGACCGAGGATGACCTGTTCGACCTGCACCAGTTGCGCCATCTCGCGCAGCGGCTGGGTCTGGCACGCCGGTCGGGCCGCATGCTCATGCTGACCGCCAAGGGCCGGCGTCTCCTTACCGATCCTGGCCAGCTGTGGTGCGCCGTGGCGGCTGGCCTGCCCGGCGGGAATGACTTCAGCGTATACGCCGGTGAGCTGTTCCTTGCCCTGCTGCTGGACGCCGATTCGGTACCTTACAGCGAGATCAAGGTGACCGTGGGGCAAGCGGTCGCCGAAGAGGGGTTCCGGGAGAGCCGGACCGGTGAGCGACCGGACGAACAGGACATCGGCCGGGCCGTCCACGCGACGAGTAACATGTGCCGGGCACTTGGCCCGATGGTGACCGGCAGTGACTGGCTCGACCACAGCTACGGACTCACCGGCACCGGCAAGGCAACCGCCCTCCAAGCGCTGCGAGCGAGGGCCTGTGGGGTGCCAGAACTCGCCCACTGGCCTTGACCTGGGCTTCTACGCGGCTCGCTGGTATTCGTTGACGAGGCCGCCGAGGACTGGGCGGCGCTTGATCCGCTCCTGGGAGAGGTCGGCGACGGATTCGTCGGACTGGAGCGGGCGGCTGCGATGGGGTTGTCCGTTGTAGTGCCGGCATACAGTACTCGGCGAGGACCGACCACAGGTGGCGTTAACTGAAGATCAGCATCCGGCCGGTGACCTCGGTCCGAGAGGTGAGCAGGAACCATTCCGGATAGGCATTCGCACGAGGGCTTCGGGGTGGGATGATCACGGCTTCGGCGCCCGCGCTGGCAAGGCCCACCCCGGTCAGCAATCAGTGAACGTGCTGGTAACAGGCTCGCACGGACGCTGTCCGTGCCCGTCCACGATTTCACCGGCCCGACCCGGCGAGCGCACGGACATATGACGGACAGAACCGGGCAAGAAGGCCGGTATCAGCTAGAAAACCGCAGGTCAGGCGGCAAGTGACCGCTTCGGGGCAAGCGGTCTGTAAAACCGTCGGCTTAGCCTACGTTGGTTCGAACCCAACACCTGCCACCAGCAAAATCCCAGCTCAGACATGGTGAAGCGCGATCTTGGCGGCCGGCTGAGGGAGCGGTCTGCAAGACCGTCGGCCCAGCTGCGCTGACTCAGTCAGGATCTTGTCGCTGTTGGTGAAACGGCCGCTGACCTGCACACTCTCGGCTAAGGCCGGTCATGTCTTGCGCGGCACCGTTTGCCTGACCGCCGGGAAGCCAGACGGTTGTGCCCAATACGTGCCCAAGTTCTGGCCGGGTACCGTGCTGCCGTCATCGCCGCCTTTCAGGGCTTGCCGGTGACAGCGACCAAGGCAGGCAATGGTTGTCACGAAAGTGAACGTCCACAGACCGCTACGGGCGTCTCCCCGACGCCCTGCCGAATCGGTGCGATTGGGACTGGCGTTCTCCCGGAAGGTCTCTTGCACACAGAACATGCGGTTCTGAGAGTGTGCCGTACGTGACCGCCGGTCCCACGGCGCCGGTTTAGACGGCCTGTACGACGGTGGCCATGGTGCTGATCAGTTGCCGGAATCGCTGGACTGGCCCGGTTTCGCCGGTGATGTCGATGCCGGTGCCTGACCCGGCGAAGATGAGGGCGGTCAGGGCTTGGGTGGTCGCGGTGATCGTGACGTCGGCTCGTGCGGGTGGGGCCCCCGCGGTGAGCGACCACTGGCGGCCGTCGTTTTCGACCAGGTAGTCCGCACCGTCGAGCCGGAAGTGCCAGCGGGCTGGTTCGTGGTCGCGGGCGGCGAGGTCGATGGCCTGGGTAACGGAGCGGAGCAGATGCTCGGCGTGCAGCGGCTCGCCGGCCTGGGGCCGGCGCCAGGCATGCTGTAGCCCCCACCGGCCGAGCGCGTCAAGGACGGGTCCGAGGTCGGCTCCGGCCGGTGTCAGGCGATACCAGACCTCCCGCCGTCCCGGTTCACGGTCGGCGGCCACGATCCCGGCGTCCTCAAGCTCGCGCAGGCGCTGGCTGAGCGTCTTCGGGGTGATCCCGCCGAGGCGGTCCATCAGGTCGGTGAACCTCTTAGCGCCGGTGAGCAGGTCGCGGATCACCAGCAGGCTCCACCTGTCGCCGATGCGCTCCAGGGCGCGCGCGGTCAGGCAGAAGTGGTCGTAGGTGCGGACGTTCCTTGTCACGCCCCCCATCGTAGGAGGATGTCATGTACGACCCGCCTGGCTATCTGTGGGCGATCACCATCGCCGGAATCATCGCGATCCCGGCCGCGACCTGCCTCGTGCTGTACGGCGGCGCGGTGCGCGGCGGCCTGGGCCGGACGCGTGCGGCGCTGCTCGCCGGGGCCGCGGCCGTCGTGCTCGGCGGCTGGTTCACCGCCAGCGCGGTGATCGCGGGTCACGGCTGGTACCACGCGCGGCTCGGCCACGGGGTGCCGTGGATGCCGGTCGCGGTGGCCGGCTTCTTTGGCACGCTGCTGGCGCTGCGCCGGATCCCGGTGGTGGCCCGCGCCCTGGCGCCGGGCATGGTGAACCGCCTGGAGCTCCCGCATTCGTTCCGGGCGGCCGAGGGAACGGCCTTCCTGGCCACCATGGCCCTCGGTCATCTGCCCGCGCTGTTCGCCCTGCCCGCGGGCCTGGGCGACATCGCCGCCGGTATCGCTGCGCCGCTGGTCGCGCGCAGGCTTGCGCAGGGCGGGGGCCGACGCGCCGCCCTGTGGTTCAACGCGTTCGGCATGACCGATCTGGTCGTGGCCCTGACCCTCGGAGCCCTCACCGGATTCCAGCTGCTCAACGTCACCCCGTCCGGGGCGCCGATCAGCGAGCTCCCGCTCGCGCTGATCCCGACAGCAGCCGTGCCGCTGCTGTTCGCCCTGCACATCACGTCTGTGTCCGCGCTGCGCAGAGCCCAACGAGCACCGCTGCCAGCCACCGCCCCGCTCACTGCCACCGCGAGATAGAAGGAGAAGAGAATGACGATCGATGCCGACGCACAGGACACAAGCCCCGTCACCCTGGCACGCCTGGGTTGCCGCCGCCCCGGCCGTGCGGCTACTCGCCCAGGTGGGCACCCAGTCCCTGCACCGGCACGCCCTTGGCCTGGCGAACCGGTTCCGCGCCGGAATAGGCCTGGAGCCGGGAGACTCCGCGATCGTGTCACTAGCCACCAACGGCGCCGCCGCGGATGCCATGGCCGCCGCGCGGATCACCGGATCGGCCCGCGCCGGCCGCCTCCGCCTCTCCTTTCACGTCTCCACCAGCGACCAAGACGCCGACCTCGCCGCCGACGTCTTGCGGCGGCACGTCACTTCCCGCCACCCAGCCACGCTGTGACGGCCGCTCTTACCCAGGGCCAGATCGCCCGGATCTGTAAGGGTTCCCGGTCTGCCCGGACTTGATCGCGAGGCCGCGCATAGCGGCGGTTACGGTTAGTCATCCCTTGCTCTCCGTGATGACTGCGGAGTGTGATGGGGGACTGGTGGCGGCGGCCCGGGTTGCCGGATGTCGCTGAGCTTGCCGGGTGGTCCGATGCCTCGGTGCGGCCGGCCTGAAAGTGCGTTCAGTGCCCGGTGGGCGGCATGGATCCGGGGAGAGGGCTCACGCGCTCAGCCTCGGGGCCTGGGCAAGCATCGCTGTCGCCACGTCGTCGTCCAGGAAGCCGCCGGACTGGTGTTGCCACAGCCTGGCGTAGGTTCCGTCGAGGCTGAGCAGTTCCTGGTGCGTGCCCTTCTCGGCGATCTGGCCGCGATCAAGCACGACCAGCTGGTCCATGCGCGCGACCGTGCTCAGCCGATGCGCGACCACGAGCGCGGTCCGGCCTTCCATGAGTCGCCACAGCGCCTGCTGGACAAGGCTTTCGCTTTCCGAGTCCAGCGCGCTGGTCGCCTCGTCGAGCAGCAGGATCGGCGCGTCA
>Ga0070698_100002167_pt1 | contig 21786 bp, 25 predicted proteins | sample KBSK1502metaG_FD_65477 | JGI IMG/M metagenome (GOLD analysis project Ga0070698, IMG submission 65477) | Corn, switchgrass and miscanthus rhizosphere microbial communities from Kellogg Biological Station, Michigan, USA - KBS K1-50-2 metaG | ecosystem: Host-associated > Plants > Roots >...
GACACCGTCGACTATTCGCTCGACCCGACCTTCGTCGGGCGGCGCGTCGAGGTCCGCGTCTCGCAGAGCCAGGTGTCCGCGGTCACTCTCGACACGGGCGAGCTCGTCGCTCGCCACGACCGTACGTTCGCGCACCACATCACCGTGACCGCGCTCGAGCACAAGCGCACGCTCGAGGAGCAGCGCGCTGCCCGCCGGCGCGAGATCACCGTCGAGCGCCGGCCGCTCGAGCGGTACGACGCCGTGATCCCGGCGTGACCACGGCATCGGAGCTCCCGCATCTCTTCCGCGCGCTCAAGGCGCCCGCCGCGGCGCGGGCTCTGCCCAAGCTCGCGGAGCGTGCCCGCACCGAAGAGTGGAGCTACGAGCGCTTCGCCGAAGCGCTCCTTGCGACCGAGAGATCGAGTCGAGAGAGCCACGGCGGCGAGTCGCGGATCAGAGCGGCGCGCTTTCCGTCACGGAAGACCCTCGAGGAGTTCGACTGGTCGTTCCAGCGCAGCGTGAAGAAGGACCTGGTGCTGCACCTCGCGCAGCTGGACTTCTTGCTCGAGAAGGGCAACGTCGTCCTCCTCGGCCCGCCGGGCACAGGGAAGACGCACCTCGCGATCGCCCTCGGGATCCGCGCCTGCCTCGCCGGCCACCGCGTCGCTTTCGCCACGGCAACGGAGTGGGTGGCGCGCCTCCTCGATGCCCAGCGCCTTGGGCGGCTCTCGGCGGAGCTGCGTCGCCTGGGGCGGACGCCCTTGGTCATCGTCGACGAGGTCGGCTACGTGCCCTTCGATCCGCAGGCCGCGAACCTGATGTTCCACCTGGTCTCGAACCGCTACGAGCGGGCCTCGCTGGTCATGACCAGCAACAAGCCGTTCTCGGCCTGGGGCGAGATCTTCGGCGACGACGTCGTGGCCACGGCGATGGTCGACCGGCTCATCCACCACGCCGAGATCCTTTCCCTCAAGGGCGACAGCTTTCGGCTGCGAGGCAAGGATCTCGAGGCCGGGAGACGGAAGCCCTCGGACTGAGCGGGGTGGGTGCATTTTCGACCGCCGAGGGTGGGTGCATTTTCGACCGCCGTTGACATTGCGGTCAGACGTTGACGGCCTAGAGCCACGGCGCACGCGGAAGGCTCGCGCTGCCCGCGGTCGCAGACCCGACGGGTGAGGACGCAACTCGATTCTGATGCAATGAACCCGGACGACGACTCATATGATTGTTGCGGTGGCTAGCCGTGGCAGCACTCAATGGGACATATCGAAGACTGAGGCCTTTGCGCCTCAGGCGATGGTTGCCACTGATCAGCCGAGCGCGACCGAGGCAGCCCTCGAAGTGCTACGTGAGGGAGGAAATGCGGTCGACGCCGCCGTGACGGCCACGTTCGTCATGGGCGTCGCCGAGCCGGCTCTGGGAGGGCTCGGCGGCGGAGCTGTAATGGTCATGCGTCTTCCGGATGGCCGCGAGACGGTCATCGACGGTAGTCCGATCGCTCCGCGCGCCGCGCGCCCTGACATGTTCTCCCTGGAAACCGGCAGCGATGTCAAGGGCATGTACGCCTGGCCGGCCACGGTGCGCGACGAGAACAACCTCGGTTACCGCTCGGTCGGAGTACCGGGCATGTTGGCGGCAATGTCGCTCGCGCTCGAGCGGTACGGAACCATCGACCTCAGACGAGCTCTGCGGCCTGCAATCAACCTCGCGCGACACGGGGTTGAGCTCGACATCGAAATGATGCTGACGCTCAATCAGTACGCCGAGCGACTGTGGATGTTCCCCGCGTCGAAGCGCATCTACTACAAGGACGGGGGGCTGCCCTTCCATCCGCCGACGGCGCTGGAGGGAGGCGGTGAACGGCTGCAACAGCCGGACCTTGCCCGAAGTCTCGAACTAGTCGGTGAGAAGGGGGTTAACGCCTTCTACCGAGGCGAACTTGCGTCAGCAATCGTCGAAGACGTGGCGCGCAACGGAGGCATCTTGACCTTGGATGATCTTTCGTCGTACCACGCGCGCGAGGTCAGCGCGCTGGTAACGCAGCACGGCGCGCACCGCGTCGCGACAGTACCCGAGTGCGGCGGCGGCATTACGGTCGTCGAGATGCTCAATGTGCTTGAAGCCCTGGGCGTCTCGCGAATCGACCGGGATACCCCACTGTATTTTCACCTAATTGCCGAGGCCCAACGACGCGCATTCATCGACCGCTTTCAACAACTCGGCGATCCCGCCTTGGTCGACGCTCCGTACACTCGTCTCGCGTCGCCGGAACACGCGCGGAGCGTCTGCAGCGACATTGAGGGCGCCCTTGCGGCGTCCGTGCGAATCGGAGGTGCCGCCGTCGACGCGCCACACACGACTCACGTTTGCGTCGTCGATCCGTCGCGCACTTGCGTATCGCTGACCTCGACGCTAGGTGCCGCGTTTGGGTCAGCGGTAGTTGTCGAGGGCACCGGGATTCTTCTGTCCAATGTCATGACGTGGTTTGACCCACGGCCCGGTCGACCTGCGTCGATCGCAGGGGGCAAACGGGTTCTGTGGGCGCCGGCGCCCACCATCGTTTCACGCGACGGTACGCCTCGGTTGGCTCTAGGCGGCGCCGGTGGACGACGACTCATCAGCGGCGTCGCGCAGACGCTTGTAAACGTTATCGACCACGGAGATGGCCCACAGGCGGCAGTCAACGGGCTGCGCGTTCACGACGAGGGCGCAGGAACGCTCGTAGACGCGCGACTGCCTCAGCCAATACAGGACGCCTTATTACGGATGGGTCGCACAGTTGTTCCGACGGAAGACACGCTTGCCACTGAGCCGTTTGGCCGCGTGAACGCAATCCTGATCGAGGCTGAGGGATTGCGAGGCGGCGTGAGCCGACTGCGACCATCGGTCGCGGCGGGCTTCTAAGACCAATCTGCCTGCGGGCGCGGCCGTGATAGGCAGCAACGGCGACGCATCGGCTTCTCGAGCCGCGTCGCCTTACAGCATCCGTTCGACCCAAACGAACGACTGGCCGAGCTCGAATCCCTGATGCTCGCAGAGCTTCAGCATCCCCGCGTTGTTCCCCTTCACTAGGCAGTAGACATGATCGGCGCCAAGCAGTCGCATGCTATGAATCGCCTCGGCCATCAATAGACCGCCGACTCCCTGGCGTCGAAACTCTGGAGCCACAACTAGGTCACTCAAGTAGCTGTCTGTGGACTCCGACGAATAGAGCGCAAGAAGAAATCCAGCGAAGGCATCGCCGACCTCTGCCGCAAGAGCTATGCCGCTGCGACTTCGAGTCCAACGCCTGAGCGCACCCTCGCTATAGAATTGAGCCGCACTCGTGCCCGTCTGTATCTCCGGGCTGTTGCGCGCCAGTCGAATGACGTTGGTGAGATCCGAGCTGGTCATCCTCCGCACACGGGCGGTTCGGCCTGAAACTCTTCGTGCCTTCATGGCCGCATCGCGGAGCGGCGCGCGATGATGAAGAGTCGTGGGTATTGGAACTCTTCGGGAAATGCAGCGTCTGCGCTCCGAATGTCCGGCGTATCGAAGCCTGCCGCTACAAGCGTCTCACCGATGTCCTGCTTGCCCCAGAGTTGTGCATAGCAGGTCTGGCCGCGTATCAGAGAAGAGGGAAGCCAATGCTCTCCGCTTCCCTCCTTGAGCATCATTGCGAGGACGCCGTCCGCCTTGAGCACCCTGCGAAAGCGACGGAGCACATCACTCGCTCGAGCACTCGGCACGTGCAAGAACGAATACGCAGCAAGTACTCCGTCGAAGGATGATTCGGGCAAATCGAGCTCGTTCATGTCCATCACCCGAAAGGACGCGGCGGGAACCAGCTCACGAGCCGCATCAACCATAGCCTTGGATATGTCGATACCGAGAACGCGAGCGCCCTTACGCGACATGAGCGCCGCGAGACTCCCGGGTCCACAGCCGACGTCGAGTATCGCCGCACCTGCGGGAAGCAGGTCCAGGAACGTTTCTGTCCACCCCCAATCCAAAGGATCTTCAAAGAACGCCTGGATGTATTCCGGAACGCAGCGGTCGTAAAAAGCTGCGGTTCGCGCAGCGATGCTTCTCGCATGATGCTGCGGCTCGTTGAAACTCATCGCTCTCTCACGGAAGAGGGTGACGGTGTGTTCATCTGTTCCGCAGCGACCGACAGGACGATCTTCCCGAAGTAGTCCCGCGAATCGAAGAGCTCATGGGCGGCTCGCGCCTCCTCAAGGGGGAAAACGCGCGCCACCACAGGTCTGATGGCTCCCCATTCCATCAACTTCAACACCTCTGCCAGCTCGGAGCGCGATCCGACGTAGCTCGTACTCAACGAGAGCTGCTTGCTGAGAATGTCGGAGAGGTCTATTTGGAGCTGCGAATCGACCGTGTAGCCAATGGTGACCAAGCGACCTAATGGAGCCAGCAAGCCGATACAGGATCTCAGGTAGTCGCCACCGAAATGCTCGCATACCAAGTCCACGCCATGCGCCCCAACAACTGAGCGGATCTGCTCCGGCCAGTCGGAGACGTTGTGCTGGACCACAAAATCGGCGCCGAGCTGCCGCGCGAGCTCGACCTTCGCAGCAGAGCCGACGGTGGTGACGACTCTGGCGCCGGCGGTCTTACTGATCTGAATCGCCGCTGACCCTATCCCGCTGCTACCACCCATGACCAGGACGGTGTCGCCGGTGTGCAATCCGCCGCGGGTGACGAGTTGGTGGTACGCCGTTGTGAATACGAGAGGTACGCTCGCCGCCTCCTCAAAGGAAAGCCTCCGCGGCTTGCTCAGTAGGTTTCTTGCGGGAACGACGGTCAGTTCTGCGTAGCCCCCCTGACTCTGATACCCGAGAATTCCAAAGGACTCGCAAGAGCTGTCATTTCCTCGCTGACACCACCGACATTGTCCACAGGACATTCCTGGCCAGACGACGACTTCGTCGCCTTCGCTCCAACCAGTCACGCCCGTACCGACCTTCTCGACGATCCCCGCCACATCGGCACCCAGGATGTGCGGCATGGGCACTGCGTCGTCATCCTCTTTGCGCAAGTACCAATCGATTCGGTTTAGTGACGTCGCGCGCACTCTCACGCGGACCTCACCGGGACCCGGCGTGGGATCTGCTATTGAGACGCACTTCAGCACCTCGGGGCCGCCAACGCTCTCATAGACGACAGCCTTCATCCGTCGGTCTCCTTTCGATCTCGCAGGAGCGTGAGCGGGTCGACGTCGCGGGCAGCGAGCAGTGCGTCCGCGACCTCGCGCACGGCACCATGACCACCGTGACGGATCGTCACCCAGTCAGCGCCAGCCACGACCTGGGGCGTGGCGTCAGCGACTGCCACTCGGACCCCGGCCTCGGGAAATGCCTCCAGGTCCCAGAGGTCATCTCCTACGAAAAGCAACTGCTCCGTACGAAGCTGTCGGCGTTCGCGTACAAGACGCAAGGCCGTCCTCTTGTTGTCCAGGCTCTCGAGCACCTCAGAGATGCCCAAGTCCGAAGCCCGCGATCGGACGATATCTCCGCATTCACTCGTGAGAAGCACGAGGTCAATACCGGCCTTTTGGAGCAGATAGATTCCCAAGCCGTCGCGGGCGTTGAATGTCAGACCGCTGAGACCGCTCGGTCCGTACTGCTTCCCTCCGTCAGTAAGGACTCCGTCAAGGTCCAACGCAACGAGCGCAACCTCGGCCAGCTTGTCCTTGGCCGGCACCCGATGTTTCTTCATTCAAGGAGCTCGTAGTAGAAAGCGAACTCCGACGAATAGAGGCGCGCTGCCGACCAGCGCTGTCGCGCGAACGAGAAGTACTCACGGCTCTCGATCACGACGTTGCCAGCCGCCGGCGTTCTTACACCGACGCCGTTCCACGGGTATACGTCTCCAAGTCGCGGCAACGCGACTTGGCCTGGCTTGGGGTGGACGGTTGCGCGGATCGCCCCAGGTAGAAACCTCTCAAGGAGCTGAACATGGCTGAAGGCCATGTTGAAGGCGGCATACCTAATCGCCGCGTTACGACTGCGCTCGACGATCTCCGTGCGAAGACGTTCTGAAACGTGCGGCATGGCCGAAGGCTGCGACGAGGTCAACACCGACCATAGTTCTGCGGGCTCGTACTCGTCGAGATACTCGCGTGTGCTCAAGTTCCAACTAATACCTCGCGCCAGCACTTCTAGCCGTTCCGCATCGTCACCCGTGGCCGTCAACTTCCGTAACTTCCCCTCAATGTCCTCCACAAGGGCGGAGAAGTTGGGCAAACGGGACGCCATGTCACTTAGGTCAAGGAAGTGCAGCGTGTTCTGCAGGTTGAGTCTGTTCCGAAAGTCCTGAAGGCTGAGCCGGTACCGTCTCGCTTCCTCTTCCGGAACGGCGAAGATTGGGGCGTACGTGACCCCGTCGGACACGATGATCCACTCTGCCCCATATGGATGCACCTGACTGATCGCCAGGGCCAGCGCGTGGAGCCGCGCGACCAACGCGAGCTCGCCGAAGTCGACGTGAGACGCCGGCGTATTGCGGCCCGTGCGGAACGGGTTCTGATCTTTGAACGGGAAGGCAGGAACAACGAAACGCAGTGGGAGTTTCGCCTTGCTTGCATCCGCAACATGGGAATGCAGTTTGGCCGACAAATCCACGGCGGAGTTCTTCGGGCTTCCGACCTGCCGGTGGCAAAGAAGTTGCGTAATCCGATCGGCGGCACCCAGTCCTCCGCCATGAAGCACATCGTCGAGAAGACCGCCATAAACCGACTCCTCACCCGAATTGCGGAGGTAGTCATCGATGATGCCGTCGGAGACGTATCCCGCGCGAACAAGCGAACCGAGCATGGGGCAATCACCGCGGGTGGACCCGCCTTCGCGTTGTCCGAGAACGAAGCTGCGGAACCGATCCGCGATCCACTCGACCATTGGAGGCTCGACGACAGCGGGTTGGATGGGCGCGTAGTCGTAGCTGATTGGGGAGTAGAACAACACGTTGCTCGTGTCGTACTCAAGGCGCCTACGTGGAACCACCGCATGACCTTTCGGCGCCGCAGCCCATGCCCTCTCCAAGGCCGATGACTGAACGACATCGCCAATTGCCAATGGGTTCACCTAGCAGCGGTCCTCCACAATCGAGTATTGCGCTCCGTTACACACGTGGCAGACGGGACAGAATCAAGCTTCTTAGTAGTGGGACCATTCGCTCGAGGTGGATCGTGAACATGCCGACCTCTACCTCCTCGTACAGAACGCTCGTGTGGCCCTCGACGACGATGAAGTTTGGTGGCCAGACGACACGAAGGATCGAACGAACCGGTCCCTTGGCTTCTGTGTTGAGGAATTGCACCTCGGGCGATGAAACTGACGGGTCGGACGACTCCCACGTAATCTCGGATCGGCTCCAGTGTTCCGTTCCGAGCCAGGCTTGGAGACTACTTGGCGGCATCGTTCTCAAGTCGCTGAAGATCGACTTCACTGCGTCTTCTGCGATACGCGCGAGCTTGTCGATCGACGCGTCCAAACTGATCGCGCAGAGAATCAGGCTCTCCGCGCTTGTGTAGCCATCACGAAGTGCCGCTGAGAAGCACCGAGACACGCAGAAGACCTGCCGCGAGCCGGTCCTCAGGAGTACCTCAAGGAGCTGAGGCGCCGGCGACGCCGCGAGATGCGCGCGCCCTCCCCACCCCGGGAACACGACTTCTAGGGCTTCAAGGTCACCGCGTGACTCGAAGCTGAGGAAGCTTGGCTCGAACTCGTCAAACTCTCTCTTTGTGAAGTGCTCGACCGCGCGACGGCGTAACCTTGCAAGAAAGAACTGCTTTTGAATGCTGTGCTGCGAAAGATCGGCACGCTCGGCAGCAACGATTTCGTGATCCGCTGTCCGATCCCGGTGCAACATCTCGGAGTAGTCGACGACCGATACAGTCACTTCAGCGGAGAACTTGCCGGTACCAAAGTTGACCGGTCCCTTGATGGTCGCGAAGTCTCCGGGCCGCGCTCTCTTCGCGCGGTCCCAGTTCTCCGCGTCCATGTTGGATTTGTCCAACTTCAACTGAATCACGCCGCTTGGATCGCGAAGCCGAAGGAAAATGACGTCTCCTCTCGAATTCCGCAAGATGATCAAGCCGGTAAGGTCCGCCCAGATGTCCGTGGCCGAACCCTTGTCGATGGATCGCTCGGCGTCGAAGACCTTGCGAACAAGTCGCTTCGGCATAGGTTGACTTTCGCGGGCGCTTCCTTGACCCGCGTGGGCCGGCGAACCTTGCCGGAGAGGTACGTTGAGCCTGAAGCGAGGGAGGCTGTGTTCGCCACCTCGCTGAGTCTCGATAAGCTCGCGGACTATTTTCGGATCGATCCGGCCATTGGTAGCGATGTCCATCCGCAGCTTGCGCACGGCATGCTCGGTCCTCGTCCTGTCGGGATCTCCGATGATTGGGGCCCAATCCCTTGTCCTTGACCACGCGATAACGCTCGCGTCCTCTGGGTGCTGTTTGCAGAACATGATGTACGAGGCGAGCATCGAGCTTGCTACCCACCGACAACGGTTCGCGTCAAGCAGTTGTAGGACTCGCCGGCCCTGCGGCTCTACAGGAATCTCGACTCCATCGCGGCTGGGTACACCCTCTACGTCTATCTCGATTGACGCGGCCAGCGACGCGAAGTCGTGCTGGTCGCCCGTCGTGGTTTGAAGCGGCGGCGCCATCGGCGTTCCCCAGTGCGCATCCGTCGCCCCCAGAGCGGCGTCGCGCGCCTGTAAGTTAGCCGCGCCGGCCCTCCCTTTCAATTCTTGAGCTACAACTCGGTTCAACGCGACTGAGTCTTGGCTCAAGTCGCTTCGCAAGTGCCCCTCGCCCGTTCTTCATCCGCTCCGGAAGCGTCCGGTCAGAGCCGCCGCTCAAGGCCAACTGCACACCTAAGGCGAGAGTCCAGATGTCCGACGGACGCGGAGCAGATCCCGAACCCGGTCGTGCCTCGGCGCTGCTTGGATGGTGAGCGTGCCCAGAACTCACCTCGCTCCGAGACGCGAGACGCGCACCCCTGTCATGGCACGTATGAATCGCTCTCGTCGGGCCGCTTGCGCGCCATCAGGGAACAACGCGGGCTCAGCCTGCGAGAAGTTGCGCGCGTTCTCGGAAACGAGAACCTCACTCGATACATCAGGCGTCTTCGAGCAAGACCGGCGGTGCAACGCATGTGTCCTTCGCTCATTCACACATCTTGAAGACTTTACAGGGCGGCTCGGCGCCCTAGCGCGCGAGCGCGGGAGGTTCTGATGATGCGATATCTGATGACGGTCGGCGTCGCGAGCAGTGGGTGTCTGCTGGTATTGGGCCTGCTTGCGAGCTGCACGATCGTCGGGCTCGGGCTGGGAGTTCATTGGGTCCTCATCGGTGCGATCGGCATCGTGGCGTTCTCGCTCGCGCGAAAGATCGTGAGGTGAGACCGTGAGCACCAACACGTCCGCGTTCACCGCCGCCGGCGCGCTGTCCCCGATGCTCGGCCGCTTCGGCCGCGGGCTCGGCTACTACCTCCTGAAGTACGTCTTCCCGGTCGTGTACGCCCTCACCGTGATGCCATTCGTCGTGAGCTTTTACCGACACGTCGTGTCGCCGCCGAACAGCGATGTGATGCTGCTCGGCTTGATTCCCCTGGGTCCGGTTCACACGTTCTTCCTGCCGTTCTTCCTTCTGGCGACCGAGATCATCAGCCTGCGCCTGGCCGCGGCGTTTTGGGCGAGTCGAAAGCGCGAACAGGCCGCACTGCTTCTCGTGATCTTCACGCTCTTCCAGATGTTCCCTGCGTTCTCGGTGTTCTTCGATGCGCGCGTAAAGGAGTTCCAGCAGCTTCAAGACGTCCAGGCGCAGGAGCTCCGTGTGGACCCGGCGGAGGAGCGCGCCGCAGACAAGCTGTACGCAGACACGGTTGGGCAGTACACGCTGGCACTCAAGAACTGGAACGACGACAAGGACAGGATCGCGGGCCAGATCGCGTCGACGCGAGGCGATCTCGACACGGTCTTGGCCCAGCGCCAAGACGCGCTCGCGCGCCTCCGCGCCCCCGGCACGCTCGCTGAACGAGAGACTGCGACGAACGAGAACCAGCGACTCGCGGGCACCAGTGATCAGCTCGCTCGCCAGGTGAACGGGCTCCAAGAGCAACTGCGTAACATCATCGCCGCCCCGCCCACGCGGCCTGAACGTCAATCGCCGGCTGCGAAACCCCAGCCCCTGCTTTACAAGACCGACGTGGACTACGTCGTCGGCACGTTGGGCGACGTGAACTCGCATCTCGCGATGTTCGTCGCCTCCATGTTCATCGCGATCGTGTTCGGCGCGGGCTACGTGATGGCCGGAGCGGAGGGCAACAACGGGCTCGCCCGGGGCGTCATGAGCCCACTTGATATCGGCCGCGAACTCCGATTCTGCAGCGGGCTGCCCATCGAGCGACAGAAGAACTTCGTGGGCCAGATCCAGTCAACGATCAACTACCAGCTGGCCGCGCATCGTGCTCTAACAAATCAATCGATCGCGCTCGCGACGCTTCAGATGATCGGCGATAGCGAGGTGGACGAGATTCGTCTCCTGGCCTCTTTCGGCGAGGCCGTAACGAGCAGTGGCATCAGTCCAGAGACGAAGGAGGTGTTGCGGGACTTCATCGACGGGTTGATCAGGAACCCTCAGCCACGCGAGCCATTCGACGCGGCGAAACAGTAGGAGGAGAGACATGGCCAGCCGCACGCAGCTTTCCCCGCGCGACCATGAGCGCGACGTCATGAGCATCACGGGGAGCATCAGGCCCGAGGACGTGATGAAGCAGATCGACACTGTCAAGGACCAGCTGGATGACGAACCTGCCCCTGGCATTCTCGAGATGATCCTCAATCCTGACGCCCGGGCGCGGACGCGCGAGATCGAAAAGGTAAAGACGGCGGCCATCGCCGCCAGGCGGGTCGCGATCGAGCAGATGATGAGGATGATCGACGCGTATGTCGGCGCGCACGCCGCGGACATCGAGCTCCGCGGTCGTGCCTGGATCCAAAAGACCTTCCATGAGCTCGAGGGGCCCCTCCGGGCAGCCGCAGAGGCGGCGATCGTCTCCTTCTACGAGACGTTCGTAAGGAACGTCGCGATCGTCGGCACCCTTCCGCTCTCGGACGAGCAAAAGAAGGAGTACGCGACACGCTCCTACAAGAGCCTGCTCAGCGGCGCGGACAACACTCGCGAGGGCTACGAGCGCGCGGTCGAGAACGTGCGCCGGCATTTTCTGGAGGTCGTCGACACCATCCGCTCGTCTCGATAGCCGCTAGGCCGCCGCAGAGACTGACCAGGGGTGATGACGGTCGCGTCATCACCCCTGTTGCTGTTCCGCGCGCGACCTGCGTTCGGGACGAAGGGACGTCCATCCCGTCGGGGGCGTGGGTCGATCGCTTTCTCGATGACACCGCGGGAGCATCCTCTCGGCTCGCGCATACGCCCGCGATATTCGCGAGGCGGGGTCCCCCCTCCCCCATTTCGCGGAATTCGCACTGAAAGCGGCATCCGCGCGGGGGTCCGGCATGCCAGGATTGTTCCCGTGATCAGGTTCCCGCTGGCGACGGAGCTTCCACTGCCGGAGCTTCCGCTGAGCCCGTTCATGCGCACGATCATCGAGCTCCGCCAAACCGGCTTCGGCTACAAGCGCATCGCCCGGAAGCTCGGGCTCACCCGCGACGAGGCCCGCTACTACGCCCGGACGGCGCGCCTGGCTGGCGTTCGCGGCGAACTGCCGCCGAGGCGCGAGCGACGTGCGACCAGCCGCGCGAGGTCGTGCGCCTGTTGCGGTGCGGCGATCGTCATCCGTCAGCGCGGTCGGCCCGCGAAGTACTGCTCACGGCGCTGCCGGGACGCCGTGGACTACACGGTCAGGAAGACCCGGGCAAAAGAGGCGGAGGTGTGTGCCGGCACGCGAACCGAGGAACCGCGCGACGTAGCAGGCACTGCCGTCCGGCGAGCGCTCACTTGGACGTGAACGCTGCATCACGCATCGCGATCCTTGGCTGGGGTTCGCTGATCCCCCACGCGCGCAAGTTGTGCGTCCGGGTCCCGTTTGTCCCGGAAGGCCCGGTTCTTCCAGTCGAGTTCTCGCGCCGCTCGGACGGTGGGCGCCTGACTCTCGTTATCGACAGACGAGGCGACCCCGTCCAGACCTACTTCGCAATGGCCACTTGCTCGAGCTTGGAAGAGGCGGTCGAGAGCCTACGCAGGCGCGAGGGCAAGCGCGTGACAACCGAGCAGATCGGCATAGCGACGCGAGCGGCGGTCGTGCGCTCGCGCGACCCCGAGGCGGGCCAGGTGGTGCGTGACTGGACTGCAGCGCGGCAGTTCGATGCGACGATCTGGACGGATCTCGAGGCTGAGTGGCCCGAGTTCACGATCGTGCGCGCTGTGGCTTATCTCCAGGCGGGCAATGACAGCGATCGAACGAGCGCGCGCCGATACTTCGAGGAGGCACCACACGAGACCGACACGCCGTTGCGACGCCACCTCGCAGGGTGGATCAATGGAGGTCCGCTTCCAAGCTAGCCAACTTTCACGGTGACAGCTAGTGCCGCAGACGCGAGCAGCTCCAGCCCCGCGCGCCACTTCGTTCCCACGACCCGTGAAGGTGGCAGTACTCCCTCGCTGAAACGTCCGTCCGCTGCCTTCGACGCATACAGCCGCAAGCCACTCGCCGCATCGACGATCGCCAGGCTACCGCTCGGAGTGTGCTTCACGCGGAAGTAGTCGGTATCGGAGGCCGCCTGCCACACTGCAATGAGCCTGCTCGCCAGCTCTGGTGAGAAGGCAAGATGCGCGTCATCAAGCTGTAGCTCGTCGACGGCGGCGTCCTGGCCGCCGCGCCGAACGCTAACGCGAGCGATCCTGAAATCGCGCGGAGGGCGATCAGCTTCGAGGATGCGACGCCAACTATCACCTGCGGAGATACTCGGCGGATGGACGGTGCGCTCGAGGGCCGCTAGCGCGGCTCGCGAGGAACTGTTTGAAACTGTGAGTCGAAGCGAGATCGAGCCATCTTCAAGGGCGCGTGATCTGTATCTGCTTCGCCAGCTCGTGTGCGACGGCGTGATCGCGGCTCTCCTGCGCGCCGGTTGGAGCGACGACATCTCGCTGCTGGAAAAACCGTGTTTGGTGCTCCGCGCCGGCAGCTGAGGGGTCGACTACCAGTCAGCGCTGGGCACCTGCGCCAGGATGGTCAACTGATTCCGACGCGAGAGCGGCCCCGCTCCCCGCAACGTTTCGCACTTTTGCTCAGAAACTCGCGAATCGAGTCGAAAATGTGATCACCTGACTCTGGATCAGCCAATCGGAGGTTCGAATCCTCCCTCCCCAGCCGATCCGTCGTCGTCCCCAATGTCTACGCCGTGATTCGTTTGCTCACGCGCTCGCGCCGATCAGGTGCACATCGCCTGATTGCCTGAACGATCGACTGACGCCGGTTCCCCTGCGGTCTTTCAAGAGCGCGTCCATCGGGCTCGGCCCGCGCCGCCGCTCGGAGAGCGGCAGCGCGTGCGAGTACCGCTGGAGCATCTTGTCGTCACGCCAGCCGCCTTGCGCCTTGAGGTCCAGCAGGTCACCAGAGTCACGCTTGCGGAAGTTAGTCGCCCAAGTGTGTCTGCAGACGTGCGCCTTGAAGCCGGCGACGCCGCTCCGCTGACGAATGCGGGTGAAGATCAGGCCCATGCCTCCCGCCGTCAGCGGGCGACCGTCAGAGCCCAGCCACAGCGTTCCAGCGCCGCTGCGCAGGTCCGCCGCTTCCACCCGGAAGTCGTTGACGTAACGGTCGATCGACCGGGCGGTTTCCCGCCCGAGGCGGATCTCCCGCGTGCGGTTGCCCTTGCTCGTTTCAGCCCGGACAGTCACGACCAGCTCGTGGAGGTCCAAGTCATGAACCGTTAGACACCGCGCCTCATTGAGCCGAACCCCCGTGTCGAGCATCAGCATCAGCAGGGCGTAGTCGCGTTCGGGGTACCGGCCATCCTTCGCGGCCTTGAGTACCGCATCGACTTCCGCGTCGGTAAGGGCGCGCCGGACGTCTTGCGGCACCTTCGGCGTCCGTATCTCCGCGAGCGCGCTTCGCCCACGATCGTGCAGGATGCCGCTCGTTGCGAGCCAGGACCCGAACGCCTTGAGTGTGGCGGCCGCGAGACGCGCGACCCAGATCGAGCCGCGCCTCCGTTCGGCGACGTACTGGTTGACCACGTTCGGGTCGACGTCGCCCAGGACGACCGCGTACTGGTTCACGCGCAGCCATTTCACGTACTGCATCAGCGTTTCGCCGTACTCCTCGCGCGTTCGTTCGCTCAGATCGTGGCGATGCATCAGGTATGACTCGATGACCGATTCAAGCGGCGTGTTCTTGCTACGCATCGCTGCCCACCGTCGAACCTTCAATGTCGCCTCCCTTCGGCGACGGCGAGCGGTCCCGCCGAAAGCGTACGGCTTGGATGACCGATCCTGGCAGGCGCGCGCGCTTGCGCTCCACTTCCCGGTCGAACGAGCGACCTCCCACGACGTCTGCGAGCTCGCGCGGCAACCGCCCGACGAGCCGATGCAGGTCATGGACGTCATCGATCGCACCGAGAGAGGTGAGGTATCCGTACAAGCTGCGCAACACGACAAGGCGATTGCCGGTGACGATGCGTTCCGGGACGAGCCCCGAATGCGGGAACTGCTCGAACCCAACCGCCTGGACCGCGCGCCATTCGGCCCGCAGCGGCCACTCCTCTCGATGCGCCGGCGAAGGGACCCGTAGCTCAAGGAAGTCGGTCGTCGCATAACGCCAGACATCCCCGAGCGACCTGAGAGCCTCGTCGACGGTCCCGATTCCGAAGGAACGGAGCCGCTGTGACCTAGCCTCGACCTCGACGCGCGTCACCGGTCCGCTCCAGCCGCCCCAGAAGAGAGGCGCGTGCGCCCCATCCTTCTGGCCCTCCAGGTCCTTGCGATAAAGCCGCACAAGAAGCGGCGACTTGCCCGCGTACAGAGTCTCGATCTCGTCCGTACCGGCGCGGAAGTACGCCGCGAGCTTGGCGTGCGTCACGAAGCCGTCGCGATCAGCGTGCACCAGACGCCAACCGCCGAAGTCCGCGTATGCATCAATCCGCGACACGTGCGGGTCGGACAATCGTCCGACGACGACTTGCGCCGCCTCGATGCTGCGCTCGACGGCGCCGCGCGCTCCAACCTCATGAAGCCAACCCGAGCGCAGTTGAACCCAGACCGTCGGTCGTGCCCGTGAAGGGGTCACGTGGCAGCGCAGCTCCGCGGACTCCAGCACGATCGGGAAGCCATGCGAGCCATGCGGAAGCACGCTGAGCGTGAGACCCGCGACAGATGCCCACGGCCCGCTTTGATCTGCCAGTGCCGCGTCCTGCTTCGCGCCGAATAGACGCTCAAGATCGGGCTCGACCGCGGCGCGTGCCGACCACTCCAGCGTGTCAACGCCGGAAGCAAGGAGAGGAGGACCTGAGTTCGCGCTTGAACTGTGCTGGACCGTCATCTGCGTCTGCGACATCTAGTCGCCGTCGAGGGCACATAGACAGAACTCTGCGGTTCAGACTTCCGGCTGGGTCCAGCTCCTTCATGGAAGCCTGCGCCCTCAGCGGGAGCACCCACGCTGAGTCATCACATCTACGGCGGCACTATTTCAGGGCTCCTCTGGATTTCTCTCATACAGGCCCCGTCCACCGCCCGCTTGTGCCCTCTTGCCCTTGGCGTACCTACGGGTTACGGCGTGTCTATGGTCCCTCGATAGGCGCCTCCTTCACGCGAGATTTGGCGCCAGAGTAGAACGACGGCGGTCACCGTCAATGTTCTGATGGACTAACTGGTTTCTGTCGGAACCCTTCTGCTGTGCCTGGAGGGCACTGTGTTACAGGTCGCGTGCCCTCTTGGCTGTTGCGGACCCATGACCCCGGTGGGAAGTCAACGGCTCATCGACTGAGTGCACTACCACTCCCTCGCGCCGAACTTCTTCGCGGTACCTATCACCGACCCTGTCAATGACGCGGAAGACCTTAGCGACATAGCCATCCTGTTGCGCCTTCCAGCCTTCCCGAATTTGGATGCCGCGCCGTTTCCTTTTCGGTAGCCTTCGTCCCGAATCATCACAAGGCGCGAGCGTGGTCGTCAGCAGTTCACCTGGACGGGGGTCGGGAATGAGGAGGATCGCCCCGCAAGTTCGGCATTGAACAGGGCCGCTGCCCCGATCCCGCAGATCACCACGACACTCGCCGCACGCCCGCGGATTCTCCGCATACGGACTGCGCGTTGCACGAATCCGCCACGGCACCACCCAAGATCGTACCAACGTTGGGGACAACGGCGCGTGCATCGATCTCTCCGCACATCACGGCGGCGGCACCAGTCGGTGAAGAGCATTTCGGACGATATCGTCGTCGTGACCCCAAACTTGGATTGCTCGCGAGAACGCCAGGGCGCTCGGCAATCCGCCAATCACGCTCGCCCAACCAAGCCGCTTACCAGCTGCTGTCACGTGGCTCCAAATGCCCGTGCAATGGGCTGCAAGTTCTACCCAGAGGAACGCGCTCGGAATCCGATCTGAGTGATCCGGCAACAGCCTGGTCGCCTCAGGCGTCGGATGACCGCCTAACTCACAGTGCGCTTGGTAGTCTCTCGTCGGAAAGCGACCTCTCGACGTCTTGCGCAGTTGCCTGGGTTGCCACGTTTGCGCGCGCTCTTCGGGCGTCGACCGCAGCCACCGCTCCGCGCCAACATCATTCTCAGCGAACGCCCACGCTAGGTATTGGACTTCGACGAGCTGACGCAACAGCGCCGAGGCCCCATAGGTATTCCCCTGTCGGAGAAGGACCAGCGCCCCTCTCACGAGCTCTCCGCCGATTTGCGTCACGGTGCTGATTCCGACGGTCGCATCGCTGCCATATCTGAACGGAGACGTTCCCTCGACACGGTCCCGTCCGATGAGGAAACCTCCTACCCACAACACCTTGCCGCATTCGCTAAATGCCACAGCTGCAGCGTCGCAGAGCAACTCCCGCCGCTCTTGAGTCTTCTCGTCATCTATGGCTATCTCCGCGGCACCCCCGCCCATCATCCCCGATGACTACTACTTCCTGCGACCGCCTTTGGCCAGCGGCTGCTCCGATCCGTCCAACCCGAGAGCTTGTTTCGCCACCTCGCACGCCATCTCGCGGAGCGCACCTTCGATGGCGCGCCGGTAGTACTCTCCCGCGTCCCTGACGTACGTGCCGGCAATCACTGCCGCCACGCGCGTCTGCGGCGTCTCGCTGATCAGGTCGGGAATGGAGCTTTTCATCGTCGTCTTGCGCTCCTCCGGCAAATCCGAAAGATCAACCAGTTCTCCTAGGGCTCGCACTCGCCGGTCCGTCCACGGGAAACCTCGGCCGCAGTCTGCGCAGTAGCCTGGCGCCGCATATCTGACGACGAGGCTTTCTCGACGCGGACCCCGGATTCCCGCGCCACATCCGGGGCACGTCGAAATCGTGGTCTCGCCGCAGTCGCCACACCTTGGGCTACCCGAACCTGGCAACGTATCCACCATCGAGCTGATCACGTGGCCGTTCAAGCACACCTGCGCGACATGAAAATACCCACCCGGCTCGCGCCACATTTCGGCTGCATTATGCCGCCGTGCTCTCGAATGCCGTCGTGCGGAACCGCCCGGCGCGACACTTTGCAGACGCCGCTGACCGGACCGACGACACGCCTCGCACCACATTCGGTGGCACGCGCGCGATCTCCCTATGCGCCGGGGGCGTGAGTGTTCCGGCCAACGAGAAGCGGGAGCATCGAAACAACTATCTCCACGCTGGGCATGTCGATCACGTTCCCGACGATCCAACCGAGAAACGCACCAGTGCGCTTCTCCGCGGTATCGACCTCAACTGCATCCGAGCGCGGGGTGCTCGTGTACTTGGCGTAGGCGTCGAACGTCGGAGTCTCATAGATGAGCCGAGGCAGGAAGATGACCAGAAATCGCTTGAGCTGGTAGACGCGGACAGTCTTCGTCGCGATCGAGATGATCAGGACCTGGCCACTGTCGAGACGAAGGCGGGCGCCGACCCCCAACCGACCGGCGACATCCATCGAGAGCAGTTCGCCCACGGATCAGAAGGCTAGCCCCCTGCGACCACCTCCCGCACAAACCTAATCGCGATGATTGCCCGGCCGGTCCCACTCCCACGCTCCGTGTCGCGTCAAGGCACCCCACCACGACGGGGTCCCCGCCTTGACCCGCCACCGGACGCTCCTTGTAGTCCCAGCCCGGAGCCACCGCGAGTGATCGCCTAACAGACTGTTGGTTTCGAATCGCATGGGACCGCCCGCCGCGCCGATTCATTCGAGAGCTCGCCAAATGACCGCTACAGATGCATGGAAGACTCTGGATCAGCCAATCGGAGGTTCGAATCCTCCCTCCCCAGCAAATCCGAACAAACTCGAACCGTCGTCAGCGTCAAGCGACCTGATCGGTAATCAGATGACCGTGTCCCATGCCGAAAATGATTAGCTGATTCCGGTGAGGCTCAAATGATTGTCGGACGGGCTGGCTGAGAACGAATTAGGTGCACGGTCACGAGCGGTTCGGTCAACTGGTCCCGTCGGGCTGGCAATACGTTCGCTCGGTCTCTGGCTGTCGCCCCTACCTGGGCGAATAAATGCGCGCCTCTTGTTCGTCTTCGACGAACTACCCGGCGCTCTCGATCAGACCGAGGGCGGCAAGTTCGCCGCGGGCGCGAGTCTCGACATGCGGCGGAACGGGAAACAGCATGCTCCTACCGCGACAGGGGATTCTTCGCGGCAATCGGATGACGTCGCCGAGCATGACAGCGTAGACCGGCTCCCTAACCGGCGGATGTATGACACGATGTCGTGCCATCGTCCGCAACCACGTCAGACGGTTGAACTCCACAACTTCGCGAATCTCTGCGATGGCTACGAGTCCACCGCGGGGTAACTCAAGAACATTGTCGTATCCAAGAAGCTCTACGGTCTTCCAGTCAATTCGTCCGGACGCATGAACGAGAATCGCACCTCGACGTCTTATGGGCCACTCACGGACCTCAATCGTCTTCTCACCGGCGAGAATCAAATCCACCCACGGTTGTTTGATGCTCAGCGCAGGCGGAAGCTGGGTTAGCCTATCCATTGAGGAACGCCGACACTTCTCGCGCGTAGCGTTGGGCCAGAGCGTGGCAGGACGTGAGCGTGATTGCAGGTGCGGCCTTCAGTTGCCTATTGGCGCGGAGTTCCGGCAGAAACGCCATTGCGAAATCGCCCGGCCGCATCGAAGCGAGCCGTTCGCAGTAGCGATCCATGTACAGCACGTTGGGCGCAAGCATTGCCAGCAACGAGGGGCAGTTGCGCCGAATCTCATCGAGAGCGAAGGGTTGACTGCGCAGCTGCTCGAGGACTCTCGGAGCCGACGCGAAGTAAGCCGAGTCTGAATCCGGAATAGCTGCACGCCGCAGCGCAGCGCGACGAACGATGCACGGCACACACAGTCCACATTGAGGTCCGTCCCCCAGCGACGCGGCGCTGCGGCGATGTCTTCGCCTCCAGCTCAGCACGACGGCGCGTTGCCGGCCCAGGTACTCGCAACTTGTGGAACGTTCGGCGAGAGCTGCGGCCGGACCCAGGTGATTGCAAGCCTCTCCCTTCGTTTCGCCGACGAATGGATTTGTAAGCCACCATTTCACGCCGGGCACGAGTTCGCGGAGAAGCGCCTCGAAGCCCCCAAGCAGAAACGTGTGAGCCTGTCGCGCCATTGAAGGCCCATGGACATCGGCTCGATATGGAAGGCTGAGGGCTAACGCGCCGTTCTCGGACATCTGAATGGTGGACGCACCATGGGCAATCGCCGTAGCGCCGACGAGGGAAAGATAGAAGAGCGGACGCGTGCGTCGACTTGACTCCTGGAACATCGAGCGCACTCCGGACTTATCTGCCTCGCGCACCTCAAGGCGGTAGGTCACGCACGCAGAGCGCGGCAGGTCTCGGCCAAATGCCCGGAAAGTGTCCCTTGCGAGCTCGTAGACGGTATCCCTTCCGGGCGGCGAGTGGGAGACGAAAAGCGGCTGCGAGTTCGGCTGCGTAGCGAGGTGGGCTGCGCCGCAGAGCGAATCGAGGCCGCCGGAGAAGAGGGCGACGACTGTCGGCTCAACCCTCGTCCAAGCACCTGACGGCTGGGCGAGGACATCGTCACGAGCCCCGCGCACGAACGACAGCGTCCATGAGTCACCGCCGGTCGCGAACTCGGCTAATTCCTCGACCAGGCGAGAAAGTTTCCGCCATTTCGCAGGTTCGGCTACGGCGACCTCAAGCCGGATCCGGCGAAGGTTTCTTCCGATAGATGCGCCGCGTCGCACGAGGCGATCAGCCAAGTGGACGGCCCGACCAACACGCAGCAAGTCCAAGGCGACCGGGGGAGGCGATGGCAACGAGGGCCCGGCCCACGTGAAGCGGCCACATGCCCGATTGGTACGGAGTGCGGCGATGGTCACGTCGTATACGCGACCAGCACCGACGCCGTGCACCCTAATCATCGAGGGCCCTCTCGGCAATCCAGACGCGGCCGATCAGGTCCTGCAATCCGCGTTGCAGAGCGCGGTAGTCAACAGGTCCACCCCCATGCCCAGCCAAGGCGAGGACGTGCGCCGCCAGCGCAGCTCCTTCCTGCGTTCGGAAAGACTCTTCGGTATCCATTGGAAGGGACGGGAATTCCGCTCTCGCCTGGCTCGCATCGAAGTAGTCACAAAGGACGTTTGCGAGATAGTTCCTAAGCAGAGATTCCTGAAGGCCGCGGGCCTCGAGCGCGGCGAGGTTCTCGAGACATTGCCAGACCAGAGGGAAGCGTCCGCGGCGAACGCCAGCGGCTCGGCAAAGTGTCTGGCCTAGTGCGAGATACGCGGCGTGATCGTACGCGCTCGGCTCATCCCCGGCCTCTGGCTTCACTCTCGAGTGGCGTCCCCGTATGCGGCGGTCAATCGCATCAATGAGCCGCCCACATAGAAGGAAGAACTCGTCAGGACGCGCGTCGCCCTCGCTCTCAATCCACTCACCAAAAGACCAATCCCCCCGAATTGCGCGCGCGGCGAGCACGGGTGACGCTCCCGCGATGGCCAGCGCGTATCGCAGCGCGGCATTCCGCGCAATGTCAACGTTCTCGGGGAGCGTGCGTGTATCGCCGCTCGCCACCACCAGCAGCGACATGACGAAAGGCCGCATCTTTGGAATACGGTCATCCTCGAGCACAGGACGAACCTCGGGGGCGTTCCGTCGCCGGCTTCTAAGAAGCCTTGCGAGACGCGTCTGTAACTCTAGAGGCAGTTCCTTCGGTCTTCTTCCTCCGGAGTTCCTCACGAAGCCGCTTGCGGATTCGCTCACTCTGCGCGCGACTGATGCCCCCACCGCTCCGACTGCTACCCATCCGACCTCCCTTCCTGCGCATGCGTGGCGAGCCATTCCAGAGTCTGATTGCGTGAGACTTCAGGTCGGTCCAGCGTGACTCCGACCCCGAGACGACGAACAATCTCGAAACGGAACCGGCTGAGAAAGCGCTGCGCCAGAAGAAAATCCCCAGTCGCGGATAGATCCATTTCAAGCGCGGACACGCACACCGATGCGAACCGGACATCGTCGCCTTCGGCGGCAAGGACGGGTGCTGTCAATGCCTCGGCTGCCTGATTCAAGCGATCGCGCCGCCCATTGGGGCTGACCTCGAGCAAGGCCGCGAGACTCTGTAATCTCCCGAGAACGCGCATGCTTAGAGCGTCGCGCGAGGCTTGGCGTAGTTGAAC
>Ga0070698_100002168_pt1 | contig 21783 bp, 17 predicted proteins | sample KBSK1502metaG_FD_65477 | JGI IMG/M metagenome (GOLD analysis project Ga0070698, IMG submission 65477) | Corn, switchgrass and miscanthus rhizosphere microbial communities from Kellogg Biological Station, Michigan, USA - KBS K1-50-2 metaG | ecosystem: Host-associated > Plants > Roots >...
GTGAGACGAGGCTGACTGGCCACGAACGGGGTGTCGGGCGCCGGCCTTCCGAGCTCCAGCAGGCGCGGGCCGGCCAGCGAGAAGTCGGAAGCGAACAGGAAGCGCAGCAGCGAGCCGTCCGCGGGATCCGCGAGGAACAGCTTGCCCAGGAGCTGGACGGACGGGCGGCGCCGGGAGACGTCGTTCTGGAGGTAGGCGAAGTAGCGCTCGAAGCGCAGGTCGAGGTCGGGGGCCAGGCAGGCGACGAGGATGTGGTACTCCGGTTCCGACAACCCGAACGCTTCCCGGAGGTGCTCCAGCCGCAGGCGGACGCCGGCCTCTCGAGTCTGCCGGACATCGCGGACGAGCGCCTGCCGCTCGGCCGCGATCCTGTCCTCGAGGACAGCCGCGCCCTCGGGATCGAGGTCCGCTGCCGCCCCGGGATCGCCGTCCATGTAGCGGTTGATCTCCTCGTCCGGGATATAGAGCCCGGAGAACTCGTCGAGGCCCTTTCCTCCGCCACGTTCCGCGCGGGCGGACAGGACCTCACGCCGCAGGCGCAGCTCGAGGATCCGCAGCTCCCGCCGGAGATGCGTGCCGTGGTCCAGGACTCCCAGGGGAGTCGCTTCCGGCACGTCGCCGTCGACCAGGGGTTTCATGGCTCAGACCGGGGCGTAGACGTTCCTGCGGGTGCGCGTGCGCACGATCTCCTGGGTGAGGGTGGATTCGATTGGCACCACGCGCACCTCGTAGCAGACGGACAACCGGTACGGCGTCTGGAGCGCGTTCCAGATCCGCGTCAGGTCCTCGAGCTTCATGGAGAGGAGCACGATGCAGAGCTTCTCCGCCACGAGGCGGAGGGGCTCGGTCAGGGCGGCGTCGGTCACGATGGCGTTGTCGTAGAAGGTGCGCATCGCGTGGCCGAGCACCTTGTGGGCGCTGACGGGATCGGAGGCGTACGGAGTGAGCAAGTAGTAGAGCCTCAGGGTGAGGGGCGGGTACTGCAGGGTCCCGTCGTCGAGGGGAAAGGGCGGCTGGTTCTTCGTGAACGCGTGCTCGACGACTTGGTAGAGGTAGAGGTTGATCTTCTCGAACGAGCCCGCCCCGTTCTTGAGGTCGGCGGGGGAGTCCAGGGTGACGTCCAGCCCCGCGAGGAGGTTGCTCATCGTCTCCGTTACGTCCGAGATGACGCTGACGTCGCCAAGGGCCACGAGTGCTCTCCCTTACTCCGACAGCTCGAGGCCTTCGCAGGCCAGCTCGAGGGACTCGAAGGCCACGTCGTTGGAGGTGGCCTTGAGCTCGGGGCCGCTCCACTTGACAGGGAACGCGCGGACGAGCTTCCAGCGCCGCACCTCCTGGCCGGCTTCGTCCTGCAGCACGATCGCGCAGCGCTTGTCGATGTCCTCGTCCGGGGAGGCCTTCCGCTTGTTCGGGTTGTTGCCTTCGTCGAAGTCGCCCTGCATCACGTCCTGGTGCCACTTGAAGAGGGCGGTGGTGTGCGCGCCGGGCACGATCCCCTTCTTGAGCTGGATGTTCCCGACGGAGCCGATCTCGGGGAACTTGAGGGGGCCGGAGTTGCGGCCGCCTTCCTTGTACTCGAAGACCTTGGTCTCCAGCATCAGGCCCGTGCATTCGTTGAAGCCGGCCACCTGCACGAAGCCCAGCTCCAGCACGAAGCGATAGGCGAGCACGGGGTCGTGGTCGCGGTGGCTCACGTCTCCTCCTCCACGAGGGTCACGATCTCCGGGCGACGCTTGACCGTGATCACGATGAACTCCGCGGGCCGGGTCAAGGCGATCCCGACTTCGGCGAGGAGCTGGCCGGCGTCGCGGACCTCGGGTCCGTTGAGGGTCTCGTCCACCTTCACGTAGTAGGCCTCGCCGGGCCGGCTGCCGGCGGTGAGGCCGCGCGCAAGGAGCGCCTGGAAGAAGCCGTCGAGGCTGTCCTTGATGCGCTGGCGGAGGCGGCTGTCGTTGGGCTCGAACACGGCCCACAGCAGGTTGCGCGAGAGGGCCTTGATCACGGCCAGCACCACCCGCCGGCTGCTGACGTACAGGTGCTCCGGCTCCGGGCTCAGCGAGCGCGCGCCCCACAGGCGGATGGCCCCGCTCTCGAACTTCCGGATGCAGTTCACACCGCGCAGGTTCAGCTCGCCCTGTTCCGCCGCGTCCACGTCTCGCTCGGGGGCCACCACGCCCTTGAAGCTGAAGTTGGCGGGCGCACGCCCGACTCCCTCACGCCGATCGGCCTGGGCGATGAGCCCGGCCACCGCCCCCGACGGGGGCAGAAGCAGCTTCTGATCTTCGACGGCCACCTCGAGCCATGGGTAATAGAAGGCGCCGTAGCGCGTGAGCCGGCCCTCCGCGACCTGGGCCGGCCAGCCCAGCGCGTCGGCCAGGGACTGCATCGGCGGGGGGTCGAGGAGGGCGAATCGGTCGCCCAGCTTCTGGCAATGGAAGAGGATCTGGCGGTGCGCGAGGAGCAGGTCGGCCGTGGAAAGGTCGGTCAGCCCCGCGACGTCGGGCAGGGTGACCAGGTTCACCTCCGCCACCGGCTCCAGGCTGGCCAGGCCGATCGCCTGGTCGGGTCCCGCGGGCAGGAACGTGGTGCCGTCCTCGAGGTAGCCGGTATAGAAGCGGACGGCCATCTCGCCGGGACCGGTGCCGCCGGAGAGCTGGACCTGGCCTGTCGGCTTTCCGCTGGGCAGGAGCGCGGTATCCACGCAAACGAGCTGGGAGCGGACCGCGGGGTCAGCCACTCCGTCCACGATGTCCTTGAAGAAGCGGGGACCGGCGGCGAGGGAGAGGTTGAGGAAGGACTCGAGGCTGTCGGGTGCGCCCTCGCGCTCGACGAAGAGGCTGAAGCGGTCCGCCACCTCGACCCTGGACTCCAGAGGGTAGTTGGCGACCAGGGGCGCGGTGAGGTTCAGCAGGTGCTCGTCGGAGGACACGGAAAGGACGGTGGCGGTCTGGGTGATGGCGGCGTTCGTGGCGTGGGTGATCGTCACCGTCTCCCCGGCCCGGAAGCCCTGGACGTCACGCAGCACGATGCGGTCCTTGAGGCCCAGGGGGGCGGGAGGCACGGCCAGGGCCAGCGTGCTGCCGAAGTTCTCCGCCCGCAGCCGCACGAGGTTGCCTTCGCTCCCTTTGAGCAGCGCGGTGGCACGGAGGGCAGGGAGCGCCGCCGTGTCGAGCAGGCTGCCCTGGGCGAAGGTCGTTCCGTCTCCTCCGCCCGCGAAGGGGATGGGAGAGGCGACGGGAGTATCGACGGGCTTGAACCGCGGCGCCCCCGCCATCGGGTCGGCCCGCACGAGCAGCGAGTGACCCTTCCGCGCGGCGTCCACGTAGGCGTCGCCGGCCGCGCCGTTGACGACGTCGGCGAAGTGCCGGGAATGCGCCGGGCGCATGGAGAGGTTGTCGAAGACCTCCGCTCGCCGGCCGTCGGTGACCTCCAGCGCGAATCCCCGGGACGAGACCACGCTTCCCGCGGGGTAGTCACGCCCGAGGCCGGGGCTGAGGGTCACGAGCCGTGTGGCTTCGTTGATGACCGTGACCTGGTGCGTGCTTTTGGCGAACGCGTTGTCCCTGTGCGTGAGGCGCAGGGTAGCGCCGGGACGGAGGTCGTACACGAAATCGACCTCGATCGCGATGGCCCCCGAAACCGCGGACGCCGTCAATTGCGCGACCTCGATCTCGGCGGAGCCGTCCCTCCGAAGCAGGGCCCGGAGGCGGTTACCCCAGCCGCCTTCGTTCTTGGCCTGGAGGCGGAGGGTCGGCAGCCCGTTGGCATCGACGATGGGGGTCGCGTTGACGGCGATGGCCAGGCGCTCCTGGCTCTGGCAGGTCGCGGGGGCGGCCTCCGGCAGCGTCCGGCCCACCCGCACGGCATAAGCCTTTTCGCCGCCGTTCAAGAAGAAGGCATACACGCTCTCGGCCAGGAAGCCGTGGCCCCAGGTCCCCCCGAACACCTCGACGTAATCGCCCCAGTTCCGCAGGGGCTGCGGACTGTGCAGGGGACCTCGCTCCGCCACGCCGACGAAGGCGGTGACGGCGGTCTGGGGCGCCAGCGGCGGCTCGCTCTCGAGCGCGCGCAGATACAGACCGGGAGTCTTGAGCGCGACGTCGCTCATTCATCCCCCTGGCCGTTCATCTGGCGGTTGATGCGCCCGATCTCACGCACCCACTGTCCCCGCTCCGGGTGCGCCATTTCCAGGATCTCGTCGCGACCCCAGTGGAAATGGTAGGCAAGGTAGGCTACCTCCCGGTGGAGCGACTCCAAGGGGTAGCTCAGGATTCCCCCACCGCAGAGAGCTCCACCTCGAACTGCCGGTCGCAGTCCGGGCAACTCACCTTCTGCACGCCGCGACCGTGCGCGTTGATCTGGTTGTAGAAGTTCTGCAGGTAGCTCAGGTCGGAGGCGAAGAGGTTCTCGATCACCCCGGGGTTGATCTCCCGCAGGTCGCCCAGGCGCGTGATCACGCGGGAGAGCAGGATGACGATGAGGAACCCCTGGTTCCTCACCACGCGCGGGTCCTGCAGGGGGAGGATCTCGTCCTTGGCGTTGGCCAGGCGCATGATCCCTTCCCGCTGGAGGTTGCCGTCCTTGTCGACGTACCCCTTGGGCAGGACGAATTCGAACTCCGTCTGCAGGCTCATCCGATCCTCAGGCCCTCGTGGGCGATCTCCAGGGACTGGACCGCGATCTCGTTGGCGGCGGCCTTGAAATCGGGGCCCATGAACTTGACCGGCCAGGCGCTGGTGAGGTTGTAGCGGACCTTCTCCTGCCGCTGCTCGTCTAGGAGCAGGATGGAGATGTCGAGGCGGACGATGTCACCGTCGACGCCCGACTTGAACCACTTGAAGAAGTCCTGGTCCACGACCACGCCCTTCTTCATGGTCACGTTGCCGTACTTGGAAAGGCCAGGCAGCTTGCGCGTGTTGCTGTAGATGTCCCTGCCCTCGCGGTACTCCACCGCCTGCGTCTCCGCGTTCATGCCCGTGATCTCGGAGAAGCCGGCGGCGAGGACGCCGCCCGATTCGACCAGGAAGTTGAAGTTGACGAAAGGGTCATTCACTCGCCGAGGCATATCGACTCCTTATCAGGACTTCTTGACGAAACGATCGTTCACGCGCATCCCTCAGGGCTTGGCTGCGAACTGGGAGAACCGCAAGATCACGAACTCCGCGGGCTTCACCACGGCCAGGCCGACCTCGGTGATGACCCTTCCCAGGTCCACCGACTCCGGAGGGTTGGTCTCCGCGTCGCACTTCACGTAGAACGCCTGCTCTTCCTTGAGGCCGACGAGGGCGCCCAGCTCCCACTGGGTCCGCAGGAAGCTCGAGATGTTGAGCTCGATCGCCTTCCAGAGTGAGGGAGTGTTGGGCTCGAACACCGTCCACTTGGTGCTGGCCTCGACGGACTGCTCCACGAAGAGGAAGAAGCGCCGCACATTGAGGTACATCCACTCGGGGTCCGCGCTCACCGTGCGCGCTCCCCAGAGCACGGGTCCGACGCCGGTGAACTTGCGGATGACGTTGATGCCCGCGGGGTTGAGCTTGGCCTGGTCGGCATCGCTCAGGTCGTTGGCCACGTCGAGCACGGTGAGGAGCCGACCGTCCTCCACGCCCGCGGGCGCCTTGTGGACCCCGCGTGTGGAGTCCACGCCCGCGTAGCGCCCGGCCACCGCACCCGAGGGCGGGACCTTGATGTCCTTGCCGGTGCGCGGATCGAACACGTAGATCCAGGGGGCATAGAGGGCGGCGTACTTCGAGTTGAAAGAGTTCTGGCCGGAGTAGATGCCCTGGGCCAGTTTGTAGTTGAGCACGTCGTCCGCGGTGTTGATCGTGGCCTGCGAGTCCGCGACATAGACGCAGTCCTTCCGAAGCTCGCAGTAGCCGATGCCCTTGAGGTGCACGCCGCGGTCCACGCTCTCCGGCACGGCCACGATGTTGATGGAGTCGATGAGGTCGAAGGCGTAGAGGCCGTTCCCGAGGTCCGGCTCGCCGCTGAAGTCGATGGCGGCGAGACCGGTCAGGCCATCGTCGCCAGTGGCCAGGAAGGCGGGGGCGGTTGTCTCCGCCGGACGGCGCTGGGCGGGGGTGAGGGCGGAGGCCGCCGGCACGAGGTCCGATGCCACCACCTGGGTCGACTCCGCCTTGATGCGCGTCACCGCGTAGTCTGGAGAGGATCCGTCCATGGTCAGGTTGTCGAAGACTCCCACCACGTTGCCGCGGTAGCGCAGCTCCAGCAGGAAGCGGTCTCCGGCGGGGGCGACATTCTTGAGAGAGACGGAGAGGTCGTTGCCCCAGGCCCCGGCCGATGCGGCGGTGAGCCGCAGGACGTCGATGGCGCCGACGCCCGGGTTCTGGAAGTTGCGCGTGGCTGCGACCGCCGTGGGCTGCTTCGGCGTTCCGGGAGGGGCGGCGGCGGGCACCGCATAGTGGCAGGTCCTCACCACGTAGCAGGAGGTGCCCCCTTCCGAGAAGAAGGAGTTCACGGCGAAGGCGAGGAAGGCCCCGTCGATGTAGGTGCCGAACGTACTCACGAACTGCGTGAAGTTCGTGATGGGCACCGCGACTCCGAACGGCCCTTTCTGGGCGAGGCCCACGAAGGCTGCGGTGGATGTGCCCACTCCCTGGATCGGCTTGAGTCCCGAGGGGATTTCCTCTATGTAGACTTCCGGCGACAGATACTCGGCCATGCCAGCGCTCCTTCAGCTCTTGGCTTTACCGGCGAACTGCTTGAACCGGAAGACGACGAATTCCGCCGGCTTCGAGGGGGCCACGCCGATCTCGGCGATGACCTGCCCGACGTTGACGGTGTCGGGAGGGTTTGTGGTCGCGTTGCAGCGCACGAAGAAGGCCTGCGCCTCCGTCAGCCCCACGAGCTTCCCGTCCTCCCACTGGAGGCGCAGGAAGGCGGAGATGTTGCGCTCGATGCTCTTCCAGAGGCCGTAGTCGTTCGGCTCGAACACGACCCACTTCAGGCCGCGCTCGATCGACTGCTCGAGGAAGATGAAGAGCCGCCGCACGTTCACGTATTTCCAGGCGGGCTCGGCGGACAGCGTGCGGGCGCCCCAGATCAGAATGCCCTCGGGGTACTTGCGGATCACGTTGATCTTCTTCTGGTACAGGATGTCGTTCGCCCCCTTCGTGATGACCTTCTGGATGCCGGTGGCGGAATTGAGGTATCCGTTGTCGATGCCGGCGGGGGCCTTGTGCACGCCTCGGGAGATGTCGGTCTGGGCGTACGAGCCGGCGACGGCCCCCGACGGAGGCAGGAGCACGGGCTTCCCGGTCAGGGGATCGTCGTCGAAGATCCAGGGGTAGTAGATGGCGGCGTAGCTCGAGGCTTTGTCCGCGACGTAGGCGGCGGGATCGGAGAGGCTGCTCGGCAGGTCCATCACGAAGAAGATGTCCTTGCGCTTCTCGCAGTAGGCGATGGCCGCCTTGGTCACGGCGTTGGGGGAGTTGGGCATGACAAGAATGCTGATGTCCTTCACGGGGTCGAGGGCGAACAGCCCCGTCCCCGTCACCTCGCTGCCGATGAGGTCGTCGTCGCCAAAAGCAGGCGGGCCGGCGAGGCCGTCGTTGCCGCCGGCCAGGGCGACGAAGGCCGCGTTCGCCATTACTACCGCGTTCGTCGCCGGCAGCTCCTTGGCCGTGAAGAGGCTGGAGGCTCCGCTGCGAGGCCCTAGCCGCTCGCCCACGTAGTCGCGCCGATTGGTGTCGACGAGGGACAGGTGCTCGTGCACTTCCGCCACCTTTCCGCTCTCCTTCACCAGGAGGTCGAAGTCGCGCGCATAGACCTTGGTATTGAAGCGGCTGAAAGCGAGCAGGCCGGGGGTCACGAACTCCACCAGCATCGCCCGCTCGCCGCCGGGCAGGATCTTCTCGACAAACTTCTTCACCACGACCATCTGGGAGGGCCCGACGTTGAAGTTGAGAATGTCTCCCGCCTTGAGCGCCTGTCCGGTGACCTTCAGCAGGCTGTCGAGCTTCATGGCGGCGGAGGGAGTCGCGGTGGTGACGCTGACGGGCGCGGCGAGGTCGGTGGCAGACATGAACTTCATGTCCGGCGAGAACACCGGCGTGTTGTCGGGGATCGGGAGCGTGAAGGGAGCGCTCTCTGCCGTCAGCCCTCCCTCGAAGATGATGGTGCCGGCGGCGAGGTCCACGCTCTTGACCTTGCCCGTCACCTGGGAGACCAGGAACAGCACGGAGCCCACCTGTACGTCCGCGTTGTCCTTGAGCGTGAACTGGGTGCCGCCGGCGGCGGCGGCGATGTCCTCGGCCAGGAGGAGCGAGAACCGGCTCGCGTTCTCGACCTGCACCTCCAGGCCCTCGCCCCACCTTCCTTCGTTCAGGGCCGAGACGCGCAAGGCGGCCGCGACCGCGGTCGTCCCGTCTACCTCGACGCCCGCGAAGTCCTTGAACGCCGCCACGGCCTGGATGGTGGAGGCATCGTTGACGTCCCCGTAGCCCACTGTGCGTGCCACGAAGCACTTCGTGCCCCCTTCCACGAAGAAGTGGCGCACGGCGTAGTACACGTAGTGCTCCTGGGTGCCCGCGATGACGGGTATGGGTCCCCCGAAGATCTTGACGAACTCGGCCAGGCTGGTGACGAGCGTCGCCTTGTTGACGGGTCCCCGCTGCGTTACCCCCAAGAAGGCGGCCACCGATGTGCTGACCCCCTCGATGGGCTGGACCCCCGCCTTCTTTTCCTCCACATAGACGCCTGGCGTCAGGTACGTGGGCATCCGGCTCCTCCTAAGCTCATTCCGTTGTTACGTTCGGCTGCGTAGGCCGCGGACTCAGTGCTTGCGCGAGGTCGTGCGCCGCCCGGACTCGCCTCCGCTCTCCCGCCGGGCCGGCTCACTCCCGCTTTCCGTTTCGCCCCCGTCGGCGCCCGCCTTTGCCTGAGGCCGCGGCTCGATCTCGGCGACCGCGCCTTGCTGGCGGAGGGTCTTGAGTTCGGCGGTCTCGAGGTAGGCCTCGTGGACTTCCACCGCCTCGCCGGGGCGGAGACGGATGGAGGTGCCCGGCAACTGGATGTTGAGGCTGGTCCGCGTCACGTTCCGGATCGTGGCCCGGGCCGGGGCCTCGGGAGCTTTGTCGTCCATCTCGCTTCCTCCTCGTTGCCGTGTTCTGGGCCACCGGCCCTTACGCGGGCGTCAGCTTCACGGTGGCCAGCGTCCGCTGCTTGGCGGTCAGGGCCAAGGTGACCGTCTTGCCCACGTGGCCGGCCGCGGTGACGGCCACCGCACAGGTGGTGATGGGCCAGTGGCCGGGAAAGAAGAAGACGGCCTGCCCGCGCGCGTCCGTATGCGTCACCAGGTCGCGACCAGTGCCCAGGATGAGCGGCGTGGGGCCGGGCAGGGTGACGGTCTTGATCTCCACGCCGTCAACCACCGTGCCTACCGGCGCCACCGTTTCCACGGACTGCAGGAGGAGCTGCGCCGATTCCAGAGTGGCCTCTCCCGGCGCATCCTCGACCACCTTCACGTGAACGCGCGTGGTGCCCGGAGGGAACGGGTAGTAGGGGCCGGGCTTGGCCAGGAGGCTCCGGCTGCGCACCATGCGCAGGAGTTGCCCGGATAGCAGGCCGGTGACGCTGTCGAGGGACGCCGTGGCCACGTCCACGCCTTCGAGGGTCTCCCTCATCGTGGTCGCGAAGCCACCTTGGCCGATCACGGGAGTGCCCTTCGGCACCGGCGTCAGGAAGGGGATCTTGTCGAAGCCCACGGTCTTAGCGCCGCCGTTCACGGTCTTGATGAAAACGTAGACCTCGTCCTCGCCTCCGTAGGTGACCTCCACCGGCGCCGGAGTGGGCAGAGTCTTCAGGAACGAGCGCGGCTGGTATAGAGGGCTCGTCATCTCGAGCTGATAGCTCGTGGCGGACACCTTGAGATCCTGGAAGCAGAAGAAGCCATCGCTCTTGTATTGGGCTTCAGCCAGAGAAGGCACGCTCACACTCGGCACGCGGACGCGGTAGTCGCGTGGGGTAATCACTTCCCTCGTCAGCTCGTCGCGCAGCCTTCCGAAGAAGGACAGAGTGCCGCTGAACGTGTCAATGCTCGTCGCCACCGGCGCCTTTCCGTTCTGTCGGCGAGACCGCACCCGACCCGTTCCCCGGCTCGCCCGCACGGTCCGGGACGGCTTCCAGGAAACGCACTGCTTGCGCCTGCCTCTCGGCGTTTAGGGTGAAGATCGTCCCCGCGCCCGCCGAGGTTGCTTGGCAGAGGAAGCCCTCCTGCACCAGCCACTCGAGGGCCTCGTGCGTCTCGTCGACCGTACGCAGGACCGTCTGATCCAGCAGCCGCCACCTCGCCACGCCCTCGACGCTGTCGGCCGCCCTCGGGTTGCGAACGAAATAGTTCAAGACCTCTTTGGCTCTCTCATGTTCGGGATCCGGCCTCGTGACCAAGTCGGTGAACCCAGCCCTGTCGCTCGCGGCGACACAGAGCAAACTCGGGGCCAGTGAGGCCGGTGCGATCAAGCGTTGAATGTGAGGGCCTTAGTCGGCAGTGGAGCGCGAGAGAGCGACGGATGTGGGATCGCGATGACCCACCGCCCGGAGTTGCTCGACTCCGCCGGCGGATGACTCGCCGGAAACGCGACGGGATTAAACCAACCCGGGGTGGGTCGCGATTGACCCGCTCGTTCCCTACGGACCGCGATGGTCGAGCTTGTGCTTTTTGACCAGGCGGCCGAAGGCACGACGATCCTTCTGGGCCTCATGGGCGGCCCGCGTCACGTTGCCGCGGTGCTTGCGCATGAGCGAGTCGACGAAGACCCGCTCGAAGTTCTCGACCACGCGCGCCTTCGCGTGTCGGAAGGTCTCGGGTGCCGTGTCCGCGGGCGGCTCCGGCAGCGGAATGTGAGAGGGCAGGATCTGCACGCCCGGCGAGAAGACGACCGCCCGCTGGACGATGTTGATCAGCTCCCGCACGTTCCCCGGCCAATCATGGTGGATGAGCTTGCGTAGCGCGGACGGACTGAAGTGCTTGGCAGGGAGCGCGGATTCACGGCAGGTGGAGTCGAGGAAGGACCGCGCGAGTAGCTCGATTTCGCCCCGACGCTCGCGCAGGGGCAGCACCCGCAGCCTCAGGACGTTGAGCCGGAAGAACAGGTCCTCACGGAAGCGGTTGTCGCGGACACATGACTCCAGGTCGCGGTTCGTCGCGGCGAGGATGCGGATGTCCGCTCTCGAGAATCGCTCCGCACCCAGCGGCTTGTAGGTCCGTTCTTGGAGAAAGCGGAGGAGTTTGGCCTGCGCCGACGGCGACAAGGCGTCGACTTCGTCGAGGAACAGCGTGCCGCCTTCCGCCAACGCCACCAGGCCCTTCTGATCGCCATGGGCGTCGGTGAAGGCGCCCCGGGCGTGACCGAACAGTTCGTTCTCGAAGAGGTGGTCGGGGAATGCCCCGCAGTCCACGGCGATGAAGGGCAGCCCCTTCCGCCGCCCGAGGTGGTGAACGGCCCGCGCGCAAAGCTCCTTGCCGGTCCCGGTCTCTCCGGTGATCAGGACGGGGCTGTCGCTACGTGCCGCGAGCGGGATCGTCTCGACCATCCGCAGGAAGGCCGGGTCCTTCCCGAGAAGGTTGGCGAGCCCCATCTCACGTGAGAGGAGGGAATGCAGACCCGCCCGGTCGCGCTCGGGCCTGCCGAGAATCCTCAGGAGGCGCAGGCGGAGCTCGTTCCGCCCCGCCGGCCACAAGACGAAATCGGCGGCGATGCTCGACGCGGCGGCCAGGAGCGTCTCGGCTCCCTCATCCGGAAGAATCGCGAAGATCGGCTTCGTGACGGGATGGGCCTGGACCCACTCGAACAGGTTGAGCGCGGGCGCGCTGTCGGACAGGGCGGCCAGGAGGATCATGTCGGCGGTGCACGTGCGCACTCTTGCCGGGAGCGACGAGTCCCAGGCGACCCTTTCGCATCGGAACTCCTGCTCCGATCCTCGAGGTCCGCCGAGATGCTCTTCGAGAGGGAGGACTGTCTGCTCGACGAGAAGCAAGTGATGCGGCACGCACGCCTTCCCGGGTCAGCTGTCGCCCCACCGGCCGCCACTGGCCGAGGGTCGGCAAGCGTACACTCTTGTGATCGATTCCTGCACAATTTTGTTATGCCTATTTTTCTCTCCGCATAAAGGTTTGTTCAGGTTGGGCTTATCCGGCGGGTGCGCGCAGCGTGCCGCCGCTCGCAACGCGATGTGGGCCCGACTTCGAACAAATTGGCCAGCGATCGTTGCGAGCCGGGCGTTATCCAACATCGAGGACTCGAGGTTCGCATCGAGGCACCGCTCGGAGCGGGCCACTCTTGAAGAGCTACCATCTGACCGAGCCCATCCTCGGTCGCCTCGGGGAGCCCGTAGTGGTGTCATCGGAGGACGCGAAGCCCGGTTCGAAGCAGGTGGAGTCATTCCCAAGCGAGCACAGCGCGGTCGATGCTCGCACGACCCGAAGATTTCGTGTCTCGATGCGTGAGTGACCATTCACGACCTTCAGAAAGCCTTGGAACACCCCAGCAGCCGACCTGTACGCCACGCTTTCCGTATACGCCGTCGGGGCAACATGCAGTTCAGTGTCTAATGGCAACCCGCGGCTCGCTCATCATTATTAAATACGTCATTGAGTACGCCGTCGGAAAGGTGGCGGGGTCCCGGGCCGCCTATTTGAAAGCCTTGAGAACAGGCTCGACCCAGAAGAAGAAGAACCGCCCCACCTCGGGGAACTGCGCGGCGGCCACACCCAGGACGGGCACCAAGCCATAAGTAGCCAGCCTGGATACGAACTCTCGGCTGAATCCCACGCGACCTGGCTTTGTCTTCGTTAGCCAGCTCAGGACCTCGTCACGGTCCATCTCCACGAACACCATTATGGTGACGGCGACCATGGAGAGAATGGCGATCCAACTCAGCGTCAGCAGCAGATGCTTCGGCTGGAACGGATACGACGAGATGGCGAGGAGCGCGAGGAGGATGGCGGCGGTGGCGAACACGAGCAAATTGCGAAGATGCGCAAACGCATACCGGATGTAGGCGACGAGGCCAATGGCGAGAAAATCGTCCGCAGCATCGACCCATGACACGCGCGATCGTCGCGCGCCGACGAACGCAGCCGTGACCGTCTTCAAGGCCCGATTCACTCTCTCCTGCAGCGCCCGTTCCCCGTCGGCAAGCTCCCAGGGACGATGGGCGTCTGCGTCGAGGATCGACTGCAGGCTGGCCTGCGCCTCCGCCAGGTCCGGACCGAGCGTCCTCTCCAAAGAGTTCCGTTCGCTATCCGAGAAGCCGCCGATGTTTCCCCACTCTCGCCAAGAGCCATAGACGTCGGCCAGCCGCGCCCAGCGTTCGACCACCGCCTTGAGCGTCCCCAGGCTTGGTCCGGCGCGCTTCATGTCGAGCAGTGGTTCCGAGGAGACGATCTCCGGCATTCGCATGAGAGCGTCCCGGACGGGGTGCCAGGCAATGCGGCGCAAGACACCCTTGAGCGACCGCCAGACCAGCACGAATCGGCCAAACTCGAAGGTCACGGCAACGCATGCGAGGAACAGCAGCGACTCGAACAGCAGGACGAAATAGAGGCCGTCGATACTGGGGGGCAAACGTTTGAGGGAAACCACGAATAAGAGGCTGACGACGGCGATGAGCCCCAGACACGACAACAGGTTGTGGAGACTGTCGTCGAGGAGCCTGTCAATCTTGCCCTTGAGGGCCTGAAGGCCCGTTTGGCCGACGCCTTCGAGCTCGGCCACCGCGGAGTAGTGGCCACCTCCATCGCCCAGATGCAGCCGTCGCAGCTCGCACAAGCTCCATAGATAGAGCGCGAGGCCGAGGAACAGCATGGGGAGCAGGGGTGACAGACCCGAGGCCAGGTTGGACGCCCGCAGATAGAAGGTGATCAGCCATGCGGGCTCGACCGGATTGCCCGACATGAGATCGGCCGGCGAACCGAAGGCATAGACCAACGTCCCCATAACCAGGCTCAGGGGGAGGAGTGATCCCATTACGGTGATACCCAGCACGAGGGCGGAACGCCGAGCCGGAGCGTGGCGCGCGAGCATGACCGCGAGATGTCCAATCGGACCGTAGAGGGCGATCCAGCCGATGGCAATTGCCCCCAGTTCGAGGAGCAGAATCCACCCACTCTGGACCCGCCAGTCAATCGCGAAACGCAGCAGCGCCGGCACGGTGATCCAGGCAAAGATCGTGCTCAGAACCAGAAACGAAGCGAGCACGTAGAGCCTCTGTGTAAAGCACCGCCTCGCTTCGCGGCTCAGCTGCAGAATCGTGAAGACTCGCCACAGCATGGGCCAGCGTGGCCAGCCTCGACAAATGACGGTGTAACCGACGGCGTGAAAGACGCACATGAGCACGAACCCGACACCGTAGATCTTGAAGAAGGCTGATGACGAAGTGGTCTTCTCTCGAGGATGGAAGGCGTCCTCTTTCTCGTGGGGCCGTGGGAGCAGCAACGGATCACGCTGTTCCCGGAGACAGACCGCCGCCACTGGCCAGATGGATCCGCGCCCCACCGCGCTGATCCAAACCGGCGGTACGGATACGGGCGGTGACTTCGGGTTCTCCAGTGGGATCCCGTATTCGACCATCAGCTCTGGCTTGCCCAGCAGGGCCAGGGCGGCGTTGAACACACCCTCCGTTTCGTTGGTGGGGAATTGGAAGGAGGTCTGCCTTCCGCGGTGGGGATACGTCCATGTCTGGTTTTCCGTGAACAGCGGATACGTTGAGGCCAACAGCATGCCTTCCAGGTCTTGTGCGTACTGGGGATGTGCGTAGAGCAGGTCGGAACCGATGGCGAAGAGCGTCACGTCCGGGCAGTGCTCGTGAACGAGACGTGCCAAGAACAGGCGGTCCTGAACGTCGGTTGCCAACAGGCCCACATAGGTGATGTGACGGCGGGTGATGGTGGACAGGACGCTCGCGAGCACCATGTCGTCGATGCGTGAGGAGAGCTTGGAGTAAGGCGCGATGACGTCCTCGGAATCGATCTCCTCGTTGGGCAGATCGAGAGCGATGCGGGGCGACAGGTCCGCACTCCCTGAGTTGCCTGATCGTGGGGCCGCCTTCTCCCACTCTGCGCGTAGGTGCGCAATGTGCATCGGGAAGGGAATCTTGAGATACCCATCCTTCTCGACGGGTGAGCTGGTCCCGGCGTGCTCCTCCGACGATTCGAGCAGACCCATCCCGTAACCGGTGGTGTTCTCAACGAGAAAGGCGACGTTGTTCAGGAAGACAGGGTCGTGGCGGGCCTTCTCGATGGAAGCTGGGCATGAGGTCCACGGGACGAAGCTGTCCCGGTTCTGTAGGTAGTGCAGGAAGAGATCCATCACGTACTGGTCGGTAAAGATGGTCGTGGAGAAGCGAACCCGGTTCTGGAGCTCTTGTGGGAGACCATCCAGGTGCTGGAGGCTGAGTCCGCTGTCGGCATCGGTCACGCTCCCAGAGATGATGTTCAGGGACGGCACTGAGTTCGGAGGCCACCCGGTCGATCTCTCGCTCGCCCAGAGCACGAGCCCACGTCCGAGAGACGTAGCTGAACCCGAGAAGGTAGGCCCGAGGATCCGTATCACTCTTCCTGCCGTCTCGGGGCCGCCCGCGGGTGCGCCAGACCGCACCGTGCCCGCTTCGCTGGGGGGAAGTGTATTGGCCAGGTCGAGGGCTTGGACGAGTGCGGTCTTGTCCACCCCGAAGGTGGGCGATTCACCGACGAGGAGAAGAAGGAGGAGCTTCTTAGAAGCACCTGCGCCCTCACTGCGAAACAGAATCACCCCCGGTACGTCACCGTTGTCGCTCTCGCAGCTCTCGCCCTTGGACTCACCCAGGGATCTCGGGTGGTCGGAGCCCTTTCCGGAACTGGGGCCTGACGTCGCGGCCGACTTCGCCGAAGTGCTCCAGGGGAGCGACTGCCGATCGAGGAGATAGCCGGCGTGCTCGAGCGCTCTCTGGATGGCCTGGACGTGTTGATCGAACATCGCGGCCAAGTGGGAGCGGGTGGGATGCGGCACAAGGGCGATCAGTGCCTCGATCGCGTAGCCCTGGCGAGCAGAGCGATCCAGCAATTCACGCACCACCGACGAACGGCCGAGTCTGTCCTCGGAGGGGCGACCGAAGAAATCGACGACGGTGCACATGTCCGCAGGAAGCGGGCCTGTCACATCGCTTGCCGTCCCGGGAGCAGCCGCACGTGCGGGGACGGGAGACGAAGGCTCAACCGGGCGGGTGGTGGAACTCCTTGGGGCCCTCATCGAGGTCACGGCGATTAGTGCGACGACGCCGAGCATGAGGGGGGCTGGGCCTTTCGCTGCCATGAGTGCACCTTGTCAAGCGCCTTTGATCCAGACGTCGGGCGGCCTTCAGCGCAGATCAGGGCCGAAGCCCGGGGGGCGGTATTCCACCGAACGGGGCTGTTTCAGACGGGATTCCAAGGCCACCAGATCGGGACGGCCCGCCGGCAAGTCCTTCTCTGTGCGGCCATCGGGGTAAACCGTCACGGTGCTCTGCACGGCGAAAAGGCCCTTGGCCGCTCGGGCCCGCGCGATCTGGAGGCCGTCGGGAGAGACGATCATTCGATTCTCGGTAACGTGACCTTCCCCAATCACCTTGAAGAGCAGACCAAGCAAACCCGATGTCGGCCTTCCGAGCAGGCCCCTCACCTGGTCGAACACGATCACGTCGCCATAGTCGAGGAGCCGATACGAAATGAGACGCTGGTTTGTCACCCGGAGCTTCGGCGTCGACAGGAGGTCATCGTAGGAGTACTCGTCAGGCTTGCCGACGGTCGCCCGCCAGCCGATGCGCACGTTGAGGGCGAACGTCGGAGCGGGACCTTCGAGCACACGCCGGACAACGCGCTCGATCCCATACTCCAGTTCCAGATCCTGCCCGTACTCGTTCCCGAGCCGGACGAAGGCGGGCGCCTCCTCCGGACTGAGTCCCGTTCGCTCCAGGTAAGCCGAGAACCAATCCCCGTGAGAGAGGAAGAGTGGTCGGCCGGAGTCGTCTGCCGCAGCCGCCTGACGCCCAAGACGTAGCAGCACCTCCGCCTGGAGGCGCGCGCCGTTGGTGGTCGCGCCGGGATCGAAACCGACGCTCGCCCTCATCGCGGCGAGGATCTCTTCACGGCGGACCACGCGTGACGTCGCCGATTGAGCGGATACGGTGGCGGCGGAGAGAAGGCCGGCCAACGTCAGCGCAATGGGAAATCGAGTCATGTCACGCCGAGAGATGCCTGGCCGAGGACGGACGTCGCGCGCCGAACTCCAGCGGCCCGAGGCGCCCGGATTGCCGCGTCCTCGCGATCGCGTTTCCCGAGAGGCAATATCGTAACGATGCCATTCCCAGGTCTATACGGCCGACTAATGCGGATACACGGCGGCAATGATCATCTCGTATGGAAGGCTCCAGTTCAGGATGTCTTTGCCCTTGAACTGCGGATCATCGGCATGGGCAGCGCGGAAATCGACGAGGGTCAGGCTAATGCGCGGTAGTCCCAGCACGTGTAGATTGGCGCCCTTCTTCAGGCCCGCCACCTTTTGCGCCGGCGGCGTCCCCTCAACGAACACCATCCGCCGCTTGTGGACCAACTCATTCCCACGCAGGTCCATCACCGTTGCGAAGGTCATGAACCCATCATCAACCTTCACCGGATCTTCGGTCAGTTCGATCTGGAACTCCGTATAGTTGAACCCTGCCATCGTCGTCACGATGGTGATCGTCTCGTCGCCCGGGACAATATGGCTCCGCGTGCGCTCGTAATTCAGAAACGCCTGTTCCGCATCCTTGGCGGCGAACCCGACAATTGGCTTCCATCCACTTGTGACACTCACGTTGTTGAGTTTCGTCAGAGGATGGATCTCAAATACGTGTGGCGGATTGGTGGTCTCAAAAGGCTCCAGCGGTGATCCCTGGATGTGCTCCACGTCGCCGCCGTGCTCGCACCAGATTCTCCAGGCGCCGGTTATGTTCACCGGCTCTCCACCCGTCGAGTCCTTCACGAGCGTGCGTGCACTCAGTTGTGCAGCGGCGTTCATGACCTCGGCTACGGCAGCCAGTGAGATCTCTGGTGCCCGACCCGCGATGTGAATGTCGCCGTCTTTGGAGGGCGGATTCGGCCGTTTGTGAGCCTGGTCGATGCTATAGGTCGCGTCGATGGTTGCGCGATTCTTGAATTTCTCGATGAAGTCCTTGTTCAAGGTGATCGTAATGTCGGCCCAGGTACTCGCGGGGGTAAAGAGCGCGAAAACGAGCGAAGGGAGTAGGGCCCGCTGATAGACACGGCGGTAGGCGTAAGGCATAGAACTGTCTCCTCCTCGATTGCTGCCGACCGTATTGTCCGAACCTCTCGGCTGGTGCATCACTCCTGGCGCAGCATGTCGAAAGGCCCGTCGCAGAGTGTGCACAACTACGATTGCCAGACTACGGAGGCGCCCTCTGTCTTGGCGAGCACGCGGGGGGCGAGCGCGAAGGGAAAAGCTGACCTGATCCCGGCGTGTCATCACCGGCGGCATCCACGTGGATGGGTGCTCGTTGAAACGGAGACCATCGCGGCGCACGCCCGAGCGCGTGACCGAAGAACGGCCCGCAATACGGAGAGAGGCTGGAGACACCGTGGTCGCGCGCACACGACCCGGAGGCAGAGTCAACGATTGACCGTGGCCAGGCGCCTTCGGGCGCGCGGCGTCACAACCCCGGGTCGAAGTGCGCGGAGTCTACCGGATTGTGGATAGCAGTCAAGACATTTCGTGGCCCTAGCGATGAACTTTGATTGGGGTGCCAAGCAGGCCCAAGACAAGCGAACGGAGGCAGCCCCGCGCTAGACGTTACGGTCGTCCGTTCCATCGCCTGCAATCGATTGGGCCGCGCAGCACTTGCCCGAGGTTCCGCCGTCACGGTCAGCGACTCGTTAGATCATCCAATCTGAAGGCTCGGGCGGTTCCGGGCTACCGGGATGTGACGCCGTCGGCGTCGGTGACCCGGAGACACGATCGACGAGCATCCCTCGACTGCCGCGTCCTCAACCATCGCACTCAAGCGCGGTTTGAGAGAGCCTGCTTCCCGAGGTATACCGCCGGCCTCGCATCGAAGCTCGCCGTTCCAAATGATCGCCCGACTCGCCTCAGCGGCAGGAGGGTTAGCGACCAGGGCGGCCGCGGGTTCCCACTAGCGCTTGATCCGTATATGCATCCAAGAGTGTTTTGAGCTTTGGATCGATCTCCAGCGGCTCGAGATCCTCCGGAAGAGGCAATCCGAATTCGTCAAGCACCAGCCGGGCGAATAAGTCGATCAGATCAGGCTTATCCACGGTTGTCTCCGGATATCTGAGGCAAGAACCATGCTCATGCCCGGCGACGCCCGCTGTCAAGGGAATTTCAGCGAAACCAAGAGAGAGCGAGAAGGGCGTCTCACGGCAGAAGCGGCCTCAGACTCGACCGTCACGACGTGTCGCCCATCGCTCGGAGTTGGTTTGATGGGGGCTCGAGACTTCGGAAGCCACGAGCGCCGCGTTGGTTGAGTGGCAACCGACGTCGCTCTGTCGCCGTCGGTCGCCCTCTTCGTCGCCCCTCACTGAACGGTCGACAAATCGACCCATTCACCCGATGTAATCGTGCAGCCTCCCGCGCTGCAGACATCAAACGCGGTGACGGGATGCAGTTCCCAGGCGGAGTAGCGCCAGCAGCTGGACCGAACAGCGTCCGGTCTCCCGCACACGTCACTGGCCTTGTTGTGGTCGTTGTCCATCAGGAGCTGTCCCACCACTCGAACCTCGCTCCCGATGGACTGCTGCAGCGCTTCGAGCGACCAGTCCTTGTGGAACCGCGCCCGGTAGTGCGGCGTCATCTCCACCACGATCGACGCCTGCTCGAGTTCACCCTGGATTTTCTTGAGGGCGGCCGGACTCTTTTGGAGGGCATCGTGAGCACGCTTGGCCAGAGTCGCGTCGAAGCCAATACCGATGTGGTAGTCGACCTCCTCATCGTTCTCGGCGAGGGAACAGTTGGGGGACTCCGCCCCGCTCTTTTTCGCGTAGTAGAGGTAGGCGACAACAGTCTGTTCGCGGGTTTCGCCGAGCTGCTGGAGCTGGGACGCGAACTGTCCGTGGTTCCGCGAATTGAGCTCCGCAGGCGTGTTCTGGTTGAGGTGATCGAAATCCTGGAGCGCGAGGGGACTTGGGGGGCCTTGGGCGGCCACGTTGGTACGGTTTTTCAGCGTATTAAGGAACGCGTCGTAGGCGGGATGCTGGGACAGTGAGCAACCCGTCGGATAACGTTTGTGGCAGTCGAGCGTGTCCGTGATGCTGTCGTCGCACGTGGCCACTGCTGCGCTGCCCGTAGGGCCGGGAAGACTCATCGTTGGAATCGGAGCGTACGAAGCCAAGCCGATCGCAAGAGGTACGTACGGAGCCAGGCCATTTCGCCGAAGCGGGCGACGGCGATCCCTCCTGCCAACCGGCGGCCCGCCGAATGCGGCTCGGGAGGCATGGCCGCTCAACTCAGATCGATGGTTGCGGAGCCGACGACCTGACCCGAGGTGGTGGCTTTGACCGTAATGTGCTTGGCTGCTGGAACGGCAGCGGGAGCAACGTAGTGACCCATTTTCGGATCGATCTGCCCGTAGACTGCCGGGTCATTCGGCTCAATTGACCAAGTCACGGTTGCAGTCATGCCCGCGAAGTCTTTTGCGACGAAGTCCTGAGTGCCACCGGCGGCGACTTTCGCCGCCGAGGGCGTGACGGCGATCGCTGCGGCCGCGGCCGCCTCCTCTGTGTTCTGTTGGATGCCCTTGCTGACGAGGTAAGAGCTGGCGCTGATTCCGAGGAGGGCCAGTACTCCGGGGGGGATCGCCTCGGGGAAGCGCGGCGGATTCTCACCGTTTCCGACTATCACGAGGAAAAAGCTGAGCGAAATCACGAACGTAAAGATCATGAGCTGGAAACGGGACATGCTTGCGCCACCGTCATTTTCCGAGAGGACGTAAGTCAGGTCGATCTGGTCGCGCTGGATCTTCAGGATCACGATGGCGGCGAGCCAGCCGATCAGGATCAGTAGCGTGTAACCCACTAGGACCATGAGCGTGTACATCGAAAACAATCGTCGGACAAAGTCCACCATCGCGACCTCGCTAGCGAATAACGCTCCTGAGTTTGGTTAGCAGTATCGGAAGGGTCTTACTGCCAAGGTAGACGGCGTGGCTTCCCGCAAATACAGCCATCAGCGAGTTCGGCATTTCCGGCATCTTGTGTAGTGGGTAATCCTTGAGGACGAGCGTCACATACTCCCAAGCGCCGGCCAGCGTCATCACCAGCAGTTGCACGCGAGCGGGGCTGATCTGATGCTCGGAGCCAGGAAGCTTCGTGTGGAGTAGCCCATCGGTCACGATCTCGCCGTTCAGGAGCTTCCCTACGACGATGACAAGGAGAAGAGCAAGGATGATCGTGATCTCGTAGGTCGCCACAACCCTCAACGTCGCCATCCCGCGCCTCCCGCCCGCTTAGCTCCCTGCTCGGCTCACGCCTTCATCCCCGTGGCCCCGCGGCTCATTCGGCGTTCGGTGGACATCAAAGGGTAGCGAGCGGCTCGTTTCACGGCGCCGGGTCCAGCCGTAGGTGCCGCGACCGTGGCGATCGCGAAAACGGCCCGCTCTTTACCTTCCGCCCGTTCGGGGATTTGAGCGCCGGGATTCTATGCACCTTCCGAGCGGCTCAGCAACAAAAAACGACCTTGACGACTACTTCCGACACGCGTTAGGCTCGCGGTTCGCAGGAACGTGGGCTGTCCCGCGGCCGGG
>Ga0070698_100002169_pt1 | contig 21780 bp, 18 predicted proteins | sample KBSK1502metaG_FD_65477 | JGI IMG/M metagenome (GOLD analysis project Ga0070698, IMG submission 65477) | Corn, switchgrass and miscanthus rhizosphere microbial communities from Kellogg Biological Station, Michigan, USA - KBS K1-50-2 metaG | ecosystem: Host-associated > Plants > Roots >...
GCGGACGGCGCGGCGGCGCTCACGCGCCAGCTGCTCGCCTTCAGCCGGCAACAGGTGGTGGAGCCGCGGGTGGTGAGCCTGAACACGGTGGTCGAGGGTCTCCAGAAAATCCTCCGCCGGGTGATCGGCGAGGACATCGAGCTGACGACCACGCTGGCCCCGGACCTGGGGGCGGTGCGGGCCGACGTCGGTCAGCTCGAGCAGGTGCTCATGAACCTGGCCGTCAACGCGCGCGATGCGATGCCCACGGGCGGCAGGCTCACGGTCGAGACGGCCAACGTGGAGCACGACCCGGAGTACGCCCGCGACCGCGAAGCGGCGGCGGTGCGCCAGTTCGCGATGCTCGCCGTGAGCGATACCGGCTGCGGCATGGACGAGGCGACCAAGGCCCGGATTTTCGAACCGTTCTTCACGACCAAGGAGCCCGGCAAGGGCACCGGCCTCGGCCTCGCGACCGTGTACGGCATCGTGAAGCAGGCGGGTGGGTTCATCTGGGTGTACTCCGAGCCCGGCCAGGGCACGAGCTTCAAGATCTATCTGCCGGAGGTGGACGCGACGGCGGAGCGGACCACGGCCGTGGCGGGCGCGCGCGCGCCGCGCGGGACCGAAACCGTTCTGCTCGTCGAGGACGCCGCCGCCGTCCGTGCCGTCACCAAACAGGCGCTGGAGCGTCAGGGCTATGTGGTGCTGGAGGCGCCGGACGGCGAGGCGGCGTTGCGCCTGGCCCAGCAGCATCGCGGCCCCATTCACCTGCTCCTGACGGACGTCGTGATGCCGCGCGTGAGCGGGCGGGAGCTGGCCGAGCGGCTCACGCAGGTCCGGCCGGACATGAAGGTGCTGTACGCGTCGGGGTACACGGACGACTCCGTCGTGCGGCATGGCATCCTCGAGTTGGGGACCGCCTATCTCCAGAAGCCGTTTTCCCCGGAGTCGCTGGCGCGCAAGGTCCGCGACGTGCTCGACGCGGCGATCCAGGATTAAGGGGACGAAGCAAACTCGCAGCGCGAAGGGGGTACCGACGGATGGCTGACCGGATGGCCGTTGCAGCCGCGACAGCGCTGCTCCTCATGGTGGGTCTGGTCAGCTTCGCCCCGCCCGCGTACGCCCAGCAGCCGGATTCAGCCGCCCAGGCGGACTCCTTGAAGGCGCTCAGCATCGAACAACTCATGAACGTGGAGGTCACCTCCGTCTCCAAGCGGCCCGAGCGACTGGCCCAAGTGGCGTCGGCCATCCAGGTCATCACCCAGCAAGACATTCGTCGCTCCGGTGCCTCGAGTCTCCCGGAGGCCCTGCGCCTCGCCACCAACCTGCAGGTCGCGCAGATCGATTCGCGCCAATGGGCCGTCAGCGCGCGCGGCCTGAACAGCACGTCGACCAACAAGCTGCTGGTGCTGATCGACGGACGGACGATCTACACACCCTTGTTCTCCGGGGTGTTCTGGGACGTACAGGATGTGCCCCTCGAGGATATCGATCGGATCGAGGTCATCAGCGGGCCCGGGGCGACCCTGTGGGGAGCCAACGCCGTCAACGGGGTGATCAACGTGATCACCAAGAAGGCGAAGGACACGCAGGGACTCCTCGTCTCGGGCGGCGGCGGCAGCGAGCTACGCGGCTTCGGGAGCGCGCAATGCGGCGGCGCGCTGGGGCATCGGCTGCGCTATCGGGCGTACGGCTCGGGGTTCACGCGTCAACCAACGCTGCTGCCCAGCGGCGCGGATGCAACAAATGACTGGCACTTCGGACAGGGCGGCTTTCGGATGGATTGGGACCCGTCGGAGATGAACCGCGTCAGCTTACAAGGGGACGTCTACCGTGGCCGAATCAGCCAGCCGAGCGCCGGGGAGGTGGCGGTGAGCGGTGGCAACCTGAACGGGAGCTGGTCGCACACGATTTCCGCCAACTCCGACTTGCGGGCGCACCTCTATTACGACCGTACCAATCGCGACATTCCGAGCACGTTTGGCGAGCAGCTCGACACGTACGACGTCGACCTGCAGCACCATGCCCGCCTGGGCGCCAGGCACGACGTGGTCTGGGGACTGGGCTACCTCTTGATCAACGACCGCGTGGCCAACAGCTCCCAGCTGGCGTTCTTGCCGGCACACGTGGCGCGACAGTGGTTCACCGGATTTGTTCAGGACGAGATCGCGCTCGTTCCGGACCGCTTCCATCTGACGCTCGGCACGAAGCTCGAACACAATGACTACACCGGTTTCGAGGTCCAGCCCAGCGGCCGGGTGAATTGGACGGTCAACCAGTTCGGGACCCTCTGGGCGGCCGTTTCCCGCGCGCTTAGGACACCGTCGCGAATCGACCGAGAGTTCTTTGCCCCGGGCCAGCCTCCCTACTTCCTCGCCGGCGGTCCGAACTTCCATTCCGAGGAAGAGCTGGCCTACGAGCTGGGATACCGCCATCAGCGGGGGCCCGTTGCCCTCTCCGTGGCGACGTTCTACAGCCGCTACTACGGGCTCCGCAGCCTGGAACAGACCAACCCGCCGGCGGCTTTCCCGCTCGTCATCGGCAACGGGCAGGACGGCGAGTCATACGGCGCCGAGCTCACCGGCGATTATCGCGTCACGGATCGCTGGCGCCTCGTCGCCGGCTACACCGAGCTGCGAATCCACGTCTGGGCGTTGCCCACCAGCACCGACACATCCCGCGGGAGCACGGAAAACCATACGCCGGATCGTCAATTCTCGTTGCGTTCGTCCGTGGACCTCCCAGAGCGTCTGAGCCTCGACGGCACGCTGCGGTACGTCGGGGAGATCGGCAACCAGAAGGTCCCGGCGTACGGCGAGCTCGACGTGCGCCTCGGCTGGCAGCCGGTTCCGGCGCTGGAGGTGTCCCTGGTCGGGCAGAATCTCTTGCACGATCATCACGCCGAGTTCGGCACGCCTACCGCGCGTAGCGAAATCAAGCGTGGCGTCTATGGGTCGCTCGAATGGCATTTCTGAGCGCCCGGTTGGCGCGGGCGTGCAAGCCGCTCGCAGTGTGGGGGGTATCGGTGGCGTGGATCCTGGGGTCCGCGCTGGCGCTCGTGCCGGCTCCCGACCTGGCGGCGCAGGCGGCGCGGCCCTCGGAGTATCAGGTGAAGGCCGTGTTCCTGTTCAATTTCGCCCAATTCGTCGATTGGCCGCCTGAAGCCGTTGCGGACTCCCAAGCGCCGCTGACCATTGGTGTGTTGGGCGAAAATCCGTTCGGCGACGTGCTCGATGCCACGGTCCGCGGGGAGCGTCGGGGAGCGCGATCCTTCGTGGTGCGTCGCTACCAGCGAGTGGAAGACATCAAGATCTGCGACATCCTGTTCATCAGCCGGCCCGAGGGAGACCGGCCGGAGGGCGTGCTCGCCGATCTCAAGCGCCGGCCGATCCTCACGGTGAGCGATGCCGACGGATTCGCCGAGCATGGAGGCATGATCGGATTCGTCACCGATCGAAACCGCATCCGGCTCAAGATCAACCTCGGGGTGGTCCAAGCGGCACACCTGACCATCAGCTCCAAGCTCCTGCGGGTGGCCGAGATCATCAATCCACCTGGGCCTTGAGATGTCACTGCGCGACTGGCCGATCAGGAAGAAACTGACGGCGCTCCTCCTGCTGATCAGTAGTGTAGTGCTGCTGCTGACGTCCGCGGCGTTTGTGACGTACGAGGTCGCGGCGTTCCGGCAGACGACGCTGAAGAATCTGTCCACGCTCGGTCGAGTCATCGCGGCGAACAGCACCGCTTCGCTGGCGTTTGCGAATCAGGCCGACGCGAAAGAGATCCTTTCCGCCCTGAGAGCCGAGTCGCATGTCGTGGCGGCTGCCCTGTACGACAAGGACGGCCGGTTGTTCTCCCGCTACCCTGCGACCCTGCGGGACGATGCTCTTCCGGCGGCACCGGAGCGCGACGGCTACCGGTTCGAGCACGGCTACGTGATTGGACTGGAGCCGGTCGCCGAGACGGGGAATCCGCGTCTCGGCACACTGTATCTCCAGTCAGATATGAAAGCCGTATCCCACACGCTGCGCCTTTCCGCCGCCATCGCCGCGGGGGTCATGGCGATCTCGCTGCTGATGGCCTACTTGCTGGCCGCGGTCCTACAGCGACGGGTCGCGGATCCGATCCTCGCCCTGGCGGAAACCGCCGCGGCGGTCTCCACGCGCCAGGACTACTCGGTGCGGGCGCCCAAGCTGGGCGAGGACGAATTGGGCACGCTGACCGACGCCTTCAACCTCATGCTCGGCCGCATCGAGGATCAGAACCGCGAGCTGCGACACTACGCCACCGAGCTCGAGCAGCGGGTCGCGGATCGCACCCACGAGCTGGAGGACCGCAACGAAGCGCTCCGGCGCAACGCGGCGGAGCTGCTCGCCGCCAATACCGAGCTTGACGCGTTCGCCTACTCTGTTTCGCACGACCTGCGCGCACCCCTGCGCAGTATCGACGGGTTCAGCCAGGTGCTGCTGGAAGACTACGGCACGCAGCTGGACGAGCCGGGACGAGATTCCCTGCAGCGGGTGCGGGCCGCCAGTCAGCGGATGGCTTTGCTCATCGACGACCTGTTGAAGCTCGCCCGTTTCAGCCGAGCGGAAATGCGCACCGAGGTCGTGGACTTGAGCAAGATCGCGGGGGAGATCGTGGCGGAGCTCCAGCGGTCCACTCCGGACCGGCAGGTGGAATGCGCGATCGCCCAGGGGCTCGAAGCGCGGGGCGACTCGCGGCTGCTGCGAGTGGTTCTCGAGAACCTGCTGCGCAACGGGTGGAAATACACCGCAAAACAGCCGCGGCCCCGGATCGAATTCGCATCGGTCGCCGGGAACGGAGAGCGAGTCTTCCTGGTCCGGGACAACGGGGCCGGCTTCGACATGCAGTACGCGGACAAGTTGTTTGGCGTGTTCCAACGGCTGCACTCCGCGGCCGAATTCGAGGGTACCGGCGTGGGCCTGGCCACCGTCCGCCGCATTATCGCCCGGCACGGCGGTCGGATCTGGGCCGAGGCCGTCGTCGATCAGGGAGCGACGTTCTACTTCACCCTGTGAGGTTGGGAGGCTCTCGTGAACCCGGGAAAGATTCTGCTGGTCGAAGACAATCCCGATGATGTCGCGCTGACCATGCGGGCGCTCAAGAGCCACAATATCACGAACGACGTGGTGGTGGCGCAGGACGGTGCGCAGGCCCTCGACTATCTCTTCGGCGCGAAGGGCAAGGCTCCTGTGGGCGACCTCCCGGCGGTCGTTCTCCTCGACCTCAAGCTGCCCAAGGTCAACGGGCTCGAGGTGCTCCAACGCATCCGGGCCACCGAGGCGACCCGGCTGCTGCCCGTGGTGATCCTGACCTCCTCCGACGAGGAACGCGACATCATCGATGGCTACAGCCTCGGGGCGAACAGCTACGTGCGCAAGCCGGTGGACTTCGTGGAATTCACCGAGGCGGCCAGGCAGCTCGGGCTGTACTGGTTGCTCATGAATCGTGTCGCGCCGGTACCCCGAAAACTCTAAGGTCGTTCCTCCCGCCGGTCGAGCTGTGGCTGCACGTGCTTGACGTAGCAATCCGGACAAATGCTGTGGGTGACGAGCCGCTCGAAGTGCTGCTCGATGTAGCGTTCGAGCGGCTCCCACTCTTCGTTGTCGTTGCGAATGCGCTTGCAATAGGAGCAGATGGGGAGCAGCACCTCGAGCTGCTCCAGCTCCTTGCGGAGGCCCAGGATCCGCTCCGCCACCTTGAGCCGGGCGCGCAGCTCGTCCGGGTCGAACGGCTTGGCGATGAAATCGTCCGCTCCGGCCTCCATGCCGGCCAGATACTGCTGCTTGCCGCCGCGTGCCGTGACCATGATGAAGTAGACGTACGGCTCCCGGACGCGGGCGCGGATGCGGCGGCACAGCTCCGGGCCGTCCATCTCCGGCATGTACCAGTCGGAGATCACGATGGGGATGCGCGCCAGCTGGAGCAGCTCCCACGCCTCGCGGCCGTTGTTGGCCGTCTTCACTTCATAGCCCGCGGCCTTGGCCAGTGCGCCGAGCTGCGAGCTCGACACCGCGTCGTCATCCACGACCAGCACCGGAATCGCGTTAGCCATCCCTGCCGCCTTTCACTGCCGTGTGAAGGTAGTCGAGCGCCGCCTGCGCCTCGCGGCGCACGGGCTCCATCGCGTCCCGGGCGCGCGAAACGTCGCCAGCGCGAGCCGCGCTCTCGATCTGCTCCAGCAGCGCGGCCAGGCTGCGGGCGCCGATGGTTGCGGCCGCCGACTTGAATGCATGGGCCGCCCGCTGAATCGGCTCGGCCGTCTCCCCGCCCGTCGCCGCGGTCAACGCGTCGAGACGCTGCGGCAGCGTCTGGACGAAGGTCGCCAGTATCCCGTCGACGGCCTCGGCCGCGCCCGCCTCCTCCATGGTGCGGCGGAACGCGTCGACATCCACGGGAGGCGGTGCCACCGGGGCCGGCTCGGAGCCCTCGGGGCCCCGCCCTTCCACGACCGCGAACAGCTCGTGGGCCTTGAACGGCTTCGCCAGATAGCCGGTCATGCCGCGCTCCAGGCAGCGCTCGCGCTCGCCGCTCAACGCGTGCGCCGTCAAGGCGATGACCGGGAGCGTGCCACCCTGCGGCAAGGCGCGAATCCGGGCCGTCGCCTCGAACCCGTCCATCTCGGGCATCTGGATGTCCATCAGCACCACGTCGTAGCGCTCCGCGGCGACGGCCGCCACCGCCTCGCGCCCGTTCGCCACGACGTCCACCTGATGCCCGCGCTTCAAGAGCATCGCGGTCGCCACCTGCTGGTTCACGAGGTTGTCTTCGGCGAGCAAGATCCGCAGCGTGTGGCGCGACTCGGCGATCGAGTGACGGGTGACGAGGTCGGCCCCGCCGGCGGCCGAGGGCGCGCCGGCGAGCACGGTACCCACCGCTTCGATCAGGTCCGCCCGCGCGATCGGCTTGGTGAGATACGCCTGGATGCCGAGTTGGCGGCAGCGCTCGCCGTCGCCCCGCTGCCCGGCGGACGTGAGGATCAGGAGTCGCGTCCGCGCCAGCTGGGGGTCGGCCCGGATGGCGGTGGCGAGCTCGAAGCCGTCTTGATCGGGCATCTGGGCATCGAGGACCGCGAGGTCGAAGGCGGTCCCCGCCGTGGCGGCGCGCCGCAGCGCCTCGAGCCCGGCGTCCGCGCGGTGCGCTTCGTGCACCGCCACGCCTTCGGCGCCGAGCATGTCGCGCACGATGCGCCGGTTGGTCTCGTTGTCGTCCACCACGAGCAGGCGACGGCCGCCGAGCGATGCCCTCCGCCCCGGGGCTTGAGCACCGGCGGGCGCCTCGACGGGGAACGCCAGAGTGAAGCTGAACTCGCTGCCGCGGCCGACGTGGCTCGTGACCGTGAGCTCTCCGGCCATCAGGGCCACCAGGCGCCGGGCGATCGCGAGGCCGAGGCCCGTGCCGCCGTAGCGGCGCGTCATCGACGCGTCGGCCTGCGTGAACTCGTCGAAGATGTGCGCCAGTTGCTCCTCCGAGATGCCGATCCCAGTGTCGCGCACCCGGAACCGCACCGACGTGCGGCCGCCGTGGTGGGCGACCACGGCGGCGGAGACGTCGACCTCGCCCTCCTCGGTGAACTTGATGGCGTTGCCAATGAGATTCATCAACACCTGGCGCACGCGCGTGGGGTCGCCGCGCACGAGGTGCGGGACGTCGGGCGGGACGTCGACCGTGAGCTCGAGATGCTTCTCGCGCGCCCGCACCGCCAGGAGGGTGGCCGTGGCGTGGACGACCTTGGGCAGGTCGAAGGGGATCGATTCCAGCTCCAGATGCTCGGCTTCGATCTTCGAATAATCGAGGATGTCGTTGAGAATGGTGAGCAGGGCCTCGGACGACGAGCGCACCAGCTCCAACGCGCGCCGCTGCTCCGGCGCGAGCTCCGTGTCGAGCACCAGCTCCACGAAGCCCAGGACCGCGTTCATCGGCGTGCGGATCTCGTGACTCATATTGGCGAGGAACGCGCTGCGCGCCCGGGCCACCCGCTCCGCCAGGTCGCGCGCCGCGCGCATCGCCTGCTCGGCCGCCTTGCGGTCGCTGATGTCCTCGTACAGCGCCACGAGCGCGCCTTCGGCGGTGGCCTTCACGGCGGCCGCCGAGAGGCGGACCTGGACATGGCTACCGTCCTTGCGCATGCGCTCCACTTCCACGCGCACGGTCTCACCGCTGCGCGCCCGCGCCTCGAGGTCGCTCGACTCGGCGCGCAGTGATTCGGGCACAATCATCGCGTCGATGGTGGCGCCCATCGCTTCCGCGGCCGAGTATCCGAACAACGTCTCGAACGCCGGGTTCACGCTGCGTACGGAACGCCCGTCCAGCACCGCGATCGCCACCGGCGTGCTCGCGATCAGCGCGTCGAGATAGGCGTGCTGGCGCGCCAGCTCCTGGCTCGACGCTTCGAGCAGGACCGTGGCCCGCACGCGCTCCGTGAAGGTGCGGTGGGCACGCCGGTGCACCCGGTCCATGCCCCAGGCGAACAGCGCGATCAGCAGGATCGCGATCAAGTGAATGCGGGAGTGCCCCTGCAACAGGATGCCGACGGGGAGAGGGCCGAGGACCGTGATGAGCAGGTAGTAGAAGCTGCGCCGGTCGCCGACCAGCGTGCCGGTGGCGCCGGCGATGATCCCGGAGAGCACCACGAGGATCAGGGCCGCCTGGGCCACGCCGAGCTCGGGGATGGCGGCGGCGGCGCCGAACCCCCACGCCAGACCGACACCAGCGACGGTCAGGCGGACGCCCCGCAGGGATTCCTCCGGGGAGGCGGTGCGCCGGCTCAGGCCCAGCCGCCACCAGGTGCGCAGCGCAGCGGCGGCCGTGACCGCTCCCACCCAACCGAAGGTGCGGGCGAGCGGCAGCGAGTTCCACACCAGCGCCGCTACCACCAGCACGAGCACGATGTGCACCGACTCGGCGAGTGGTCCACCCGCGACCAGCTGGCCGAGCGCCGCGCTGCGCACCTCGGCTTCCACGCGCGGGTCGCGCGCGGCGCCCCGCGCCACCGGATTCGCCGTCATGTCTCTATATGCGAAAGTCGGGCGCGGGGTGCAACCTGCGCGGGTTTACGTCGGCTCGGTTTCCAGGGCCGTGCGGATGGCGGCGAGCAGCGCCTCGGTGTCCACGGGCTTCGTGAGCACCGGCGCGACGCCCAGCGCCGCGACGCGCTTCCGGGTCTCGGCATCGCTCCGGCCGGTGACGATGAGCACGGGAATGGCGGCGAGCGCCTCGATCTTGCGCAGGCGCTCGAGGACCAGGAACCCATCGCCGGCGGGGAGTCCCAGGTCCAGCAGAATGAGGTCGGGCTGTTCGCGGTTCACGACGGTCAGGGCCGAGGCGGCGTCCGCCGCCCGGGCGACATTGTAGCCGCTGGCCTCGAGCCGAGCCTCGAGGTCCGCGCGAGCGACGGGGTCGTCCTCGATGACGAGGATTTTCTCGCGGCCGGAGCGTCCGCGTTTGCGGGACGGTTTCATCTTTCGACCTCGGCGAGGGCGGTGGTCATGGTGCGTCGAGTACCTCGCGGATCTTGCGCGCCAGCACGTCGGCGCTGAACGGCTTTTGGAGGAACGCGATCCCCGGTTCGAGCATCCCGTGCCGCACGATTGCGTCGTCGGTGTAGCCCGACAGATACAACACTTTCACCGGCGGCCGGAGAGTGGTGACCCGCTGCGCCACTTCCCGTCCGCTCATTCCCGGCATGACGACGTCGGTGATCAGCATGTCGATCGGACCCCGGTGACTTTCGACCTGCCGCAGCGCGTCGGTCCCGTCGGATGCCGCCAGCACGGTGTAGCCTCGGCTCTTGAGCATGCGACTCACGAGGTGACGGACCATCTCGTCGTCCTCGACCAGGAGCAGTGTTTCGGAGCCGCGCAGCGGAGCTGCCGGCGCAGGGCTGGGCCGCGCCGGCTCGGGCGCCTCCCTCACCCGCGGGAGGTAGATCTTGAACGCGGTGCCCCGACCGGGCTCGCTGTATACCCAGATGTACCCGGCACTCTGCTTCACGACCCCATAGACGGTGGCGAGGCCGAGGCCGGTCCCTTTGCCCTTTTCCTTGGTGGTGAAGAAGGGCTCAAAGATACGGCTCTTTGTCTCTGGATCCATGCCAGTGCCCGTGTCGCTCACGGCCAGCAGCACGTAAGAGCCCGGCGGGGCGGGGAAGTGCTGGTCGGCGTAATCCTTGTCGAGCTCGGCGTTGGCGGTCTCAACTGTGAGTCGGCCGCCCTCGGGCATGGCATCGCGCGCGTTCACGACCAGGTTCGCGAGCACCTGCTCCATCTGCCCCGGATCGGCCTTCACGGCGCCCAGGTCGGGTGCGAGCGCGGTGCGAAGCTCGACGTCCTCCCCGATCAGGCGCCGGAGCAGCTTCCCCATGTTGGCTACCAGGGCATTCAAATCGAGCACCTGTGGCGCCAGGACCTGCTGCCGGCTGAAGGCGAGCAGTTGGCGCGTCAGGTCAGCGGCGCGTTTCGCAGCTTTGCGGATTTCCTCGACGTCGTCGCGCTCCTGGTCCTGCGCCATCGTTTCGAGCAACAGATCCGCCGAGCCGAGGATCGCGGTCAGCAAGTTGTTGAAATCGTGCGCGATGCCACCCGCCAGCCGTCCCACCGCCTCCATCTTCTGCGCCTGGCGCAGTTGGCTCTCCAGCAGGTGGCGCTCGCTGATATCGCGCACGAAGGCGCTGAACAGCCACGCGTCGCCGAGGTGTACGGGCGTGATCGTGAGCTCGACCGGGATCTCCCGTCCGTCCTGGCGCAGGCCGGTGATCTCGATGCGCTGGTTCAACACCGGCCCTTGGCCGGTGGCCAGGAAGTGCGCCAGTCCGCGCTCGTGCGCGTCGCGGTAGCGCGGCGGGATGATCGTGGTGGACAGCGTCCGACCGACTGCCTCCGACGCCGGCCATCCGAACACCCGCTCTGCCTGCGGGCTCCAGCTGCGGATCACGCCCTCTCCGTCCATCGTGATCACGGCATCGAGGGCCGCGTCGATGATCGCGGTGAGGCGTGCCTCGGAGGAGCGCAACTCGGCTTCCGCTCGGCTGCGCTCGATCGCCATCGCGACTTGAGTCGACACGAACCGCAGGATGTCCTTTTCCCGCTCCCCGAGCCGGACCTCCGGTGCGTAGCTCTGCGCGGCCAGCACGCCGATCACCCGGTCGCCGACCGCCAGCGGGACGCCGATCCAATCGATGGACGGTGCGCCTATCAGCTCCACCTCACCCCGGCGCTCGAACTCGCGGTGGAGCTCCGCGGTCGCCAGCAGCGGCTGCCCGGATCGGAGGACCTGCTCCGTGAGTCCCTTCCCGAGCCGTCGCGGCGGCGGTGCGGGCTCGCGCTCATCCACGAAGTAGGGAAAGCTCAGCAGCTCGCTCACCGGGTCGTACAGGGCGATGTAGAGATTCTTCGCGGGCATCAGGTCGCCGACGACCTGATGGATGATGGGCAACAGCTCCTGCAGTCCCGGTGTGCTCAGGGCCACTTGCGCGATGCGATAGGTCGCCGCCTGGAGCTGGCGGGCCCGCGCCTGCTCCTCGCGGCCGCGCTTGGTATCGAGCGCGCGCAGCACCGCCGGGCCGAGGCGGTTGAGGTGGTCCTTGATGATGTAGTCGGCTGCACCCGCCTGGAGGTACTGCACCGCGGACTCGTCTCCCAGTCTGCCGGTGACGATGATCACCGGTGTTCCGGGTGCGACCTGCTGCGTGACTTGCAGGGCGTCCCCTGCGCTGAAGTTCGGGAGGGAATGGTCCGTCAAGACGACGTCCGGGGCGAAGTCGCGCAACGCCGCGACCATCCCCTCCCGCGTGTCGACCCGACGGAACGTGCAGAAGATGTCGGCGCGGCGTACCTCGCGCTCCGCGAGCGCGGCGTCCTGCGGACTGTCCTCGACGATGAGAATCCGGATCGTCGCTGGCATCGGGCTATGGCCTCACACGTCCGTCGCCCACTTGGTGGCGCATTCCGGACAGATGCCGTGATCCCATCCCTATGACAGTGTACAACTTCCGAGAATCCGGGGCCAGCCCGAAATCGCCGGGCCCGCGGAGATCTGCAAAGGCCTCTGCCTCTTTTTCCTATTCGGCCAAGACCTGGTGCAGCGTGGCGACCGCGATGGAGCCCTCACCCACGGCCGAAGCGACCCGCTTGGTGCTGCCGCTGCGGACATCCCCGACCGCGAGCACGCCGGGGATGCTTGTTTCCAGTAGATAGGGCTGTCGGCGCAGGGGCCACTTGGCGGCGACCAGCTCATCCACGGTCAAAGCAGCGCCCGTTTTGACGAATCCCTTCGCATCCAGCGTCAGACACCCCGCCAGCCACCCCGTGCTCGGCTCGGCGCCCGTCATGGTGAACACGTGTCGAATGTTCTGCGTCTCGACGGGTCCACCCGGCCCCGTTCGCCAGGACACGCGCTCGAGATGCCCATTTCCCTCGAGGCCGACAATCTCGGTCCGGGGATGCTGCTCGATGCGGGGATGCGCGTCGATGCGACTGATCAAGTACCGGGACATGGTGCTCGAGAGGGCATCCGAGCGAATCAGCATGTGCACGCGTTTCGCGGTTTCCGCCAGGAACACCGCTGCCTGGCCAGCCGAGTTGGCGCCGCCGACGACCGCTACCTCATCCTCGGCGCACATGCGCCGCTCCATCTGCGTCGCGGCGTAATACACACCCGCGTTTTCGAACCGGTGCAGGTTGTCCATCGCCAGCTTCCGATATTCGACACCGGTGGCGATGATGACGGTACGCGCGAGCAGGGCGTCACCGTCCCCGCCGTCGAGCAGCACGCGGAAGGGCCTCCGGTCGCAACCGAGTCGCACCGCGGTCTTGGCGATCAACACCCGGGCGCCGAATTTCTGCGCCTGATCGTAGGCGCGCGCGGCCAGATCCTGACCCGAGATGCCGAGCGGGAAGCCGAGGTAGTTCTCGATCCTGGAGCTGGTGCCGGCTTGCCCGCCCGGCGCGTTCGCTTCGATGATGACCGCGTTCAGTCCTTCCGACGCTGCGTATACCGCCGCCCCGAGCCCCGCGGGGCCGGCGCCGATAATCACGACGTCCCAGATTTGGGTGCGATCGAGGCTGGGATTCAGGCCCAGGCAGTCGGCGAGCTGTTGAATCGTCGGATTCTTGAGCACCGTCTTGCCGCGGCAGATCACCACCGGCACGTCTGCCGTGGTCAGGTGGAATTGCTCCAGCAGCTCCTGGCTCTCCGCGTCGGTATCCAGGTCGCGCTGGGTGTAGGGATGTCCATTGCGGGTGAGGAACTCGCGGATGTGCAGCGTCCCCGCGCAATGCTCCGATCCCAGCACGACCACGTCCCCGTAGCCGCGGTCGATCAATTGCAGGCGACGCAAGATGAACGCGCGCAGCAATATGTCACTCAGCTCGGTATCGGTCTGGATCAGCTTGAGCAGCTCGTCGCGCTCCACCTCGATCACGTCACTGGGCACGGTGGCCGAGATCCGGCCGAGAAAGCGGCCACCGGACAGAATGGAGCGCTCACCGGTGAACATGCCCGGCGTGAACCTCGGCATGGACACGGTTGAGGCTTGGAGCGGGGTGACGGCGTCGAGCTGCCCCGAGAGGACCACGAAGATCTTCGTCACGGGCTGGCCGGGTTCACCGACGACCTCGCCCTGCGCGAGCCGGCGGCGACGCCCGTGCGGCTCGATGCGGGCGAGCTGCGCGGGCGTCAGCTCGGGAAAAGCTTCGTTGGTCCGGGATGCATCGTGGATCTGGGAGGGGACGGGAGCTGTCGAGGTGGCCATTGGGTTCCTATAGTCGGAATGTAGCTACCTCGAGAAGGGGCCGCGCGGTGAAAGTTCATCCGGCGCCGGCGGTTACTGAGGCGGAGCGCGGTTCACTTCGCGCCTGTCGAGCAGCTGACGCAGGGTCCTTAATCCGCTCCCGATGGCCCGCCGCTGACCGGGGCTCGCCTGGGCGAACACGGCCACCAGCGTGCTGGCGGGTCCAGCTTCCAGTTCGTCGACATACTGGCTCACCTGGTCCGTCACGGCGATGGTCGAGCGGCGCCGGTCCTGGGTGTCGGCGCTGCGACGGACCAGGCCGCGAGCCTCGAGCCGATCCACAATGCCCGACGTGGTGCTGTGACTCAGGCCGAGTGTCCGGCTGAGCGCCGTGAGCGTCATAGGTCCCCGAGCCACCAGCGACGCGAGCAGCCTCACCTGTGGTCCCGTAATGCCGGCCTCGCGCGCCTCATCGAACGGACTGTGGAACAGATCGCGCCTGAGCGCATCGATGTGGGCCAGCGTCTCCTCGGCGGCCCGTACGACCGCCGGGTCGTGACGCCGCGCTGGACGCTTCCGGGACCGTCGTGCCCCCATGGTCTCCTCCGCTTGACATGATCCGGGTCCCAGGTAATATACGTCGTATACGACGCGTCGTATACGACAGTTTGAGCGCCGGGCCCTCGCCTGGTTCGAGTATCGGCGCGGCCGAAAGGAGGAGCAAGGTGAACACGAAGCGGCAGTTGCTGGTCGGCAGTGCTGCAGGGCTGCTCCTGGTTCTGGTGGCACGGCCCGCGCTGGGCCAGGCTCATCACCATGGCGACCCCGCGCCGGCCGTCACGTATGCGGAGCTTGTCCGCACCAGCGCGCAGCTCGCGGCCGCCCGGGCGGCCACCGCGAAGTACCAGGATGTGCACCGCGCCGAGGCCGACGGCTACCGGGCGATCGGCCCGTACGTGCCCGGCATGGGCGTGCATTATGTGCGGACCGCGGCCTCCCGCGCGTTCTCGCCAACCGAGCCGCCCATTCTTCTCTATGAGCGGGACTCCACCGGGCCGGGCCGCCTCCGGCTGGTTGGGGTGAGCTATCTGTTCGTTGCGCCCACCGACTCCGCCGGCCATCCGCAGTCACCCCCGGTGCCGAATTCGCTTGCCGGCTGGCACAAACACAACAACGTCTGCGTGCTGCCCGACAACAGCGCCTCGGTTCAGCTCTCCGAGGAACAGTGCCGAGGGCAGGGCGGCCGATTCACCGCGGAGACGAGCTGGATGGTGCACGCCTGGATCTGGAAGGACAGTCCGGCGGGAGTGTTCAGCTTCATCAATCCAGCGATCAAGTAGCGGCTGCGCGCTCGACGGGGCAGGATGAACCGGCGGGGTATCCAACGTTTCCGCGTTGTGCCTCACCAAGGCTTCACGACGCTCTCACTCAGTGCGTCGTACCTCTTCCGGATGTTTCCCGATGTACGCCTGCACGAACGGACATTCGGGAATCACCCGCTCCCCCCGTCCACGTGCGTCGGCCAAGGCGAACGCGACGAGGCGCTTGGCCAAGCCCCGGGCGCGCAACGGGGGCGGAACGAATGTGTGCACCAACGCGATGGCACCCGGCTCGCGCCGATACGCAAGTATCGCCGTCCGTCCCTCACGAGTGATCTCGTAACGGCTCGCTTCAGGATTATCCCGGACGTTCCCATCGGCGGTCGTGCCGTTCATGTCCATTCGGTCCACCGAAAGTGTGACCGACACGAGCGTTTCGCTAGGCAAGTCTTCCCAGCGCCCGGGCAAGACTTGGATGCTCACGCCTCGGCGAGCAGAGCCTCGCCCTCAACCTGCACCAACCGGGAACGCACGGGGCGCTGGGCTGGTCCGCGGACCACGGCGCCGGAGGTGACGTTGAACTGGCTGCCGTGGCAGGGGCACGTCACGGTCGTGCCATCCAGCTTGCCCTTGGCAAGCGAGCATCCCCTGTGGGTGCAGGTGTCATCGAAGGCATACAGATGACCGTCCAGACTCGTCACGTTTACTTTGGTTCCCGAGACATCGAAGACCCGCATCTGCCCCGCCGCGACGTCCTTCGCGTTACCGACTCGTATCAGCATGACTTCACCTCCGAATACGTTGGATCAGCGCGCTCAGCCGTTTCGACTCCTCAGCCCGAACGGAGTTGCGCCTGCAGCGGCAGCTTCCGGATCCGCTTCCCGGTCGCCGCGAAAACCGCGTTGGCCAGGGCCGGCGCCGTAACCGAAGTGCCGGGCTCACCCAGGCCGCCCGGCGCCTCGAGGTTTCGCACGAGATGAACTTCGATCGTGGGCGCTTCGTTCATCCGCAACACTCGGTAGTTGTGGAAGTTGGACTGCTCGACTCGGCCATTCTTGAGTGTGACCTCGCCCCACAACGCGGCACTGACGCCGAAATTGACGCCGCCCTCGATCTGTGCCTTCACGGTATCGGGGTTGATCACGGTGCCGCAGTCGACTGCGCACACGATCCGGTGCACGCGCAGCTCGCCTGCCTTCGACACCTCGACCTCGGCAACCTCGGCCAAGTAGCTCCCCCACCCGCTAAAGAGGAGGGCCACGCCGCGGCCGCGCCCGGCGGGTAGCGGTTGTCCCCAGCGGGCTGCTTTCGCCGCGAGATCGAGCACCGCGCGGGCTCGCGGCGCCTTGCTCAGGAGCGTCCGCCGGTACTCGACGGGATCGGCCTTCGCCGCCGCGGCGAGCTCATCCATGAAGCTCTCGATCACGAAGACGTTGTGGGTGGGCCCCACCCCACGCCAGAAGGTCGTGTTGAGAACCGGCTCCTCGTGCCGGACGAATTCCACCTGGATCGCCGGGATGTCGTACAACAGCTCCACCGCGGCACCCACCCCGTCGGGGTCGATGCCGTTCCTGAAGCCGGGCGGCAGATAGCGCGCAACGATCGCCGGGCCGACGATGCGGTGGGTCCACGCGACCGGCGTGCCCCCGGCATCGAGCCCCGCAGCCATGCGGTCGTAATAGTAGGGCCGGTAGAACCCGTGTTGCATGTCCTCTTCGCGCGTCCACACCACTTTCACCGGTCCCTCCACCTGCTGCCCGATGCGCACGGCTTGCGTGACGTAGTCGTACTCGAGGCGCCGGCCGAATCCGCCGCCGAGCAGATGGTTGTGCACCACCACCTGCTCGAGCGGGAGGCCGGTCACCCGGACGGCGGTCCCCTGCGCTCGGGTCAGGGTCTGCGAGCCGGTCCACACCTCGCAGCGGTCCTTCTCCACGTGGACGGTGCAGTTCATCGGCTCGAGCGGGGCGTGGGCCAGGAAGGGGACCTGGTACACGGCGTCGATCTTCTTCGCGGCGCCGGCGAGGGCCGCAGCGGCATTGCCCTGCGTCCGGGCGACCGCGCCCGGCTGCTGCGAGGCCGTGTCGAGCCCCTGCACCACATCGGCCGTGCTCACACCGCCATTCGGCCCGTCGTCCCACCGGATGGCGAGGGCCGCGAGGCCCTGCTTCGCCGCCCACATGTGATCGGCCACCACGGCGACCACGTCGCCCAAATTGACGATCTGGCGCACGCCCGGGATCGCTAGGGCCTTGGGTTCGTCCAAGCCCGCGACTTTGCCTCCCAGCACGGGGCTCGCGGCAACGGTGGCGATTTTCAGCCCCGGCAGCCGGACGTCGATGCCGTACTGCGCCTTGCCGTTCACCTTGTCGGGCGTATCCAGGCGCTTCGCGGGCGTCCCGATCAGCGTGAAGTCCTTCGGATCCTTGAGCGGGACCTTGTCCGGCACCGGGAGTGTGGCCGCCTTGTCAGCCATGGCGCCGTAGGTGAGCGTCCGGCCCGTGGGGGTGTGTGTGACCACGCCCCGCTTCGCCCGGCACGACGCCGGGTCGACGTCCCACGTCTGGGCGGCGGCGGCCACGAGCATGGTGCGGGCGGTCGCGCCGGCGCGGCGCAGCGGCTCGTAGAACGCCCGCACCGACGACGAGCCGCCGGTTTCCTGATCGCCGAAGAACGGATTGGCGTACAGCTTGTCGTCGGGCGGGGCGTGCTCGAGCTGGACCTGGTCCAGTCCGACCTCGAGCTCTTCCGCCAAGAGCATCGGCATCGACGTGTACGTGCCCTGACCCATTTCGACCTGATTCATGATCAGGGTGACCCGGCCGTCCGAGCCGATGCGGATAAACGCGTTCGGCACGAAAGCGGGCGGCGCTGCAGCGGCCGCGGTGGCTGCGCGCGAGGGTTCACCGGCCCGCCAGCCGAGCATGAGCCCGCCACCGGCGGTGGCGAGCACCGTCACGAAGTCTCGCCGCGATACGGCGTGCGTCGTCATGGTCAGGCTCCCTTCGCGGCGTGCTTGATCGCCGCCCGGATACGAGGGTAGGTCCCGCAGCGGCAGATATTGCCCGACATCGCCCCATCGATGTCGGCGTCGCTGGGATGGGCGTTCTTCGCGATCAGTGCCGAGGCCGTCATGATCTGGCCCGACTGACAATAGCCGCACTGCACCACCTCGAGGTCGAGCCAGGCCTGCTGCACTTTCTTGCCGGCCGGCGTTTCGCCGATCGCCTCGATGGTGGTGATCTTTTTCCCGGCCGCCGCGGCCACCGGTGTGACACACGAGCGGGTCGGCTGTCCGTCGAGGTGCACCGTGCAGGCCCCGCACAGCGCCATCCCGCAGCCGAACTTGGTGCCGGTCAGGCCGACGACGTCACGCAGCACCCACAGGATGGGCATGTCCGCGGGCACGTCGACGGTCACGTCGCGTCCGTTGATGTTCAGGGTTGCCATGACTGACTCCCCATCGATTGCGTGTTAGAAGGTGAAGGTGGTCGATGCCAAAACGTAGTTGATCGCGAGCCCCGGTCCGCTCTGCGTAACGGCCGGACCGGGGAAGAAATGCGCATACGCCAGCTCGGCGTGCACGTACGGCCCGATGTACCAGTCCAACTCCCCCCCCAGCTGCAGTCCGATGTAGCGGGCGGGCGTCGAGAACGCGGTGCGGATCAGTCCGCCGCTGGGGTCGTAGATGCCATCGGTATTGCGCGTGCGCCAGAACACGTCGAGGTCGACGTAGGCCGCGAGCCGCCGGCTCAACTGGAGATCGAGCCCCGGATGAATGTTCGTAAGGTTCACCGGCCCGACCGGCGGACCACTGAGCGCGACCGCACGGGGGTATAACGGATCGACCGATTGCAGCGCCGGGTCGTTGGGGTTACGGTCGCCGCTCGACTGCGATCCCCGGAGCGCAAAGCGCGGCTGCCACAGGGTGCGGAACGTGTACGCCACGTCCAAGATCCCGTCGTACGCGTTGATCGGCGCCGTGCCGAATCGGCCCCATTGATACAACATTTCTAGGCTCCACTCCCACTGCCCGTGCCGGCCGCGGGAGACCGCGCCCGCTGTCCAGCGATTCGTGGGCGCCGTCCCCTGTGCGAAGCGGGCCAAGTCACGATGATCCCGGAACAGGTACACGTCGAGCCACGCCCGATTCTGCCGGAGCGTGACCGTACTGAACGCCCCGCACGTGTAGCGCGTCGAGTCCCGCGGGTCGTCGAACAGGCCCGGGCCCACAAGCACCTGCCGCCCCCAAAACAGCTCGACCCCAACCCGCTGTCCCGCGAAGCCACCCCGCACGGCGTCGAACGATCGCCGAACATTGGCGGGGTCGCGAGTCGCGAAGAGCCGGGTTCCTCCAAAGGCGAGCTCCTGGCGACCGACCCGGCCCCAAAGCCGACCGGGGGCGATGGGCTGTGTGAACTCGGCGAAGGCCTGCCGCACATCGAGCGTGTCGACGTCGGTGGGCCGCGCACCCCCGGTGCGCCCCGCTTCCTGGGCGCTGGCGAGTTGCCCGAAGAGTCGCATCTGGCTCCCGAGGCGCCAGTCGGCGTGGAGCATCAGGCGAGCCAACTCATATCCGCTGCGATCGGTCGGCAGTGCGCCGAACCCCGGGTGATCGAGGCGCTCGTACTCGGCCCGCACCTCCCCCCCGAATGAGAGCCAGCTCCAGCCGCCGAGCGGGATATACTTGAGCGGCTGCCACCACCCGTGGCGCACCGAGTCGCGCAGATAGGCGTAGCTCTCGTCGAAGCGAAACGGTCGCCACGGGAACACGACGCTGGGCCGGGGCGTCTGCGTGCGGGCCGGCGCGGCCAGCGTGAGCATCGCGCAGGCGGGAAGCAGCGCACCGGCGCGTCGGCCGACCATTACTGCTCCCGTAATGTTCGAAATGCGGAACGCATTTCCTCGACGAAAATGTCTGGCTCCTCGAAAGCGGCGAAATGGCCGCCGTGTTCAGCCTCGTGCCAGTAGATGAGATTGGAATAGGTCTGCTCGGCCCAGCTCTTGGGAGGACGATAGACCTCTCGCGGGTACACGGTTGCGGCGACAGGCAAGCTGAGCTTGTCTCCCGAAAATGACGCGTCCTTATTCTCCCAGTTGATCCGCGCTGACGATGCTGCAGTATTCGTGAACCAGTAGAGTGAAATGTTGTCGAGCATCTGATCGCGCGACAGCACGTCTTCGGGAGAGCCGGCATTGTCAGTCCACCTGTAGAACTTTTCATAGATCCACATAGCCTGGCCCGCCGGTGAATCAGCCAGCGCATACTCGATCGTCTGCGGCCAAGTCGATTGACTGAGGTTCCCTGCGATTTCCGTCGGCGACACGAATTGCAAGTTGAGGTGAATTCCAGCGAGTCCAGCGGGGAGAAGATGCCCGAGCGCAATCGTTACTCCCGCGCCCCAGTCCCCCCCCTGTGCGACCCACCGCCTGTAGCCGAGCCGCTGCATCAGCTCACTCCATGCGGAGGCGATGCGGGTCAGGGTCCACCCGGTGTCGGTCGGTGTGTCGGAGAATCCAAATCCCGGAAGAGACGGAACGACTACATGGAACGCATCCTGTGCGCGACCACCATGCTCTGTCGGGTTGGTAAGTGGCCGAATGATCTCGATGAACTCCGCAATCGATCCAGGCCAACCGTGAGTCAAGAGGATGGGCAAGGCATCGGGATGCGGCGAGCGTCCGTGGATGAAGTGAATACCCAATCCATCAATCAATGTCCGAAAGTTTGGAAACGAGTTCAGCTCGGTCTCGAAGCGTCGCCAGTCATAGCCAGATTCCCAATACTGCACCAGCGCTCTTGCGTGGGCGATGGGAACCCCTTGAGACCAGTCCTTTGGCTGTGCGTTGGGGAATCGGGTAGCTCGCAGGCGCGCTCGAAGATCGTCAATGACTTCCTGCGGAACCGAGACATGAAACAGACGGACTTGTTCCGTAGCCTCGGGTATCAGCGACCCTTGCGTCATTACTTGTGGGCCTCGAGCAACTGCGTCTCCCACAGGAGGACAGAACCGGTCGCGCCGGCATGCTCGATCAGTAATTGAGACACCGCTGCGAGGTGCTCTGTCCGCGCCCAATCGCGCTGAAGTTCTCCCGCCAATCCAATCCAAGTGACCGGTTGGGCGCCCGCGGCAACCAGCCGGCGGATCGCCATGTCGTGCGCTTCCGGGGTTACGCCGCCCGACGCGTCGGTGACCACGTACACGTCGTAGCCGTCACCCATCGCATGGATGGCGGGCATGGCAAGACACATCTCCGTCCAGAGTGCGGCGATAACGAGTTTCTTGCGGCCCGTCTGCTTCACCGCCTCGACGACGCGGCGATCCTCCCAGGCGTTGATGAAAGTGCGGTTAATCGGCTTCTGATCCGGAAAGACCGCCTGGAGCTGCTTGAACAGTGCGCCGCCGCGCTCCTCATTGACCGTGGTAAGAATCGTCGGAATGCCAAACGCCTTCGCGGTCTTCGCGAGCCCTGTGACGTTGTTGATCACGAGTGTGGGATCGTGACTGTTGACGTTTGCCAACTGGAACGGTTGGTGGTCGATCAGGAGAACGACGCAATTCTCCGGTGTCAGAAGAGCGTCCAGCCCGATCTTCGCGAACGGTTGCATCACGCAATCCTTCCTTATCCCACCCGGGTGGTGAACTGGTTCATGTCGAAATAGTCCCGCCAGGCGCTGATCTTGCCGTCACGGACCTCGAAGGTTCCCATGACCGGCAGCTCAAA
>Ga0070698_100002170_pt1 | contig 21776 bp, 16 predicted proteins | sample KBSK1502metaG_FD_65477 | JGI IMG/M metagenome (GOLD analysis project Ga0070698, IMG submission 65477) | Corn, switchgrass and miscanthus rhizosphere microbial communities from Kellogg Biological Station, Michigan, USA - KBS K1-50-2 metaG | ecosystem: Host-associated > Plants > Roots >...
CCTGTCGATTGCGCAATCGACACTAATAGAGCAGGCCGATTGCGCAATCGGCAGGTCAGCCGGGGCCCGTCCGGCGCCCGCCGCGCCATGCCGCACGCACATAGGGCGCGAAAAGGGTTCTGGCCCCGAAATACGGGCCAGAACCGGGAAATGCACCGCGAAACTAGGGCAAAAAGGACATGAAACGGGACGATCGCGCCCTAAGCGGGAAGGCCAGCCATCTTTGATAGCGGAAAGGCCGGTCTGGACTGCCAGGTGTCCCGGCGCAAAGCATGATCACGGAAGAAAAGCATCCTATACGCGTGCTTTTCTTCCGTGATCATAGGATTCCACCGCGCGAGTCACGCTCGGCGTGATTTTGAGCGCCATTCTGACACTATGGCGGTATGGGTATGAGACTCCGTCTGCCGCCCGAGATCGAAGACCAGCTAAAGCAGGTCGCGGAGACTGAACACTGCAGCGTGCAGCAGATGGTACTGGTCGCGATCGAACAGCATCTGACGATACGCGAGACCGCCGAGGTCCTCGCCGATCCAGCGGCGCTCCGAGGCCTAGCCGAGGCTCGCGAGGCTGAGCAGGCTGGCGGCATTGTCTGCGGCACCGAAGCAGCGCGCACGTTGCTGGCTAAGCGCAGGACAAGTTGAACTTGGGGTGGCCAGAGGAACCACTGGGACGTTCGGGATAAACGAAGACAACAGCCATTGGTGAAGCGGTAGCGGCGGTCAGAACTGTACGGGACGGGGAGCAGCGCTACTCGGATTCGATTGTGCGGAGGCGGATGGTGACGTCCATGGCGCGGAGCTGGTCGAGCACCTCGTCGCTGTAGGCGGGGACGATGTCCGTGATCACGTAGCCCAAGTCGTCCCTGGTGCGCAGCAGCTGGCCCTCGACGTTCACCCCGTGGTCGGCGAGTACCCGGTTGATCGTGGCGAGCACGCCGGGGACGTTCTGGTGCAGGTGCACCAGGCGGTGCGTGCCTGGCACGGACGGCAGCGCCACCCCGGGCATGTTGACCGCCATCGAGGTCGCGCCGCCCTCGGCGAAGTCGACCAGCTTGCCGGAGACGAACTCGCCGATGTCCTGCTGCGCCTCTTCGGTCGAGCCGCCGATGTGCGGGGTGAGGATGACATTGTTGAGGCCGCGCAGTTCGGAGACGAACTCCTCGCCGTTGCCCTTGGGCTCGCGCGGGAACACGTCGATCGCCGCGCCGGCGATGTGCCCCGACTCGATGTGCCTGCGCAGCGCCGCGTGGTCGACGACGAAGCCGCGGGACAGGTTCAGGAACAGCGACCGCGGCCGCATCCTGGCGAACTCTTCCTCGCCGAAGAACCCGTGGTTGCCCGAGCGGCCGTCCACGTGCAGCGTCACGGTCTCGACCGACTCGAGCAGTTCGTCCAGCGATGAGCAGCGGCGAGCGTTGCCGATGGCGAGCTTGTCGGCGATGTCGTAGAAGTACACGGTCATGCCGAGGCTCTCGGCGATCACCGACAGCTGGGTGCCGATGTTCCCGTAGCCGACGATGCCCAGCTTCCTGCCGCGCACCTCGTGCGCGCCCTTGGCGGACTTGTCCCAGACGCCCTGGTGCATCTTCGCGTTCTTCTCCGGCAGCCGCCGGGCCATCGAGATGATCTCGGCGATCGCCAGCTCGACGACGCTGCGGGTGTTGGAGAACGGCGCGTTGAACACCGCCACGCCGCGCTTGGCCGCCGCGGCGAGGTCGACCTGGTTCGTCCCGATGCAGAACGCGCCGACGGCGAGCAGGTCAGGGGCGGCCGCGAGGACCCGCCCGGTGACGTGCGTCTGCGATCTGATGCCGAGGAGACTGATGCCCTGCAGCGCCTCGATGAGCTCTTCTTCGCCGAGCGCGCGTGGCATCGTGCGCACTTCGTAGCCGGCCTTCGTCAGTCGCGCCGTCGCGTCCGGATGAATGTTCTCCAGCAGCAGCGCGCGGTTGAGCGTGTCCAGCGTCAGCACCTCTCCCCATTGGACGGATTTTGACCACCGTCCGTCAATGTACAGGATCGTCCGGAACGGATTGTGTCCGTCTCGTGCGGCCGGATGGCTCGCCAGGCGGCCCGTCAGGCGGGCAGGACCGCGCCGATGCCAGTCCCGTCCACGGCGGCGAGCTGGGCCAGCCGGCCGCGGACGTCGCTGGTGTCCACGCCGGGGATCCTGGTCAGCACGGCCAGCGCCTGCTCCCAGCTGAGCCTGGCACGCGCGGGCAGTCCGGCGGTGAGCTGCGTGTCCCCGAGCCTGATCAGCGACGAGGCCTGGCTCTCCGAGTCGCCTATGTCGCGGTAGAGGTCCACCGCCTGCTCGTAGTGCGCGATCGCCTGTCCGTAGTCGGCGAGCCCGTCGTAGGCGTAGCCCATGCTGTCGAGGGTGTCCGCCGCGCCGCTGCGGCTGCCCGACTCGCGGTGCAGCTCGAGCGCCCGCCCGCAGTGCAGCAGCGCCTCGGCGTGCCTGCCGAGGTGCGCGTAGATCCAGCCGACCGCGTTCTCCGAGTAGGCGACCACCGCGGGGGCGGCGAACGCGCGGCGCAGCCGCAGCGCCTCGAGGGCGTGCCCGAGCGCCTCCGCGTACCGGTGCTGCTGGTCGAGCAGCAGCGCCAGCCCGTGCCGCACCTGTCCGATGTTGGCCCGGTCCCCGAGCTCAGTGAACAGCTCGAGCGCCAGCGTCAGGTGCTCGAGGCTCTCGGCCCAGTCGCCGAGCCGCCCGCTGACATGGCCAAGGTCGTAGTGCACGTGAGCGAGGGCGACCGGGTCGCCCAGGCGGTGCGCGCAGGCCAGCGCCGTGCGCTGCAGGGCGGCGACGTCCTGCATCTGGCCGCGGCGCTTCAGGATCGGTGACCAGTGCCACGCCAGCGTCCAGCAGTAGGTCTCGAGGCCCGGCTCGGCGGCCATGGCGATGATGGCCTCCTGCAGGACGCGGTGTTCGGCGTCGAACCAGGCGAGCGCCGCCTCGTAGGAGGCGAACTTCTCCGGGGCGACGTCCGGCGGCCAGGGCGGCAGCTCGACGTGCCCGCGCGCCGGGTACAGCCGCTCGCTCGCGGCACGCGCGGTCCGCACATAGTGGTCGGCCAGCCGGCACCGCGCCGCCTCGCGCTCCGCCGCACGCTCGGCGTCGGCAGCCTGTTCGGCGGCGTAGGCGCGGAGCAGCTCGTGGCAGCTGAACCGGCCCGCCGCGTCTTCGGTCAGCAGCGAGGCCCTGGTCAGCTCCGCGAGCGCGCCACGTGCCTCGCCGGCTGGCAGCCCGGCCAGGCTAGCCGCCGCGGCGGCGGACATATCGGGCCCCTGATGCAGTCCGAGCAGCCGGAACATCCGGGCCGCCGGCGGGCTGAGCTTGCGATAGGACCAGGAAAAGACAGCCCGCAGGTCGGTGACCTCGTCGCCGGTCTCCAGCGCGTCGAGCCGGCCGCGCGCGTCCCGCAGCTCGGCGGCCACGTCACCGAGCGCCACGCCGGGCCTCGAGACGGCCCTGGCGCAGGTCACGCTCAGCGCCAGCGGCAACCCGGCGCAGTGCCCGGCGAGCTCGGCGGCCGCGTCGGGCTCGGCGGCCACCCGCTCCGTGCCAAGCCGCCCGGCGAGCAGTTCCGTCGCCTCGGCGTTGGAAAGCACGCCGAGCGGCAACAGCCGCGCGCCCTCGGCGGCCACCAGGCCGGTCAGCTGGTTACGGCTCGTGATCACCACCATGCATCCCGGGCTGGCCGGAAGGAGCGGCCTGACCTGTTCTGTGGAGCGCGCGTTGTCGAGCAGCAGCAGCATGCGCCTGCCCTCCAGCAGGCTGCGGAACAGCCCGGTCTGCGCGTCCAGGGTGGCCGGAACCTGCCGCGGCGGCACGCCGAGCGCGCCGAAGAAGGCCTGCAGGGCCGTGCCTGGCTCGGTCGGCGCGCCGGACGGATCGAAGCCGCGCAAGTTCACGTAGAGCTGGCCGTCCGGGAAGCGCGACGCCACCTGGCGAGCGAACCTGACCGCCAGCGTCGTCTTGCCGACGCCCGCGGTCCCGGTCACGACGACGACAGGGGGCTCGCTCGCGGCCGCGGGCAGCATGGCGTGCAGCTGGTCAAGCTCCGCCGTCCTCGCGGCGAAGCCGGCGGCCTCGGGAGGCACCTGCGCCGGGGCCGGCGCGGACCGCAGCAGCGTCACCGTGTTCTCGTTCTCCCGGGCGTCCGGCTGCGGCTGCCCGGCGAGCGCGGGATCCATGGCCAGCAGCTGCCCGTGGATTCTGGTCAGCTCGTCGCCGGGGTCGATGCCAAGGTCCTCGGCCAGCTGCTCCCTGGCGTCGTGGAACACCTGCAGCGCTTCGGCCTGCCTGCCGCACCGGTACAGCGCGATCATCAGCAGGCCGCGCGCCCGCTCGCGCAGCGGGTGCGCGGCTACCAGCGCGGTCAGGTCGGGCACCGCCTCGGCGGCCCTGCCCAGCGCGAGCAGCAGGTCGGCGCGGTCCTCGGCTGCCCCGGTGCGCAGCTCGCCGAGCCGCTGCCGTTCGGACTCGGCGAAGGGACCTGGCACGCCCGCGAACGGAAGCCCGCGCCACAGCGCGAGCGCCTCCGTCACTGCCCGCTCCGCGGCCGCGGCGTCGCCCGTGGCCCGCAAGCCGCGGGCCCGGTTCAGGCACTGCTCGAAAACGCCGGCATCCAGGCAGCCGGGATCGAGCCGGAGCATGTAGCCGCCGCCCGCGGAGACAAGCACCCGGGCCGGCGCGCGCCGCGCCCGGTCAGGGGCGCGGCGGGGACGGTCAGGTTCCAGGGCCCGCCGCAGGCCCGCCACGTACGTGTAGATGCCGCCCTCCGCGCTGGCCGGCGGCTCCTCGCCCCACACCGCGTCGACCAGCTCGCCGCGGGATACCACGCGATTGGCGCGCGTCGCGAGCACGCCGAGGACCGCCAGCTGCCGTGGCTGCCCCGCTTGGATCTCTCGCTCGTCCCGCCAAGCCGTCACCGGCCCCAGCACACCCACCCGCAGCGACACCACAGCCTCGCTGCCCCCTTCGTGCTCGGCGTGGCCGGCCTGCTCGCTCTGCCTGCTGCCAGGCGCTTCCTGTCACAGATATTGCCTGCTCCGGAGGCCTGCTACGCAACGCGATCAGACGGTTTTGATACGGAGATTACCCGACTCCAGGGCCCGCCTCTAGAAAATATCTAGATCACGTGGAGATACACCGATTATCACTGAATAGGCAACCGACGGCCGGGCTGGCCACCATACCCCCGGTGCGTCGCGGCTGCCCCTACGGCCGGCCCCCGCGGCACCCCCCTCACTCCTGTCGCGGGGCCGGCCTCTTACCTTCAGTCCCGCGCCCCTGGCGCACCCCGCCCGGCGCGGGGCCTACGATGGGGCCATCTAATCACGAGCAGTGCCGGACGACATACGCGCAGTAATTGCTGCGCAACGCATCGCATGCGGGGCTGGCTGGATGGGCGGGGCGAAACGTGGCCGATCAAGGTTCTGACAGGCGCGCGCGGATCGCGGCGCAACGGGCGTCCGCGCAGCGCGCGCAAACCAGGAACCGGATCCTGATCGCGGGCGGCGCCATCATCGCGGTCGTCGGCATCGTCCTCGGGTTCGTCCTGGCCGGCGGGCATTCCACGACGGGCGGCAGCGGCAGTAGCCCCTCAGCCGCGCCGACCAGCCAGGCGCTCGCCAGCCTCATCACCACGACCACCTCCGTCCCGACTGCCACCCTGGACAAGATCGGGGCCGGAGCGACGACCTCCCCGCCGAAGACGATCAGCGGCACGCCGCTCACCAGCGGCGGCAAGCCGGAGGTGCTCTACATCGGCGCCGAGTACTGCCCGTACTGCGCCGCCGAGCGCTGGGCGATGGTGGTGGCACTCAGCCGCTTCGGCACGTTCGGCGGGCTGGCGCTCACGCACTCGGCGGCCGTGAACGGCGCCGGGCAAGCCGAGGTGTTCCCCAACACGGCGACCTGGACGTTCGCGCACGCCACCTTGGCCAGCAAATACCTCACGTTCACGCCGGTCGAGACGTACACGAACGTGCCTGACCCGGCTACCGGCTTTTACACCCCGCTGCAGACGCTGACCGCGGAGCAGCAGGCGCTGCTCACCAAGTACGACTCCGCCAACGGCGGCGCGATCCCGTTCATCGACTACGGGAACAGGTACCTGACCGTCGGCGCCTCCTACGACCCGGGTGTGCTGGCCGGGCTGACCTGGAACCAGATCGCGGCTGACCTGCATAACGCCGGCAGCCCGGTAGCCGCCGGCGCGCTCGGCACGGCCAACTACATCACCGCGGCGATTTGCGGGCTCACGAACGACCAGCCCGCGTCCGCGTGCACGCCAGTGGTGAAGTCGTTGCAGGCGAAAATCTAACGTGGCCGGCGGCGGCGTGCCTGTTTGTATAGGTCAGGTCGCGTTCGGGCTACCCAGAGGTATCTCTCAGGCGCAGACCGGACATAGCGCGCCCAAATCCCCCTACCATGTGCGGTATGGGCAAAGCGAGCAGGACGAAGCAGGCACCCGACCGGCGCGCGCGTGTCGCGGCGCAGCGGGAGGCGGCGCGGCGCGCTGAACAGCGCAAGCGGATCTACATCGCCGGCGGGTCCATCCTCGCCGTGATCGTCGTGGTGCTCGCTATCGTCCTGGTCAAGGTCAACAGCGGCGGCGGCTCGGCCGGGTCGGCGAGCAACGGGCCGACAGGCAGCGCCCTCACCGCCTTGACCAAGCAGGTGACCAGCGTCCCGGTCAGCGTTCAGGACCAGGTGGGCGCGGGCAGCGTCGGCAGCGCCGACTTCATACCGGCCAGCCAGATCGCGGCCGCCAGCGCGGCGAACGCCGGGTACTTCGCCACCGTCAACGGCAAGACGCTCACCTCGGGCGGCAAGCCGGAGGTCCTGTACGTCGGCGCCGAATACTGCCCCTACTGCGGCGCCCAGCGCTGGGCCATGATCGTGTCGCTGAGCCGCTTCGGCACGTTCTCCGGGCTCAAGACGATCCACTCGTCGAGTAGCGACGTCAATCCGAACACGCCCACGTGGTCGTTCTACGGCTCGAAGTACACCAGCCCGTACATCACCTTCAGCTCGGTCGAAGAGACCACGAACCAGCGGCAGGGGAACTCGAGCAACACGAGCGTGCCCTACGTCACCCTGCAGACCCCGACGGCGGCCCAGCAGGCGCTGGTCAACCAGTACGACCCGGGCGCCAACGGTTACAGCGGGGCGATCCCGTTCATCGACATGGGCAACAAGTACGTCCAGGTCGGCAACATGTCCCCGTTCGGGCCCACCGTCATCGACGGGAAGAGCTGGAGCCAGATCGCCACGGCGCTGACCCAGCCGAAGTCGGCGATCGCGCAGGGCGTGCTCGGCTCGGCCAACTACATGACCGCCGGCATCTGCAAGATGACGAACAACCAGCCGGCCAGCGCCTGCACGCCCGCTATCCAGGCACTGGAGAGCAAGTTCGCGAGTTAACACCTGACAGGCCACACCGCGGTTACCGGCTGTAAGCTGAGCAGCGACCAGCCGCCGCGATGACAGCACGGGAGCGCAACCCCGATGGCAAGCTCGAAGGCACGGTCCCGGAACCGGTCCGGGGGCCCAACCCGGTCCGGGGGCGCCCGTCCCGCGGCGCGTACCGCCGCGCCGAAGCAGCAGGCGCAGGGGCAAGGTCAGGCGCAGAAGTCCCAGGGAGCTAAGCCAGCGGCGGCCACCGCAGCAGGGGCAAAGCGGCAGGCAGAGCGGGCGCCGGACACCGCCCAGGCCACTCGCGGGAAGCGGCAGGCGGCGGTCGCGGCTGAGCCCATCGCGCCGACCAGGCCGGCCGGCCCGCCGGCCTGGCTGCAGTGGACCACGCTGGCGCTCGCCGTCATCGGGCTCGGGCTGTCCGCGTACGAGACGTACGCGCACTACAACGGGTCGCATCTGGCTGGCTGTCCAACTGGCGGCAACGGCACGTTCAACTGCACCGCCGTGATCACCAGCTCGCAGTCCATGGTGTTCGGCGTGTTCCCGGTGGCCGTGCTCGGGCTGGCGTTCTACGTGGTCGTGACCGCGCTCATGACCCCGTGGGCCTGGCGAAGGCAGCGCCGGGATGTGGGCCTGCTGCGGCTCGCCACGATGGTCGCGGGCATGGGGTTCGTGATGTACCTGATCTACGCCGAGGTGGTCCAGATCCAGGACATCTGCGAGTACTGCACCGGCGTACACATCATCACGTTCCTGCTGTTCTGCATCACCGTCTTCTCCGCCGCCATCTGGGGCCTCGGCAAGGCCGCCGCCAGAGCGAAGGCAGCCTGAGCCGCCACGCCGCCCAGATGACCGCCCAGATGACATTGTTTTCATCTTGGCCAGCGCCTCTCCCGATGCGGGGCAGTGCTAAGTAGGGTGAGCGCGTGCACTACATCCTGGAGAACTGGTCATTCGACCCGTTCCTGATCGTGGCGCTCGTCGTGGTCGTATGGCACGAGATCGGGTTGCGGCGGCTGGCCAGCCGGTCCAGGCCGGAGCGGACGAGGGAGCGGCGGCTGCGGTCGCTGTGGTTCTACCTCGGTCTCGTGGTGCTGCTCCTGGCGGTCGAGTCACCGGTGGACTACTGGGCCGACTCCTACTTCACGGTGCACATGGTGCAGCACCTGCTCTTGATGTTCGCCGCGCCGTCGCTGGTTGTCGCTGGCGCGCCGTGGCAGCCGTTGCTCGCCGCGCTGCCTGGCCGGTCCGGCCAGTCGGTAACGCGCGGCGTCATGACCGGAGGCTGGTCCCGGCCGCTGCGGTCGGCGGCCGCCTTGTTCCTGCGTCCGTGGGTCGCGGTGATCACGTTCAACGTCGTGATGGTGGCGTGGCACATCCCCGCGCTGTTCGACCGCGCGCAGGACAACCAGGCGGTGCACATCTGGCTGATGCACGGCAGCTTCTTCGCGGCTGGCGTGCTGTTCTGGCTCCAGTTCATCCCGTCGCCGCCGTTCCGCAGCCAGCTGCCGCTGCTCGGCAGGGCCGCGGCGCTGCTGGCGACCAACGTCGTGATGATCGTGATCGCGATGTCGCTGAGCATCTTCGTGAACCACTCGGTGTACGCGGTCTACGACCACGTGCCTGGCGTGACGCTGCCGTCGTTCGCCGACCAGCAGATCGGCGCCGCGATCCTGTGGGTGTGCGGAGACTTCTGGGCGATGCCCACGATGATCATCACGATCAGGAAGCTGATCGGCGACGAAGGGGGCATCGGCACCGCGCTCGAGCGGTTCCTCGGCGCCGGCGCCCGCGGCGCGACGATGCGCGGCTGGGCCTCGTCGGGGGCCATCCGCGAGCGGGTCAGCGAACGGCCCAGAACGTAACCTCGTGACGCCGTAGCTCGCGTAACCGTCAGACCTAAAACGCGCGGATCGGGTCCTGACTGTTGCGCGGTCTCGCTGGCCGTGTCGCTGTCTTCCCTGGGGGCTTCCCTGGGGACCTCCCCTGCGGCCTCGTAGGCTCCGGTGGACTCGGCGCTGCCGTTCGGCGACTGCCCGTTCACGGACGGCATGTCCGCGAGCGCGGACCCGTCCTCCTTGCGCGAGTGGATGACGCGTATCGGGTGAATCGGGTGTATCGGGTGCGGGATGCTCGGCGGTGTCCAGGACCGCAACTGGGACAACGCCGGCGCCCTGGCCACCATGATCACGCCGACCACGAGCGCGACGATCCCGGCCACCTGCATCGCCAGCAGGCCCGGCGTCACCTGGATCCGGTCGCCGAACACGATGACGCCGAGCAGGAGGCCCACCAGCGGCTCGCCCGCCGAGATGGCCGGCAGCGACTCGTTCAGCGGGCCGGCGTTGAACGCGCTCTGCATCAGCCAGATGCCGATCGCGCCAGCGCCCAGCAGTGCGTACGGTGCCCAGGTGGTGAACAGCGCGCTGATCCCGCTGGACTGCAGGATCTGCAGCGTCTGCCTGGTCAGCGCGTCCTGGATGCCGAACACCAGGCCCGCGCCCACCCCGGTCAGCAGGGCCCGGGACCGGCCCTGCCGGCGGAGCCCCGCGTGCACGACAAGGGCGGCTATGCCGGCGATCACGGCGGCGACAAACCAGTGTGACACCGAACCGAACGACAGGCCGATCGGCTTCGCCGACCTCGCCGCCGACAGCAGAGCCACCCCGGTGATCAGCACCCCGGCGCCGAGCACCTCCCAGACTTTGAGCGACGCCTTGGACAAGGGCACTGCGATCAGCAGCGCGAAGACCAGGTTCGTGGTCAGCAAGGGCTCGACGAACGCCAGCGACAGGTGCCCGATCGACCAGGCCGCGAGCACCTGGCCGCCGACCATGCACCCGATGCCCACCAGCCACCGCTTGCTGTGCAGCAGGTCGGTCATCAGCCGCAGCCGCAGGAATCGCGAGTCCGGCTCCTGCTGCGCCGCGTTCTGCTGCAGGACGAACCCGGTCCCGATCAGCAGCGCGGCCAGCAGGGTGAGCGCGTAGTCGAGGCTGACGTCGAAATCCACGGCGACCCTAGCCCGCCGCCAGGCGGGTTAGGCCGCCACCAGCGAGACCTGAACTCATGTTTGGTGTCGCCCCTGGTAGTCGTAGGGAGGCTCTGGACGTATGGTAGCCGGGCCCAGACCACCCGGCGGACGGGCTCGGCGGCTACCCCACGGGCCAGTCTTTGAACCTCCTACCCGGGGCGCCTATCATCACAAGCTCGAAATGATAACGTTCCGGCGCGCGTCCCGCCGTTCCCCGTTACGGCGTCTCGGTCCGTGATAGCGGCGTTCCCAGCCCGGGTAGTGCCTGGTCAAGCAGTACTATCATGAATGCAGTACCAGCCATGCGCACGTGCATGATTGCATCGCGTGGGAGAGCTCAGGTGGGGGGCGCAAATGGCAGGGTCGAAATCGGCGCGCGCCGACACTAAACGAACCGCCGGCAGGCAGCGGGCCGTCGGCACCCGGGACAGGATCATCGCTCATCTCGCCGCGGCCGACGAGATCGCCGACCCGGCGGGGATGGCCAGCACCAGGCTCGCCGAGGCCGTGGGTTACCCGGGCTCGAGCGTCGCGTTCGCGCAGCTGCTTTCCGGAATGGAGCGCGATGGCCTGATCGCGCGCGAGGTGCGCGGCAAGCGGACCTACCGGATCACCCTCGCGGACGGCGCGGCGGCGGCCAGGTCCAGGCTGGCGGACAGCCTGGCGGCGGGGCCGGGAGCAGGGCCCGGAGGGGCCATCCGGCCGGGGTCGCCCGCGGTCTCCGGTTCCGGCGGCCGAGCCAGGCTGGACGGCGACGGCAAGCGGCTGCCCGGAATGGCCCCGGCTGAGTTCGACTACGACGAGCTGGCCCGCAGGCTGCTCGTCCAGGTCGTCAGGCGGCTAGCGGCCACTCCGGCCGACCTGCAGCAGACCGTGGCCGCGCTCGAGCTCGAGCTCGCCAACGCGTGGAGCAGGCACGGCACGCTGACCGCGGAGAACGTGCGGCTGCGCGAGGAGCTCGTGCGGACTCAGCGCGACCTTGACTCGGCGCGCGAGCTCAACAGGAAGGCGGCCGTCAGCGACGACCTCAGCGAGGCCGAGGTGGTCTTGCTCGAAGGGCTGCTCACCCAGGAGCTGGGCAGCGAGGGCCACGAGTCCGGCGCGACCGCTAGCTGAGGCGCCGCAATCCCTTGCGGTGTTCGCGGGCGGTCTCGATATAGTGCCGGACCGATTCCGGCGTCCAGCTGGCGTCGATGCCGCTGCGCTTGATCGTCGCGGGCACGCCCGCCACCAGTGATCGCGGCGGGACCACGAAGCCCTCGGGCACCAGCGCCGCGGCGGCGACGATCGAGCCCGCGCCGACGACGACGCGGTTCAGCGTGATCGATCCGGAGCCGATCAGGCATCCGTCCTCCACCACGCAGCCCTCCAGATGCGCGTTGTGCCCCACCACGCAGTCCGCGCCGATCACCGTCGGGTAGTCGGCGGTGCAGTGCACGATGGTGCCGTCCTGCACCGACGTACGCGCGCCGACTGTGATCGTCCCGTGGTCGCCGCGGAGCACCGCCCCCGGCCAGACGGAGGCCTCTGGACCAATCGTGACCCGCCCGATGACGACCGCATCGGGGGCCACATAGGCGAGGTCGTGGATGTCTGGCTCGTCATCACCGAGGGCGTAAACCGGCATCTGCATAGGGTAGCGTCTCGCTCGTGGGCGACAGTTCCCCGGATGACTCCCCGGTGCAAGCGCTTCTGGACACGGCCGTCTCCGCGATCGGAGGTTCGGAACGGCCCGGGCAGACTCGCATGGCGCAAGCCGTCTGGGAAGCCATGGAGGACGGGGAGCACCTGGCTGTGCAAGCCGGCACCGGGACCGGCAAGTCGCTGGCCTATCTCGTGCCGGCGCTGCGGCTGGCCACCGACCGGCGCGGCCCCGTCGTGGTGTCAACCGCCACGATCGCCCTGCAGCGCCAGCTGGTCGACCGTGACCTGCCGCGGCTGGCCGAGGCGCTGCGCTTCCCGCTGCACCACACCCCAGACTTCGCGATCCTCAAGGGCCGCAACAACTACCTGTGCCTGAACAAGCTCCGCAACGCCCCCGACGACAACCAGCAAAGCCTGTTCCATGCGGCCAGCGCGCTCGGCGCTCACGTGCAGCGGCTGCACCAGTGGGCCAACAACACCACGACAGGAGACAGGGACGACATCGTCCCGGGAGTACCCGACCAGGCGTGGCGCCAGGTCTCCGTAACAGCACGGGAGTGCATCGGGAGTCAGCGCTGTCCGTTCGGACCGCAGTGTTTCAGCGAGCGGGCACGGCGGATAGCGGCCGAGGCCGACGTCGTCGTCACCAACCACGCGCTGCTGGCCATCGACGCGCTCGGCGACGGCGGCATCCTGCCTGAGCACCGCGTGGTGATCGTGGATGAGGCGCACGAGCTGGTGGACCGGGTGCGGTCGGTGGCTACAGGGGAATTGTCGGCGGTCGCGGTCGAGGCCGCGGCGCGGCGGCCAGGGAAGCTAGCCAGCGACACGCAGACCGGGCGGCTGACCGAGGCGGGCAACGCGCTCGGCCCGCTGCTCGTCACCATGCCCGTGGGCCGGATGGACCGGCTCGATCCCGCCCTCGCCGCGTCGCTCGCGGCGGTGCGCGACGCGGCGCACGCGTGCGCCGGCGAGGTCCGCGCCGCGGTCAAGGCGGACGATGGCGACCCAGGCGAAATCGGCGCCGCGCAGACGGCGCTAGTCGCGCTTGAAGAGGTGACGGCCACCGCCGACCGGATGATCACCGCCTTCGAGCTGCCGGTCGAAGAGCGGGACGAGGTGGTCTGGCTGGAGCGCCCGCCAGACGACGCCGACTCCTCGCGCCCCCCGACGCTGCACGTGGCGCCGCTCGAGGTCGGGGAGCTGCTGGCCGAGTCCCTGTTCGCGGCCAGGACGGTGATCCTCACGTCGGCGACGCTCACGCTGGGCGGCTCGTTCGGGCCGCTCGCCATCCAGTGGGGGCTCGACGTGAACTCGATGGGCAGCGAGTGGTCGGGCATCGACGTCGGGTCCCCGTTCGCGCACGGCCGCAGCGGGATCCTGTACGTCGCGCGGCACCTGCCGCCGCCGGGGCGGGACGGGCTGCCGCAGTCCTATCTCGACGAGCTGCGGGAGCTGATCGAGGCGGCTGGCGGCCGGACGCTCGGGCTGTTCTCTTCGATGCGGGCGGCGCGGGCGGCCGCAGCAGCGCTGCGCGAGACGCTGCCGTTCCCGCTGCTGTGCCAGGGCGAAGACGCGACCGGGCAGCTGATCAAGCAGTTCGCCGCCGACGAGCCCACGTGCTTGTTCGGCACGCTGTCCCTGTGGCAGGGGGTGGACGTGCCCGGGCCGTCGCTGCGGCTGGTGGTCATCGACCGGATCCCGTTCCCCCGGCCGGACGACCCGCTGGCCTCCGCGCGAACGCGCGCCATCGAGGGCCGCGGCGGCAACGGGTTCATGCAGGTCTCCGCGTCGCACGCCGCGCTGCTGCTGGCCCAGGGCGCCGGGCGGCTGCTGCGGACGGTCGACGACAGGGGCGTGGTCGCGGTGCTCGACCCGCGACTGGTGACCAAGCGGTACGGCGAGTTCCTGCGCGCGTCGCTCCCGCCGTTCTGGCAGACCACGGACCCGCAGGTGGTCCGCGGCGCGCTACGCCGCCTGGCGGCCAGCTGACGAGGCAGCCGACCGGCTTGTTAGCCGGCCAGGTCGAGTGCGTCGAACTGGTGGCGCTCCCACAGGTGCATGGACGCCTCCTCCGGGTACGGCGCGATGTCCGGCTGCAGGTCGTAGACGCGGGTCGTCCTGCGCTCGGTGCCGTACACCGGCCATCCTGGCTCGCCGCACTCGGCGAAGCGCAGCCATTCGCTGCGCATCAGGTCACCGAGCGCGCGGAACTCCTCCGACGGCTGGTCGCCGATCAGCGCCACCCCGAGCGGACCGGGATCGCCGAACACCAGCGGCACGTCCAGCGCGTGGCAGGCGCCGAACACTCCCCCGCCGCCCGGCGCCTCCGCGCGCAGTTCGTAGAGGAAGGTCCTGCCGCCCGAGGCGGCGTGCGCCTGCGCCAGGTGCAGCGTCGGCATCCGGAACAGCCAGTCGGAGAACACCAGCTCGAACATCTGCCCGGCGTCCGCGTCGGGGTACGCCTTCCGGTACCCGCCGGCCCCGGACGGGGCCGGCGCGAAGGCGTCGAGCACCGTCGCCGCGTCCGCGTCGGTGATGTTGCCCGTCCGCCCGGACATCGCGATGAACAGCCGGTACTCGTCCTTGTTGTGCCCGGTGAGCAGCTCGACGTCGCGCGCCACGCCCGACAGCAGCGCCCGCCACGGCGCCCGGGGCAGCACCTCGCCGTCGGCGACCGGAGAGAAGGGGGTATCGCTGAGCCGCACCGCGCCCCACCGGGGGAACTCCCTCATCCGCGCGGCGACTGACTGCTGCGCCTCGACGAGGCTCATCGGGTCCGTCTGGCTAAGCGCCTCGTAGCTGGGGGCGACACCGGCCGCCGCTGCGATCGCGTCCGTGATGTCGGCGGCCAGGCCCGGGCTGAAGACCGTCCCCGGCACGCTCTGCGCGACCGCCCGCCTGAACAGGCCGCTGGCCTGGTCCATCGCGAGCAGCGCGGAGATCACCCCGGCGCCGGCCGACTCGCCGAACACGGTCACGTTGCCCGGGTCGCCGCCGAACCGCTCGACGTTGTCCCGCACCCACCGCAGCGCCGCCACCGCGTCGAGCAGGCCGCGGTTCGCCGGGGCGCCAGGGATCTGCGCGAACCCCTCCACGCCCAGCCGGTAGTTGCAGGAGACGAACACCGCCCCGGCCCGCGCGAACCTGCTGCCGTCGTAGCCATCGTCGGCCGCCGAGCCGAACAGGTACGCGCCGCCGTGGATCCAGACGAGCACCGGCAGCGTCTTGGCGGCCACGTCCGGCGTCCATACGTTCAGGGTGAGCCATTCGCCGGTGTCCGGCGAGGCGGGCTCGGCCGGCATGCCGGGGAACGGCGCCTGCGGCGCCCGCGGGCCGAAGGCAGTGGCGTCGCGGACGCCTTCCCACGGCTCCGGCGGCGACGGCGCCTGGAACCGCAGCGCGCCTACTGGCGGCTTGGCGAACGGGATGCCGCGGAAGACCACCGCCCCGTTCTCGGCGCTCCCCCGGACCTGACCGTCTTTGGTATGGACCACTGGGGCTGCTGAGGCCATGGGGCGTCCTCCCGCTACTTCGGCGGAGCGTTCCGGAGCTGCGCTCTATGCCGTTATTTAACCGGATTGAGCTGGACCACGGAATCCTCGAAACTGCGGGTCTGGTTTCCTTGACCCATGAAGCCACCGCGCGCACTGGCCGATCTGCCGTTCGCCGCCGAGCTGCGGCCGTTCGATGGCGAACTCGAGCTCGAAGGCGACTACGACCGGGTCCGGTTCGACAGTGCGGCGTTCGCCGAGGCCGTGGCGGGCGGCTCGCGGTTCGCGGAATCCGTGTTCACTGGCGTGACGTTCGACGGCGGGCGGCTGCGCCGCGCCCGGCTGTCAGACGTCTGGTTCGGCGAAACCCGGTTCGTGGCGCTCGACGCGGCCGAGTGCTCGTGGACGGACGTGTGGTTCAGCGGCTGCGTGCTCGCCGGCGTACAGGCCTTCGCCGGCGTGCTGCGGCGCGTGACGCTGCGGGGCTGCAAGCTCGACTCGGTGAACTTCCGCGAGTGCAAGCTCACGGACGTGCTCTTCGAGGACTGCGTGCTGCGCGACGCCGACTTCGGCGGGGCGACGCTGACCCGGGTCCGGTTCCCCGGCTGCACGCTGAGCGATGCCGACTTCACGAAGGTGACCTGCACCGACGTGGATCTGCGGGGCGCGACGCTCGGCGGTGACGGCGCCGCGGGGATCAGGGCGGGCTATGACTCGCTGCGCGGCGCCCGCATCGACACGCTGCAGCTGATGACCCTGGCCCCGTTGCTCGCTCGCCACCTCGGCATCGCCGTCGAGGACGCCTAGCCGGCGGCGCAGGCTCGCATGGCGCGGGCGAAGGCTTCTGCGCGGTCGCGGTAGTCGCGGAACTGGCCGAAGCTGGGGGCGGCCGGCGACAGCAGCACGATCCCGTCCGGTCGCGCCCACGCGAAGGCCGCCGCGACGGCGGTCTCCAGGTCCCGGCAGTCGGTGACTCCGGCGAAACCCTCGCCGCGGGTACCGGTCGCCGCGAAGGCCGCGCTGATCCGCTGCCCGCTGTCAGGAAGGGTCAGAACGTACGTTGGCGACTCCCGGCCCGACACTCCAGCCGCCAGCGGCGCATAGTCGATGCCGCGGTCCTGACCGCCGACGATCAGCGCGATCCGCCGGCCGGGAAAAGCGTCGAGGGCGGCGAGCGTCGGCAGCACGTTGGTGGACAGGCTGTCGTCGACGAAGCTGACCCCGGCCACCACGCCGATGGTGGCGAGCCGGCTGGGCAGCCCCTCGTACCCGGCGGCGGCGGCGCGCAGCGCCTCGTCGTCGTCCGCGCCTTCGACGCTGAGGGCACGCAGCAGGCGCCGGGCGATCAGCGCGTTCCGCCTGTTATGCCGGCCCGGCAGCCCGAGCGGGTCCAGCCACGTCGCGCCTGGCTCATCGGTTTCCAGCACCCACTCGACGCGGGGCGCGAGCAGGCCGGCGCGGGCGCGGATCAGCTCGCTGTCGCCGTTGGCGACGGTGAGTTCGGCGCCCGGCTGGGAGCAGGCGGACAGCTTGTCGCGGTAGTACTGCTCGACGCCGCCGTGCCAGGGCAGGTGGTCGGGGTGCAGCGAGGTCACCGCGGTGACCGGCGGGGACGAGGCGAGGTCGGCCGCCTGGTAGCTGGAGACCTCGATCACCCAGTAGTCGCAGTCGCCGGCCAGGGCGGGGTCGTACGGAGCGGCGCCGATGTTGCCGCCCACCATCGCCCGGTACCCGAGGCCGGTCAGCAGGTGGCCGAGGATCGAGGAGGTGGTGGACTTGCCCTTGGTGCCGGTGACGCAGACGACACGGTCCCTGTCGGCCTCCTGCAGCCACAGCCCGAGGCCGCCGGCCAGCACCACGCCGGCCTGCCGCAGCCGGTCGGCCTGCGGGCTGTACCTGCTGATCCCCGGGGTCTTCACCACGACCTCGCAGCGCAACAGCGCGTCAAGGCCGCCGTCGGCGGTGGCCAGGACGTGCTCGTCTCGCGCTTCTGCCGCTGTGGGATTGTCGTCCACGAGCACGGGCTCGATACCGAGCGAGTGCAGCTTGCGGAGGTTCGCCTTGCCCTCGCGGCCGAAACCCCAGACGCCGACGCGAGCCCCGCGCAGGTCGCCCCAGCCCAGCTTCGGCCGTTCGCTGCTAGCCCGGGTCATGACTCCTCGAAGGCGAATACCGGAGGGACGAAGCTCTCGCCCACGGGGCGGCGCATGACGGCGATCTCGGCATCGGCCGGTGCGTCCGGGCGCCCCGCGACCTCGGCGGCGAGTTCCTGCAGCAGCGGGAAGCCGGCGCGGTCTGCTCGCCGGGCGGCGAGCAGGACCGCGGCGCGGCATTCGCTGACCTCCCCGACGCACTCGAACGGCTTGGTCCCCGCACCGAGCAGCGCGCGGAACTTCGGTGCCAGCTCCGGCTTGGTCAGCGGCTCTGGGCCGCCGCCGTCCGCCGCGAACACCGCGCGCAGCGCCTCGGCGGACATGAACGGGGCGAGGATGAGGTCGATGAAGCAGCACTTGTCGCACTGCCCGCACCAGTGCCCGAGCCGCAGCGACTTGTCAAGGTGGAAAGCCCGGTTGCAGCTCCGGAACGACCCGTGGTACCGCTCGAGCCCGGCGAATACCTCCGCGATCCACAGCTCGGTCCTGTCGCGCAGCATGGAGAAGTAATCAGGCAGCCCGGCGGGGTCGGCGGCGAGGACCGCACGGAACGCCGCCTCGAACGAGGCGCTCTTGGAGTACTGGTGGTTGACCGGCCGCCCGTCGTGCTCCAGCGTCGGCACGGACGCCGACCACTCGTTGGACATCACCACGGCGTCCCGCTCCTCGAGCACAGCGGCGAGGACCGCGATCGCGGACAGGATGCCGGTCACCGGCACGTGCCCGTTGAGAAACCCGAGCTCCGCCGACCGCATCAGCTGCGGGTCGATCTCGCGCCCGGCGCGGACGACCGGCAGGCCACTCACCGCGGCCGGCCGCTCGATCGCCTCGAACCGGTCCCCCGGCCGGCTGACCACGAACAGCGCCACATCGGCCCGCTGCCGCACGTGCTCCACCGACACGATCGAGTCGATCCCGCCCCCGAACGGCACGAGCGCGCGCAGGCCCCCGGATGAATGTGACAGCGAGCCGGTTATAGGCGGCTGAATGTCACATTCATCCGCGTTGATCCGGAGGCCGCTCAGGTCTAGGGCGTTGCGATAGGCGAATTCGCCAAGCCCCTGCAGGTAGAAATCGCGGAGGAAGGCCAGCTCCAACTCGGTGAGCGCGGTCTCGCCGAGGTCGATAACCGGGGGCGCCGCGGTCTTGTAGTAGGAGACCCCGGCGAGCAGGAACACCAGCCGCGCGGCCGCCCGGGCGGCAGGAGTCTCCCACCGCGCCCCTGGCGCCAGCGTCACCCGCTCGCTGAAAGCACGCCCGTCGACCGAATACCGGCACGTGAGCAACCCAAGCCCGGCGTCAACGTCAAAGGACTCGTACCGGAACACTTCGCTCATCATTCTCCCCGCGTCCCCAGCCGCGCGACCAGGGCGAGCCGGCCGCAGGGCCGCACCGCCCGGTCGCTGAAGAACCTGCCGTCGCCGGTCACGTACGGCGTGACATGGACGTTGTCGTCCGCCACCCCAGCCTCGCGCAGCACGATCCGGTTGGCAGCCCACAAGTCCAAGAGCCACTTACCGGTCCCATCCGTCCGAATGACTTCAGCGGCGGCGGCACCCAGCCCCCGCTGCACGGCATCGACGACATCCGCGCCCACCTGGTAGGGCGAGATCGCCGGCCCGAGTCCGGCGATGACATTCTCCGGGCTGGCGCCGAGAGTCCGCATCGCGGCCAGAGCCGCCGCGCTCACCCGCGCAACCGTCCCCCGCCACCCAGAATGAACACACCCAAGAACATGCGCCACAGGATCATAGAGCACGATAGGCACGCAATCCGCCGCGAGAATCGCCGGCAACACCAACGGATCGGCAGTGACGAGCGCGTCCGCCTCGGGAACCTGCGGGTCAACAGCGAACGCGCCGGCCCCCCGATCGTCGGCGGTGACAACGCGGACTCCGGCGCCATGCACCTGCCGAGTAAACACGAACTCCCCGAGGTCAGCGCCAACCGCGGCCGCCACCCGCCGCCGATTCTCGAGCACAGCCCCCGGGTCATCCCCGACAGCAAAGCTCAAATTCAGCGACTCGTAGGCGCCCACGGAAGTTCCGCCGCCCCGCGCAGTAACGAACGCCTCAACAGCCAGCCCCTCAAACGCAGGCCAACCCAAAAGGTCAAGCCCGGCAACCCTGCGCAACGCGCCGGCAGCCGGGCGCCCCGCGGCAGCTGTATCAACGGTGTGAGCCATCGCCCGCGAGTCTATCGACGCCGAAGAGAAGCGGGGGCGCAGAAGCCCAGCGACTCCACCTACGATGCAGCGGACAACTCCGCTGCCTCGGTGTCATCGAGGAAGCCGCCGGACTGGTGCTGCCAGAGCCTGGCGTAGGTACCGTCGAGGCCGAGCAGTTCCTGGTGGGTGCCCTTCTCGACGATCCGCCCGTGGTCGAGGACGACCAACTGGTCCATGCGCGCGACCGTGCTCAGCCGGTGCGCTACGACCAGCGCGGTCCGGCCCTCCATGAGCCGCCATAGCGCCTGCTGGATGAGGATCTCGCTTTCTGAGTCCAGTGCGCTTGTCGCCTCATCGAGCAGCAGGATCGGGGCGTCACGCAGGATTGCCCGGGCTAGCGCAACCCGCTGCCGCTGCCCGCCCGACAGCTTCACGCCGCGTTCGCCGACCATCGTGTCGAATCCGTCCGGCAACGCGTCGGCGAACTCCGTCACGTGCGCCGCCTCTGCCGCCTCGCGGATCTCCGCATCCGTCGCCGCCGGGCGCGCGAACGCGATGTTGTCGCGCAGCGTCCGGTGGAACATCGCGGGGTCCTGCGGTACATACGCGATCAGGCTGCGCAGGTCCGACTGGCGCAGCTTGCTGATGTCCTGCCCGCCGATCAGGATCCTGCCGTCGTCGATGTCCATCATCCGGAGCAGCAGGCGCGTCAGCGTGGTCTTGCCGCCGCCCGACCGGCCGACGAGGCCGAGCCTGGTGCCGCTCGGCACGGCGAGGTCGAGGCCGGCGAACAATGGCAGCCCGCCGGCGTGGGCGAACGTCACGTGCTCGAAGCGGACGTCGCTCGCCTTCGGCCGCAGCGGCTCGGGCGCGACCGGGTCCTTCACGGTCGGTGGTGTGAGCAGCAATTCGGTGAACTGCGCGGCCTCCGTCAGCGAGCTCTCCAGGTGGCGGTAGGTCTGGTTGAACTCGAACATGATGCGCGTCGCGTTGGAGTAGTACGTGAAGGCCACGATGATCACCTCGATCCCGTGACTGCCGCCGCCGAGTGCGACGGCGAGCAGCAGGCCGAGGGCGTTGGCCAGCACCGACAGCGGCGAGACGAGCACGTCGATGCGCAGGTTGTGGTAGTCCCACGACCGCAGCGACTTGCGCCTCAGATCGGCGACGCGTGACCGGTGCTCGAAGGCCTCCCGGTCCTCAGCGGCGAACGCGCGGATCGTTTCCATGTTCGCGATGCTGTCGGCGACGCGCCCGGACACCTGTGCGTTCGCCTCTTCGCGCTCGTCGACGAGCCGCTGCCGACGCCGGATGAGCGGTGTGAGGCTGGCTCCGGTGACCACGAGCAGGCCGATGAGCCCGGCGACTAGCAATGGGTCGTAGTGCCAGAGCACCACAGACGCGAACGCGAGCGGCACCAGGTTGCCGACCACGTTGAACATCAGCGTGTCGGCGAATTCCTCGAATCGGGCGGCGAAGCTCAGCACCCGCTTGGTCAGTGAGCCGGCGAAGTTGTCGTGGAAGAACGCCGCGTCCTTCGACAGCAGCTCATCCATTCCGACCACGTAGAGGTTCTCGATTCCGTAACCGTCTAGGCGGTTCAGGCAGTGGATACCGATCCGCCACAGAATCTCGCCGGAAACCAGCACGCCGGCGAAACCAAGTATGTACGGCAGCGCCGCGCCGACGCCGAGCTGGCCGTGGCTGGCAAAGCGGCCGACCAACTGGGCCACGAGCAGCGGCGCGACGTAATAGATGCACGTGTTTCCCAGCGCGGGCAGCAGCATCCCCGGCACCGTGAAGCGCCGCAGGTGCGCCATTTGGCGGCCGTAGTAGCGCAGCGCGAGCAG
>Ga0070698_100002171_pt1 | contig 21764 bp, 17 predicted proteins | sample KBSK1502metaG_FD_65477 | JGI IMG/M metagenome (GOLD analysis project Ga0070698, IMG submission 65477) | Corn, switchgrass and miscanthus rhizosphere microbial communities from Kellogg Biological Station, Michigan, USA - KBS K1-50-2 metaG | ecosystem: Host-associated > Plants > Roots >...
AATGTGGCGGCAGAGAGCATCAGCGTAGCAGCAAATCGATGGGCCTGTAGGCGCGCCGTAAGGGCTTGCTGAAATCCAGCAGCCCGCGCAATCGAGAAATCGCATTGCCACACAGACTCAGGAATGCCGGTCCTACCAGAGGCTAGTAGTTTTCGCGCTTGGAGTGCGCTTTCTCTCGCTCTCCTCTATAGGTTTTCCACGATTGGTCGATGACATAGGCGTGAATGGCGTCGGCATCTTGCGGCGTCATTCTGGCGTTCGGAAAGGCAAACTTGGGAGGATCGGCGAAGCCAGGCATTCCTTGATCCCGGTGCGATCCTGCCAAGACAATCGCGTACCAATCGCGGTGTGAGTCCGGCGGCATGTAGCGGAGGTCAGGGACGGCACCATCGCGAGTCCACGCGCCGCTGCCATCCGTGCCCGGAGAATGACAGCCATCGCATACCCACTTTTCGTAGAGGGCGGCCCCGCTGCGAATGGTTGCGGCATCGGCAGTTTGCGGTGGAGGCTTGGGGACGGGCGGTATCGTGACAGGCGGAGGGACGTACTTGGCATTTGTGCCGAGTTTGAAAGCAATGAGCCTCACCGGCCCACGCTTTGCTTCGGGCGTGGCCATTGTGCGCGCCGGCGCGAATAGTCTGGAGCCTGAACCCCATCCGACAGGAGTCAGAATATATTGCTCGCCGTTCAGGGCGAAGGTTACTGGAACGGATTCGATGGCGGATCCAGTTTTCACGGACCAGAGCTTTTTGCCGGTGTCCGCAGCATATGCGGCAAATTCGCCGGTGCCTTGTCCCTGAAAAACCAGATTTCCAGCGGTGGAAAGGACACCGCCGTTCGTAGCGATCTGCTCCTCAACAGACCAGCGCGCCGATTGGCTCACAGGATCCCACGCGATCAGGCGGCCGAACAGGCCCTCACCGCCTTCTCCTGACTCAACCGAGGCTTTGGTCCCGGCTCGGCGGTCGGTGGCCGGGATGTAGACAAGACCGGTGAGCGAGCTATAGCTCATCGGCCACCAATTGTGCACGGTCCATTGCCTTCCGCCGCCGGCAGATTTAGGAATCTCGACGGCCCGGCCGGTTTTCAGATCGATGGATTTGGCCCAAACCGTTTTTACCAGGGGCTTCGCGGAGAGAAGCTTGCCCGTCTTGACGTCCAGGACATAGAGGAAGCCGTTTTTGGGCGCGGTAATGGCGACGTGGCGAGTTTCGCCGCCGATAATGAGGGCGGCCACCAGGATGTGATTGTTTTCGGTTTGCAGGCCTGGAGCGCTGGTTTGGAAATGCCAGACGTATTCTCCGGTGTCCGCGTTGAGAGCGATGATGCAGCCGGCAAAGAGCTTGTCGCCGGCTACCTTGACGGAGGAAAGCTCGCCGTAATCGACACCGGCTCCCGCAGTGCCGAAAATGACCAGTCCGGTTTCGTCGTCATAGGTGATGGCGTTCCACGCGTCGCCTCCGCCGATTCTCCACCATTCGTCGCCAGACCAGGTCTTCGCGGCCATCTCGAGGGCCTTGGTTTCAAAAGGCTTCGCGGGGTCGCCGGGGACGGTCCAGAATCGCCAAACTTCCTTCCCCGTTTCCGCGTCATAGGCGGCGAGTGCGCCGCGTACGCCATCGTCGGAGCCGTTGTAGCCCATCACGATTTTTCCTTTGGCCACGTGCGGCGCTCCGGTGATCCCGGTCTGCGTGGCGTCGCACACAGGTGATTCCCATTGCTGCGTTCCTGAACTCGCGTCGACCGCGATGAGACGACAATCGCCCGTGCCGACGTAAACCTTTCCTTCCCAAACGGCCACACCGCCATTGACCCGCGCCGAATAGGAGCCGTTGATGGCTAGATTGAGGCGCACGTGGGGATCAAACTTCCACTGCAATTTTCCGGAGGCGGCGTCCACTGCGTAGACGATCGATTGCGGGGCGCTTACGTAAATGACGCCGTCCACAACAATGGGCTCCGCCACTACGCCCATCCCTCCGGGGATATCCAGGAACCATGCCAGTCCGAGGCTGGCGACGTTTTTGTCCGTAATTTCCTGGAGCGGGCTGAAATGCTTTTCGTCGAAGGTGCGGCCGTTGAGCAGCCAGTTGGTGCCATCGGCGGCTTCGGATTTGACGCGAGCCTCAGTGACTTTCCCGGCTTTGGAACCGTCGGCAGAGGAATGGAGTTCGATAGCGATTGCCAGGGCCAACCCGATGGCTGCCAAGCCAAGAATGCGCGGCGTTTGCACGAGCGGATTATTCTCCGAGAGGCTGAACCCAGTCACATCGGTGTGCGCGCCAAGAAAAATCGCGCGGCATTCACTTATTTGTGCTGGATTATGATGTGGAATGTTAGGAGCACGCGCCGATCAAGTCAATTCACTGCGTCATTGAAAGGCGACGGAGGGTTGCGCGCTCAGCGGATTATGCTTCGCTTTGTCGAGGCACGTTCTAGGATACTTCAGCGCCTTCAACAACCGCGCGTGGCAACGCTTCGCGCCGAAGCTTCGCTGTCGCGAAGTACATAACGAAGCCGATCCCAATGATCAACGCACCGAACGTGAGGCCATTCATGCCTAGCACCGTCTCGTGATGACCGTTGACGAGCGCCAAGACCAGCAAAAGCAGCGGAAAGACTCCGGTGAGAACAGCGCCAAGCAGACCGCCGGGCACGCGAAACTCGCGCTTCAACTCGGGCTCGCGAATACGCAATGCGACCAGCGTAACGAACTCCAGCATCAGGCTAGCTCCATACAGCATGATGTCGAGAGTCACGAGGCGTTCGAAACCCAAGCCCAGACACAACGCCCAACCGGCGGCGCACACCATGATAGCTACCCACGGAGCCCGTGTTTTCGGATGAATCCTGGCGAGGACTAGCGGCAGCATGCCGTCGCGAGCCATGGCAAACGGCACGCGCGAGTAGCTCATTACGAGGGCATTGAACATGCCAAAGGCGCTCATCATTCCGCCAAGCACAAGCAGGAACCCGAGCCAGTTTGCGCCGTGCCAAGTCCCGGCGATCAGGCCGGCAACTTGAGCCCAAGCGCCGTCGCCCGCGAACGCCGAGGCCGGGACGCCGGCGACGTACACGGCGGAGAAGGGCAAGATGTAGCTGACCGAGACGAGAATCACGGCGGCAATCATCGCGCGCGGATACGTGCGCTGCGGCTGTTCGACTTCTTGCGCGATGGTCGATGCGTTGTCCCAGCCCATATAGTTCCACATGGCGATCAAAATGCCAGCGAGCAGACCGACTGTCGAAGTTGCGGGAGAAACGTGTGTTTCAGTCAGCGCGCCCGTGCGGAATGGCGAGAGTAGAACGATGAGAGCGAACGGCGAGGAAAGGAGAAAGAAAAGCCACAGAGAAGTGAAGCCGACAACGCGAATTCCAGCTAAATTTAGTCCGGTGCACGCGATAACGACAAAGAGCCCGACGATTACTCCGCGGTGAGCTTCGTGGAACCATGGCGCGACCTGCGTCAGATATCCTACGAACAGAGTCGGATAAATGGCCATGTCAAAAATGCTGGCAGCGAGAGAAAGCCAAGCTTCTTGAAAGCCCCAGAAATTTCCCAGCCCTCGCCGCACCCAGGCGTAATAGCCGCCTTCCTCGGGGAGAGCACTGGAAAGCTCACCGATCATGAGTGCCGTGGGTAGACTCCAGAGTAGAGGGGTAAAAATCAATATCAAGATCGCGCGGCCGTATCCCGCACCATGCACGATTTCTTCTGTGCCGTACGTGCCGCCCGACACCATGAAGAAGGTTGCGGCCACCAGGGGCCAGAAGGTCAGCTTTGCGACGGTTTTCTTCGCGGTTGGATTTGCGGGGGAGGGAAGTTGGGCGGGTTGCGAAACCTTGGTCAATTTATGACTCTTATCCTCCTCAAGGGCCCTCGCTCTCGGAGAAAGGAGCAAGGTCGCAGTCGCAGAATACAGAGTTCGTCGCGCTACGCAAGAACAAAATGCTCTCAGCGGGCAGAGATTGCCCGAAATGGCGGAGCGCTGTATTCTCCGAGGCCCTGAGCTGGAAGCATCGGCTCGCCGGAGGTCAAATGTCCTTCTTTGGGAGTCGGCTCCTATTAGTGGTTGCTGTAGCACTTCCTCTGCACGCTCAATCGCGGTTCTCTGTTGGGAGCGCTTCGGCTGCTCCGGGCCAGAAGGGCACTGGATATCTCGAGGTACCCGCGGGAGTGGACGCGAGCACGAATATCCCGGTGATCGTGATTAATGGTGCTACGCCGGGTCGCGTTCTCGCATTAGTTTCCGGCGCGCATGGCACGGAGTATTCCTCGATCATAGCGCTGGAAAAGCTGATCACCGAGCTCGAACCTGCACAGCTCTCCGGAACGGTCGTGCTGCTGCCACTCGTCAATCTCCCTTCTTTTGAGCAGAAGGTTCCACATGTCAATCCTGTTGACGGCAAGAGCATGAATCGTTTTTATCCCGGGAAAAGCGATGGGACACAGACCGAGCGGGCCTCTTACCTGATCACCAAGGAAGTCGTGGATCGCTGCGACTACCTGATCGATTACCATGGCGGAGACCTGGATGAGAGCCTGCGCCCTTACGCATATTGGGCGCCGACGGGAAAGGAAGCACAAGATCGAGTTTCCAAAGAGATGGTGCTGGCTTTTGGTCTGGATCACATCATCATCTGGCGCGACCGCCCAACGGATCCGGCTGCGACGCGCTACCTGGACAATACCGCATCGGTGCACGGCAAGCCGTCGATCGTTGTCGAAGCAGGGTACGCTGGGACGACCGAGACAGATGATATCGCGCTGCTCGTCAGAGGCACGCTGAGCGCGATGCGCGCTTTGAAAATGCTTCCCGGTGAGGCACATCCGATAGAGAATCCCGTGTGGCTGGAGAAAATCGTGGATGTCAACAGCGATCAGGAGGGCATCTTCTACCCGCTGGTGAAACGCGGTACTTACGTCGCCGCCGGAATGAAGCTGGGATACGTTACGGATTTTTTTGGCAAAGTGATCCTGGAAGCGCGAGCACCGGTAGCGGGCGTAATCCTGCACCTCGACGCGGTGCCATCGCTGAAAAAAGGCGAAAACATCGCCAACATTGGCGTGGTCGCAGCCCACGCGCCGTGATAACAGTCACGGTTTTCATGCGTCAGTAGTATTCGGAGGGGTCCCATGCCATCTGGAAAGAAAGCGGTGTTGTTGTATTCGTGTGCGCTCTTAGCGTTTGCGCCGGCATCTGCTCAGCGGCGCCCGCCAACCACACCAGAGTCTGTGCGGGGCCACTTCGCGTCGATAAATCGCAGATTGCTGGAAATGGCCAAGGATTTTCCCGACGATAAGTACAGTTTTCAGCTGAAGCCGGAGATGCGCACGTTCGGCGCGGTGATTGTCCACGTCGCGTCTGGAAATATTTATGCGGCGAAGGCCGGGCGCGGCGAAAAGGTCAGTTGGGACGAGCTCGACCCCAAGGACTACAAAACGAAGACGCAAGTTGTGGCGCTGATGGAAAAATCGATCGCCGACGCGGATGCGACACTGAAGAGTTTGCCGGACGATTCGTTTGCGAAAAGCGTCGAGCCGTGGCTCAGCCTGACGGAGCATTCTGCCGAACATTATGGTTTGTTGGTAGCGTATTATCGGGCCAGTGGCCTGACACCTCCCGAGTCTCGTCAGAAGAAATGACGAAGCGCCGGCAAATCTGCGAAAATTGGACTCCCCAGCACGGCACCGGAATATGCGGTGCCGATGCTGCTGTGCTTGCTTTGAGGTGAGAACAAATGTCGGATTATTTGCTCAAAACCGAGCCTTCCACGTATTCGTTCGCTGATCTGCAGCGCGATGGAGTGACGCTGTGGGATGGCCTGAACAATCCTATCGCCTTACGGAATCTCGGTCAGATGGAACCCGGCACGCGGTTGGTCATTTACGAGACGGGAGATCAAAAGAGCGCCGTGGGCACCGCTACCGTGGTGTCTGTGGACACTTCCAATCCCAAAGATCCAGCGGTGGAGATTAAAGCGGGAAAAGCGCTCGCGAAGCTGGTTTCACTGGCAGAAATCAAGGCCAACTCCTTGTTTGCGGATTCACCGCTCGTGCGTCAAGGAAGGCTTTCTGTGGTGCCGTTGACGAAAGCTCAATACAAAGTGCTGACGGGAAGCTGATTCGAGGATCCGTGCGAGAGGTATTGCCCTTTCGACCACCTCCCAGCCTAAAGTCTATCGGCCCAGTCAGCAACGGTTTCGACCAACTCACGCAAAACGTCAGCGTCGCTCTTGCCTGACTTCTTGGGCACGTGAAAGGAATGATCGGCAGTGTCGATGATGTGCAGTGTGGCGCGTGAATCCAACTTCTCGCAGATTGGGCGCAGCAGAGTCAAATCGGCGAATTCATCGCGTGTACCCTGAAGGAAGAGCATTGGCGTTCTGACCTTTGTCAGGTGATCGGCGCGCTGGGTTCCCGGTCGCCCGGGGGGATGCAGCGGAAAGCCAAAGAACACCAGGCCGCGAACTCCAGGCAACGTGTGTTGCGCTGCAGCTTGCGATGTCATCCTTCCGCCCATCGACTTGCCGCCAGCCAGGAGCGGGAGTTCCGGTGCGCTTGCAGTTGCGACTTGTACAGCGCGAGCCACTGTCGCGGTAAGCAGTTCCGGTGAATCTGGCACACGGCGCCGCTTCTCCATGTAAGGAAACTGATATCGAAAGGTGGCGATCGCCGCGGCACCCAACTCATTCGCGAGCTTCTCTAAAAAGGGATGAGCCATTCCGGCTCCGGCGCCGTGCGCTAATACGAGCAGCCAGCGGGCACTGGCGGGGCGCATGATAAGAGCTGAAACTTCGACGCCATTTTCAACGGAGAACTGGAGGCGCTTTGCAGTCTCAGGCATTTCGCACGCGATTTTAGCAAACCTTATCGTGTTTGCTCCCGTTCGGTTGGCAGAGTATTCTCTCGGATTTCGGAGGTGCCGAATGCGGATGAGCGCGGCTGGAGACTGGTTCGTTAGGGGAGTGATCGCGCTATGTGTAGCGGTCGTTCCTGCAGGGGCCCAGCAAGCTGCGAAGACGAGCGCCGGGCCATTCGACCAGAAGCTCTTTTCCGAAATGCGCTGGCGATGTATCGGCCCATTCCGCGGAGGGCGGACTGTGGCGGTCAGCGGCGTGCCGCGTCAGCCGAACGTTTTCTACATGGCTGCGGTCAACGGTGGTGTGTGGAAAACGACGGACTTTGGCAATACGTGGTGGCCGATCTTCGATGAGCAACCGACTGGCTCCGTTGGGGCGATCGCAGTGGCGCCATCCGACACCAATGTCATTTATGTAGGCAGCGGTGAGGGACTTCAGCGGCCCGATTTGTCGACGGGAGATGGCATTTACAAGTCGACAGATGCGGGAAAAACGTGGATGCACCTCGGGTTGCGTGACGCGCAGCAAATCACTGTAATTTTGATCGACCCCAAAGATGCAAACCGTATTTTCGTTGCGGCGCAGGGCCACCCCTATGGCCCCAACGCGGAGCGTGGAGTCTTCCGCTCCCGGGATGGCGGCCAGTCGTTTCAGAAAATCTTGTACAAAGACGAGAACACCGGTGCAGCGGATTTGGCTTTTGATCCCGCAAATTCGGAGACCGTTTATGCAGTGCTGTGGGCAGCGCGTGTTGCGCCTTGGGAAATTCGCAGTGGCGCATCCTTTGTCAGGGCGGGAGGCGGACTTTATAAGTCCACTGACGGTGGAGGCACTTGGCGGCAGCTCACTAAAGGTTTGCCTTCTTCGGATGATGGAGGCCTCGGCCGAATTGGTGTTGCGGTAGCGCCAAGCCAGTCGAATCGGATTTACGCGACCGTGGAGGCCAAGAACGGTGCGGGAATTTATCGGTCGGATGACGCAGGTGAAAACTGGCAACTCGTAAATGGGGACCGTCGCATCGGAGGCCGTGGGCCAGGCGCGATGGGGATCGCCGTCTCGCCGGACAATCCGGAACTCATCTACGTTGCAAACACGACGACGTGGAAATCCAGCGATGCCGGCAAGACCTTTGTAGGTTTTAAGGGCGCGCCAGGTGGCGACGACTATCAGCGCATTTGGATCAGCGCGGAAAATCCCGATGTGATCGCGCTATCTTCCGATCAGGGCGCGGTGATCAGCGTGAATCGCGGGGCGACCTGGAGCAGTTGGTACAACCAGCCTACCGCGCAGTTCTATCACGTCACCACGGACAATCGTTTTCCCTATTGGGTGTACGGCGCGCAACAAGAGAGCGGCTCAGCCGGAACGATGAGCCGCAGCGATTACGGCGAACTTACTTTTCGCGAATGGCATCCAGTTGGAGTGTTTGAGTACGGCTACATCGCAGTCGATCCTCTGGATGCCAACATTGTTTATGGGGCGCGGCTTACGCGCACAAATCAGGAGCTTGGCGAGGTAGCGGACATTACGCCGGAACCCGTACGCCGAGGCGAGTATCGGTACGACCGCACATTGCCGGTGGTGTTCTCGCCACTCGACCCACATGCCTTGTATTTTTCGACGAATGTGTTGTTCAAGTCGACGGACGCGGGAAACAGTTGGAAGATCGTGAGTCCTGATCTATCAAGAGCGTCTTACGAGATTCCCGACAATCTGGGCGCGTTTACGGATTCTGATCCGGAGAAAGGCAAGCACCGGGGCGTAATCTACGCGGTTGCGCCCTCGTTCAAGGAAGCAAATACGATCTGGGCGGGAACCGATGATGGGCTGATCCACATCACACGGGACGCAGGTAAGAGTTGGCAAAATATCACGCCGCCGCAGCTCCAGCCATGGAGCAAGGTTTCCATGATCGAAGCTTCGCATTTTGAGGCGAACACTGCGTATACGGCGATCAACAGCTTCCGGCTCGACGATCTCCGTCCGCACATTTACAGAACACGAGACTTCGGCAAGTCCTGGCAGGAAATCACCAAAGGCATCCCCGACGGCGCAGCCACCAACGTTGTTCGCGAAGATCCTGTGCGGCAAGGTCTCTTGTTCGCGGGCACGGAGGGCACCGTGTACGTTTCGTTCGACGATGGCGAAAATTGGCAGCCGCTACAGCTCAATCTGCCGCACACGTCGATGCGCGATCTTGCCATTCATGGCGACGATCTGATCGTGGCCACGCACGGGCGTTCGTTTTGGATCCTGGACGACATCGCTCCGTTGCGGCAGCTCGATAGCGAGGTCGCCAAGGCGCCCGTCACTTTATTTGCGCCGGAGACGGCGATACGCTTCCGCTGGAATCGCAATACAGACACTCCGCTGCCCCCTGAAGTTCCCGCCGGAAAGAATCCTCCGGATGGAGCCACTCTCGACTACTACCTGGATATGGATTCGAGTGCGCCTGTTATGTTGGAGATCTTCGACGCGAAGAATCAGTTGGTTCGGCGTTATTCCAGCACTGACAAACCGAAGCCGCTCGAGAAAATTGCGGCAGAGAATCCGATCCAGATGTATTGGGTACGCCGGACGCAGATTCTTTCTGCCGAAGCCGGGATGCATCGCTTCGTCTGGGATCTACGTTTTGCGCCTCCTGACGCGCTGGAGCACGAATTCCCCATCTCCGCGATCTTGCACGACACTCCAGAATATCCGCTCGGCGCTTGGGCTCCGCCGGGCCGCTATACAGTCAAGCTGACGGTCGAGGGAAAGAGCTACACGCAGCCGTTGGTGCTGAAAATGGATCCTCGCATAAAGACCTCTGAGGCTAACATCCGCAAGCAATTTGCGATGCAAACGGGATCGGTCGAAGGAATGAACCAGAGCTTCAAGGCACTGGAGCAAGTGCAATCGGTGCGGGCGCAATTGAAGGAACGAGCGACAAAAGCCGGCAAGGGTTCGCTCGGCGACTCGATTGCCGCGCTTGACAAGCGGGTTGCAGAGCTCGAAGGTGCGGCGCAGAGCGCTTTTTTTGGCCTGCCGCCCAGCGGAAGACAGGCGGAAAACTTCTCGACGCTGAATCAGCACTTCGCAACCATTCTGGCGATCGCGGACCGCGCGGATGTAGCCCCCACGACGCAAGCAACGGCTGTATACCAGGAATTGCGAGAGGCTCTCGCCAAGCTCACCTCGCGTTGGAAGGAAATGCAGCAATCCGATGTGACGGCTCTGAATGATTCGTTAAGGAAGGCTGGGCTGGAGCCGGTAGACTCAAATCGGGCCCTTGAGGCTCAGCCTCATGCGGACGCAAGCGCAGATGACGAGCCGTAACAGCCTGCGCTTGGGGAGAACCTACTCAAGATGAGTAAAGCGGCCGAAGCCCAGTCGCACCTGAATCGTGTTGATACCTGGATTCGGTGTCGTCAGTCCTGCATTCGAAATGTGCATGTAGCGGACTTCGGCGCTCCAATTGTACTTCTTGCGCAAGACGTGCGCTCCGATCGCGCCGCTAGTGGTGAAATTCACATGTGAGGTGCCGGGCGGAACTCGATCGCTCGTGAACAACGTCCCTCCACCAACATCAATGTACGGAACGAGGTTACGACCTGCCGCAAAGTTCCACTTCAGCGCAAATGGGTTAAGCCCGAATCCATACGCTGTGCCCGTGCGCTGGGTGACCAAGAAGACCGGTATTACGTCCACGGCGTACTCAAACCTTCCCCGCAGAAAGCCGGGCCCAGCGGGATCGGTCAAAATCCAGCCATAACGGAGACCGACGTTCCACACGCCGGTCTCCGACGTGCTTCCCGTCAATCCGTGCCCTCCACCCGTCCACATCTGCAATTCGTGGCCGCCGGTTTCCGGTCCGGATTGCGCGCGGGAAAGTGGCGAGAGTACGGCCGTGGCAAATAGCAGAACAACGAGCGTTCTGGTCAACTTCCATTCTCCCTATGCTCGCAAGAGCGCACACGTACATTCCGGGGCGCCATTACAATACAGCAAATTCGAGGTCAGGGCGCGCCTGAAGGCCAGCGAGATGGGATGGATATTGTCGGAAGCTTGTCACACTGCTGCTGATTCCAGGTGATTGGTGTGAACGTGCTCCACTGTACTCGCTTCGGTATGAAACATGTCGACGAACCGTTTGCTCGCTTTACCTGCGTTCATGCGCGCGTAGCTTTTCGTTCATGCGATTGTAACGTTGCGGGTCGCGCTGCGACGGACGTAGTTCTGCCGATTCTCTGCAGCCAAAATATTTCGCCTTCCGGTTTATACTGCACGCCGACTAAATCCAGAGGTACTGCCTCGAGGTCGATCCATGAAGCGTGTTGGATTTGAAGTAGCCCTACTGTTGGTGTTGTGCCGAATGGCCGCGGGCTGCGGCGCGGCAGCAAACGACCCGAGCGCCGGGGCACCACCACCATTGAAAGTCGAGCGCGCACAGGACCCTAATGTTTTTCAAGTTGATCGGCCTGAGCGCTTCCCGTTAACTGCGGCGATCGAGCACGTAACTACCTCACAACTGCGAGCCACCGGCGTAATCAGCCCCGACATTTCCCGGAATATTCCGGTTATTTCCCTAGCGACGGGTCGCGTCATACAGGTTGCCGCCCGCTTGGGCGACACCGTAAAACAAGGCCAAGTGTTACTGCGCGTGCAGAGCGCTGACATTTCGGGCGCCTTCTCTGACTACCAAAAGGCCGTGGCTGACGAACAATTGACTCGTACCCAGTTGCAGCGCGCGCAGATGCTGTATGACAAAGGCGCGATCTCATTAAATGACCTTCAGGTCGCGCAAGATACCGACACCAAGGCTAAGGTGGATGTGAAAACGACCGCCGAGAAACTTCGTGTGCTCGGGAATGCAAATCTTGATCAGCCATCCGGAATTGTCGAGATTCGTGCGCCCGTCTCGGGCGTGATCATCGACCAGCAGGTGACAAACGCCGCGGGCGTGGCCGGGTTGGGGGCGCCGAATCCATTCACCATCTCCGATCTCACCACTGTCTGGGTTCTGTGCGACGTGTATGAGAATGACCTGTCCAACGTGCACTTGGGAGAAAAAGCGGACATTCGTCTGAACGCGTATCCCGACCGAATCTTTACCGGCATCATCGGCAACATCGGTCCTGTTCTAGATCCGAATATTCGCACTGCGAAGGTGCGCATCGAAGTGCGCAATCCGGGCCTGATGCGGCCGGGCATGTTTGTCACTGCGACGTTTCATGGCAAAAGGAAAGAGACCCACGCGGCAGTTCCGGCGACTGCGGTTTTGCATTTGCATGATCGCGATTGGGTCTACGTTCCACAGCAAGACAGAAGCTTCAGGCGACTGGAAGTGAGGGCAGGCGAAATGCTTCCCGGCAACCTTCAGGAGATCCTCTCGGGTCTGGCCCGTGGCCAGCAAGTCGTCACGAACGCGCTGGAATTCCAGAATACGGCGGAAGAGTAATGATTCACAGGCTCGTCGATCTGGCTCTGAATAATCGGTTCATTGTTCTGAGCATCGCAACTCTTCTGTTCGCATGGGGAATTATTTCCTTTGAGAAACTCCCGGTGGAGGCTTATCCAGACGTCGCCAACGTTTGGGTCCAGGTGATCACGCAGTGGCCAGGCCGGGCGGCGGAAGAAGTTGAGCAGCAGGTCACCATTCCGATCGAAATTCAGATGAATGGGATCCCTCATCTCGCGCATCTTCGATCGGCTTCGTTGGCGGGTCTATCGGTTGTGAACCTCATCTTCGATGATGAATCCGACAACGATAAGGACCGCCAGAAAGTGCTAGAACGCCTGACACAGGTCACGCTGCCACCCAATGTGTCCGCGGGGATTGGTCCGGACTTCAGTCCTGTTGGCTCAATCTATTGGTACACGCTAAAGAGCACGAACCCCACATACGACATTTATGGAGCTCAAGTCGCTGCAGGACTGGGTTATCAGCAAGCACATGAAATCTGCGCCGGATGTTGTTGACGATTCTTCTTTCGGCGGTATGACCCGCGAATACCAAGTGCGTATTGATCCCGACAAGTTGGTGTCCTATGGGCTGAGCCTTGCACAGGTCGAGCAGCAATTGACGAACAGCAACGCGAACGCCGGAGGGAGCTTTATCGAGGCAGGGGCCCAGCAGATCAATGTTCGCGCGGTCGGCTTGGTAGGTCATGTCTCGGATATCGAAAAAACCGTCCTCAAGACCCAGAACGGTACCGCATTGCATTTGAAGGATATTGCGATTGTGTCGCAGGGGCCGAAGATCCGCCTCGGCCAGATTGGAAAGGCCATCCATCGCATTGATGGTGTGGTGGTCGATGACGACGACGTTGTGGAGGGCATCGTATTCATGCGCAAAGGTGCTGACACGGCCACCACACTAGACGGAATCCATGCCGTGGTTCGGCGGCTCAACGATCACATACTGCCTCCCGGTGTGAAGATTGTGCCTTACCTGGATCGCGACGATCTGGTGCACTACACCACGCATACGGTGATGCATAACCTGGCAGAGGGGATGATCCTAGTCGTAATTGTCCTTTTTCTGTTCCTCGGCAATGTGCGCGGCGCCATCATTGTCGCACTGACGATACCGTTCGCCCTACTTTTTGCTTCCATTTGTCTCGACTTGCTGCACATCTCCGCGAACTTGCTCTCCTTAGGCGCCTTGGACTTCGGCATGGTGGTGGATGGTGCCGTGGTCATGGTGGAGAACATAGTTCGTCACTTACACAAGCACGGCGATCACACTAACGCCATGGAACAGATTCGGCAGGCTGCGCACGAAGTACAGCGGCCCGTGTTCTACGCCATCGCCATCATCATTACAGCGTATCTACCGATCTTTACTCTGCAGCAAGTGGAAGGAAAGCTGTTCAAGCCCATGGCTTGGACGGTCGCCTTTGCTTTGCTCGGCGCATTGATCTTCTCCATGCTCGTCGCTTCGGCCCTCGCGAGCTTTCTCTTTCGATCTGGAGTAAGGGAGTGGCATAACCCCGTTATGGCGTATCTCACCACCCGGTACAGAGGCGCAGTGACTTGGGCGGTTCGCCATCGCCCAATTACCGTGGGAGCGGCGGCCATTTCTTTTGCTTTTGCGATCTTCCTGGCCTTCGGAGGAGTGATTGGTTCAGAGTTTCTCCCGCATCTGGATGAAGGCGCCATTTGGGTTCGCGGCACACTGGCGCCCAGCACTGGACCCACCGAAAGTGCGCACATCGCCAAGCGAGCCCGGCAAATACTTTGCTCGTTTCCGGAAGTCCCGCGAGTGGTCAATCAGATTGGTCGTCCCGACGACGGTACCGATACGACAGGTTTCTTTGATACGGAGTACTTCGTCGACCTGCTCCCAAAGGAAAAATGGCGCCCCGTGTTCCATCAGGACAAAGAAAAGTTGATCGCGGCCATGGACCGCGAGCTGGAAAAAATTCCCGGAGTTATCTGGAACTTTTCTCAACCGATTTCCGACAACTTGGAGGAAGCGGTAAGCGGTGTCAAGGGCGCGCTCGCGGTGAAGATTTATGGCGACAACCTGAAAACACTGGAAGCTAAGGGCGATCAGGTTGTCAGCATCATGCGAGGAATTCGGGGTGTCGAGGACCTCGGGCTCTTTCGCACCCTCGGACAGCCGAATCTCAATTTCGAAGTAGATCGCGACCAAGCCTCTCGGTACGGAATCAACGTCTCTGACGTACAGGACGCCATTCAGACTGCTGTCGGAGGCAATGCGCTGACTCAGGTGCTCATTGGAGAGCAAAGGTACGATCTGGTGATGCGATACCTGCCCGAATATCGGGATACCAAGGAGGCCATCGAGAAGATTCGCCTCCTCGCTCCTACCAATGAGCGCGTCTCGCTTGCGCAACTTACCAAGGTCAGTGTCCTGGACGGCGGCTCGGAAATCTATCGCGAAGGGAACTCCCGCTATATCGCTATAAAATACAGCGTGCGTGGGAGAGATCTTGGCAGCACGGTCGAAGAAACGATCCAGAAGGTCACCGCCCAAGTCAAATTGCCCACGGGATACACCATTGATTGGGCCGGCGAATATGAAAGCCAGAAACGCTCGCAGCGTCGACTACTGATCGTGCTGCCCGTCACCATCCTGGTAATCTTCGTCATTCTGTACACCATGTTTAAGTCGATGAAATGGGCTCTCCTGATTCTTACAAACGTGGCCATGGCGCGACTCGGCGGGCTGCTGGCCTTGTTCCTCACGCATACGAATTTCAGTGTCTCGTCCGGTGTCGGTTTTCTGGCGCTCTTTGGCGTGTCGGTGCAAACCGGCGTCATCATGCTGGAATACATCAATCAACTCAGAGCCAAGGGCTATTCCATTGAAGAGTCTGCAATAGAAGGTGCGGTTCTAAGGCTTCGGCCCATCATGATGACGATGTTGGTGGCCACACTTGGTTTGCTTCCCGCCGCTGTTTCGCACGGAATTGGATCAGACTCGCAGCGGCCGTTTGCAATCGTGATCGTTGGTGGTCTGATCTCTGACCTAGTGATGAGCATCTTTCTGCTGCCCACTCTCTATGCCTGGTTTGCGCATCCTGGTGATAGGCTTCCCGAGCCTCAACCTGAGGAAGTGGCGTAGGTAACGGGCCCCGTACAAGTTAGAATGACAGATAAGATCAACGCCTTGTTCGAAGGACTTCAATAGATGAAGAAAGCTGAAGTGTGCGCACTTATCAAGGAAATTGGCATCATTCCTGGGATTAGAGTGCACACCGCGGACGAGGCGCATTTCGCCACCGAGTCGGTGATGAGCGGCGGGATACCCATCGTGGAAATTACAATGACGGTGGCCGGCGCCATCGAACTGATCGCTCATCTGGTTCGTTACCACCCCAAGATGCTCGTCGGTGCCGGAACCATCCTGGACACCGAAATGGCGCACCAGTGTCTGGACGCGGGCGCAAGCTTTTTGACCAGTCCGGGATTCGATTCGAAGATTGTCGAGTTTGCCGCCAAGCACGAAATTGCCGTTCTGCCTGGTGCTCTGACTCCCACAGAAGTAATGACCGCGTGGCGTGCAGGTTCCGATTTCGTCAAAGTATTTCCTTGCGCCCAAGTCGGCGGCGACAGTTACATCAGAGCTCTGAAGGCGCCGTTTCCCCAGATCCCACTGATTGCTGCAGGAGGCGTAAATCAACAGACAGCCGCCAATTTTATCCTCGCCGGAGCTACAGCCATCGGCGTTGGCACCGAATTGATTCCTACGGAGGCGATTGAGCGCCGTCAATCGGAGCGTATTCGAGAACTAGCCCATCGATTTGTGGGATTTGTCAAAGATGCTCGTCAGCGAATGGCCAGGAAAGAGAACGCTGCCGTACACAGGTGAATTCGGGAATCTCCCGGTTACACGAAAAGATGCAGAGCAGTTTGCGTTCAAAACTCTGGAGATATTGCGAGCATTCGCGAGCCGGGGCGAAACCTACCCCTTCCCTCTAAAGCGTGGATCAAACTCGAATGCCGTAGCCTCGCCGACCTTAAGCTTCGCGAAATCTCGATGTGCAGGATTTAACAGAAAATTGCTCTCCGACGGAATTACGACGCTGGGGACTTTCAGCGCGACCGAGGTCCCACTCGCTGCCCAATCATCGCCTATCGCCCTGACCGCGCAGGAGGCTGGGTAGGCGCGCCAGTCCTTGGGCAGGGTCGCGACATCAAGCTTTTCGATGAAGCCGTCTTCAATAGTCACCGGAATAGCCGCGTAGTGTTCTAGCAGATCCGGAAATTCCGCATGAAGCATGATTTCCAGCGCAGCCAGCGATTGCGATTGCGCCGTGTAGACCACCGCCGTGCCTTTGGAGTTCCAGCGGCCTCCATAGCGCCGCGCACCCTCACCACGGAATGCGTCCTTCGCGAGCTTTTGCTTGACGATGCGCCAAGCAAGAACGCTCAAGCAAAGACCCCGTGCTCCAGGCGCCCGATAAGGTCTTCAACCTCACGAGCGCCAAGTTCCGAACGCGTGTAATCCAGCGGACTCGCATGTCCAAGCGCTGCCTTCGGACTCCTCAGCCAAGCGACGGCCGCTGGAATATTACCCTCGAACAGCTCCACCGCCTTCTCAAACACCGTGGATAGGCGCAATAGTCTTTCGGACTCGTCCGGAGCGAACTTTCCGCGGGCCTTCCGGCGAGCCAGAGTGCGTTCCGGGATTTCCAACGCATCCGCAATCTCCGGGATGGCGATGCCGCTCTCCATGGATAGCGACTGCAGGGTTTTGAAGGACAAGCCACGCCGAACGCGGTCGATCAAGTCAGCAGCCCGGGAAGCAGACAGGCCTAGGCTGGCTCCTTGTGAGGCATAACGTGCTTCTTGAGCTCGCTGCGACGCCCGAGCTACGTGTTTGCGTGCGAGTGTCCGCCTCATGGAAGACAGTTTATCCACTTACTGCCACATTGTCAATCAAATGCTGCCAATTGGCTAACACGATTCTAGGCCAAAAATAAGTTGCAACCGATATGATGTAAGGAATCAGAATGGCGAGCCTTAAAACAACAAAAACTCTCCCTATATCGGCAAGTGCATTTTCTTGACGAGCTCATTGTACCTCCGGTCTTGGGGGAGATTTTTGAACAGCGGATCGGTCTTGATCTGTGTGAGTCCGGGGTCTCGCTGTTTGTAGGCACGCTCCAGCCATTCAAATGATTTGTCGAACTCGCCGCGAAACGCATACACCTGAGCGATCTGATAAGCGGAATCGGTGTGATGCTTGGCGATAAGGCCAGCTAGAGCAGCATTGGAATCCTGTTCACGGCCGAGCGCGTGATAGATCATTACTTGTCCCGTGAGTTTCCCCCACTCACCTGGTTCCTTCTCAATTTCTGCGAGCGCCTGCTGCAGCTTTCCCTCTGCTATGAGAATTTTGCCGAGAGAGAAATGGACTCGGGCAGCCTGGGGGTTTAGGTCCAGAGCTTTCTGCAGCTCGGCCTTAGCTCTGTCGTATCGGCCCGCCACGTACAGCAGATATCCCAGTCCCAAATGAAAGTCAGGACGAAGAGGGTCGAGCGCGACCGCCTGCTCATACAGCCTGATTGCCTCGTCGAGATTGCCTAATTGCCTGGATAGATATGAACGGAGGCGGAAGGCTTCCGCGTTACCCGGCTCTAAGACAGTTGCTTTCGTAAGGCAGGTGTTAGCGGCGTCCCAATCCCAGTCGTAAAGGATTTGCGTCCTCGCCAGCGCAAGGTAGCCTAAGGCCGAGTTAGGATCGAGCGCAATCGACCGCTCCGCGTCGCTTCGCGCTTGTCGAAAGCCTTCTGTGATATCGGTCAGGCCAATCTCCGCGATCCTGTTTTGCACGGACGCTCGCAAAGCCCAGGCTGGTGCATATGTCTTATCCAGATTGATAGCGGTGTCGCTATAGGCGAGCGCCTTGCTGAGGTCTTCCTTGCTCTGCCCCCGCCCCAAGAAGTAGTTCGCCTGCAGGTAAGCCTGATAGGCCTGCGGATTCGAGCTGCGCAACGTCGAAGCAACTGGCTGACCGTTGCTTCCCAGCAACTTCACTTGCAACGCCTGGGTCGCGGCCCGGGCGATTTCATCCTGTACCGCGAAGATGTCATTGATCTCCCGGTCGTATGTCTGCGACCAAAGCTGAAAGCCATCGTTCGCCTTGATCAGTGCGGTAGTGATCCGTAAATGGCTGCCCTCGCTGCGCACACTTCCCTCAAGAACATTTGCCACGCCGAGCTTTCGGCCCACCTCGCGTAAGTCCTCATTCTTGCCCTTGAACTGAAAAGCCGAGGAGCGCCCAACTACCTTTAGGCCCGAGACTTTCGCGAGGTCGTTAATCAATTGCTCGGACAGGCCGTCTGAAAAATATTCTTGGTCCTTGGCCGGACTCATGTCGGCAAAAGGCAGCACCGCGATGGAAGCAGCGTTCAACGAAGAACGCGTGGCCCGGGTTCGAGCGAACCAGAAATGGCCTGCGGTCGCGGTTACCGTGACTATGGCCAGCACCGGTATGATTGCAAGCTCCCGGAGATAATGAGTGCGGGAAGATTCTTCATGTTCTGAAGCCCCGCGTTCCGGAGCAATGTGCTTTTCCGTAGCTAACTCCGAAGGTGGGCCGCTACCCTCATCCGTTACCGGCGCAATAAACCGGTATCCTCGTTTGGTCACGGTTTCGATAAATTTAGGTTTCTCAGCCCGGTCACCAAGAGTTTTTCTGATGTCCAGAATGTATTTTCTCAGGACTTCGGGGTTGACGTAGGTTTCCGGCCACAACTTCTCTAGGAGCTCGTCAGGCGTAATGAGGCGCCCAGGATTTTCGACCAAGTACCGCAGCACATCGTAGGCCTTCGGCGCGATTGGCACGCGTTCTTCCCCGCGCCAAAGGCACTGGTTGGCGGTATCAAGCCGGAATGACTGAAAAGATTTCATTTGCCAGACCTGGTTCGTTGGGTGGCGGAAGGTCTCACGCCGAAGATCAGTTAGAGTAGTTCTACGCCATCATCGGTACACGTCCTGCTGCCGTTTAGACCTCAGACTGTCGGGCTGGGCTAAGAGTTCTGTTTTCATGAACATCGAGCCCACACAAAGAATCCACATAATCCAGACGTGAAGTTCACACCTCGTTCCGCTCAGGTCCGTACCGTAGCACGCGAACGGTCGAGGCTCCCGCATCTTCAGTGCGCTACCCGAGATCCAGGCGAACCGCAATTTCGTCGCGGCGCTCTTCGGTCCGGCCGGAAAACGGTTTGAAAGGAGGATTTTCGTGTCGCTGAACGACGGAGATAGGAACAGGGTTGTGGCCGCGGCTGGGAAGGGCAGTCTACCCACGCTTGGCTGGACGCGATTAGCCCGAGAGCTTTTCAGTGGCCGCTATCGGCCCGGGCAATCCCTTCAAGTTGAAACGATAGCGGAGGAGTACGGGATCGAACGCGAGTCGGTATTGAAAGCCTTTGGCGAATTTGCAGCACTCGGGATGCTCACCCTCGACGGCAACGCCTCCGCGACCTTTTATTCGCCTGACCAGAAGAGAATGCAAGATGCTTACGAAATACGAGCAGCTCTGGAAGAAATCGCGGGGCGGGCTGCCGCGACCATGTTTAAAGGAAACGTGACCGCACTGCTGCACGAGTTGGAAAGCATGCGCGCAGCAGTTCAGCATTCCGATCTCGATGCTTGCATCGAACACGACATAAATTTCCACCGAGGCATTCTAAAAGCCTCGCAGAATGATTCGCTGCTCCACGTCTGGGACAGCTTGGAACTTGACTTGCGCATGCGCGCGCTCATCGGAAATCTTTCGGAGGAGATTCGCGATGTGGTTGAATCGCATCAACCCATCTTGGATGCCCTGCAGAAAGGGCGAGGAAAACAAGCCGGTCTCCTTTTGCGCAATCATGTGGAGACTTTCTCCGAATATATAAAGAAGGCCAAGTCGGATTCGGGCTTTCACATGGCGCTTCAAAGGGATTTGGAGGGCGCGAAGGACGTTCAGCGCGCGTTCTTTCCGCCGCCCACCCTGTCAATCCCGTGTCTATCCTGCGAAGCCTTTTACCAACCCGCTCACGAAATCGGAGGCGATTACTACGACTTCTTGCCCTTACAAGGAGATCGGTGGGGCATTGCTGTCGGAGATGTGTCCGGAAAAGGAATTGGCGCTGCCCTGTTGATGGCAAGTCTTCAAGCTTCCCTTAGGTCGCAGGCTTTGCATCCGCATTTGGATCTTTCAACTCTCATTGCGGATGTCAATCAGCTCGTCTGCAACTCCTCTCCCACAAATTTTTTCGCATCCCTCTTCTACGCGGAATATCAGCCCGCCACCCGCATATTGAGATACGTGAATGCTGGCCACAATGCACCCATTGTGCTCCGCGCTAACAATGGACGATGCGAAATGTTCCATTTAGAGGCAGGCGGCATGCCCGTAGGAATCTCCTCGGATTCGCAATTCACGACCGCAACATTTCAGCTTCACATCGGCGACGTGTTGGTCGCGTACACTGACGGCATCAGTGAGGTGCAAAACCGTAAAGGCGAAATGTGGGGACAGGAAAAGTTTGAGAGGCTGCTGAGCTCTTGCGGCCGGGAAACACCCGAGCAAGTCATCGAACGCATTCTGGCTGAAGTGTCCAGCTTTGCAGATGGGCTGCCGCAACAGGACGATATGACGCTCGTGGTGATGGCCGTCCAAGACGGATGCGATGGAGGAGGCCTAACCCCCGCGCGCTTGCGAAGGGTTACGCAGTTGGTGCATGCGAAGATTGAAGACGAACTCAGTCTAGATGAAATGGCAGAATCAGCGGGGCTGAGTGCGGCTCATTTCTCCCAGGTGTTTCGCAAATCGACGGGTGAGACGCCGCACCAGTTCGTGTTACGCCACAGGATCGACCGTGCGAAGGAGATGTTGCGATCCACCGAAGGGCGAGTCCTAGATGTCGCGGTGGCGTGCGGTTTCAAGACTCAGCAGCATTTTGCGCGCGTGTTCCGTCGAATGTGCGGAGCCAGCCCCACAGAGTATCGTCAGGAATTTCTGCGTCACGAAGCGAGTTGTGCCTTGGAGAGGTGCGCTCACGATGCCGCGAGCTTTGCCGCTGCATCTTCCCTCGGCAAATCGTCACGATCTGGATCCGCGTAACTCATGCTTGAAGAATTCCGGGTAGATGGCGAGAACGCTACACAGGACAACCCGCTCAGTCTCGGCGCCCTTTTATACTGCGTCCGCTATTTCGTCGCCTCGGCCCTGGCTAATATCACTGCGGCGTCTGAGGCTAGCGAGGTGTAGTAGCCCACCATGCGTTGAGGTTCTTCGGAACGATAGGGACCCAAGTTGTGGGCCCAGCGGAATGCGATGGGCTCGTACCAGAGTTCGACCCCGATGTGGAAGGGACCAGCGGATGGATTCACAGCCGCCGAATATCGCAGCAGGCTCCCTTTGTCGGTAAAGTTGGGATCTTGGGCGGCAT
>Ga0070698_100002172_pt1 | contig 21757 bp, 19 predicted proteins | sample KBSK1502metaG_FD_65477 | JGI IMG/M metagenome (GOLD analysis project Ga0070698, IMG submission 65477) | Corn, switchgrass and miscanthus rhizosphere microbial communities from Kellogg Biological Station, Michigan, USA - KBS K1-50-2 metaG | ecosystem: Host-associated > Plants > Roots >...
CAAGTTTCAAGTTTCAAGTTTAGTTTCGGTCATCGTCCTGACTTGAAACTTGAAACCTGGAACTCGAAACTCATTTCAACGCCGTTGAGTTAACAAAGTATCGCGCGAGCTGCCAGCGGCCATCCCGTTCAACCAGCGTGAAGGTTTCCATACCCTCACCGTTTTGAAACTTCGTCCGGTACGCAACAATAAAGGCGCGACCTTTCAGCGGTCCACCCGAATTCTGTTGTTCCGTGGCTGACTGTAGAGTTCGATTTTCTACCACACCCAGCTTCGTCCGCAGTGCTTTGAAGGTTGCGGCCGACTGTTCGAGGGTGGCGTCTTGCCGCCACAGTTCCGACGCGTCGTTGTAGATTTTGTCGTAACGCTCCGCTGCTATCTCATCGTTGATAGTTCCGATCGCAGATTCCACTTGCGGCGGAAGACTTCGGCTGCCCTGGTTCGTCGCGCAGGCGACAGCGAAAAGCAAAACGATAAGTAAGACCGTGGAAATCCCAACTCCTTCCGACCGGTAGGTCGCATTCCCGCCAGACCTCGCCTTTATCCCTCCGCCTTCATCCCTCATCCTTTGCTACACCTCGATCCACGGCGTCGGCTCCTTCGGAAACGAGAGGGTCACCTGGGTGTCACCACGGAAGAGAGGAGCCCGTTCCTGTAAAGCAACTTCAGCGCAAATCTTGGCCAGGTAGGGATTATTTGCGCGTTGCGAAAGGTGCGTCAGCACCAGATATTGAGCGACGCCATCGAAGCCGTCACGGATCCATTCCGCCAGGTCTTCATTTGAAAGGTGACCGAGCCGGGACAAAATTCGCTGCTTAAGTTCCCAGGGATAGACTTCGCAGGCTTTCAGCATGTCGCGGCTATGGTTTGACTCAATCACTATCGCGGCGCAACCGCGCAACCGTTCGCTGACCAGGGTCGTAATGTGACCAAAGTCCATCAGCGTCGCAATCTTTACGCCCTGATGCGTCGCCGTGAATCCGAAATTGTCTACGGCGTCGTGTGGAATGGTGAAGGGATGAAAGTCAATCTCGCCAATGCGAAAATCCTGGCTCGATTCGATTTGCTCGATGCGATTCTTGAGAGCTTTGGCGCGTTTCCGAGGCTCTTCGTCGTTGACGTTGGTGCGCTCGCTTATGTAGGCATCACAAGTTTGGGCGGAGATGTAGACGGGACAATCGACCGTGCGCAACAAGACGCGCAAGCCGCCGGCGTGGTCGCCATGTTCGTGTGTAACCAGAACCGCGTCGAGTTTTTGCACGTCCTCACCGACGATGGCGAGCCGCCGCGCAATCTCTTTGGCGCTGAGTCCGGCGTCAACCAGAACGCGAGTTTCGCCGGCAACGATCAAGACCGCATTGCCCGTTGATCCGCTGCCGAGAACGGTGAGTTTCATGCTTAGGAAATTAGAACTAAGAACCAGCTAATAACAAAAAGGTGTAGCAGAAACTTTAACACTTAATAAGCGAAACAGCTACCGAGGGATTTGCCGTGTTGTGGGAAATTGTGTGGTGCTTAACAGCGTCGCGGAGCGACGGTTGACTTTAGCCCGGCCTTTCAAGGCCGGGAACAGTCGACGAGTCCGTTCGCGTCGCGTAGCGACGCCTGAAACTAGAAGTTTTTCAATCGTCGCTTCGCGACGAAACCAATCCATGATCTGATCCCGGCCTTGAAAGGCCGGGCTAAAGTCAGCCGTCGCTCCGCGACGAAGAGCACCATACAATTAGCCCGTTCGCAGGAACTATTGGGTTGTGCTGAGAAGGGATTGTAGTCTTGTTCGAGTCTATCAGATCTTCAGCCGCGAGCGATCGACGCGAAAGCCATTCAGGTTTCCGAGCGCTCCCAGGGCGAGCGTTTCGCTTGTGAAGTATTCCTGGGCAACACGCAGCAGATCTTCGGCAGTAACCGCCTCGATCTTTTCCATCGTTTCTTCGGGGGTAATCCGACGGCCGTGGATAATCTCCTGGCGCGAGAGAGCACTAACGCGGGCGCTCGACGACTCGAGCCCGAGGAGAATCGATGACAGCGCCTGGTCCTTTGCCAGCTTCAGTTCCGCATCAGGAACAATCTCGTTGACTACCCGGCGCATTTCGAGGAGCGAGAGATCGAGTACCTGATTTAAGTGTTCCGGCGAAGTGCCTGCATAAATAGTGAAAACGCCGACATCTGAAAACGTGCTGCCGCCCGCGCCAACGGAGTAGGCCAGACCGCGCTCTTCTCGAATGGTTTGCCAAAGGCGGCTCGAGGTGCCGCCGCCGACGACTGAAGCCAGCAGGCTAGCTGCATAGCGATCCTCATTCTTAGCATCCGGCCAGGGCGCTGCCAGAATGAGGTGTGCCTGCTCGAGCTCCTTCTTTTGTTCGATCAGGATTGGCGCGGCTGCGGTAGGCGATTGCCCGACAGGGTTCAAATCCCTGCCATTGTTGTCGGAATTGCCAAAAGATTTTTCAACCAAATCGACCAGCAGGTCATGTTCGACATTTCCAGCTGCGGCTACCACAAGATTTCCCGGGGTGAATTCGCGCGCATGAAACGATGAGATCGTTTGATGATCAAACGAGGAAACGGTGTCTTCCGTACCCTCAATCGGTCGTCCCAGCGGATGCCCGGGAAAGTAAGCGGCGTTGAAGAGTTCGCCCAATAGTTCGTCGGGCGTATCTTCAACCATTTTCATCTCCTCGAGAACTACCTTTTGCTCTCGTTCCAGGTCATTCTGATCAAACCGGGGATGCGCGAGGAGGTCGGCGATTAGGTCAAACGCCGCAGGCAGGCTCTTGTCCGCAACCTTTATGGCGAAACCAGTCATCTCATGAGTTGTAAACGCATCAAGGTTGCCCCCTAGTCGATCTGATTCGACCGCAATATCCCGAGCTGTTCGGCGCTCAGTACCCTTGAAAACGGCATGCTCGATGAAGTGGCAAATCCCGTTGAGTTCAGGAGTTTCGTGACGGGAACCCCTTCGGACCCAGATCCCGGCCGTCACTGAACGGAGTCCGGGCATATGCTCAGTCAGGACCGTGACGCCGTTTGGGAGTCGAGTTAAGCGAACTTCGTCAATCATGAATGTGGACCCTAAAAACCCGAGGAAACTTATGTCGCACCGCATCCTAGCACGCGGGAAACCGGGGGCAAAGTGGAGCCAAAATGGCCACTGGTTAGGGGCCGGATTGCTTGACAGCACTTGGATTATTGGCGGAAAATGCGAACTATCCAACGGTTCCGGTAAGTCTCCTGGCCTGAACCAGTTCGCCTTTTGCGGTTATGGCGGGACTGCCTTCGCAGTTTCGAAACGGCAAGAATCTTAGGAGACTTCTTCCTATTTTGCGCAAAACACAGTCACAGTCGAGAGGCTTCAGACGCTTCCTGAGGGACGCGTAGGGAGGTTTCGTCCGATGAAGATGGTGAAGACAATGAAGAAGACGTCGATATTCAGTAAGAAAACAATAGGGAGAAGAGTGCTCAGCTTGGTGCTGGCGGTGTTTTCGGCAGGAATTTACGCGCAGGTTCCGGCGGCGAGCACAAGCAAGGGGAACCTGGCGACGATTACCGGAGCCGTAACTGATAACAGAGGAAATCCGGTTGCCGGCGCGGTGATTTCCCTGCTGCGAGAGGGCGCGAGCAAAGTCATCAAGCAGACCCGCACTGATATTGCCGGGCGGTTTAGCGCCCGAATTTCACCGGGTCGATATGGAATTCGAGCGATTGCTTCGGGTTTTAGTGAAGTTGTTTTTGCCTCAGTTGACGTGCGCGCTTCGCAGGAACTTGTTTACCGCTTCAATCTCGAGCCCATCGGCTCCGGCAATACTTTGCCCGAGCGTCGGAAGGATCGTGACGACGTCAAATGGACGCTGCGTTCGGCACAGACCCGTCGTTCCATCTTTCAGGTACAGCAAGGCGAAGACGTTGACATTCAGGCGGTACTCGGGCAGGAAACCGCTTCGCAAGCGGAGACTCCCACGGACGGCGTTGCCACAGAAGCTTCAAACGGCGAAGTGTCGAGTCCGCACTCACAGCGTAGAGTCCAGGGTGTTGTCGAAACCTACTTTGCGGGCAACTCGTATGGGCCGGGTTATCCCGGTCTGAATTTTGCCATTGCCACTTCCCCGAATGATCGTATTGAACTCGTCGTGGCCGGCCAAACGACTGCCGGCGCGAATGGTCCGGAGCGCTTTGAGGCGAGCACGCATATTCGTGCGGGCTTGCGCCATCGGATGGAGATGAGTCTGGGTGCGGTCCGCTACGGATCGCCGGTGTGGTTCTCAACCAGCGATAACCCCAGCGTCTCGAGCACCCGGCCGGGCCAAATATCCGTTAGGGCTATTGACGAATGGATAGTTCGCGATGGAATCGTAGTGGTACTTGGGCTCGACTATTCGCGATTCATTGGCGCTGGCAGCGCGCAGTCAGTCACTCCGCGTATCGGCATACAGTATGACGCCAACGCGAGGACTCGATTAAGAGCGGCCTATGCGCCCGGTGGAGACGAAAACAACATTCAGAGTGTGGCAGCGTTTGAAGGCGCTCAAGTTGCTTTTCGGGATTCCGGGAGGCGACCGGTTGCTTACGTTGATGGTCGTGCAGTAATGGACCGCAGTCATCGTCTTGAATTTGGCATTGAGAGAGTTCTCGATAACAAGTCCAATCTTGAAGGCACCGCGTTCTTCGATACTACGCTGAATCGCGGCGTCGGCTTGCTTAGTACACCGATGACTGCCTTTTCCGGCGCTACCGGCGACTCATTCATCGACGTCGCAAATCAGCAAGGCGCGGCCAGAGGGATGAGACTGGTTTATACGCGCAGGCTCAGCCGAATGTGGACTGCCTCTGGCGGATTCTCGTTCGGCCGCGGACAACGACTCACATCAGGCGATGTTTCCCAACCGTCAGAAATTTTTGAAAGTGGCTTCTTCCAGACTGCGGCTTTCCAGGTCGACGCTGATCTTGGCACGGGCACAAACATTCGAACAGTGCTGCGCTTCTCGCCGAACGCTACCGTGTTTGCAATCGATCCTTTCGCAGGACGCCTGGCTGTTTACGATCCGTCGTTGAGTGTCCAGGTTACTCAGGAACTGCCGAGCTTCGGTTTACCAGTCAGGGCTGAGGCCGTGATTGACGCGCGTAACTTACTTGATGTTCAGCCAGGCACTGAGAATGGAGAAGTGCTTACACAGCTAAACACGGGTCGTCGTTCTGTTCGCGGCGGCATCTCGCTCAGGTTCTAAATAGGGGGAAAAGTCGGCCCTCGGCTTCGCGCAGGTTCGTTTTGCGACCCCACTAGCTGTTCTCCAAAAACTCGGAAAAGTCCAAAAAGTTGGATGGTGCGATTAGCGAGAGCTTCGTTTGAACGCAGACCTGCATCGGCCCCAAAGGGTGCCGGAGGTCAGCACTTGCTGGGTAATCTCGCCAGACTCCCTGAGTAACAGATTTGAATGGGAACGCGATTCACCAGGACCAGTCGAAAATGACTTGGGAACATACCTTGCGTTTTCAACCTCGATCGTGACCTTTGAGATTCTTGGCTAGTGGAACTATCTAAGTGAAGAGATCGGTATTCACAACTGGGACGTGGTTAGTACTCTCCGGCGCTGCTCTGCTGGTAACAGCGGGCGTGTTGAATTTTGGTCAGCGCCTGAGACACGAGACACCTCCCTGGGACGGGATTCGTTGGACCGACACGAAGCAAGGAATCCTGGCGGAAACGGTGGAACCGAATTCCTCGGGAGCCCGTGGTCAAATCCTCCCTGGGGACCATCTGATTGGCATTAGCACGGACAATCGGAAATACGATGAAGTCGGAAGCGCCAGGGAGGTCCAAATGTATCTGGATCAGGCCCATGTCGGCGGTGACATTCACTATCTCATTGAACGTCCATCCTATCCGGAAGGAAGCCGCTCGTACTACGCCGATCTTGATCACCTTGATGCCACACACAAATGGACACCACTGGTTGTCTACATCAATCTCATCGGACTGGTTTTCCTGTTTGTCGGTTTCTTCGTACTCTTCAAGCAGGGAGGACGAGCGCCTTTTGCTTTACACTTTGCCTCCGTTTGTTTGGCTGGATTTGTCCTTTGTTTCTACACTGAGGTCGGAACTTACCGCGATCTCGATTTAGCGATTGCAATTCTAAAGAACGCTGCTCTTATTGTCTTTCCTCCGCTCTTCCTTCATTTCTGTCTGCTTTACCCGGTACGCCAGCAGTTGTTTGAACGTAAACGCTGGCGCGCAACCTTGCTCTACGCACCGGCGTTGTTGCTGCTCGCATTCGAGAGTTTTATTTTCCTGCGGAGCGTGTTGACTCCTCTGGTTCCCCAAATGCGAAACGTTCCCAACGTTTCCGACGTGTTTGTGGGACTGTTCTACAGGTTGAGCATGTTCCACTTTGTCGTGGGTTTGATCGCGAGCGTTTCCTTCCTGATCAAGACCTGGGTTCAAGCCAGGAATACTGTGGTGCGGCAACAATTGAAGTGGGTGATTTGGGGTCTGGTTTTAGCGGTGACTCCCTTTACGCTGCTTTATGCGATCGGATTTCTGTTGGGCGCACAGGCGGACCCATGGCTAACCAATGCGGCGGTGCTGCCGCTGATTCTGATACCGCTCTCGTTTGGCTATTCCGTGGTTCGCTACCGGTTGATGGACGTTGAGCTGGTTGTACGCCGTGTCTTTGTTTATGTCCTCACGACTCTGGCAATTGCTTTGATGGTTGGTTCGGTCGTCTATCTCGCCGGGCTCTACGCCCTGGGAGGAGATGGATTCACGTCGGGCGAGCTCACTCTGCGAGTGGTAATAGCGATCGTGGCGATGGCCGCCATCGTGATGGTAGCAGCTCCTGTGAAAAACTTTTTGCAGGAACACATTGATCGACTGTTTTATGGCGAGCGTTACGACATGCGTCATAGCTTGCTGGATTTCGGCCGCACGCTTTCAGCCACCACCGCACTCGATCCACTGCTTGACGCGCTCGTCGGCCGTCTGCAGCAAGTAATGAATGTCGGTCGCATCGCGATTTTCATCGAGGACAAGAATGAACCTGCCGGCTATCGAGTTGCCCGATCCGCGGGAATATCTTCAGAGATGATCGTGCCGCCGGACTTTCGCGAGATGATCCGCATTCGCTCGGCCGAAACCGGAGTAGTTCGCACTGACGATCTCGATCTGATACCTGAAACAACAGGCTTCGTTCGCCGAGCCCTTCACTATTACGTGCCCTGCGTGGTGCGTGGCCGAATGGTTGCCGTGATCGGACTTGGCCGCTCTGCTGATGGCGCCCTGCTCTCATCAGAGGATGTGGACATACTACTGACCGTCTCCGGTTATGTTGCAGTCGCGATTGAGAATAGTTTGCTGTATCAGGAACAGGGTGACCGGGCGGCAGAGTTGAAACTTCTCAAAGAGTTTAACGAGTCCATTATCGAGTCGATTAACGTCGGGTTACTGGCCGTAGATCTTGAAGGTCGCGTCACGCGCCTCAATTCCGCGCTCGAGGAGATTCTGGATCTTAGTCGCGTCCAGGCAGTCGGCAAACGAGTTGAAGATCTGTTCTCCGAAGATTTTACCGACACTCTGCGTCAGGTGCTTGGCAACGATCGTTGGCGCCTTAAAGAAATTCGCAACATCTACAAGATTCACACGGCAACGTTTGTCGGGCGACCTCTGGTTCTGAATATTGCTATTGCGCCCTTGCAGGATTCGCAGGAGCAGACCGGAGCGCTCGTTGTCCTTGAGGATGTCACTTCACGCGTGCGCCTCGAAGAGCAATTACAACAGCGTGAAAAACTTTCTTCAATCGGCTTGCTGGCTGCCGGCGTTGCTCACGAAGTCAACACACCGCTCACGGGTGTCTCCTCCTATACGCAGATGCTGCTCGGCATGCTGTCGGAAACCGATCCCAAGCATGCGCTTTTGCTTAAAGTTCGCCGGCAGGCTGAGCGCGCTACGAACATCGTCAACAATTTATTGAACTTCTCGCGCACGGGCGACGCCACCGAGTTTAGCGAACTGGACGTCAGCCGCGTGCTCGACGACACGCTGCAACTGCTTGAGCCGCAGTTGCGCGGCAACCAGATCGAAATCGTGCGAGGCTATGATCCCGAGTCGCCACTGGTGATTGGTAACAGCGGCAAACTTCAGCAGGTGTTCACCAATCTGTTGTTGAACGCCCGCGACGCGCTTCCCACGGGAGGTTCGATCAGAATTTCCACGATCCATTCTGATGACCACTCGCTGATGATTGAGGTCTCGGATAGCGGCACCGGCATTGCCCCTGAAAACGTGGCCAAGATTTATGATCCCTTCTACACCACCAAGGGGGTTGGACGCGGGACGGGCCTTGGTCTTGCAGTTTCCTACGGTATTGTTCAGGAACATTCCGGCCACATCAGCGTCGAGAGTACGCCCGGGCACGGCACTATTTTTCGAATTACTTTGCCAACTGCGCAGACCCGATCCCACTTGCAGACAGTTGCCGACTAACCGCAGAGCTCCCAGAGTTCAATTTTCAGATCTCAAATTTCAAATCTCAGATTTCAGGACCAGGCGCAGTCTATCGCTTAGCTGCTGCCTTTTTTTTTGCCTTGATCTCCCCTACACTGACTCACTTTCAAAAACGTGAGGTTTAGCAACATTGGCTGGAAAGACCGAAAGACGCGTGGCTAAAAAAGGCTCAGTACTAGTTGTTGATGACGAAGAGATCATGCGCGAAGTGTTGGAGACGCTGCTCTCTTCCGAAGGTTACCGTGTCGACCTGGCCAAGACCGGTGAGGAGGGCCTCGAAGCCTATGGTCGCCGGGCTTACGACATTGTTTTGCTCGACGTTTCGATGCCGGGTATCGGCGGACTGCGGGCGTTGGAAGAGTTTTTGAAAATGGATTCGGATGCGGTCATTATTATGATCACCGCCTATGCCACTTTTGATACAGCCATCGCGGCCTGGGAGCACGGGGCCTTCCTCTGCATAAGAAAGCCATTTCAAAATGAACAGATCTCGCTGACGGTTGCCGCCGGAATAAAGCAGCGACGTAAAGAAGAGGAACGTCAAACCCTACGACGGGCCATGAGTCGCGCCGTAGATCGCGGTGCGATTGTGGGGCGGTCCGACGTCATGCAGGAAGTCTTTCGCCTGGTTGAACAAGTGGCGCCGGCCCGCTCTACCGTCCTGATTACCGGCGAAAGCGGTACGGGAAAAGAGTTGATCGCAAAAGCAATTCACGAGGCGAGTCCCCGCGCAGGTAGGCCTTTCGTTACAGTGAACAGTTCTAATATTCCTTCAGAACTGCTCGAATCAGAACTCTTCGGACATACGCGTGGCGCCTTCACGGGTGCAGTGGCGGCGAAGAAAGGACTGTTTGAGGTTGCGGATGGCGGTTCGATTTTCCTCGATGAGATTGGCGATATTCCTCCGGAGACACAGGTACGGTTGCTGCGCGTTATTCAGGAGCGAGAATTTACACCGCTCGGAGATACCACGCCGCGCCGGGTTGATGTGCGTATCATCGCTGCAACCAATATTGAGTTAAAGGAAGCCGTGAAGCAGGGAACGTTTCGCGAAGATTTATACTACCGGTTGGCGGTAGTGCCTATCGAATTGCCGCCGCTGCGCGACCGGCGGGAAGACATCCTGCCTTTGGCCCAGCATTTCATCGAGAAGTATAACGAAGAGAACGGCCGCAAAGTGTCCGAGCAGATTGCTCCCGAGGTGCTGGCGCTGCTCGAGGCCTACTCATGGCCGGGCAATGTCCGCGAATTAGAGAATGCGATTGAAAGGGCGGTGGTCATCGCGCCCCGCGATGAGGTTTCGCGCGAGTGTTTGCGTCCGGAGATTAGCGATCCCCAATCGGTTGCCAGTACTTCTGAAGAAGGCGCCAGCATGGGTGCGGTGCAGGATCTTGGTCGCGGCATCAACTTCTACGATCAGGTGCGGCGCTTTGAGATAGATCTGATTCGACGCGCGCTCGAGCAAACCGGCGGGCATCAATCGAGAGCCGCGCGCTTGCTGGGAATGAACGCCACCACGCTCAACTCGAAAATCAAAACTTACAGAATTAGCCTGCGGCCCTAAGTGGAGAATTGGCCGCGGCGGATTAACGCGGATTTCGCATCTGCAATCTGCGGCTGATGTTATTCGAGTCAAATGATTCAAACCGGGAAGCAAATACTGGAATCGCCACTTCACGACATTCACGTGGGGCTGGGCGCGACGATGAGCGAGCACAGCGGTTGGTCGGTGCCGGAATCATATGGCGATGTGTTGGTTGAATATGCTGAAGTTCGAGAAGGCGGTTGCGGAATAATCGATACTTCGAATAGAGGCCGTATTCTGGTGAGTGGCACCGAGGCCGTGCAGTTTCTCAACGGCCTGATCACGAATGACATGAAAACCTTGGCCGTGAATAGTTGGATGCCGGCGGCGTTTCCCAATGTTCAGGGTCGGTTGATCGCAAGTGTGCGTGTCGTTCGCTTGAAGGATGAAGGAACAGACAAGAATATTAGTCCCGCCTTCCTACTTGATACGGAAGCGGCCACGCATGAGCGTGTGCTAAAGACCATTGAACGCTTTACGCTTGCCGGCGACTTTCGCGTTACCGATGTGACAAACCAAACGGCGCAGCTATCTGTAAAAGGGAGTAAAGCGGCTGACGTGGTGCGCGCTGCGCTCGGCGACACAGTCGCGAATCTGTCACCAAACCAATCGATCCAAATAGACTGGGCGCAGGGTAACCCAGATGGAGACGATCCCGATCAGGTTACTAAGGCCCTGATCGTAATGCGGGAGTCGGAAGCGAACGAAGCTGGGTTCGAATTTGTCGTGAACGCCGATCAAGCAGCCAGTTTATGGGACAGGCTGAAGAATGCCGGAGCGAGTCCAGTTGGTTATGCGGCGCTGGAAATATTGCGGATCGAGGCTGGTGTACCACGATACGGCGTGGACATGGATGAAACCAACGTCGTCACCGAGACTGCGTTGGATGACGCTGTTAGTTACACGAAAGGTTGTTATGTTGGCCAGGAGATCATTGCGCGCATCAAATATCGTGGGCATGTCGCAAAGAAGTTAACCGGTGTCGTCTTTGAGCAGCCGGTTAAGGTTGCGGCAGGCGCGACTATTCATTCAGTCGATGGCAAGGAAGTTGGCCGTATAACTTCCATCACCGATTCGCCGCGCCTGCGCCGCACGATCGCACTCGCGTATTTGAAATACGATTATCTTGCTGCAGGGACCAGCGTAAGGATTACCTCTGCCGATCAGGAGTTCGCAGGGCAGGTTACTGAACTTCCATTTGTCAGCACAGCTTCGCCATAAATGGACTCACTGTCGCTTGCTCAGACGCTCCTTCAACAAGGACCGTGAATTCATGCCTTATTGGTATGCCTGCCCCGCGAACTCCTGACGCGCACACTTCGACACCTACCGTCCAACAGATTCTCCAAAATAAGACTTACCTATACTCGTTTGAGGCTGGAGACTTGTTGAGCGGTCGAGCTTCCCGCAAGCGATAGCCGTTCTGTGGCTACTTTGCGTACTTTTGCGCGATGTTTGCGATGGACTTCTTAACAGTTCCCTGTACCGAATCGCGTACGGCACGATCCGAAACTAAGTTGGCCATCTCGTGAATCGCCGACTGTACACCAATCTGATGAAGCGGATTGTTCGGGTCAATGATCTCTTCCCAATTCGGTATGTGCTGGAAAAACCAAGCCTGCCAATAGCTGAAAGCCACTCTGTTGTTCTTGGGCGCCATTTGTTCTCTCCCGTAAGGTAGTGGATGCACTGGAAAGGATCCGTTTACTATCACCGCATCCGATAGCGATAGCGTGAGGACCTTCGGCAGAAAGCCGGATTCAGTAGTACACTGCTGAGTTGGGGGATGGAGCTGAGCTTAAGGCATTAGTCTAAAACCTTGCAAGAAAAAAATGCTGTCGGTTTCGACCTAAGCAGACCTGCTAAATCTCTTTGCCGGGAACGAACGTCTGAGGAACAGATGCCCGATAACGATAAGCCGCTCGATCTCGATCAGGAGCAAGCGCGGCTTGCCTACAGCATTATCGAATCGCTCCTCGAGCACACGCGCGTGGTCAGCGATCTGATTGCGCTAATGGCGCAAACACTCGATCAGGACACCACCAAAGCGCTCACTCAAACTCCAGTATGGACAGCATACCTTGATAGCCGCCGCGCGTTGGAACGCACTCGCACCGACGTGGAGAGGTTTGCGGAGACCATGAAAGCCCTGAGCGACGACGACCAGTAAAGCGATTTAGGGTCCCGCCTGTATCTCGACAACTACCTGCACTCGTGAGTTAACGTTCAGAGCACCTGCTTGCACGGGAGTTCCCCTCATTGCCAACTTCGCCATGTCTATGTAAGAGCTGTTATCTACTGAGGCCTCAGCCGGAGTTCTGGTCGTCCCTGCCTCCTGCTGTTCGACCACACGTACAACCTTTCCTCCCATCGCCTGAGCGATCGACTGGGCCTTAGTCATCGCCTGGCGCGAAGCTTCCGCGAGCGCCTGTCCGCGCGCCGGGCTGTTGTCGCGCAGGATGAAGGAAACGTTTTCAACGCTGTTCGCGCCCGCCCGTGATGCGGCATCGATCACAGCGCCGACCTTAGACAAATCTCCCATTGTCACCATCACGGAGTTTCGGGCTTCGTAACCGATGATCTTCGGAAGCTTGTTGTATCTGTCGTCGAATTGCGGTTGCAGGCTGTAGTCGGAAGTCTTGATTTCCGGGTCAGCACCCGCTGAAGCTTTCAGCGCCTGGATCACAGCCTCGCTTTTGCGCGCGTTATCCTGTTGCGCGTTGAGTGCCTGCGGGCTCTGGGTAATCACTGATAACACAACCGTGGCGGCGTCGGGCTGGGCTTTCATGCTGGTCTCGCCTGCTACAGTGACGCGCGTCAAGGGCGCAGTTTTGGACGAGCATGAGGCTGCAAAAGCCAGCAGCAAAATCGAAGCGATTGCGAAATAGTTCCGCTTGCGTGTTGCTAACCTGGAGGTCAAAACGTTCATCATGGAGTTCTCCTTCTGGGGAAGTTAGTGAAAAAGTGTACTGGCTGAACGTTTAGACTGCCGCAATCCTGCATTGTTCCGCGCGGATCCTTCAAAAATAAGGGAACTGAAAAGAGAGATAAGGAGGGGCGCGCGGTAGGGGGATTATGAAGGAACTCAGTAAGGACGAGGCGTGCCGACTGTGTCGGCAGGCTTCATGTAAGTCAAAAAGTCTCGCAGGGCCTGCTTCTGTGCTTCGCCCACCGAAAACATCACTGCGTCAAACTTGATCTCAAACGTGTTCGCTTTAGTTATCTTTACAAACGTTTCGTAAGGCATACGAAAGACGAGTCGCTCGCCCACCCATACGCGGCCGGGAACGGGCCGTTTGATCGCCCAACGGCTGGAACTCAGAAACACCTTTTCTCCGTCGATCATGAAGACTACGTACAAGTCCGTTCGCAATCTTCCCCTGACAACGGTTTGGAGTTCGAAGTCGATGATGGACGGTGTCACAACCTGGCGACCGGGAAAACTAAACGACGGACTCATCCGGAGACTGACGTACTTCTCGTTTTCTCCTGATATCTGAAAGGGCGTCAGTTTGATGATGGTTTTGTTCTTTTCGGCGTCGTAGGTCGTTTCAACCCTAGCAGCGTCTTGTGGCAACACATTGGTCACAGCCTGATTCATCGATCTGACTGCGTTGAGCTGTGCGACCGACAGGACAACAGCCAGCAGCAATGTTGTCTGACTCAGCATACGTTCCTTCTTGTAGGCTCTCTGGTTAGGGACTTGTTAACTCAGATGCGACACGCAATCAAGTTAATGATTCCCAGCAAATTCTTCTCGATCTTCACAACCTCAAGCCCGGCGGCCTGCGCGGCTTTGGCAGTGCGCCGATTGAAGCGATCGTTGAAGAGTGGAACGGTGATCAAATTCAGCAGATCGAACACCGGTCCGAGCAAGCCGCCAGGGCGAACATGCTCGAGCAGCAACACCGTCCCACCGGATTTCACCACGCGTCGCAATTCAATGAACGCATCATTGGGACGGGACAGTGAACAAAAAACGAGCGTTGCAAACGCCGCATCGAAGGAGTTGTCTTTGAAGGGAAGATGCTCGGCGCAACTTTGCACCAACCCCACGTTTCCCGGACGCGTCTTTTGACTGGCGATGCGCAGCATTTCGCGGCTCGGCTCAGTGGCGACACCATCGCTGTCCTTTGGGTAGAACACGAAATTCAATCCCGTCCCTGTTCCCAATTCGAGTACGCGCGCGCCCTCGGGTAGGTAGCTGAGGGTTTTTGCGCGCAACCGTGCGAGAAACCAGCGGTCGAACGGGCCCATCGCCTTGTCGTAGTGTGGCGCAATGTCGTCGTAGGTACGGGCGGCCATATCTATCAAATGGGGAAAGAGGGAAAGAGGGTAAAAGGGGAACAGGTCAAGGAATGGGGAACAGAGAAAAACTGGGGTCCAAAAAACCTGGCGCTCGCTTTCCCCTCTTCCCCTTTTCCCTTTCTCTCCCGACCTAGCGGATCATCATAACCACCTGGCGCTCGCGTCCGCCGTCAAACTCACAAAGAAAAACTCCCTGCCAGCGACCGAGCAATAGCTTTCCTTCGTTAAAGGGAATCGTAACGGACGAACCAACCAGAGTAGCTTTGATGTGCGCGTCGGAATTCTCTTCGCCGTGACGAAAATCCATTCCATGTTGTGGAATTAGTGTGCGTAAGAGATGCAACATGTCACGCGGGACGTCGGGGTCAGCGTTCTCATTTACGGTCAATCCGGCGGTGGTGTGTTGCACAAACAATACAACCACGCCTTCCTGCTGATTGGCTGCGATCAGCTGTCGTTGCACTTGATCGGTGAACTCAATCAACTCCTCGCGTTCATGTGAACGCACTTTTAAGGTGTACAACATACTCGAATATTTGCTGACAAAATCAGATCAAACGAACTCAAGCCGTGCTCTCGATGGCAGGTGATTATAGCCGCGTCGACGGGCCAAAATACAAAAGCCCCGACGAATCCGTCGGGGCGCGGTCGAATGTTTAAGTCAGAGCTTACTGTGGTGCCGGCTGGTATGGCTTGTCATCGATAAGAATACTGCTGTCGCGAATGTTGTCCACCATGTACATCTTCCAGCCCTGCGCGGTATGTTTCCAGGTCTCTCTTTGAACAACACGAGCTTCGACCTTGTGTAGGGTTCCATCCGGCAGGCGCTGCATGCGAACAGTCTTCTGCGTTACATTGGCGGTGGCGAGGTCACCCTGGACTTCAATCGTGCCGATTTCGAAGTTCTGGGAAATGAAATGGTCGATTTGGCCGAGTAGCTGCTTTGTATAGGCTTCCATATCGGCTCGTGTGTTTACCTTGCCGTCCGGGGTGGTCGTGTGAAAGTCTTCAGTCCGCAAGGCCATGACGGCGGCCACGTCCTTTTTGTTGAAGGCTTCGATGTTAAGGTCATACCACGCTTCGATCGCTTTACGCAGCGGCTTGGATTTGTCGCGCTCTATTAATCTATCGGCCTTGACTTTGACCTTGCGCCCTGCGACTTCACTCGGGCCGCTCTGAGAATAAGCGACCGAGGCGAGTGAGCAGCTAAGCACCAGGAGCGCAGCCGCGACATTGAGCTTATTCTTCATGACTCTCAACTAGTTCTTTTCGTCGAGCACAAAATTATAGGTCATGACGCCTGTAACTTTGACTGGTTGGCCATCTTTAAAAGTTGGCTTAAAGCGTGCCTTTAAAGCCGCGGCCTCCGAAACAGTGTAGAGTTCTTTGGGTCCGCTATCTGCCTTCGCGTAAATCACATTGCCATCGTTGCCAATCGTGATGACCACCGCCACTATGCCTTCGATCTTTTGCTGCTTTACTTCGTAGGGATAAGCGGGCCGTGGTGCTTCAAGCAATTCGCCCTTCTTTATTTTGTCTCGCTTTTCCTTGCGCTTTTCCTTCTGCTTTTCCTTATCCGCTTTCTCTAAATCCTTATCCCGTTCTTCTGCGGACTCAGCTTGCTCAGCTGCCTCTTCCGCTTGCTCAGCGGCCTCTTCGGCTTGCTCAGCAGCCTCTTCGGCTTGGTCGGTCTGCTGTTCAGCCTGCTCCGCTTGCTCCTCCGGCTCATTCGGCTCATTTGGCTCATTTGGCTCATCGGGTTGAGGGGGCTGTGCGGGCTGGGGCGGTTGAGCCTGGGATGGATCTGATGGCGGAGATGGGGGTGACGGAGGCGAGGGAGGCGACGGAGGGGCCTTCTTCGACGACTTTTGATCCGCGGCCATCGCTGACTCCAGAGAGACTTGATTGCCAGTTATGAGAGCGTGAGTCTCGCTTGTCAACGCTCTGCTGGAGCGCGGGTGACTATAGACTCCGGCAGCCACCAAGATGACCAGGGCCAGCCCTACCAGTCCAACGGCCAGCACACGAGAGGCCACACTTGTTCCGCGATTCGGATTTCCAGTAGACATAATGTTTTCGATCCTCCTTCGTAAATTAGAGCCGCTCGCAGCGCCCGTTACGCCTGCCATCCGCCAGCCGAAACAAAAGCGCACCACTTTAAGAATGCTCGACGCATAGGCCTCAGGCACGCGACAAACTTCCATCACCCGTTCGTCGCAGACTTGCTCACGCTCATCGAACAATTTGCGATTAATGAACCAAACGAGCGGGTGAAACCACAACACGGCACAAAGCGCCAACTGCAGGTTGCCGATCAAATTGTCACGGCGTTGAATGTGGACCAGCTCGTGGAGCATGATTGCTTCCAACTCATCGTCGTTGAGGTGGCCTGCGATTGATTCCGGCATCACCACCGTCGGCCGCCAGACTCGACACACCGCCGGCTCGAGCTTCAGCGGTGAAATAACCAGCTCTACCTTGCCTCTAAATTGCAGGGATGCCTTGGCGCGTTCGAGCGCTTGCCACTCGCGGCCATGCTGTTTGGTTTGACCAAGCCTCAACGAACTCCGGAACCGACGACGCCGAATTGCCCACGCCAGCAACAACGTTAGAATGCCGGCCAGCCAGACTATTGTTAGCGTGAAGTAAACCTCCTGATGGCTAGGGGCCCTGGTCGCGACTATCGTCACTTCATACGTAGACGCGAGCGTCGCCACTGGGCCAGTGATCCCCGATAACACCAAAGTGTTTTGTTCAGTCTGTTGGAAAAAGCGGAGAAACGAGAGAGACGGGACACCTGTTTGCTGGACCAGCAAGACGAACAAAGCGGCAGGCAGAACGAACTTTGCAGAAGCGAGCAAGCAAAACGTGTGACGCCAGTGGGCCGGGCCACTTCTGAGCACAAATGACGCGATCAGGATAACAAACGCAAAAACAGTGGTCTGCCAAAGATGATCCGCAAATCGCGGCCACCACCAAACGGAAACCGCCGCTAACCATTCATAGACGGCGGTCATTTCACGTTTCCCCCCGAGCGTTTGGTTTTGTGAGTGGTGTGCTTGTTCGCTTCCAGTTGGCCCAACGTACTTTCCAGTTCCCTGATGTCCTGCAAAGTTAGTTGTCCGGTTTCCACGAGTTGCGCCATCAGCGAGCGGGGAGATCCACCGAAGACATGAAGCAGCTCGTCAAGCAGACGGTTGTGAGCAGCTTTGCGAGTGACCACTGCCTCAAAGATATGGGCGTTGCCGATTTTCTTGACCCGGCGCACCGCCCCCTTTTCTTCCAGGCGGTAGATAATCGTCTGCACGGTGGTGTAAGCCGGACGTTTTTGTTCGGGAAGGTGCTCCTGAATTTCGCGCACCGAGCCACTCCCAAGCGCCCACACCGCGCCCATCACTTCCAACTCCAAACGCGTCAGCCTCACCGGCTTTTCTTTAACCATCCCCGCTCCTTTACTACGAATGAGGTTGAAGCTACTACAACTGTGGTTGACTTGTCAACGAGAAAACAGAGGACTGGGAAGAGGGAGAATTTGTAACGCAAACTGTTAGTTTGCGATGAGTGAATGGCATTCAACGGGCACGCAAACTAACAGTTTGCGTTACAAAATCAAACCAGGGCCGCAGCTAGAAAGAGGAAAGGGTGAGGGAAACATTAGCTGTCTCCCTCACCCTTCCCTTTTATCCCGGTTTTCCCTATTCCTCTTTTTGAGATGCTTTACGTTTCAGCAACGCCCAGCCGGTCGGCAGAACTGCGGCGGCCAACAGTATCTTGATAATGTCGCCGGGAATGTACTTCAAATTGATTAGGAAGGCCACGAGGGGAGAAGTGTGCGTTAGCACCGAGAACCAGGCCATGCCGGCAAGCAGGATAATGATTGAACCCACAGCCATGGCCACTGCCGCCGTCCAGAAGCGTTTGTCCCATCCGTTTTCCGCAAACGCGCCGGCGACAAATGCACCCGCTGGAAAGGCCACCAGATAGCCACCAGATTGTCCCAGAAGATGGCCGATGCCTCCCTGGCCGGAGCTAAAAAAGGGCAAGCCAACAGCGCCTTCCGCCAAGTAAATAATCATGGCCATTGCGCCGAGGCGCGATCCAAGCAACGCTCCAGTAAGCAAGACGACAAACGTCTGGCCGGTGATTGGTGGACCCAGGCCAACTGGAATTACGATCTGAGCAGCGAGTGCCGTCAACAAACTAAACACGACCGCCAACGAGACAGACCGCGTCCAGTCAAGCGGAGCGAGCGCAGCGCCGATCAGGGTGTCTGGGGCGACGTAGGATTCAGCTGAAGAATTCATGGCTGGAGTTTAGAGTTTCAAGTTCCAGGTTTCAAGTCTCAGGGTCAGCACAAGTAGTTCAAAGCGAAACTTGAACTGTGGACTCTGGCGTCGGAAAGGTAGTGGCGAATCATGTGGTGCTGGTCATCGTCGCGGAGCGACGGCTGACTTTAGCCCGGCCTGCCAAGGCCGGGGGAACAGTCTACCTACTCCTTCGCGTCGCGTAGCGGCGCCTGAAACTAGATTTTCTTTCAATCGTCGCTACGCGACGGGACCAATCCACGATCTGATCCCGGCCTTGAAAGGCCGGGCTAAAGTCAGCCGTCGCTCCGCGACGAAGAGCATCACCCGACCCATTACCGTCAGAAAATTTAAACCGGCCCACGCATGCAATTTACTCTATTAATTAACTCCCGGCGGTTCGGGCTGTGGATTAAGGCCGACAGCTTCTCCCGGCTTCAAATTTCCAATACGCATTTTGTGGAACGATCTCCAGACAAACACCAGCGACGCTAGAAAGAAGACAGCCGCCAGGATATGACTGATCAGCGGTCCATTCTCGCCAAACTGACCGCGCGTGTCGGCAATAGACACCGCCAATTCCACGGCCAGCAAACCAAATAACGTAGTGAACTTGATCACCGGATTCAGCGCTACTGACGATGTATCCTTGAACGGATCGCCGACGGTGTCGCCAACGACGGTCGCATCGTGCAGCGCGGTCCCTTTTTGTTTCAGATCGACCTCGACCACTTTCTTCGCGTTGTCCCAGGCGCCGCCGGCGTTCGCCATGAAGATCGCCTGATAGAGTCCGAAGATCGCAATCGAAATCAGATAGCCAATAAAGAAAAACGGTTCGACAAACGCAAAAGCCAGCGTCGAGAAGAAAATCGTCAGGAAGATATTAAACATGCCCTTCTGCGCATACTGCGTGCAGATCTGGACGACCTTCTTACTATCTTCAACCGAAGCCTTCTCCACACCTTCGAGGCGAATGTTTGCCTTGATGAACTCGACCGCGCGATAAGCTCCGGTCGTGACTGCCTGAATGGAAGCACCAGTGAACCAGTAGATCACCGCGCCGCCGCTAATCAAGCCCAGCACAAATGGCGCGTGCAACAAGGAAAGGCTCTCGGTGTTGGTAGTCAGTCCATTAGTGAGCGTCATCATGATCGAAAAGATCATCGTAGTAGCTCCGACTACTGCTGTGCCAATCAACACCGGCTTTGCAGTTGCCTTAAACGTATTGCCGGCACCGTCGTTCTCTTCCAGCAGATGCTTGGCGCGCGCGAAGTTGATTTCCATATTGAAGTCGCGCTTGAGCTCGGCCTCAACATCCGGGACCTGTTCGATCAGCGAGAGTTCATAAACGGACTGGGCGTTGTCAGTCACCGGGCCATAAGAGTCGACCGCAATCGTCACCGGGCCCATGCCAAGAAAACCAAAAGCCACCAGTCCAAAAGCAAACACCGGCGCCGCAACCATCAGGGCATCGAGTCCCATGGTGCTGAAGTAGTAAGCAATCGACATCAGAAATACGATGCTGATGCCCAGCCAGTAAGCCGAAAAATTTCCGGCCACCAAGCCCGAAAGAATGTTGAGAGAAGCACCGCCTTCGCGCGAAGAGGTAACCACTTCGCTTACGTGGTGAGATTCAGTCGAGGTAAACACCTTGACGAGTTCGGGAATGATGGCGCCGGCCAGGGTGCCGCAGGAGATGATCGCCGAAAGTTTCCACCAAAGGGTTGTGTCGCCGCCGAGCGCCGGAATGGTCAGCCGGGAAATAACGAAGGTGACTACGACCGAAAGAATCGAAGTGATCCAAACCAACGAGGTGAGCGGAGACTCGAAGTTCATCTTATCTGCAGTGCGGTAACGAGCTTTGGCGATCGCGTCGTTGATGAAATACGACGCTGCGCTGGCGATGATCATCATGATGCGCATCACGAAGATCCAGACCAACAGCTGTACCTGCACCCTGTCGCCACGCACTCCCAGCAAAATGAAAGTGATTAACGCCACACCGGTAACACCGTAAGTCTCAAAACCGTCGGCACTCGGTCCCACTGAATCGCCGGCGTTGTCGCCGGTGCAGTCCGCAATCACGCCCGGATTGCGTGCGTCGTCTTCCTTAATCTTGAAGACAATCTTCATCAGGTCGGCGCCGATGTCTGCAATCTTCGTAAAAATTCCGCCGGCAATTCTGAGAGCTGCCGCCCCCAGTGATTCACCAATCGCGAAACCGATGAAGCAAGGGCCGGCGTAATCGCCCGGAATGAAGAGCAGGATGCAGAGCATGATCAGCAGTTCCACGCTGATCAGCATCATGCCGATGCTCATGCCGGCTTTAAGTGGAATTGCGTAGAGCGGAAACGGTTTGCCTTCAAGACTCGCGAAGGCTGTCCGCGAGTTGGCAAAAGTATTAACCCGGATGCCGAACCAGGCCACGCCGTAACTGCCGGCGATGCCGACAAGACTGAAGGCGAGAATAATAGCGACGCGAAACGGCTCCATCCGCGAGAGCACCCCGAAATAGAGAATGATGATAATGCCGATGAAGATTTCCAGAATCAGGATGAACTTGCCTTGTGTAATCAGGTAGGTCTTACAAGTTTCGTAAATGAGTTCTGAGATCTCCCGCATGGCGCGATGTACCGGCAGCTTCTTCAAGTTCATGTAGATGCCGAGACCAAAAAGAAGACCGAGCATGCAGACGACAAGTCCGACTAACAAGAGGTTGTGACCGTTAATACCGCCAAAAAATGTGACGTCGCTGAGATCGGGCAGGATCAGATTTGCTTCTCCGCCCGAGTGCGATTGACCGAATGCAGTTGACGTGGAAGCTGCGAGACCTGCAAAAGCGGCGAGCAATGTGAGACCAGAGCGGCGAATGCGCCGCGCATGGGTGCTAACTAAAGAGGCAGCCCGGGCAGTCAGGTTGTTAATAGACTTCTTTTTGATAAGCAGTGCTGCTAAGCAAACTGTTAGCAGGCTGATAATTGAGATCAGCGATAGTTCCACGATTGTGTGATTCCTTTCGGTCGTTTAAGTAGCGGAGATGCGCGCCCGCGAGCCCTGCTCGTGTCC
>Ga0070698_100002173_pt1 | contig 21742 bp, 20 predicted proteins | sample KBSK1502metaG_FD_65477 | JGI IMG/M metagenome (GOLD analysis project Ga0070698, IMG submission 65477) | Corn, switchgrass and miscanthus rhizosphere microbial communities from Kellogg Biological Station, Michigan, USA - KBS K1-50-2 metaG | ecosystem: Host-associated > Plants > Roots >...
CGTTTCAGATTGGGTTTGGCGCGCAAGCCCGCAAATTCAACTCCACCCGCCAGTCGGAGCCCATCCTCGGTCGGTGTGACGCCGATGTGCCGGTCCACCACCAGGAACGGCAGCCTGGGCTGCACCCCGGCGTTAGGCAGCACCATCAAGTAGCCCCGCTCCGTGTCCAACGGAATGTCCAGTCCCAGCTGCTGCACGATGGTTCGCGACCACGCCCCCGCTGCCACGACCACTCGATCGAGGGGATACAACCCGCCTGTCGTCAACAGGCTGGTGACGCGATTGTCGACGACCTCAATTCCGAGGACATCCGCGCTGACAAATTCGCCGCCGGCCCTGAGGAAGTGCGCGGCGAGCGCGCCGACCAGGCGATGCGGATTGGAAGTGAAGCCGCTGCCGGGGCAGTAGACGCCGCGCACGCTCCTCCCAGCAAGGATCGGCTCCAACTCCGCGACTCCGCGCTGGTCGAGGACTTCGAATTGAACGCCGCGACGGCGGCGCAGGTCCATTGCGAATTGATCGGCGCCAAAAGCGCGCTCAGAGCCATATATGTACAGCAGGCCTGAGTTGCTGATCAGGTCGGTGGCGTCCGCCTCGGCGAGCAAGCACCGATAGGCATCGAGCGCGCCGTCCAACAAGCTCATCAGCGCAATTGAGATCTGCTCGATTCGGCCCGGGGCGCTTGCGCGGATGAACTGATAGAGCCAGGGAGTGAGGGCCGGCAGATAACTCCAACGGATGGCAAGAGGGCTCAGGGGATCGACCAGCATCCCCGGCACCCGACGCAGCACCGCCGGGGACGCTAGGGGGACGCAGTCGTCCGTGCAGATCAAGGCTGCGTTGCTTCTCGAGGCTTCGCCTCCAATCGCACCTCGGTCAATCAGTCGCACCGCGAAACCCTCGCGCTGAAGGTAGAGCGCACAACACACGCCGACCGCGCCGGCGCCGACCACGGTGACGTGGCCGTTGGAAGCTGCCGATCGGCCGTTCACGACGCCTCGGAGTCGGCGCCGCTCCTAGCGAAAGTACGCAGGAATTCACGTGTTCGCAGCTGTTTTGGCGATCCGAGCACAGCGCCCGGCGTCCCCTGCTCGACGATGCATCCCTGGTCCATGAAGATGACCGTGTCCGAAACCTCGCGAGCGAACCCGATCTCGTGGGTGACGACGACCATCGTCATCCCCTCGTTGCTCAGCTCGCGCATCACCTCGAGGACCTCGCCGGTGGACTGCGGGTCCAGGGCAGAGGTTGGCTCGTCGAAGAGGAGGACTACCGGTCTCAGGGCCAGTGCCCTTGCGATCGCCACCCGCTGCTGCTGGCCGCCCGACAGGTGGTCGGGCATGTCCAGCGCCTTTGCGGCGAGGCCCACCCGGTCGAGAAACTCGAGCGCGGTCCGCACCGCCTCGGCCTCCTCCATCCTCTGGCCGTGGATGAGCGGCAGGACGACGTTCTCGATCGCGGTCAGGTGAGGGAAGAGGTTGAAGGACTGGAAGACCATCCCGACCTTGCGGCGGAGGCGGACCAGCCCCGCCCCGTGCACGAGCTGGCGGTCCTTGAAAAATGACTCGCCCTCGACCTCGATCCAGCCAAGAGAGGGCACCTCCAGCAGGTTCAGGCAGCGCAGCAGCGTACTCTTGCCGCCACCGCTGCGCCCAAGCACGCTCACGACCTCGCCGCCGTGCACGTCGAGGCTGACCCCGCTGAGGACCTCGTGCTTGCCGAACGACTTACGCAAGTCGCGAACCCTGATCACGATCCTGTCGGAGTGAAGGTCAGCCAATTCGCGCTCCTAGCCGGCTGCAAGCTGCGACTGTCTGTCGCTTTGTAGGTTTCGGGCCAGACGAAGAATCCTGAACCGACGCGGTGATAGTGGTTTGCCCGCATGTAGGTGGCGTTCGAGCATCAAGGCCAGATGTGACAGCGGGTAGCACATCGCGAGGTAGATCGCGCCGACCACGACGTACACCTCTAACGACGCGAAGGTCTCTGACACGATGGTGCGAGCCTGGTTCATCAGCTCCGCCCCGCCGATGAAAGTCAGGAGGGACGTCCCTTTGAGGAGGTCCACCAGCATCGTGCTCGTGCCGGGCAGCGCCAGTCGCGTCGCCTGCGGCACGATCACGAGCGCAAATGAGCGGATGGGCGTGAAGCCTACCGCCTGCGCCGCCTCCCGCTGGCCGCGAGTGACACCCTGCAGGCCTCCCCGAAAGATTTCCGACAAATAGGCGCCGTAGAACACGGCAAGACTTATGGCACCGGCCTCGAAGACATTGAGCACCAGCCCAATGGTGGCAAGGCCGAAGTACACCATGAAGATCTCTGTCACCAGCGGAAGGTTCTTGAAGATCTCCGTATATACCCGCGCGATGATTCGGAAAGGCCCAAACGGAGCGAGCCGCATGACCGCGATAACCAGTCCGATGACGACGGCCCCGGCAAAGCCTGCCAGCGTGAACTCGATCGTTTGGAGGGCCGCCGTCGCCAGGTCAGCCACATACAAGTTCCATGGAACGTGGAACGGGCCGAAGTCGAGAAAGAGCCTAGTCATCTTCGCCGACCATTAGATAGACAGCGGCGTCCAGCTGGCGGGCCGGTCGACGCCTTGCCGATCGGTGGCAAAGCTGGGATCCGGCTTCAGCATCACGTCTGGATTGCCACCCCACGCCTTGACCTCGGAGGCTTCGTAACCGTTGGCGTAGAACTTCTTGAGCTCGGCGTTCAGCGCGTCTTCGAACTTCTGCTCTTGGGAATTCAGGTACCAACCGTCCATGAAGGGCAGGAAGACGCCATATTCGGGTGTTGCCGAAAGCTGGGCAGCCGTGGGTGGAGCGAAGGTGACCTCGTCGAACTTCAGGTTCGGCGCCAGCCTGTGAGCCTGGACCATTCCAAGAGGATCCAGGAAAGCGACATCGATACGACCCACGTCTAGGTCGGCGAAGAGCGCCTGCTGGCTCGGGTACAGGTGCAGGTGCGCGTTGGGGATCTTCTTCAGCCCGTCGATGAAGAAGAACGAGTCCTGGGTTCCAAGATTCAATCCCTGCAGGCTCGTGATCGTGTTCGCGTGTAGACCTGGTTTCTCGGCCGCGACCGCGGGCGAATAGAAAGGAGGATCGGTGAAAAGGCCTTTGTCAGCACGCGCCTTGCGCCAGGCCACGTCGCCGATGCCGATGTCATAGCGTCGCGACTGCACGCCCGCGAGTAGACCTGTGAAGTCGATCTCAACCGGGTTGACCTTGAGCCCGAGGTCGGCCGCGGCTTTCGCGAAGATCTCGCCATCCAGTCCGGTCAGCTGACCATTCTTCAGGCCGTTGTACGGCATGTTGCCGGTGCTTATGGCCACGGTGACCTGGCCTGACGTGATCAGACCGTAGTCCTGCCCGCTCGCCCCCGGCGAGCTGCTTCCCCCACAGGCGCCGACAAGAACGACCGCCGCGCACCCCGCCCCCACCAGAGCGCTCCTCAGTTCGCCGGATCTAGTCAATGCGACTCGCCCCCTTTACCCAACTCGAATGCTGGTGATATATCAACGTATTGCTGCATGATATTCCTTGCCTTAGAATTGTCAAGATGTCGTTTCGGAAGCGCTTGAAGATGGAGTCGTCCATGGCTCGCAGCCGGCCCCGTCGTCCGCGAACGTCCAGTGCCTCCCAGCATCGACCTGCCGCCGGGGCCGCTCGAAGACGAGCACCCATCCGAGAAGAACCTCCGTCGCCTTCTCTGGCCGATCGCGCCTACCTTCGCCTACGCGACGAGATAATCACCACAGAGCTTCCACCTGGCACCCTGCTCCAGGAAGCTCAGCTCATGCGCCGAGTCGGAGTGGGCCGCACGCCGGTGCGCGAGGCCTTGCAACGCCTGAGGCAAGACGGGTTCGTGACTGTGATTCCGCGGCGCGGAACGCTGGTAACCGAGATCAACGTCACCGATCTCGCTGCGATCTACGAGGTCCGCTCGCACCTGGAGTCGTGGGAGGCAGGCCTGGCCGCCGAACGCGCCACAGCCGCCGATAGGCTGGAGGCGGCCGACCTTGCGCGTGAGCTCAGAGCATTGGATGAGCGGGATGGGTTCGAAGCTTTGCTGGCTCTCGACAGGCAGGTTCACCGCTTCGTGTACAGGTGCGGCAGAAATGCCTTCCTTGCTGAGACTATCGATCGCTATCACAATCTCTCGCTGCGCATTCTTTACGTCGCGATGGCGCGATACCCAGCGCTCACTCCCCGTCTGCAGGACGTCGTACAGGATCAACTGAAGCTGCTTGACGCCATCGTGCGAGGTGACTCGATCAGAGCGCAAGAAGTCGCCGCCGCGCACGTGCACGATTTCGAAGCTTCATTTAGAGAGGCGATCCTGCCCGCCGGCGTCAGGCTCCGCCACGACTTGCCGAGGGGCCGCGCGGCACCGTCCCCCCATCTGGGCGCACCTCAGGCCGCGAGAGTTGCCAAGGAGGCGTAGGTGAATCGAATCAGCCTGGACGAGAACCCTGGCGCCGACCTTCCGTTGTCGCCCGGCGTTGTTTCGGGGAATCTTGTTTTTGTCTCCGGCCAGGTCCCGCGCCGCGCGGATGGAACCTGGATCACCGGCTCGATCAAGGAACAGGTCGACTGCACGCTCGACAATGTGGAAGCAATCCTGGTACGCGCCGGATCTTCGCTGGCTCGACTCTGCAGAGTCAACGTCTACCTCACCCATCGTGAGGACTTCGCCGATTTCAACGACGCCTATCGCGCACGCTTCAAGGGTCAGGGGCTGCCGGCACGAACCACGCTCATAACTGCGCTGGTCACGCCGCCCGAGGTAAGAATCGAGATCGATGCCATTGGCGAGATTTAGGGCTGGTCAGTTGAGCGACCAATCCGTCTCTCGTCAGCTACTTAGCCCGGGCTCGAAATGCTCATGGTGGCGAGAGAGTTATCGGCAGCAAGTCTTGCACTGATCTTGCGCGGGCCCTTGTACAACGCGCGCGGCGTGTGCAGTTCCGCAGGCGATCCAGAAAACCGTTTGCGGGAAAGGCTGTTCGCTCAACCTCCAGAAATCTGGCGCGCCGGCATTGTTCTGTCTTGGCTGTCATTGGCTGTCATCGCCCTCGGGAAAGATGCTGGCGGACGAAGGTGAACTTGAGCGGACGTCCGCGGACCCCCGCAGACGGTTTTGAAGACCGCGGGCCTGGCATCCACCACAGTCCATCAGTGTCCGCTGAGGATCAGTTGCCAAGCGAGACGTTCCGTGATCGTCCGCCTTCGTACGCCGCCATTCGCCGGCTTGGCTGTCATGTTGGCTGTCGCGATGCGCAGCCAGCCGACGGATGGAGGGCGGCGGATCTCAGCTGCGAGGGTCATTTGGCCAGCTGCGACTCATGGTTTAAATCCGGGGCCTCACGCTCCCGAACCATGTCGCTGGTGTGTCCTCGACTGTCTCGCCGGCTCCGCAGTGGGCGCACTGAACTCGGATGGCTTCTCCCTGTTGTGCAGGCGTGACCTGCAGGAACCGTCCGGTTGCGGGAATGCGCGATCCGGCTGTGATCCGGCGCAGGCCCAGAACAACCAACGAGGTGGTCACGGCTCACGTCGGCTGGTCCGAGTTCGACTCCCTCAAGTGCCCGGCATCCGCGATTCTCAAGCCGGCGGCAGCGAACGCGGCACGAATACTTTCGGCGGCGCGTCGCACACGCTCAGCAGGCGACGCTGCTGTCAGCTCCGTGCTGAACGGCTCTACAGCGACTGGCCCGTCATACCCGATTGCATCCAGAACCTTCATGAACGCGACCAGGTCGATTACCTCGCTCGCGCCTGGCAGGAGCCGCACCTGGTCGAGCTGGTCGTCGATTCCAATCTCCGGGATCGCGTCGTTAATGTGGACGTAGACCACCTGGGAGGCGCTCAGCTCTCTCAGCTCTTCGACGCTGCCGTGCGACGTGTACCAATGGAACGAGTCGAGCAGTAGACCGACGTTGGGCCGGTCGATGGTGGCAAGCAGCTCCAATGCGCCGGGGATCGTATGAACGAAGGGATGGCGGCGCCCGACCAGGAGTGTTTTGGGGCCGATCACCTCGAGACCGATCCGACAGTCGTTCTCACCGAGCACATCCGAGATCTGGCGCATCCGTTCGACATATCGCGCCGTATTGGCCCCGAAAGTCAGGTCCTCCGAGAACGGCTCGATCCACGAAAAGCACCAGGGACTGCCGAGTCCTCTCGCCAGCTCCGCCGCGCGAGGCAGGTGCCTCAATCCGGCTGAGAACTCGGTCTCGTCGGCTTCCTGGTTGAAGGGCAGCTGCCAGCCCCCGCAGCGTAGTCCGTGCCTCGAAAAACTCTCCTTGATCTCACGCAGGCCCGTCGTGCGCCGCATTGACAGTAGGTGGCTCATTGGTAGGTCCAGCGCCTCGAATCGGTTCGCTTGGGCGAGTTCGAGCTGACGCTGGAATGGAACTCGAAGCGGTAGAACGTTGGGAGCAAGAGTGGAGAACATCAGGTCTGATTGGTCACGATGACCTTGAACGAGCCTTCCAGGTCGCGACTTCGGACGTCAAATGCCCGCTCGATCTGGCGCAAGGGGAAGGTATGCGTGATGTAGTCGTCAAGGACGAACCTTCGCGAGCTCACGTGCTCCAACACCTCGGGCCAATCCCGCTCGTAGCAGCCCCAGCTGCCGCTAACCCACTTACGCACCTCGCCGCCGGCGGGCGGAAACCCTGCCACCGTCACCATGCGACCCTCAAACCGCAGAGACTCGTAAGCCTGGCGGGACGCCTGCTGGTTGGCCACCGAGCACAGCACGACGTTGGGTCCCTGTCCCTGCGTCATTTCTTGCAGCTTGCTTAAGCTCTCCGGACGCATCGAATCGAGGGTTGTCGCGCCGCGCGCTTCGGCTCGGCTGCGCCGAGAGGCGACTGGGTCCAGCCCGATCACGTAGGAAGCACCGGCAATCAGCGATCCCTGAACGAGACCCAGCCCGACTGGACCCAGCCCCCACACCGCGACAGACTCGCCCGGGCTGATACCAGCCAGCTTGACGGCGCTCATCGGTGTGCCGGCCATGTCGAAGATTAGGCTTGCGATCGGATACCGGAGGCCGCGTGGAATGGTCCGGCATTGCCTAGACGGCGCTACGACATATTCGGCGAATCCCTGGCAGACGATCGACACTTGTTTGCACAGCGTCTGCCGCCCGTCTCGGCAGGCAGGGCATTGGCCGCAACCGGCGATCGCGTCTATCCACACAGGTTCGCCCAGGCGGCCCTTATCAACGGAGTCGCCGACTCGGACGATCTGCCCGGCGATCTCGTGACCCGTCATGCCTGGGTTGTCGGCATCCCACTCACCGGCTTTGCCGGGCCCTGCCACCGGCTTGCTCCACTCAGGTAGATCAGACGCGCAGATCGCGCACGCGCGGACGCGCACGAGCACCTCGCCGGGCGCAACGTCAGGCACATTGACTTCGATTACGTGCGCTCTTCCGGGCCCGGTCTTCCTCGCTGCTAGCATCGAAGCAGGCACCTCCACTCGGGCCTTCATGGCGCCAGCTCAACTGTGGAGAGGCCGTCAGGAGCATCGACGATAGCGTCGATGAGCCTCAGCGCAGCAATGCCGTCGTCGATCGATGGGTTGACGGGGAGGCCCTCGCGGATCGCCTCCGCGAAGGCGATCATCTCGGTCGCATAGCCCTGCAGGACCAGCCTGTCATTGTCAGGGTCTGGGATTGCAAACTCGGGTGCCCAGGAACTGGTGACCCGGTTGTTGGGCGCTTCAGCCGGCGCGCCGGCGGCCTGGCGTACGTAAACGACCTCGGTCATGTTCTCGACCCGTACGAATGCGCTCTCGCCTGTCACGACTAGGCGCTCCTGCACACCTGGCTGAAATGCCGAGAGATCGAGCTGCGACACCGCAATGGGCGGATGCTCCAGCATCAGCGCGACGACATGATTGTCGCGAATCGACCTCTTGTAAACGGTCATGCGAGACGGATCGCCGAGCAGCCAGCGGACCAGGTCGAGCGCATGAATGCTCATGTCGAGTAGATGGAGCCGCAGTCCCTTCACCGGCCAGTGGGAGTACGTCAGCTGCACCGACGTCACCGATCCGAACTCGGCGTCGTGTATCACCCGACTGACCAGGCGGTAGGCGCTTGCTCGGCGCTTCATGAACCCTACCATCAGCAGCCGTCCTGCAGAATCGCCGGCTCGTTTGAGGCGCAGCGCGTCCGCCAACGAGTTAGCTGGAGGTTTCTCGATGAAGACATGCCGGCCGGTCTCAAGGGCAGCGATCCCCGCCGATACGTGGAGGTCGGGCGGCCCGACGACGATGACCGCGTCGAGATCGGTTCGCGCCAGCATCTCGCCTACCGACCGGTAGGCCTTTTCAGCGCCGAAGTGACGCCGGGCAAGCTCAGCACGATCCTCATCCAGGTCGCACACGGCGATCAGTCGCATGCGGGCGTGGCGGATCGACGGCAGGATTGAAGATGTCGAGTGAACGCCGCACCCGACGACCGCCACGGCAACGTCGTCGCTGCGATTGCGGTCTCCCGTCGAAACGGCATCCAGCGCCAGTGGGTTGGCTGGCATTCGGCCGGTCATAGTCCCGCGAGCGTCGCCTCGACAAACTCTCGTGTCTGCTCGACCTCCCGTATCTGAGCTGAGGGCTCGGTGACACCTGGGGTCTCGAGCTCGATCACCATGTCGCCGGAGTACTTCCGCGCCTGGAGAAGCCTGAACAGGCGGCGGAAGTCGACACACCCTATTCCGGGGCGGCAGAATTCGCCGTCCTGGCCGACATCTCTGAGTGCCACCTTCACGACTCGATCGCCGATCAGTTTCAAGCTGTCGTCGGTGCTCGTCCCAGAGCGGTGGACGTGGCTAGTGTCGTAGTCGAGGCCGACGTCGGGAAGATCCATGGCCGCGAGCATCTCCTCGACCTGGTCGAAACGCTCGGCCAGGGTGCCTGTGTGTGGCATTTCGACTGCGAATGCAACGCCCGCGTGCGACGTCAGTTTGTGTGCCTCGTCGATCATCGACTTCCACCGCGCGATCGCAAGCTGCCGTTCGACGTGCTCACCCGGTACCGGATTGCCGGCGTCCAAGACCAGGCGGTGCGCGCCCACCGCCCGGCAAGCGCTCACGGCCCATCCGACTCGCGCGTTGATCTCGGTGGAATCCCAGCGCGCGAGGCCGTCGCTAGGCACAGTCACGACAGTTGCGATCTCCACGCGCGCGTCCGCGACAGCGCGTGCGAGGCTTCGCAGCTCCTGCCGGTCGCGACGTGCCACGTCGAGGTGAATTGGTTCGAGAGTGGGGATACCCACTAAGTCCATCGCCGGAAAGCCGAGCCTGGCGACCGTCGCGACTACCTCGGTGGCCGGAAGGCTGTAAAGGCTGAGACTCGAACAGGTCAGCCTCACCGCGCGACACTCTGCGCCAGCTGACCGACAGCCTCGAGTGTGCGCGCCGCACTTCGGAAATCGGAGCTAATTGCCCTTCCGGTTGTGATTGCCTCAGCGAACACCGATAGCTCGGGAAGAAAACCGCATGTCGAGGCGGAGGAGGTGCGCGGCTCCGGAACCGTGTAGTTCGGCCGCCACACCAGCTCCGGTTGGCTTGCCGGCCGGCTGACGCACGTGTCCACGTTGTCGACCATCACGCTCGCGCCGACGCCCTGGACTTCAACGCGCTCGTTGTGCTGCTCCCAGCTGCCGGTGGTCGAGAGCTGCATGCTGACCACGCATCCACCGGCCGCTCGCGCAGTCACCGCCACTGCGAACTCGTTCCCGGCGCTTCGCGCGAGCTGGGCGTTCCAGCTGTCCAGCTCGCCACAGAAGAAGCGAGCCAGGTCGACATGGTGGATCGCGTTCTCGAAGAGCCAACTCTCGAGTGATGAGTGCTCTTCGCTCATCGGCCCCATCGTCCATTTGAAGCTCGCGATCGTCAGCGGCCCAAAGTCGGCGGCTTCGGCGATCCCCTTTGCCCGCGCATATGCGGTACCGAAACGCTTCATGTACCCGACCATCGCGACCACACCCTTCTTCTGGGCCGCCTCTGCGATCGCGACCGCCTCCGGCGCCGAGGCAGCTCCGGGCTTCTCCGCGAAGACATGGATCCCCCGATCGATGGCCAATCGCACCAGGGGTGAGAAAGCGTTCGGGGGCACGATCACCACGACGCCGTCGAGCTCGCACTCGTCGAGCATCCGTTCAAAGTCGGTGTAGGCACGCGGGATCCCAAACCGAGCGGTTGCGGCCTCGACTCGCTCACGGCTTCGAGACCACGCCGCGACACAATTGTGGCCGGCGAGCGAGAAGAGCGGCCAGATGGTCGAGGTTGCGTGGCCGCCGCATCCGACTGCGCCCACTCGGATCACCCGAGCATCACCGGTACGAGATCCTCGTAATTAGGAAAGCGCGGCGCGACCTTGCCGCCGGGCCTGATCGAGAAGCCGTCTTCGAGCCTGAGCCCACCCCAGGGGCCGTGGAAGAGCGCCGCGTCGACCGACAGCGCCATGCCCTCCTGAATGCGCACGTCCGAAGACGAAAGAAAGATGGGCGGCTCGAACTCGATCAAACCCACGCTGTGGACCGGGACGTAGGGCAGGTCGGCACCGGTGCCGGCTCCTTCGAGCACCTCCCTGAGCGCCTGTGCGCAAACGCGGCCCTCGGTGCCGACGATCATGTTCTCAACCGCCGCGCGCTGGCCACGACGCGCTATCTCGATCGCGGCTTCGACATTCGGATTGGGCCGGAACAGAAAGGCGCGTGCCAGCGCCGCGTGGTAGCCCTCATACCGCGGAGCGATGGTCACGGCGACCAGGTCTTCGGCCCGAATAGTTCTGAAGGTGGACCGAGCAAGGATCGGGGCGGTGTTGTCCACCCCCGACGCAACCATCGTGTCGATGCCGAAGCCTTCGGCGCCGGCGCGCCGCATCGCCGCTTCGGCCTCGGCCGCAACGCCGCGTTCTGTGACGCCTGGCCGAATCGTGGATGCCGCTGCCTCGAGTCCCAGGCGGGCGATCCTGTAGGCCTCGTCGATCACGGCCTGTTCCGCCTCGGTCTTGACCGCTCGCAATCCGTAAGCGAGGTTGTCAGCCGCCTCGAACCGGAGGCCGCCATCGATGAGGGGGACGAACAGGCGCTGCCACACTGGCCCGGAGACCGCTCCGGTGCCTAGCGTGGCGATGCGGTTGGCGCCGTGGAAGAGACCTCGTAGGCTCTCGAGGCCGCTGTTCAACGGAATGGTCGGGTATTCCTCCTCAGGGTGTACGAACTCCTCTATCGCGATGATCTCCGCGATCGCGGTGCGCTTGGTGACCACTGCCGCGTAGCCGATAGTCTCCGGGCCCGTGAGAAGGGTGGCCCCGGAGTCGCCGGCACGACCGGCGATGAACGCCGGTTCGAAATGAGGCTCGAGGTCGGACAGGTAGCGAATGTGATCGGGCCCTGCGACCGCCCGATCGTCGCCGAACGCGATCCAGCCGTCGAAGCCGGCTTTCGTGAGGGCCTGCCCCAGCGCCTTCGGCCGGGCGCGCAGCTCGTCGTCGGGAATGGACGGATGAGGCTTCGTGCTCATCGCGACCTCCTCGCCGGCCGCGCTCCACGCACGACGCGCTTCGTTGTGGTCCGGGCGGGAGAGGCGACCTTCCCCGCTTTGATCGCGGCAGCGTATGCGCTCAGCACGTACACGACCCAATGGCAATCCATTCGCGCGGTGATGGCGCCGGGATCGAAGTTTGGCGACAGCTCCGCGATGTCCAGCATCGCCACCCCGCGGCTGCCCACCGCGACAGCGACCCGAAGGATCTCTCGAGCCGTGAGGCCGCCCGGTTCAGGCGCGGTCGTTCCCGGCGCGCAGCTTGGGTCGAGGGCATCGTTGTCGAGCGACACGTAGACGATGTCGGTGTTGGACCAGATCGTATCGAGGGCATCCGCAATGGTCGCGTCGACGCCGCGCTCGATGATCTCGTGCATCGGAATCACGCGCACGCCGAGCCGGCGTGCCCGCTTGACCAGCGCAGGCGGATTGCCGAGACCCCGCGCGCCGTAGACCACCACATTCGCAGGGCTGACGCCGGGCACTTCGACGACGCGGCTGATCGGTGAGGCCATCGTGTCCCTCGAGCCTGCGAGGCTCTCGGCCGTGTCCAGATGCGAATCGATGTGGAGGTAGCCGATACGCGCTTTCGTCTGGCGCGCCAGGGCGCGAACGCCTGGAATCGGGATGGAGTGGTCGCCGCCGCACATGATCGGGATGGCACCAGCGGCAAGGATGGCTTCCGCCGTCGCCCCCATCCGCTGGTGAAGCTGCTGGACACTCGCGCCGGCCAGTGCCGCGTCCCCGCAGTCGACGATGCCCCAGTAGTCACGAATGTCGATTCCGTGCTCGAGCGTTGCCGCACCCGTGTATTGGCCCGATGCCTCGCGAATCGCCTTAGGACCCAGGACCGTCCCCGGGCGTTGTGGGAAGCCCTGTGTGTCGACTGGAGCGCCGAAGAACGCAGCTCGTGCCCCGGCCTTCTTGAGCTCATCAGTTCTTGGTTCGCACCGCGGGGCGCCCAGGAACGTGAATGTCTCGGGGCTGGACCAGATGTCTCGCATGTCTAGATCTCCTCTGGTTCCTCATACCACCGCATGCGCTCGCCGACCTTCGCTCGAAGGCGCCATGCAACCGACTTCGGTTCAGCCTCAAGGGCCGTCCGCAGCTTGGCGACGCGATCGTCGACAACCATCCGCTGACCACCTGTGAGCTGATAGCTCGGCGGATCACTGCCAAGCGTGTCCAGCGTTCGACTGACTGTATGGTGCAGGCCCCAATCCCTGGCGCAGAGGGCAGCGATGAGCTTCGCGTTGATTTGGTCGACGTCGGACTCGCCGACGTCGACCGCGATCAGAAGCGAATGCATATCGGCCACGTCTTTCTCGTTCAATTCGACGATCTGAAGCTTCGTAAGCATCATCTCGGCCAGCGGAATGGTCTCCGGCTCGATACCGAGTCGATCGGCGATCGGGAGTGTATGGCACATCACAAACGTACCCACGAACACCTCGAGCTTCCTCTCCCTTGCTCGGTCCCAGAAAAGCAGCCGGCTGGCCCCGTGGCGTGCGTTGAAGTCTCTTTCCCCGGTATAACCGAGGTCAGTCAGGACCCTGGTCGTGCGTCGCTCTCTACCGGATGGAGCGACGAGGTCGATGTCCTGCAGCGCAGGTCGCGGTAGACGGACCCGATCACCGACACGGAGACGGAAGGCGACGCTCCCGGCGACTCTGAGCACCTCGCCTCGCCCGCGAGCTTCTGAGACGACGCGGCGTGACTCGTCGGCGATGTCCGGCAGGGTTGGCACTCCGGCCTCACCCGTCTCCGGCGTCACGCGATCGACATTAGCGTCAACCATCAGAGGTCGTCAGCCGGTGGTCAGCGTCCACGCATCAACCTTGTGCGCGGAGATCTGCACGATCGCGCCGCGAAGCGTCGCGGTGTGGTAGTCGCTCCCCGGGTTGATGCACATCGACCGGCCGATCCGCTTCATCGCCCGGCACTCGTGGATGTGGCCGTGGAGGCCTAGGAGGGGTTGGTATTGCTGGATCGCCGCGCGGACGGCGGTGCTTCCCACCGGCACCTGGTCGATCTGACCGCCGCGGACAATGGGCTTCAGGTTTGCGTCGAGGGCGGGCGCCGAGTCCAGGCCAGATTGGTACGGAGGACAGTGCAGGTTGAAGATGGCGCCTTCGCGATCGCTCAGCTGAGACGCCATGGCGGCCATGTGCTCCCCGAGCTCGGCTTCGCTCTGCTCCCGGGGCGTGTCCCAAGGGGTTGGATTCGACCAGCCCCAGCTGATCATCTCGTGGCCTCCCAGATCCACGACCTTGCCCTCGGGGTTCTGGACCCATGCAGCACGATCGATGATCTCGGCCACTTCCCGATCGTCATCGTTTCCCGGGCTGACGAAGCACGGGATCCCCGTCGGCCGGAGTCGCTCTTCGGCCAGGCTCATCCACGAAGCGACCCGGCCGAGCCTCTCCTGCCTGAAGCGTTCCTCGACGAGGCTCCGGTCACCCATGAGCTGTCTCTCCTCCTCAGGCGTGACGACGATCGGATACATACCGCCGGAGCTGAGCCGTTTGCGAGCGGCCTCCAGCGCCTCGCGGCTCTCTAGTCTTTCGACGTCTCGATCGGCGCCGACACGCCATCCCCCATCCTCCTCGACGATCAGCGCGAGCTGCTTGCCAGTGATGTCGCCGCCGAGGATGATCGCGTCGGCGGAATATGCGGCCGCGGCGTTCACGAACTTTCGAAAACAGGTCTCCGAGCCATGGACATCAGTGGCAAAGAAAATCCTGAACGTGGACCCGTTTCGTCGCATGTGCACTTTGGGACCCCGGAGCCTATTCGCTATTCAGGCGGCAGCTGCTCCTGGACCATGGCGAGATCCAGTTTTCGCTGGCGGGCGACGGCCCATGCAATGATCCAGATCGCCGCGAGCGCCACCACAAGCAGGCCCAAGACCGTCAGAGCCTGCGTGTTGGTGGCGCCGGTCGCCGAACCATTGGCGAACAGCACGATCAGGTACACGGTCATCAGCACCGCGTCGATTGCCCCGACAATCGAGAACACGGGCACCCCGGCAACCTTTCGCTTGCTGATCGGCGAATCCTCGTACATCGCCTTACGCCGGTATGGGAACAGCACCGCAGCCAGGCCGACTATTGCGAACGTCCCAAACACGACGACTTCGCTCACGGAGATATACACGGTGAACGCTGTCGACGAGTAGACCCATCCGACCACCAGGCCAAGCATCAGTACCATGACCACAATCGTCGCGATGATGGGTGTGTGGGTCCGGTCGTTGACTTCACTGAGTCGAGTCGGCAGCACGCGATCAAAGGAGTAGGCGAGCATGTTGCGTGTACCCATGAGGTACGCGGGCACTGCGATCGCCCACACGCCGCCAACTGTGGCGATGCCAAGCAGCGCGGCGAGCCAGACGTTCGGCAGGGCGATGCCGATGAACAGGTTTATGAACGGCGTCGCCGGAACCGGCCACTTGTTGGCGTTGGCCAGGTACTGCGCCGAGTTCATGAAGTCCGTTCCGAATGCGTTTGCGGCCAGGAAGGCGATCGCAGCCAGGCCGACCACAGCGAGGCCGACCGATATGAGCATGCCGCGGAGGATCGTTCGCCCGGGTTGGCGCACCTCGCCGGCGACATAGGAGGTCACCTGCCCGAGTCCGATAGCTCCGAACAGGATCGTGATCGACGCAAGGGTGGCTGTCAGCGTGAAGGTAGAGCTCCCCTCTCCCGCAGCATGTGCATCGGAGATCACCTTCGAAACCGGTTCGAACTTGGCGAAGTTGTGCGCGAAGTCCGTCTGATTCGCGAAGAGCAGCGCGATCACCGTCACAGCAACGCCAAGAAGCGATAGGCCCATCAGCACGGCGAAGATGCGAAGCATTAGGGGCTGGTTGAAGATTGCGAGCAGACCGATCACGACGATCATGCCGCCCGAAATGAGAACCTGGCCGTTCTGGCTCGAGACGTTGGTGGCGAGGTTCGCCCACGAGTTATCTCCCGTGACGATTGCGAGAGTCTGGAAGAGAGCCGGCAGCGCGAAGAGCGGAACGAAGTTGATGATGAAGGCGCTCGAGAAGATCTGAAGAACCGTGAACGTGGAGTTCACGAGGAATCCAACGAAGGGGTGGATCGAGCGGCTGACCGAGAGGTAGTCACCGCCGGAGCGCGGCATGGCGCCGGCGAAGCTTCCATAGACATAAAGGTGTGGAAGCGCAATGACTCCGGCGAGGATCACCGCCAGGCCCACACTAACGCCGGGAAAGAGACCCCCCAACTGCGTGATGTAAAGGAGGCCGAGCGGGATGCTAATGAAGCAGATGTTCAGCAGGACCATGTCGGCCAACGAGAGCTGGCGCACCAGGCCTGAGGCCTTGCGGGCGTAAAAGCCGCCGGTTGCTCCTACCAGGGATGTTGGCGCCGGTTTAGAAACTTCCGCCATTACTGTCTCCCTCCTAGGTCAAGGCGACTCGAGGCTCGCCTTTTGACGCCGGCAACCCGTCTTGTTCCCAAAAAACTGCTTGATCGATTTATGATCGATTGCGAGCGTTAAAATCGTACACACTGTGGCTTTCGAACGCAAGGTCCCATTCAGCGAACAAGCGCTCCTCCCAGAAAGCCGTAGGCGCGCGATCGCGGAACTGCTGCGCGCCCGAGGCGAGGAATCGGTCGCAGACCTCGAGAACGAGTTCCAGGTCTCCTCCATGACGATTCGCCGCGACCTCCGTGAGCTCGAACGTCAGGGGCTCGCGAAGCGAACCCACGGTGGGGCTATCGCCCCCGGTTTTGCGGCACACGAGGACTCGTTCAGCCAGCGCGCGAACGTCGATGTGGACATCAAACAACGCTTGGCCGTGGCGGCCGCGGCCCTGGTCGAGCCTGGTGAGACGGTCTTCATCGACTCGTCCTCGTCGGCCTATTACGTGGCTCGCCAGATCATTGCGAATGGAATCCCGGCAACGATCGTGACGAACTCTCTTCCGGTCATGCAGCTTTTCGCCTCGGCCGTCGCCAGCGTTGAGCTGACCGGTGTGGGCGGGTGGCTGAGAGGCCTGACGCTGTCGCTGGTGGGGCCCGCCGCGGTGCGCACGATTCGCGAGCACTTCGCCGACAAGCTGTTCCTCAGTGTCAAAGGGCTCACATCGGACGGCTCGCTCACGGACCCCGACCCGCTCGAGTGCGAGGTCAAGCGCGCGATGATCGACCGCGCCGAGGAATCCATTCTGCTGCTACAGCCGAGGAAACTGTCAGAGCGCGGGTCGCACCTGATCGCGAGCTGTGATCGGCTGTCCCTTGTCCTGAGCGCAGATCTCTCACCGAGTGAAGTCAGGCAGCTCGAGGGCACCGGAGTCAAACTGAAATGCGTCGATTGATTGCTTCCGACCGGCCGATCTCGTAAAGGCGGATTCTTGGCATTGGAGGGGCGCGTGATCGATCGCATCAACGCTCTTCGCGTCGAGACTCCCTCGTGGGGTTATGGGAACTCTGGCACGAGGTTCAAGGTGTTTGCGCAGCCGGGGGCCGCCCGCACCATCGAAGAAAAACTTTCGGATGCCGCTATGGTCAACCGGCTGACGGGCATCTGCCCGAGCGTCGCCATACACATCCCCTGGGACCGAGTCGACGACTGGGACCGCCTACGGGAATTCGCTGCTGCTCAGGGAGTCAGCATCGGGGCGATCAACCCGAACCTGTTCCAGGATGACGAGTACATGCTGGGTAGCCTTGGGCATCCGTCGGCCGCAACGCGCCGCCAAGCCGTCAATCACGTTCTGGAGTGCATCGACATCGCGACCAAGGTTGGTTCGTCGCTCGTCAGCCTCTGGTTGGCAGACGGAACCAACTATCCAGGCCAGGACGACCTTCGGGCTCGCAGACGGCGAGTGCTCGAGTGTCTGAGAGAGATCTACTCCGCGATGCCGGCCGACCTGCGGCTCCTGGTCGAGTACAAGTTCTTCGAGCCGGGGTTTTACAGCACCGACCTGCCTGATTGGGGCACCGCCTTTGCCATCTGCATAGAGCTCGGTCCGCAAGCCGAAGTGCTGGTCGACACCGGTCATCACGCACATGGCGTCAACGTCGAGCAGATCGTTGCTCAACTCCTCGATGTTGGACGCCTGGGCGGATTCCATTTCAATGCGCGGAAGTACGCGGACGACGATCTGATCGTCGGCTCGACCAATCCATTTGAGCTGTTCTTGATCTTCAACGAACTCCTTGCAGCCGAGGACGACGCCGACGGAACGGTCGCCCGCTGCGCCCGCAATGTTGCCTACATGATCGATCAATCGCACAACATCGAACCAAAGATCGAGGCGATGATCCAGTCGGTCGTCAACATCCAGACAGCACACGCCAAAGCGCTGCTGATCGACCGGAACCGACTCCACGACGGCCAGCGGAGGGGCGATGTGCTCGCCGCAAACCGCGTTCTCCTGGAGGCGTACGAGACCGACGTGCGGCCGCTCTTGCAGGAGGCACGTAAGCGGCTGGGCGTTGACGTCGATCCGATTGTCGCGCTCGGGGCGAGCGGCTATTCCGAACGGGTCGCGCGCGAGCGCGGAAAGGCCGCTGCCGCAAGCGGGTACCCGGGAGCCTAGGAAATGCCAGCGACGATGCGCGTGCTGGCTGCCGATCTCGGGGCGGAGAGCGGAAGAGTTGTCGCGGGTAGCTTCGATGGTGAGCGCATCGCACTCGAGGAAGTTCACCGCTTCTCGAACCGACCGGTCGAAATAGGAGGCACACTGCATTGGGACGTCCTGCGGCTGTATGCCGACGTGGTCGACGGAATCCGAGCAGCAGGACGGATCGAATCGGTCGGCGTCGATACCTGGGGAGTTGACTTTGGGTTGCTCGATCGAACTGGCCACCTGCTCGGCAATCCGGTGCACTACCGCGACCGCCGTACCGACGGAATGCTCGACGAAGCCTTTCGCCGCGTACCTCGTCAGGAGATCTACTCGCGCACTGGAATCCAGTTCTTGCCCATAAACACGCTCTATCAGCTGCTGGCGCTGGTCAAGTCGGGCGATCCTCACCTTGAGGCAGCCGACCGCCTGCTGACAATGCCGGCGCTCATGGCTTACTGGCTGTGCGGAGTTCAGGCTGACGAGTTCACCGACGCGACCACGACACAGTGCTATGACGCGCGCGCCGGCGGTTGGGCGACGGATCTGTTGGATCGGTTGGACATTCCGAGCCGGATCTTCGGTGACGTCGTACAGCCAGGAACGAAGCTCGGATCGCTCCGCCCGGAACTAGCACTGGGACAGGTGAAACTGATCGCCCCCGGTACGCACGACACGGCCTCAGCCGTTGCAGCGGTGCCATTTTCTCCAGGACGGCTGGCCGCCTACATCAGCTCCGGCACATGGTCGCTGGTCGGCCTCGAGATGCCGCATCCTGTGATCAATGCTGCGGCGCTCGATTCAAACCTGACGAACGAGGGTGGGGTGGCAGGTACGTTCCGACTATTGAAGAACGTGATGGGCATGTGGCTTCTGCAGGAGTGCAGGCGGGCATGGGTTGGCACTAGAGCCGACCTCCCATATCACGATTTGATTCGACTCGCTGAGGAGGCGCCCGCGTTTGCAGCAGTCATCGACCCGGACGACGAACGTCTGCTTCGTCCAGGCGATATGCCTGCCCTCATCGCGACGCTGGCTGCTGAGAACGGGATGGCCCTGCCTCCGGACCCGGGCAAGTTTGTTCGCTGCATCTTTGAAAGCCTGGCATTGAAGTACCGCTGGACGATCGAGCAGCTGCAGCGGGTGACAGGCTCAGACGTCGAAACAATTCATGTAGTCGGCGGTGGTGCAAAAAATCGACTGCTCTGTCAGATGACGGCCGACGCCTGCGGACGCCCAGTCGTGGCCGGCCCGGTAGAGGCCACCACGATGGGAAATCTCATGGTCCAGGCGACAGCGCTCGGACTCGTTGCATCGCTTGAGCAGGCTCGCGAGTTGGTTCGGCAGTCGGTGTCGGTCGATACCTTTGAACCCGTGCCCTCCGATGGCTGGGAGAATGCCTGGCATCGTTTTCGCGGCGGTCAACAACCGGGTACAGAGAGGAGGTTGGCATGACCGAAGGCGAGCTTCGGGATCAGCTGGTCCGTTTTGCCCGCCAGATGATCACCACCGGCCTGGTCAGAGGAACCTCGGGCAATCTGAGCACGAGGGAACCGGGCGCCGACACCTGTCTCATCACTCCCTCAGGCGTGGACTACGACACCATGAAGCCTGAGGACGCCGTCCTCGTCGACCTGTCCGGACGACCGGTTTCTCCCGTCCTCAAGCCATCGGTAGATACGCCAATCCACGTCGCCATCTATCGCGCCAGACCTGATGTCGGAGGCTGCATTCACACCCACTCGCTCTATGCAGCGGCTTTCTCAACGGTCGGCCGACAGATTCCTCCGCTCATCACAGAATCAGCCGGATATCTGGGCGGCGCTGTGCGCGTGCTCAGCTACGTGCCGCCGGCGCAGGCGGACACGGGCGAGCTCGTCGCTGCGGGACTTGGCGGCGACCGTGCTGTGCTGCTGCCGAATCACGGCGTCGTCGCTGTCGGCGAAACCTTGAAGAAGGCCTTCGGCGCCGCAATGGCGGTTGAGGAAAGCGCGAACGTCGCCTTCATTGCACTGCAGCTGGGCAAACCGGCCCTCGTCCCCGATGCAGAGGTTTCGCGGATGCACGAGTTCATTCATTTCCGTTACGGGCAACGGTGATGGCTGGGGCAAACCACTGGCACGAGCTGTCTTTCAACGGTCGATCTGCCGTCGTCACGGGCGCCGCCCGCGGAATCGGTCGGGCGGCCGCCCACCGCCTGGCGGGGTTGGGCGCTAGGACGGTCATCTGGGACCTGGACGGCGAAGTCGCGGAGCAAACGGCAAGCCAGCTTCGCGACCTGCTGAGCTCTCAGGGCCGGCCCAACAGAGTGGATTGGGCGCAGGTGGACATCTCGGACGCGGACGGTGTCGAACGGGCGATGGAGCATGCAGCGTCTGGCGACGGCCTCGACGTGCTCGTCAACAACGCCGGCACGACCACCGTACAACCGACGGAGACGATGCCCCTTGAAGTCTGGGAAAAGACGCTCCTTATCAATCTCAGCGGCACCTTCTACTGCTGCCGCGCCGCCATTCCGTATCTGAAGCGCCGGCCTGGAGCCGCGATCGTGAATATTTCGTCCAGCTCGGCGCTTGTCGGAGGCGGTGGGGGTGGACACTATGCGGCGTCCAAGGCTGGGATCGATGGGCTGACGCGGCACCTTGCTCGCGAACTGGCGCCCGATGTGAGGGTCAACTCGATTCAGCCCCGCACGATTGAAACCGAGCTCTTCCGGGCGCGCTACGCCCATGCGCCGCTGGAGCAGGAGAAGCTACTGAACCAGATCCCTCTCCGCCGCCTTGGGCGCCCCGAGGACATTGCTGATGCCATCGTCTTCCTGGCATCTGACTGGGCCGGCTACATAACCGGGCAGATCCTCCTTATAGACGGAGGACGAACTTATCAATGAGTCGCGCCCACGGGCGATGACGTTTACTCAATCGAAGCCCAAATTCATCACGGTGAGTTGGTGTGAATCTTGGCTCGGCTATGGATGACGAAAGCAAGTATCGACAGCTTTAGCTTGCTTTCGTTCGACGAACCGAAGCAACCTGACGACGAAGAAGCTGTTGTCGATTGAGCACTCGCGGCATCAAAGCCATTGGCTCGAGGCCGATCGTGTCGGCCAGGCCCGACGCTTGAAGTATTTTTGTGACGGTCGTCGGCACCTCAGTCTGGTGGCGCACGTTCATCAGCTCGAGAAAGTCGAGCACTTCATCGAGCTGACTCGGCTGGCGATGTTCGCCATCTCGGCAGACCGAAGGTAGACGCGCTTGCCAGCCTCGAGTTGCCGCGGTTGACAGTTAACCCAATGCAACGGGACTTCGATTCATATGAGGCAACCGATGCGGATACGTTCGTGGTGGGCGCGGACCGGATCATGCCGCGCTGGGAGGTCGCTCGGGGCCGACCACCTACGGCGATCATCGGCTCCACGGAACACTACCTCACGTTGAGCTCCATCCATCGGGTTAGCGTCCGGGCATGTGGTGTACGAGGGAGCGCCGAAGGCGTAGCCCTCTAAGAAGACGAAGACCATCGGTCATCCTTTTGGGAAGCACTACCAACCCACTAGGAGGAACCCGATG